>WNFJ01204094.1_pt1 | contig 44233 bp, 52 predicted proteins | sample 5400461 | NCBI WGS metagenome assembly WNFJ01 (sample SAMN13153349, study PRJNA577476) | soil metagenome | isolation source: 115 cm saprolite on Douglas fir-dominated hillslope | place: USA:California | collected 2013-09-17
AGCATCGCCGTCAAGTGGGTCATCCCCGAGGTGCTGAGCGACGAGGCGGACCGCGTCCGTGACGGCGAGGACGACGTCCTCGCTCCGGATCTGCTGCTCGTCGAAGTCGCGAACGCGCTCTGGCGAAAGACCGCGGCCAAGGAGATCTCTCCCCGCGAGGCCGACGCCGCGTTCGACCTCGTGAGGCGAAGCGGGATCGATCTGCGTCCGACGGGGCCGCTCGTGCCGCGCGCGATGGACGTGGCGCGGCGCCTGGGTCACCCGGTCTACGACTGCGTGTACCTCGCTCTCGCGGAGCGAGAGCACGCGGCCTTCGTCACCGCCGATCAACGCCTGCTGCGCAGGCTGTCAGCGCGGCGGCTCGACGTCTCGATCGTCGACCTTCGATCCCTCTAGCCGTCCCGACGCGAGGTTGACTCGCGATGTCCCGAACGTTAGTGTTGCCGGGCACGGCAGCCAGACGCGTGTCAATGAGGAGGTCGGCCATGCTGACCAGGCGCTCGTTTCTGCTTCGCTCGGCGGTGCTCGGAGCCGCCACCGGATTGGCGCGCGTACCCCGCGTGGTCGGTGCCGCGGACGCCGAACGGACGTTCACCTTCGGCTACGACCAGCCCAGGGAGACGGCCTACAGCTTCCTGGCCGACGCCTTCGAGACGAAGCTCGGGGAGCTCTCCGGCGGGAAGCTCAAGATCCGGCAGTTTCCCGGCGCGGCGCTCGGGCAGGAGCCGGAGATGGCCCAGAAGGTTCGTGCCGGCGACCTCGACTTCGCGATCAACGCGACCGCGAACACCTCCACGATCGTGCCGCAAGCCGGCGTGTTCTCCCTCCACTTCATCTTCAGGGACGACGCGCACCTCGAGCGGTGCATGAACGACAAGGCGATCAACGACGCCTTCAAGCAGATGATCGCCGAGAACGCGACGGGCGCCCGCTCGCTCGGCCTCATGACCCAGGGCTTCCGCAACATGTACTCGAAGTTCCCCGTCTCGGGCCAGCCGGACGTGGTGGGCAAGAAGGTGCGCGTCCAGGCCACGAAGACGGAGGATGCTTTCTTCAGCGCCTACAAGGCCATCCCGGTGCACATGCCCTTCGGGCAGGTCTACACGTCCCTCCAGACGGGCCTCATTCACATCGCCGAGAACGGCAACGACATCGTGCTCAAGAACAAGCACTACGAGGCCGCCCCCGTGGTCTCGAAGACCGAGCACGAGGCCAACAACTCCCAGATCTGGGTCAGCCAGAAGACCTGGGACGGCCTGACGTCGGAACAGCGGACGTGGGTCCAGGGGGCTGCCGACTACGCGCTTCCGGCGTCGAGCCGGAAGGCCCTCGAGCTGAACACGGCCGCGATCGCGTCCCTGCGGAAGCTCGGCGTCACGTTCCACGACCGAGTGGACAAGAAGAGCTTCAGCGTCATCGCGACGCCGCTTCAAGACTCGCAGGCGAAGGAGCTCGGGCCGTACGCGGTCCGGCTCCTGGCCCTGGTCCGCGGCATCAAGTAGCGTGGCCCGGCAGCACGCCCCGGAGGAGGCGCACCCGCAGCCGGAGCGGCGTATCACGGTTCGCGCGCACCGCCACCTCAAGTGGCCGATGCTCGACTACCTCGAGCGCGGCCTGATGATTCTGTGCGCCCTCCTGCTGCTGGGCTTCACCGTGTGCGAGGTGGCGGACGTCGTCTTCCGTAACCTCGGCCGTCCGTGGCTCAACGCCAACGAGTTCGCGGGCGGCCTGTTCGTGTGGGGCGTCTTCATCGGCATGGGCGTGGCGGTGCGCCGCGACCAGCACTTCCGCCTGACAGCGGTCGGCGAAGCGCTCTCCGGCCGCAAGCGCTGGGCCGTCGAGACCTTCAACCGGCTGGTCATCCTCGGCGTGGGACTCTGCATGGTCTGGTTCGGCTACCTCAACTACCTCAATGGCTTCGGCAGTTTCCTCATGCCCTCGGTGACGCCGATCGCCGTGCTCTACGCGGCGATCCCCGTCGCGGGCGGGCTGATCGCATTGTTCACCACGGAGGAGCTCGTCAACGGCTGGCGGCACGGTTTCCAGGCCCGCGGCGGGGCGGCGGCCGAGCCGATCCGCCCGCCCATCAGCTGACCCCGCGGCGATGGATACCAATTCCGTCGCCATCCTCGTGATGGTGGGGACCTTTCTCTACCTGGGCTACCAGGGCGTGCCCGTCGCCTTCGCCCTCGCCGCCGGTGCCTTCGTCACGACCGCGTTCTTCACCAAGATCTCGCTCCCTTCGATCGTCGGGCAGATGTTCAACGGCATCAATCAGCTCGAGTTTCTGGCCATCCCCTTCTTTCTCCTGGCCGGCGACATGATGACGGCCGCCAACATCACGGAGCGGCTGATCCGGATGGCCCAGGTCTTCGTCGGCCACTTCAGGAGCGGGCTGGCGCACGTCGTCAGCCTCTCGAGCATGCTCTTCGCCGGCATCTCGGGCTCCATGACGGCCGACGTCGCAGCGATCAGCACCGTCGTCATGCCGTACATGAAACGGGAAGGGTACGATCCCGCGTTTTCGGCGGCGCTCGTCGCCGCGGCTTCGACCATCGCCGCGATGGTGCCGCCGAGCATCATGGCCATCATTTACGGCGCCGTTGGCAACGTCTCGATCGCCGGGCTGTTTCTCGGCGGCGCCACGCCGGGGCTCATGGTCGGCGTGGGCCTCATGATCTACAGCTACCTCTTCGGGCCGCCGGGAATCCGCAAGAAGCGCGCGACCTTCGGGCAGATGGTCCGGGCGACGCGGGCCGCGGTGCTGCCGTTGATGATCCCGATCATCATCATCGGCGGCGTGGTGACCGGCACGTTCACGCCCGCCGAGGCCGGCATGATCGCCGTCATCTATATCCTGGTGGTCCTGCTGCCGCTGATGAATCGTGGGCACATCAGGAGCCTGCCGCGCGACTTCATGGAGGCGGCGGTCCTCTACTCGCTGCCGATGTCGGCGGTGGCGGCCGCGTCGTCGGTGGGCTGGCTGCTGGCGTATCTCGGCGGCCCGGACATCGTCAAGGGCTGGATCCAGGCCGTCGCGGGCGACAACCGGATCATCATCATGTACCTCATGGTGGTCGTGCTCACGATCGCCGGCGACTTCCTGGACGGCGCCCCCGCGATAGCGATCTTCATGCCGATCATCGTGGCGCTCACCAACCTGGGGCACATCAACCCCGTGCACATGGGCGTGCTCATCATCGTGAGCCTGGCCTTCGGCCTGATCACGCCTCCCTACGGGTTGATCCTGCTTCTCTCCTCGACGCTGGCGGGGGTGCCGTTCACGCGGGCGCTGCGACAGTCGATCCCGCTCTACGGCATCTTCTTTCTGGTCATCACGCTGATCATCGTCTTTCCCGAAGTGGTGCTCTGGCTCCCGCGCCTCGTGATCCCGACGTCGGTCGGCTGCTTCCCGAATCCCAGCGGAACCGGCTACATCTGCCCGCCGAGCTAGTCGGCATGGCCGTCATGACAGGATGTTCAACTTGACAAGTCCAGGAGCCGAACGGATCATACGCCCGACTACTCGCTTGGCAGGGCCGAGCTTCGCAGGGAGGACACAATAATGGCCCATCTCACCAGACGCTCGGTGCTCCGCGGATCCCTGGCTCTCGCCGCGGCTGGAACCTTCCCGCGACCCCACATCGCCAAAGCGGCGGCGACGACCGCGACGGTGTGGTTCGCGCAGGGGTTCGTCCAGAACGAGGATGTGGCGTTGCGCAAGGCCGTCACCGACTACGAGAAGGCGAGCGGCAACAAGATCGAGCTCTCCATCATCCCCTTCGCCCCGGAACGGCAGAAGATCATTTCGGCGCTCACGAGCGGCGTCGTCCCCGATATGATCGATTCCAACCCGAACGAGATCCTCCAGCTGTACGCCTGGCAGGACCGGTGGGTCGATGTCAGCGACGTCGTCGACACACAGCAGACCCAGTTCAGCGAGACCGCGCTGGTGGCATCTCAGGCCTACAACAACGTCACGAAGAAGCGCGCCACGTACGGCGTGCCGCTCCGAGCCGCGATCGTCCCCTGCCACATCTGGAAGTCACTGGTCGAGAAGGCGGGGATGAAGCTCGAGGACATCCCGAAGACGTGGGATGCCTATTTCGACTTCTTCAAGAAGGTGCAGGACAACCTGCGCAAGCAGGGCGAGCGCAAGGTGTACGGCCTCGGCTTCCAGGTGACGGCCAACGGGGTCGACCCCTACAACCTTTTCATGGCGTTCCTCGTCGCCTACGGCGGTCAAGACGTCGTGACGAAGGACGGCAAGCTCCATCTCGACGACCCGAAGGTCAAGCAGGCGGCGATCAAGGCGGCGGCCTACCTCGGCGGCGCCTACCGCGACGGGTACGTGCCGCCGAGCGCGATCAACTGGAACGACGCGGACGACAACAACGCGTTCCACGCGAAGCTCATGGTGATGGACGTCGACGGGACCCTGTCGACCGAGGTCGCGATCAAGGAAAGGCATCCCGAGTGGTACTTCAACGAGATCGTGACCCACGGCACTCCCGGCTATCCGAACGACAATGCCGGCAAGCCGGTGCCGGCCATCGTCAACATCACCAACGGACTGATCCCGAAAGGCGCCAAGAACGTCACGGTGGCGAAGGAATTTCTCAAGTACTTCATCCAGCCGAAAGTCATCGGCGAGTTCGTCGAGCTGGGGCTGGGCCGCTGGCTGCCCGTCATGCCGTCGCTCGCCAAGAGCCCGTTCTGGCAGAACCCGAAGGACCCGCACCTGCGAGGCTACGTCCAGCAGGGCCTCCTCGGCCCGACCCGGCCTGATTACTACGTGTTCAACCTCGCGATGGCGGAAGTCCGCTCCCAGCACGTGTGGAGCATAGCGATGATCGACGTCGCGAAAGAGGGGATGAAGCCGGAAGCGGCGATCGAGAAGGCGTTCAAGCGGATCGAGGAGATCTTCGCGAAGTATCCGATGGCGTGAGCAGGGAGGGAATGATGGACACCGCGTCCGTCGTCGAGATTGGCCGCCCCGCAGTCCGGCGGGAAACCATCTGGCGCTATCTTCGCGGCAACCTCAAGACCACCGAGTACACGTGGGCGGTCGCCTTCGTCGTACCCTATGTCGCCGTCTTTGTGACGTTTGTCGCCTATCCGGTCGTCTACGGGCTGTGGATGGGCAGCGAGGCGAGTCTCTACCGGGAGCTGTTCGCCGATCCGATCTACCAGAGCACGGTGGTGAACACCGTCCTCTACTTAGCACTCGGCGTGAACGTGAAGATGTTCCTCGCCCTGCTGCTGTCCGGCTTCTTCATGCGTCCGGGCTGGTGGATGAAGATGTTGCTCCTCATTTTCGTGCTGCCCTGGGCCGTGCCGCAGATCTCGACGTTCATCTCGATCCACTGGATGCTGAACGGCGAGTGGGGCTTCCTCAACAACGCGCTCTACACCCTCTTCCACGTCGAGGGGCCGCATTGGCTCAACGACCGCTGGACGGCCCTCGGCGCGGTCATCGTCTCCCACATCTGGAAATGGACGCCGTTCTGGACGCTGATCTTGCTGGCTGGCCGGATGGCGATCCCGCTCGATATCCGCGACAGCGCCAGGGTCGACGGCGCGACCGGGCTGCGCGGGTTCGTCCACATCACCTTTCCGCTGCTCGCCAACCTCTACCTGATCTGCACCCTGCTCTCGACGATCTTCCTGCTCGGCGACTTCAACGCCGTCACGTTCGTCTCCGGCGGCGGCCCCGCGAACTCGACGCACGTGCTGGCGACGCTCGGCATCCGTGACGCCTTCGAGATCGCCAATCCGCGCCTCGGCGTCGCGGCGGTGATGTCGGCGCTGCCGATGGTGATCCCGCTGGTGATCGTCCTGATGCGCAAGCTCCGCACCGCGGAGGTGCAGCTATGAGCACGATCACGGCGGACGCGAGACTGGCATCGGCCCGTGTGATACCGCGTGCGCACCGTTCCGTGCGGCTCCGCCGGTACCTGAGCAACGCGGGGACGCTGGTGCTCTCAGCGGTGCTCATCGTGTGGACGCTCGCGCCGATCTACAACATGGTGCTGATCTCGCTCGAGCCCGAGGGCGACGTGTTCACCGACCATATCTGGCCGAGGGTCCCGTCGGTCGAGAGCTTCTGGGGCGTCCTGACCCAGGACCACTGGTATCTGGAGCACTTCTGGCGCCAGTTCGCCAACAGCCTCTACATCGGCGCGATGGTGACGTTCTTCGCGTTGCTGTTCGGCTCGCTGACCAGCTTCGCGATCGGCCGGATGCGCGTCCGCCACGGCTGGCTGGTGAGCAACGCCGCGTTGCTGACCTACGTGATCCCGGCGTCGTTCCTGGCGATCCCGTTCTATCGGATCATGCAGAACTACGGCTTGTCGAACAACGTGTGGTCGGTGATCGCGGCCCTGGTGGCATTCGCGACGCCGTACGCCATCTTCGTCTTCCAGGAATACGGCCGGAGTATTCCGATCGAGGTCGACGAGTCGGCGCGCATCGACGGCGCCTCGCCGGGCCAGATTTATCTGCGCATCTACCTGCCGCTGATGGCGCCGGCCCTGGTCGCGGTCGGCACGTACGCGCTGCTGCTCTCCTGGAACGAGTACCTCTATCAGTTCCTGCTCCTGTCCTCGAAGTCGAGCATGACCGTGCCCGTGGCGCTCGCGCAGTTCCTCAGCAGCGACCAATCGCCCTGGAACTACATGATGGCGACCGCGATCATCTACGCGCTGCCGCCGGTCGCGATCTACTACGCGTTCCGCCGCCGCATGACCGCCGGCCTGACGATGGGCGGGGTCAAGGGCTGAGTCGCATCTCCTCCGCCTCGACGCTGACGGTCCGCTCCGACGGCCGAGTTCTGCGATGAAGGCACGTCACCATGTCCTGTTCATCGAGGACGACGAGGTCGAAATCGCAACGTTCCGTCGCCTGTACGAGGGTGACCAGTTCGAGACGAGGTCCGGGCTGGCGCCGAGCCCTCGGATGAACCATACAATGCCGTCCGTGAATCAGGCGCGATCAAGGAGGAGAGGCATGGCTACGCATTCGAAAACTCGGAATGCCGTTCAACGGCTTCGCCGGCTCGCGCGTCGACGCCGCGAGGCCGAGCTGAAAAACGCTCGGCTCGGGGCGACAGACAAACGCCCACCTTCGCGCCGGGTGTAGTCGGTGCACACCATGAACGAACGCCGGGAATTTCTGCGGGTGGTTGGAATCGCCGCCCTGGCGGCGGTCGTTGACGCCACCCTGCCGTTTCGATGCGTCTTCGCGGCGGGCCAGGCCGAGGCGCTGTTACTCAGCTGCATGGACTACCGGCTCGTTGACGCAACCGCGCGCTACATGGCGGCCCGCGGGCTGAAAGACAAGTACGACCACGTGATTCTTGCCGGCGCATCCCTCGGTGCAACGACCGCCAAGTATCCCGATTGGAACAAGACGTTCTGGGAGCATCTCGAAGCCGCCATTCAACTCCACGGCATCCACAAGGTCATCGTCGTCGATCACAGAGATTGCGGCGCCTACAAGCTCACCCTGGGTGAAGACCTCGCCACGAACCGGGCGAAAGAGACAACCGTGCACACGACGACGCTGAGAACGCTTCGCGATCAAATCAAGGCAAAGCACGGCACGCTGGACGTCGAGCTGCTGCTGATGAGTCTCGACGGCAAGGTCGAAGCGGTGAAAACCTGACTAGCCGCGCGATTCGATCGGCCGGGCGTCATCAGGACCCGGCTGCGGGGCCCGGCGGCGCTGGCGGCTCACGTACGCGAAGTTCCACGTGATGAGGCCGAGAAAGATACCGTTGAACACGAACGGCGAGATGACAAGCACCTGCGGAATCGAGAGCGTCCAGACCATCACAACGCGCAAACAAAACTCGCCGATCCATCCGAGGCCCCACACGATCGTCAAGACCCGGAACAGGCGACGAGCGCCGGGAAACGCCACAGGGCATTGAACCGCTCGATTTCCGCGGCATCGTGACCGGTGCTGAACTGTCGGCCGATGTAAAACATGAGTGGGCGCGGCCAGAGCAGCGAGAGCAAGCAGACGAGCCCGAGCGCCCCGGTCACGAAGGATTCGCGGATAAGAAGCATCTTCGGGTCGCCGCCGACAAATGTCGCGGCCATGCTGACCGCAATCCCAATCAGCACGACGGCTCCAATGATGTCGAGGTGCCGCCGGCGCACGATACCGACAACGCCGTATGTGGCCGGGAAGATCGCCCCGATGGCCAAAGCCATGATCTGCGAGATGCCCGGAACGTAGGCTATGAGAAGTGTATAAGCCAAATACGGGCACAAACCGTCGATGAGCAAGCTCGGAAGCACGGCGGGAAGCGAGAACCCGCGGCCAGGCGGCGGAGTCGTCGTCATTCGGGATGTGCCTTTCGTCAGGAACAGCAGGGATTGCGGCAATGCCATTTTTGTGGCATCGTACGTGCCATGAGGGCTGTCATCGATCGCGCAGGAAGGATCGTCGTTCCCAAGCCGCTGCGACAGGCTCTGGGGCTGAAGCCCGGCCAACCGCTCGAGATCCGGGCCGGCGACGGCCGGCTGGAGATCGAAATCGCTTCCACTCCCATGCGGCTCAGGAAGCGGGGTAAGGGGCTCGTGGCGGTACCGGAGGCCAAGCTGCCTCCGCTCACATCCGAACAGGTCCGCGACACGCTGGAGCGCCTACGGCGGTAAGAGCCGCAGACTCGAGTGTGGTCGTCGCCGCATTCGCATCCTGGCACGAGAAGCACGATTCCGCACGCCGAGTGCTGGACGGCGCGCTGCGCTTGGTCGAGCACTGCGCCCTGGAGACGTACTCAGTGCTCACCCGGCTACCCGCTCCTCATCGGGCACCGGAAGACGTGGTGCGCGACTTCCTGGCCGCGCGATTTCGCAGGCCGTTTCTCCGACTGAGTGCTCGGGCTTACCGGGAATTCCTGCTGCATCTGCCCGACCACGGGGTTTCCGGTGGCGCCTCGTACGATGCGCTGGTAGCGGCAACCGCGGCGAGCCATGACGCCGAGCTCGTGACGTGCGATCGACGCGCAGCGCCTGTCTACGAACGGTACGGCGTTCGCATTCACCTCGTGTAGCCGCGCGTGGAGGCGCCGCACCCCGCGCTAATCCAGCCAGTCTTCCTCTTTGAGCTTCCTCGGCAGGTAGGTCTTGGTCAGGTAGCGGAAGTCCTTGTTGGCCAGCGCGTCGAGCTCGTACTTGAGGCCGGACGCGAGCATCCGCTTGATCTCGTCCTGCCAGTCCTTCTTCTGGAACCAGCGGTACTTGAGCAGCTCCTTGGCCCGGCCGATGTCTTTGTCGTTGAGCTTGATGCCGACGTTGCGCGGGAGGCTGTAGGTGTCGGGATCGGCGCTTGAGAGGCCAATGAACTTGGCCTTGGGAATGGCCATCCGCTCGCTCTCGAACGCGAGATTGATCGAGCCCTGCTTGACGACCGAGTAGATGTAGTAGCCCCACGGGTCGTTGTCGACGAGGACGTAGACGGGCAGCTTGTATTCCTCGTGCAGGCGGCGCGCCAGGCGCCGGACGCCTCGGGGCGGCTGGCCGTTGCCGGTGAGAAGGACGCAGTTGTACCGGCGCCAGAACTTGTCCTCCGAGAGGCGGTTCCACTGGGTGCCCTTCTCGACGAGCAGGACGAAGTCCGCGGTGCAGCGCCGGATCTGGATGTATTCGGGCTCGACGATGGAGGGCACCGAGTAGCCGCCCTTGCCCAGGCGCGCGCAGTCCACCCGGTCGCCGTCGTCGCTGAGCACGACGGGCCCCACGATGCTGCCGGCGTTCTCGGCGCGCACGTGGAGCTCCTCGCGAAGCGCCGCCAGCGCGACCTCGAGATCCTCGATGAGCGGATCGGACTCGTTCTGGTTATCGAACGTGTTCTCGTGCGAGTCCTTCATGGTGTGCTTGGTGCGGTAGTAGATTTCCCGGAGCGAGGTCGTGAGGCCGGCACGCTGCAGCTCGGCCAGAGCGTCGGCCACCAGCACCGTCTGCATGAACTTCTTCGCCATCCCCACGTTGAAGAACGTGCGCGCCTGCTTCCGCTTGCCCATCTCGATGATGCCGCGCTTCTCGTTGAAGTTGACGTTGGCGAGGCTGCGCACGGGGATCGACAGCGTAGGGTCCCGGCGTAGGTCGGCGGCCGAGATCACCACGTCCGCCACGCCGACCAGCTTCTTCTCGACCGGGCCGGGGCTCTTCGTCTTTGCTTGCGCCATGTGTCTCTCTATCTCTTCTTGCGCTTCGCCGTTTTGGTCTTGCGCCTGGCCGCCTTCGCCGGCTGGGCCGGCTTGGCCTTGCCCTTCCGTCGCGCCGGCGCAGGCTTCTCCGTCTCCGGCCGCGGCGTTTCCGGCGGCGCGACGTCGCTCGCCCTGGCGCCGGCCAGCACCGGCGCCTCGCCTTCGGGCCCTTCGGGCGTGACGATGATCGAATGGGGGAGGCCTTCGGGGCCGCCGTCGTGGCCCAGGATCTCTCGTCGGTCCGGGCGCCGCCGGTCCGCTTCAGGGCGATCTTCTGCAGCTGGGTCTTGAGCTTCTCCTTGGCGAGCCTGCCGCCCTTCAGGCGGGCGCAGGCCTCGACGACCTCCTCGATGTACAGCTCGAAGATGTTGCGCCGGCGGAACTCGCTCTTGGCCCGCTCGCGCCGCCGCAGGAACACGCCGAGCCGGCGCCCGCACTCCTGCAGCGCGAGCTTGATCTCCTTCCGGATCTCGTCGTAGTCGGCGATCGCTTCCTTGGACTCGCTGGTGAACGGCACCCAGACCGAGGCCATGTGGACGAACACCACCATGGGGCCGGCCGGGAGCGCGCCCCTGGACTGGGCGATGCCGTAGTTCCGCCAGGCGGTCTCGAGCGTGGCCTTGAAGGTCGCGCAGGCCGACTGCTGGTAGAGCAGCGGCACGCGGTTGGCGTAGCGGATGACGCGGGCCAGCTCGTTGTCGTCCTCCCGCTGCTCGCCCTCGGCGAGCGGCGCCGCTGGCGCGTCCGGGGTCGCCGTCGCCTGGTCCGGACCCTTGCCGTAGGCCAGCCCCGCCTCGATGATGAACGGGTTGCCGCGGTACACCGCGGGCGGCCGGGTCACCGCCGTGTAGAAATCTCCCTTGATCTGCTTGTACAGGCCGTGGAGGATCGCCTTCTCGCCGATCGGTGACACGCAGTTCGATGGCGGCGCCATGATCTTGGTCGCCTGGATCGCCTTGTAGAGCGCCTCGGCGGTGTCGCCGTGGACGTTGCGCGGCCGCGCGTCCGGCGAGAGCTTCGCCGTCTTGCAGATCTCCTGGGCGACAGCGGACGAGACCCGACTGAAATCGGCGGCGAGAAACCCCGAGAGGGAGTGGCTCTTGGTGTCGTGGAGCATTCGCAAGAGAATGCCGAACTCGATCCCGTACGGGTGCGGCTTGATCTCGCGCGGCTGGGGCGGCAGCTCGTGGATCGTCCGCGGGTACTCTCGGGTCTCCCCTTCCGGCGTCGCGTAGACGAGCTGCACGTGCGGGTTGGCGATGGCCACCTGCTCGAGGTACTCGTCCACCGAGGCGCGGCCCTTCTGATAACGCCCATCGATCTCGAGCGTCACCCGCGTGCCGCGCGGATGCTCCCAGTCGATCTTCTTGCTCTCGAAGATCCTCGGCTCGTTCTTCTTGGTGTCGATCTGGACTTCGAAGTAGTGGGCCGCCGCCCGCGGGCCGGTGCGCGAGATGATCTGCACGGGCTTGCCGGTCGTGAGCTGGGCGTACATGCCGGCCGCGGAGATGCCGATCCCCTGCTGGCCGCGGCTCATGCGGAGGCGATGGAACTTCGAGCCGTAGAGGAGCTTGGCGAAGATCGGCGGAATCTGCTGGCGGACGATGCCAGGGCCGTTGTCGGTCACGGTGACGCGGAAGCGCGTCGCCTGGCTCGCGGGCGGCGGCGCCGTCCCGTTGCTCGGCGCGACCTCCACCGTGACGACGACGTCGGGCAGGATCCCCGCTTCCTCGCACGCGTCCAGCGCGTTGTCCACGGCTTCCTTGACGCAAGTGAGGAGCGCCTTGCGCGGATTGTCGAAGCCGAGCAGATGGCGGTTCTTGGTGAAGAACTCGGAGACCGAGATCTCCCGCTGGCGGGCGCCCATCTCGGCGGCGGAGACGGCGGGCTTCGGCCCGGCGGTCGAGGATACCGCGGCCTTCGGCGCGGCGGTCGGCGACTTGGCGAGCACGGTGGCCATCTCTTCTTTGATACCAGACCCGTGCTCGCGGTTCCTCCTTTATAGTCGTAGCCAAGGAGACGACCATGACGAGCCGACGCACACGACTGATCGCGGCCGGTGCGCTCGCCCTGATGTCCGCCGCTTCCACGGGCGCGCTCGCCGCCGAGGCGCCGGCGGGGCAGATGACCTGGGCGCTTCACTTCAGCCTGGCGCCGACCCTCTTCGAGCCCGCCGAGACGGCGGGCCTCATCACGCCGTTCATGCTGCTCTACGCGCTCCACGACGCGCTGGTGAAGCCGATGCCGGAGAGCGCCAGGACGCCCAGTCTGGCCGAGTCGTGGAGCTCGTCGCGCGACGGGCTCGTCTACGAGTTCGTGCTGCGCAAGGGAGCGACCTTCCACAACGGCGAGCCCGTCACGGCCGAGGACGTCAAGTTCTCGTTCGAGCGGTACCGCGGCATCTCCGCGAAGGCGCTCAAGGAGAAGGTCGCCGCGGTCGAGACGCCGGATCCCCGGCATGTCCGCTTCCGGCTCAAGCACCCGTGGCCGGACTTCATGGCGTTCTACGCCACACCGGCGACGGGCGCGGCCTGGATCGTCCCAAGGAAGTACGTCGAGAAGGTGGGTGAAGACGGCTTCAAGAAGGCGCCGGTCGGGGCCGGCCCCTACAAGCTCGTCTCGTTCACGCCGGGGGTCGAGCTCGTGCTGGAAGCCTTCGAGAGCTACTGGCGCAAGACGCCGAGCGTGAAGCGCCTCGTCTTCAAGGCGGTCCCGGACGCGGTCACGCGACTGGCCATGCTCAAGCGCGGTGAGGTGGACATCGCCTACGCGGTCACGGGTGAGCTCGGCGAGGAGGTGCGGCGCACGCCCGGGCTCACGCTGCGGCCGACTCCGTTCGTGGCCACCCACTGGCTGGTCTTCGCCGACCAGTGGGACGCGGCCTCTCCGTGGCACGACCGCCGCGTGCGCCTCGCCGCGAACCACGCCGTCAACCGCCAGGCGATCAACGAGGCCGTGACTCTCGGGTTCTCGAAGATCACCGGGAGCATCATCCCCACCAGCTTCGAGTTCTACTGGCAGCCGCCGGTGCGCCCCTACGATCCGGTCAGGGCCAGGCAGCTCCTCGCGGAAGCCGGGTACCCGAAGGGCTTCGACGCCGGCGACTTCTGGTGCGATGCCGGGGCCTGCGTGTACGCCGAGCCGATCCTCAACGACCTTCAGGCCGTCGGCATCAAGACGAGGCTCCGCCCGCTCGAGCGGGCGGGGTTCATCAAGGCGTATCAGGAGAAGAAGCTCAAGAACATCATCCACGGGTTGAGCGGCATCTTCGGCAACACGGCCACCCGGCTGGAGCCGTTCGTGATCTCGGGCGGCGGCTTCGCCTACGGGGGGTACCCCGACATCGACGGGCTCTTCAAGGAGCAGGCGGGTGAGCTCGACCCGAAGAAGCGCGAGGCGCTTCTCCATCGCATCCAGCAGCTGATCCACGACAAGGCCATGGTCCTCCCGATCTGGCAGCTCGCCCTCCTGCAGGGCGTGGGTCCGCGCGTGGCGGAATCGGGGTTCGGCCTCATCGCTGACTATCCGTGGTCGGCGCCGTACGAGGACTTGAAGCTCAAGGGGAAGTAGACGGGCGTCGCGCGGCGCGCGCCGCCGCGAGCTTCGAGGCGCGCTCGTGGAGCGCCGGCGAGCCGAGGCGCGCTGACCAAGCCGCGAAGTCGGCGCGTGGTCCGGTCCACTGGAGCGCGTCCACGTCGGCGCCGAGGAGCGCGTCAGCGCGCAGCGTGGCCAGCGTCCGGAACAGCAGCGCCCGCTCCCACTGCTCCGTGAGCGTCGTGGCCAGCCGCAACGATCCGCGCACGGGCACGTCCCACTCCGCGGCGAGCTTCGGAATGTGCTCGAGGTGCCCATAGCGGGCGAGCACCGTCGCCGCGGACTTCTCGCCCCAGCCCGGCAGACCGGGGTAACCGTCAGCGCTGTCGCCGACGAGCGCGAGCCAGTCGGGGATCGACGCGGGCAGGACGCCGAACTTCCGCCGCACCCCCGACTCGTCACGCACCTCGCGGGTGCGCCGATCGAGCTGGACGATGCGGTCACCGCGCACGCACTGCGCGAGGTCCTTGTCCGGCGTGCACACGACGACCTGCTCGACGCGCTCATCAGCGACAGCCATCACCGCGGCCGCGGCTAGCGCGTCGTCGGCCTCGAACTCGACCATGGGCCAGACGACCACGCCGAGTGCCTCCAGCGCGTCCTCCAGCGGCTGGAACTGGGCATAGAGCAGCGGATCGATCCCCTCGCCCGTCTTGTAGCCGGGCCAGAGCGCGTTGCGAAACGATTCGACGACGTGATCGGTCGCCACGCCCAGATGCGTGGCGCCGCCTTCGAGCATGCTCAGAATGGACACGACGACGCCGCGCACCGCCCTCAGCTCCTCCGGCGCGCTCCGGTCGAAGACCGCCGCCGGCGAGAGGAAGTGGCGGAACAGCTCGAACGTCCCGTCGACGAGATGGACGACCACGACCGGAACGATACGGCAGGGCGGCCCTCGAAGGAAGCGAGCGCCTGTGGGAGAATCGTCACGTGATGACTTCGGGACGGCTCGCCGCGCTCAGCGTCGTCGTCGCCATCGGCCCGGTCACGGCCTACGTGCTCCTGATCCGCGTCCCGATCATCCGCAACCACCCCGAGGGCTACGTGATCGCTTTCGCGCTGGCGACGGCCCTGGCGGCGCTGGCCGTGGCCCGCGCGCGGGTGCGCCGGTGGCCCGCGTGGCTGGCGCTCGGGCTCTCGAGTCTCTTGCTCGTCGGCGGCGCCTGGTTCGACTTCGTCATTGCGCGCGTGCCGGACGCTCCGACCGCGCTGCGGGTTGGCGAGCGACCGCCCGCCTTCACGCTGCCCGATGCCGCCGGCCGGCCGGTCTCGCTCGAGGATTACCGTGGCAAGAAGCCGGTCGTGCTCGTCTTCTACCGCGGCTACTGGTGACCGTTCTGCATGGCGGAGCTCCAAGGGCCGGCGTCGAGATCGTCGCCATCTCACCCGATCCCAACGAGCGGAGCCAGAAGGTCGCCGAGGGCCTGCGCCTCGGCTTCCGGTTCCTCGCCGACCGCGACCTCGCCGTGGCGCGGCGCTATGGCTTGGTGCACGCGGGCGCGGGGCCGGACGGGCAGGACGTGCCGCGCCCGGCGACGGTCGTGCTGGATCGCGACGGGATCGTGCGCTGGTTCTCGGTCAGCCGGAACTTCCAGGTGCGACCCGACCCGGACGACGTCCTTCGCGCCGTGCGCGCGCTCTAGACCTCGCCGGCAATTCCCTGCCCGGGCCGCATCGAGCGACTTGACGATATGCACGATCGTGCATATGCTCGACTGTGGAGCTCGAATGGGATCCCCAGAAGGCAATCGACAATCTGCGCAAGCACGGCGTCGACTTCGCGGACGCCGGAACCGCGCTTCACGATGAGCAGGCGATCACCATTTCCGATGAGACTTCGGACGACGAGGATCGGTTCGTCACGCTCGGGATGGACGCGCTTGGCCGGATTCTCGTGGTCGCATACACGTGCCGCGACGACCGTCCGCGATGAAGAAGCAGTACGATTTTAGGTACGGTCGTCGCGGTGCCGTTCTTCGCACCCCGTCCGGCAAGACGCGAATCACCATCAGGATCGACGACGACGTCCTTCAGTGGTTTAGGGATCAGGTTCACAAGGCCGGAGGGGGGAGCTATCAGGCCCTCATCAACCAAGCTTTGCGCAGCGTCGCGCAGTCGACCGAACAGAATCTCGAAGGTACCCTGCGTCGTGTGTTGCGTGAGGAGTTACCCCGGTACGGGGTCCGACGGAAGGCCAGTCCATGAGGCCTACGGCAGGAGATCGGCGACGCGGATGCCGGCGGAGGGCGCGGCGAGCGGGGTGACCGTGGCGTCGGCGCCGAGCGTCTCGATCGCCGCGTAGCCCCAGTGCCGCCGAGCCGGACCTGGTCTCGCCGGCTCGCGGTGGACTTCGAGCACGCGATCGACGAGGTTGACGATCCAGTAATCCACGATCCGCGCGCGCGCATAGGCCGCGGCCTTCCGCCCTCGGGCGAGGCGCGAGCCCGAGTGAGCGACCTCGACGACGAGCGCCGGGCGCGTCGGATGCGCATCGACGTAATCACGCGGCGAGCCACGGACGACGCAGACGTCCGGCTCCGGCTCGGACCGGTCGTCGAGGGTGATCGGGCTCTGCGTCTGGACGAACCAGCCCTCGCCGAACGCCCGCTCCACCGCCTTCGCCGCGAGCAGCACCGCCGTCCGGTGCGGGCTCGCCTGCGGCTCCTTCACGAGCAGCAACCCGTCGAGCAGCTCGATCGGGTCGTCCTCGTCGAGGAAGCCGTGGTCGATCAGCCGCGCGTACTCGCGGCGGGTCCAGCGACGCACCACGGGCCGCTCCGCTTGCTTCATGGGGTGGAGCCTACGCGCATGCTCGAACGGCGGCAACGCTCCTGAATGGATACGGCAGTCAGCGGCGGCGCCCTCGCCGTGTCGCCGCTCCTGTCTCGACGTCGAGCGTCGCGAGCCCTTCGGCAGCGGCGGCTCGAAGCAGTCGCTGGTCCGCCGCGACGACGATCACCGTCTCATCCCACCGGTTCTGCAGTGTCAGCGCCGAGGCCAGGTGGATCCCGTCGAACCCACGAAGGGCGTGGCGCTGGATGACGAGACGGGCAGCGCCGAGCACGTCTTCGTCGAGACGGATCCGCAGATACCCGGACCAGTCTCGTTCGAATTGCTCGCACGCGTTCGCGTAGTCGGTCGCGGACAGGTGGCCGTCGCGATGCCGGCGGGCCAGTCCCGAGTACGTTTCTGCATAGGCGATCGTGGCCGTGCCGACGGGCGCGTCGGGCCGCGTCAAGCGCGCCACGGACGCGGACCCGCGTTCCGCGACGAACCGCTTGATCAGCGCACTGGTGTCCAGGTACGTCAGCGTCGATCCTCGAGGATCGTGCGAGAGACCGGCTGCCCCGAGACGCGGACCCGGCGGACACGTGTGAGGCGCTTGGCGGTCGGCAAGATCACGAGGCCGCTGGCCGCCAGCTTGGCGAGCTGCGCCTGGAGCGACTGCGGCTTCTCGATGGACCCGATGGACGCGAGGATGGCCACCGGCCTGCCGCGCTCGGTGACGACGACCTCTTCGCCTCGCTTCGCGCGTCCCAGGTAGTGCGTCAGCCGATTCTTGAGGTCACGAACTCCGACCGTCGCCATGGCCGACCTCCATGTAGCCATTGTAGCCACTAGCTGCGGTCACGTCTACCCCGCCGCCGGCGACAGGCGGGTCAGCCGGTCACGGGAGCAGATACGCGACGAGGATGCTCCATCCCGGTGTCGCCAGAGGCGTGACGCGCGCGGAGGCGTCGAGCACCTCGCGGCGGGCGTAGCGCCAGCCGAACGGCGCCGCGGCGTCGGGGGCCGGCTCGCGGTACACCTCGAGGACGCGGTCCACCAGGTTGAGGATCCAATAGTCCGGCAGGCCGGCCCGCGCGTAGAGGCTGCCCTTGTGCTGGCGATCGACGGCGAGGCTCGACTCGGCCACCTCGACGGTGAGGGCCGGACGCGAGGGATGCGCGCGGCCATAGTCCTCTAGACTCCCCTGGACGACCGCGACGTCGGGCTCGGGCTCGGAGTCGTCGTCGAGTCCGATGGGCCCTTGCGAGCGAACGGTCCACCCCGGCCCGAACGCGGCCTCCAGCGCTTTCGCGGTCTTCTGGATCGCCGTGTAGTGCGGCGCGCTTTGGGGTTCGGCGACCATGAGCTCACCGCCGATCAGCTCGATGGCCTCGCCCGGCTGGAACACGCCGAGGTCGATGATCCTCTCGTACTCGGCTCGGCTGAAGCGTCGGGCCCTGGCCTCGTAGCTCGCCATCGCGCGCATCGTATCGGCGGCCCACGGGCGCGTCAACGTATCTCGATGGATACACGAGAGGCCACGATGCTAGGCTTGGGTGGACATCGCCCATGGAGCGCTCATTCCCGATCGTCAGGCACCCAGCGCCGGGGGCGCGCACGCCGGTGCTGGTGAGCGTGCCCCACTACGGCACGGAGCCCCTGCCCCACATCACCCGTGACGACTACTGCGAGCCATCGTTCGAGACCTTCGCGTACGGGTTTGCCGATACCTTCGCCGGCGATCTCTACGCCGACTTATATAAGGATGGGGCCACGGTCCTGGCGACACCGTTCTCGCGCATGTTCGTGGACGTCAATCGCCGCCGCGACGACTTCGAGCACAAGGACGGCGAGGTGCGCTCCCGGCGCGGCGTAGTGCGCACCCACACCATGCGCGACGCGCCGATCTTCGCGCGTCCGCTCGGGCTCGGCGACCTCGAGGAGCGCTTGCGGACGCTCTACGACCCCTACTACGCGGCCCTGGAGCTCCTGCTCGCCGAGCTGCGCCAGGCCTACGGGCACGCGCTGCTCCTCGACGGTCACACCGGGAGCCCGCGGCGGATGAAGGACCACCAGGTGATCATCGGCACGCGCCACGATGCGACGTGCGCCCCGGCGCTCGCGGCGACCGCGGCCGCGATCTTCACCCGTCACGGCTTCGAGGCGCACCAGAACGTCAGCGGCTACACCGGGGGCAACATCGTGGCCACGTATGGTCAACCCCGGACCCGGCGCGTCCACGCGCTCCAGCTGGAGATCAATGCGTCCTTGCTGATGACGACCACGGGCGAGGAGTTCATCGCCCAGGTGAGACGAGGGGAAATCCCCGAGAAGGCGGAAGCGAACATCGCCCGGATTCGCCAGTGCCTCCGCGAGGTGCTGGCGGCCCTGCCGCCGGTCCTCGCGGCCGTGCACGAGTCGTAGCGACGAGCCGAGGCGCCTCGGCGATCGTCTCGGGCTGTCTCTGAACTGCGGCGTTGATCCCGGTGCATTACCGTGGTAATAGACGTGTATGTCACCGATCGCCCACTCGAAGCTCACCGCGCAGGGCCAGGTGTCCGTCCCGGCCGCGGTCCGTCGGCGCCTTGGCGTAGGCCCGGGAGCCCTCCTGGAGTGGGACGACGACGGCGGCGCCATCGTAGTCCGCCGGGCGGGGCGCTACTCTTCCGACGACATCCATCGGGCACTCTTCCCGAAGCGCGCCCCAAAGCCGAAGACGCTCGAGCAGCTCAAGGAGGGAATCCGGCGCCACGCGCGGAAGCAGCATGCGCGCCGTTGACACCAATGTCCTCGTCCGCCTGATCACGCGCGACGATGCCAGGCAAGCGGCGGCCGCCGACTCCTTCGTCGAATCCGGCGGATGGGTCGGTCACCTCGTGCTCGCCGAGACGACCTGGGTTCTGAGCGCAGTTTACGACCTCGCTCCGCCTGCAATTGCCACCGCGGTCGAGATGCTTCTCAACCACCAGCACGTGACGATTCAGGACGCCGACGTCGTCACCGCAGCGCTGGAGCGCTACCGGCGACACCCGCGGGTGGACTTTTCCGACTGCCTGGTCCTCGAGATCGCTCGCAAGGCCGGGCACCTGCCCGTCGGCACGTTCGACCGGAAGTTCGCAAGGCTCGACGGGGCGCAGAAGATCTAACTCAGTCGTGAAGCGCGAGGATTTGACATGAAAATCCGCATCGGAGTCGGGGCCGGAGGCGCTTCCTCTACGCCGGACGCGCTGGCCGAGCTCGTCACGGGTCTGGATCAGCTGGGGTTCGACTCGCTGTGGCTCTCGGAGGTGCTGACCGGCCCCGTGCTCGATCCCGTGGTGGGCCTCGCCTGGGCGGCCGCGAGCAATCCGCGCGTGAAGCTCGGGACCACGATGCTCTTGCCGGGGCGCAACGTCGTGCGGCTCGCCAAGCAGCTCGCGAGCCTGGACGTGCTCTGCCAGGGGCGCCTGCTGGTGACGCTGGTCCCCGGGCTCACCTACGCGCCGGAGCGCGATGCGATCGGCGTCGAGCCCAAGCGCCGCGGTGCCGTCATCGACGAGGCGCTTCCGCTGTTGCGGCGCCTGTGGGCGGGCGAGACGGTGAGCCACGAGGGCGCAGCCGGGAGCTTCCGCGACGTCAAGCTCTCGCCTCTACCGGTGCAGCAGCCGCTCGAGGTCTGGCTCGGCGGCACGGTGCCCGCCGCCCTCGAACGCTGCGGCCGGTTGTCGGACGGGTGGCTGCCCTCGCTGTGCACGCCGGAGGAGGCGGCGGCGGGACGCGTCGTGATCGAAGACGCCGCGGCCCGGGCCGGGCGCTCGATCAGCAGCGAGCACTTCGGCGTGAGCATCGGCTACGCCGGCGCGCCCCTCGACCCGGCGACCGCGCGCATGATGATCGCCCGGCGTCCGCGATCGGTCGAGCTGACGCCGGTCGGGTTGCCCGCGCTGCGGAAGCTCATCGAGCGCTTCATCGCCGTCGGCTTCTCCAAGTTCGTCGTGCGTCCGGTGACGGCGCCCGCGTCCTGGCGCGCCGAGCTCGAGGCCCTGTCGGCGGCGGTGGGTGACCTCCAGACCTGACTCACCCCGGGTACACGGCAAGGCCGACGGCCCGCGCCCCGGCGGCGAGTCGCACGTCGAACACCGCCATCGAGGCCGCCCGGGCCGCGAGGGCCAACGCCAGGTGAAGCGCGTCGGCCGCGCGGAGCGGCGTGGTCGTCAACGTGAGGAGGAGGTGCTCCGCACGACGGTGAAGCTCGCGGGTCAGCTCGACGCGCTGGTACGGCGACCCGTCGAGGCTTTCGATGATCGTGCGCTGCACGCGACGCGCGGCCTCCGGCGTGAGGGCGCCCTGACGCACGCCTCGTGACAACGCCGAGGCGACCTCGGTGACGGCGAGATCGGCTACGACGAGGTCGTCCCGTCCCTCGATGGCGCGGGTGAATTCGGCGCTCCCGGGCTCGGCGAGGTAGAGCTTGAGCAGCGCGCTCGTGTCGCAGTAGAGCGGGCCGGGCAGCGCGGCCCCGTATGCGGCGTGTTGCTCGCGAAGCCGCGCCGGAGTGCCTGTTCTAGAGGCGATCCTCGCGGTCCTCGTCGAGCGTCGTGGAGAGCGGAGGATCGAAGACTGGCATCCGGCGGCGGAGTGCAGCGAAGTTGGGAACGCCTTTGCCGCGCGGCCGGTCGAGCGGCACGAGCTTCGCCACGGGCCGTCCGTGCTCCGTGATCACGACCTCACGGCCCTTTTTGACCTCGTCGAGCAGTACCGACAGGTTCTGACGGGCTTCGCGGACGCCGGCGGTTCGCATAACCTGAGTATGCTACATGTAGCACATTCGGTCAAGCGACGACGGTACGCCAGTGGCTCCTGACTCGGTCGCGACACGGCGGGATCCGGCGACGCCCTCCAGGCGGCGCGGCGTCCTGCTGGTGGCCTGCGCCGCGGTCTGCTGGAGCAGCGGCGGGCTCATCGCTCGCCTCGTCACCACCAGCCCCTGGACGACCAGCCTGTGGCGCAGCGTCTTCGCCTCGCTCTTCCTGAGTCTGGTGCTGTGGGTGGTCCGGGGCCGCGGGATCTTCGCGCAATGGCGCGGCGGGGGGCGCCCGGTCCTGGTCGTGGCCGTGTGCATGGCGCTCGCCTCGACGTGCTTCATCTTTTCGCTGGCGCACACGTCGGTGGCCAACACGCTGATCCTCATGTCCACGGGACCCTACGTGGCCGGACTCCTGGGCTGGATGCTCCTCGGCGAGCGCGTCGCGCTGCGCACGTGGCTGACGATGGGGGTCGCGCTCGCGGGCGCGGTCGTCATGGTGTCCGATTCCTACGGTCGCGGCGCGCTGGTCGGCGACCTGCTCGCGATCGTCATGGCGACGAGCTTCGCGACCGCCACTGTCCTCATCCGCCGGCACCCCGAGATCCAGATGGCGCCGGCGGCGGCGCTGGCGACGGCGCTCACGGCGCTGGTGGCGCTGCCGCTGGCCGATCCGCTCCGAACCGCGCCGCGCGACCTGGCGCTCCTCGCGTTCTTCGGCGTGGGGCAATTCGGCGCGGGCTTCCTGCTCTTCATGGCCGGCGCGCGCTTGATTCCCGCCGCGCAGAGCTCGCTGATCGGCATGCTGGAGACCGTGCTGGGGCCGCTGTGGGTCTGGCTCGTGCTGAGCGAGCGCCCCGGCGCGGCGTCGCTGGCGGGCGGCGCCCTGATCCTGGCGGCACTCCTCGCGAACACCCTCGTCGACCTCGTCACGCCGCGGCGGCCACCGGCCACAGGCCCGTGACGTTCAGCGCGCGCCATTCGCACGGGCACTGGAGTACCATGGCCACACCCCAACGAGGAGGCGACGATGGCGAGGATCGAGCCGCTGCGCATCCACCAGGTTGACGACGAGATCCGGCACCTCTGCGAGGAGGCCGAGCGCCAGACCGGCACCTCGGCGAGCCCGCGGACCTACGCGAAGAACCCGGGCGTGCTCAAGGCGCTCACCGCCTTCCGCGCGGCGCTCGCCCGCGAGGGCACGATCGACCCCGTGCTCCGCGAGCTGGTGCGGCTGAAGATCGCCGCTCTCAACGACTGTCGCTACTGACTCACCCTGCGTTATGCCGGGGCCCGGCATGCGGGGGCGACCGAGGCGAAGATCGCGGCGATCGACGACGAGAGCTCGGACCTCCTGAGCCCGCGCGAGCGGGCCGCCATCCGGTTCGCCGAGAAGCTCGCCGTCGACCACCACAAGGTCGACGACGCGCTCTGGTCCGAGGTGCGCGCCCACTTCTCGGAGGCCGAGATCATCGAGCTGGTGGCGCACACGACGCTCTACATCGGCTTCGGCCGGTTCAACGCGATCGTGGGGCTCGATCCGGCGTAGCGCGCCTCAGGCCGAGAGGATCCGCTCGCCGACGATGAAGCGCTTGTTGGAGGTGTACGGCCGCACCTCCGGCTTCCAGCGCCCGACGTCCGACGTGTCGTTCCAGAGCTTCGACATCGGCAGGTCGGTGCGCTCGACCTCGTACGCGCAAAGATAACGCGGCTCCCCGGCGGCCGCCGTCCGGTAGCGCACGGCGTTGACGCATCCGGTGAGCTTCAGCAGCAGCGGCAGGTGCTCCGTGTCGTAGAGCTCGTTGAAGAGGGCCTCGCGGTGGGGCTCGACGTCCATCATCACCCAGAAGACGTACGGGGTCTTCCCGGTGAGCGCCGCGCTCCCGCCCACCCACTCGTACATGGCCCGATGACGATTCATCGTGTGCGGGCGCACCGCGGTGGCCCACCGTCCCGCCTCGCCGGCCGCCTTCCACGCCGCGCTGTCGATGACCGCCGGCCCGTCCAGCTCGTAGGCGGCGAGGTAGCGCGGCTCGGTCGGCGCGGGCTGCCGGTAGCGGCTGGCCCGGCGCGCCCCGGGCACGGCCCGGAGGTTGGGGACGTGCTCTCGGTCGTACACCTCGTTGAAGGTGGCCTCGTGGTCGTGGGCCACGTCCATCCGCACCAGGTACAGCGCGTGAGCGCCCATGCGTTCCCTCCTGTCCCCGCGGACTGTATCATGCGCGCCATATGATCGCCTCGGCGGACGTCGTCGTCGTCGGCTCCGGCGCCTTCGGCGCGAGCGCCGCGTACCATCTGGCGCGGCGCGGCGTCCGCGTGACGGTGCTCGAGCGCGCCGGCCTCGCCTCGCAGACCTCGCCGCGCGCGGCCGGGCTCAGCAGCCAGGTCCGCGCGACTCCGGCGCTCACGCGGCTCGCGCAGCGCGCGGTGGCGAAGCTCGCGGCGTTCACCGGCGAGACCGGCCAGCCGCTCCGCTTCACCCAGAGCGGCGCGCTGAAGATCGCGCGCACCGAACGCGACGCCGAGCAGCTGGCGCGCGGGGTGGCGCGGGGCGGCGTGGCCGGCGTCCCCATCGACTTCGTCTCCGTCGCCGAGGCGCGGCGGCGGCTGCCGATCCTCGGCGAGCGCGGCATTGTCGCCGTGACGTGGAGCCCGACGGACTGCAACGTGGAGCCGTCCGAGCTGCCGCTCGGCTACTGCCGCGCGGCGGAAAAGCTTGGGGCCGTGCTGCTCCCGCACACGCCGGCCACGGGCTTCGAGATCGGGCCACGGGGCGTGGAGGGCGTGCGCACGCTCCGCGGCACGATCGCGACGCGCGTCGTGGTGGACGCCGCGGGCGCGTGGGCGCGGCTCGTCGCCGCGGGGCTCGGCGGGTCGCTGCCCGTCGTGCCGACGCGCCACCAGCTCCTGATCACCGAGCCTATTCGAGGCGTCAGCCCCGAATTCCCGATCGCCCGCGTGATCGACGCCAACGTCTACGTGCGCCACGAGCGCGGCGGGCTGATGCTGGGCGGGTACGAGCCCGATCCCGTGCAGCTCGACGCGGCCGCGCTGCCGCCGTCGTTCGACATGGCCGAGCTGCCGCTCGACATCCAGGTGCTGTGGCGACTCGCGAAGAGCGTGAGCGAGCAGTTCCCGATCTTCCAGGACCCCACGATCCGCGTCGCTGAGCACCGCGGCGGGCTGCCGACGCTCACGACGGACGACCGCTACCTCGTGGGGCCGCTCCCCGGCGTGGCCGGCGCGTGGGTGATGAGCGGCTGCTGCGTCGGCGGCCTCAGCATCTCTCCGGCGCTCGGCGAGGCGATCGCCGAGTGGATCCTCGACGGGGCGCCGGCGCTCGACCTCTCCGAGATCTCCACCGCGCGCTTCGCCGGACGCGACCCCGAGGAGACCGAGCTGCGCGAGCGATGCCGGCAGGCCTACGCGACCCACTACCGGGCGGGCGCCGAGACGTAACCTCAGACGCCGGTGCCGAAGCGGGTTTAGAATGGCGCCATGGACAGACCATCGACGAGCGAGTGCAAACACGGCTTGAGACGCGGCTGCGCGTACTGCCACTCCACCACCCCGACCGTGACGCCCCAGACAGGACAGAGGAAGCGGACCCGGGCCTCCACCCTCTCGGAGAAGATGAACGACCGGATGACGGCGTTGAGGCGGCGGCTTCGCGAGATTCGCGGCGAGTAACCCCGCCGCCGCGACCGGCACTCACTCCGGGCCAGGCGCCGGATATATCTCAGACGCCGGTGCCGAAGCCTCCGGCGGCGCGAACGGTCGCCGCCTCGCCCATGTGCCCCGCGGAATGAAACAGGGCGATGTTGCTCAGCACCAGTGAGCGCGGCCGGCCGGGAAAAGCCTTCACCAGCATCTCTTTCCGCGCGCCGAACGCCCCCTCGGCGGCGGCGCGTTCGACGGCCTCAGCCGCCACCTGACCTTCCCAGTCCTGGGGCTTGAAGCCCGAGACGACGTCGCGCGTGCGGAGCCCCACCGTGTCGCGGTACTCGCGGAGCGCGCCGAGATCGATCTGCCGCGTCACCTCCGTGACCTCGGGGCTGGTCATGCCGATGCCGAAGTCGCGGCGGGCCACGGCTCGTCGAAGACCTGGGAACGCCCGGCCAGAATCGTGTTGACCATGATGTCCTCGGCGCGGGCGATGTGCCACAGGAGCCACGCCAGCGAGTTGAGGTCCTCGCGCGGGCGGACGCGCATCTGCTCGTCGGTGACGCCGGTGAAGGTGCGCTCCGCCGCCGACATCTTGTTGCCGCCGACGGCGGCCGAGTGCATGGCGGCGTGCTGGCTCAGGAACAGGTCACGAATGTCCATGTCGTCCTCCCAGGGCCGAACGGTACCACGTTTCAGGACCCGCGAGGCCGCTCGCCCCGCTCTCGGGATCGCGCGCGAGCGAGGACGACACTCGGGCGAGGCCTGCCGGCCAGGGGCGCCAGCGGCGGGCCGAGGTCGAGCAAATCGCCCGTCGGCTGGATCACGCGATCGCGGCGCACGAGGCGCTCGACATGGCCGGCGCCGCGCAATGGCACGAGCAGGGCAACCGGGCGACCTCGCGCGGTGATCTCCAAGGCCCGCCCCGCTTCGACGAGGCGGAGGTACTCGCTCGCTCGCTGGCGTAGCTGCCGTACACCGATGGATTTCATAGGCGCTACATTGTCGCACTCGAGCTTGGTATATGATGCCCCGACGACCATGGCCGACCACGGCGCCCTGCCACTGGCGCGGTTCACGGTGCTCGACCTCACCCGGGCGCGGGCGGGCCCGACGTGTGTCCGGCAGCTCGTGGACTGGGGCGCCCGGGCGATCAAGATCGAGATGCCCGGCGGGCGCACGGGCGACGGCATGGGCGGCAATCGCCACGGGTTCGACTTCCAGAACCTGCACCGCGGGAAGCAGGCCATGACGCTGAACCTTCGCGAGCCGGAGGGCGTGGCCATCTTCAAGCGGCTGGCGCGGGATGCGGACGTCGTGGTCGAGAACTACAGGCCGGACGTCAAGCGGCGCCTGGGCATCGACTACGAGAGCCTGCGCCCGGTCAATCCGCGCCTGATCTACGGCAGCCTCTCCGGCTTCGGCCAGAGCGGGCCGTATCGCGACCGGCCCGGCGTGGATCAGATCGCGCAGGGGATGGGCGGCCTGATGTCCATCACCGGCATTCCGGGCCAGGGGCCGGTGCGCGTGGGCATTCCCATCGCCGACCTGTGCGCGGGGATCTTCCTCGCCCAGGGCATCCTGGTGGCGCTCCTCGAGCGGGAGGTCACCGGCGAGGGGAAGTGGGTGCATACGTCCCTGCTCGAGGCGATGCTGTCCATGCTCGACTTCCAGGCGTCACGCTGGCTGATGAGCGGGCAGATCCCCCCGCAGGCGGGCAACAACCACCCGACGGGAATTCCCACCGGCGTCTTTCCGACGAAGGACGGCCACATCAACATCGCCGCCGCCGGCGACGAGATCTACGACCGGTTCTGCCGCGCCATCGAGCGCCCGGACCTTCGAATCGATCCGCGATTCGCCACGGCCAAGGCCCGCTCCGACAATCGGGACGTGCTGATGGAGATCGTCATGCCGGTCACCCGGCAGAAGACGAGTGCTGCGTGGATCGCAATCCTCAACGACGCGGGCGTGCCCTCCGGGCCGATCTATCGGGTCGACGAGGCCTTCGCCGATCCCCAGGTGCGCCATCTCGAGATGGCGCAGCCCGTGCACTCGCCCGCGCTCGGCGACCTCACGATCCTCGGCCACCCGGTCTCTCACGGCGAGCGGCGCCTGACGATCCGCAGCGCGGCACCGGAGCTGGGTCAGGACAACGAGGAGATCCTCACGTCGCTCGGCTACACCAAGGACCAGATCGCCGACCTCGCGCACCGGGGGGTCATCTGATGACCCCTCGCCTCGCGTCGGTGCTGCTCGTCGTGGCCCTCGCCGTCGTGCTGGCGACGGAGGTCGCTCACTCGCAAGCACGCAAGGTCATCGTGAACGGCGTGCGTCTCACCGATGGTCAGGTCGGCGCCCTGCAACGCCAGTACGGGGTGCGCAGGCACGACGGCGACTACTGGTACGACGGCCGGACGGGTGCCTGGGGCCTCCGGGGCGGGCCGACCGTGGGCTTCGTCGTGCCCGGCCTCGCCATGGGTGGGGCCCTCCGCCGCGACGCTTCGGGCGGCACCACCGGCGTCATCATCAACGGCCGCGAGCTGCACTGGCTCGACGTGACCCGACTCCAGCAGATCCTCCCCGTCTATCGCGGATCCTACTGGATGGACGCCAGCGGCAACTTCGGCGCGGTCGGGGGCCCGCTCCTCGGAAATATCTGGGCTCTCAGCCAGCGCTCGGGGGGCCGCCGCGAGGGCATCCTGAGCACGTACGACAAGACGGGCATGGCCGTCATCGGGGGGCGCTGAGCGAAGCGGCCCGCGCCGTGTCCGAGGTCGAGAAGCCGCGGTCTCTAGAAAGGAGCTCATCATGCCACGCGTCGCGCCGATCACCGGTAAGTCCGACGTGCCCGCCGAGCACCACGCCATCGTCGACGCAGTCGTGAAAGTGTTCGGGGGCGTGCGTGGGCCGTTCAGCATGCTGCTCCACAGCCCGAAGCTGGCGGAGCGCGTGCTGCCCCTGGTCACCTTCTTCCGCGAGGAGAGCGTCGTCGACGCGAAGCTCCGCTCGGTCGCCATCCTGACCGCCGTGCGCGAGCGCGAGGCGGCGTACGTGTGGGCGGCCCAGGTCGCGGCGGCACGCCGCAACGGCCTGCGCGAGGAGGTCATCGACCTCATCCGGGCGAAGGGCGACCCGGCCAAGCTCGCCGTAGACGAGCGGGACATCGTGACCTACGTCCGCCAGCTCATGCGCACGAACAAGAGCGACCGGACAGTCTTCGACGCGCTCGAGAAGCGGCACGGCGTGCAGTGGCTCGTCGAGCTGACGGCGGCCGCGAACTACTTCGCGTTCCTGTCGGGGGTCGTCAACGCGTTCGAGGTCGCGGCGCCGGCGGACGGCGACAAGCTGCCGGCCTGAGGCGGCGGGCATGGACTTCGGCGCGGCGATCTTCTTCACGGACTACTCGATGGGACCGGCCGAGCTCGGCCGGGCGCTGGAGGAGCGCGGGTTCGGCTCGCTCTGGGCGCCAGAGCACTCGCACATTCCGCTGTCGCGTCGCTCACCCTTTCCGCAGGGCGGTGAGCTGCCGAAGAAGTACTACGACGTGATGGATCCCTTCGTGACGCTCGCCGCCGCCGCCGCGGCCACTACCCGGCTGCGGGTCGCCACGGGCGTGTGCCTCGTCGTGCAGCGCGATCCGATCCAGACCGCCAAGCAGGTCGCGAGCCTCGACCAGATCTCGGGCGGGCGGTTCCTCTTCGGCATCGGCGCCGGCTGGAACGCCGAGGAGATGGCCGACCACGGCACGGACTTCAAGGCGCGCTTCCGGGTGATGCGCGAGCGCGTCGAGGCCATGAAGGCGATCTGGACGAAGTCGAAGCCGGAGTACGACGGCGAGTTCGTCAAGTTCCCACCGATGATGACCTGGCCTAAGCCAGTTCAAAAGCCTCATCCCCCGGTGATCGTGGGCGGGGCCTTTCCCTACGGGGCGCGCCGGGCGATCGCGTTCGGCGACGGATGGATGCCGCACGCGCGCCGGCCCGAGTACGGCGACGTGCTCGGACTCCTGCCGGACTTCCGCAAGCTGGCCGTCGAGGCCGGACGCGACCCGGCGACGCTGCCGATCACGATCTTCGGCATGCCGGAGGACGGCGAGCTCATCAAGCGCTATCGCGACGCCGGCGTCGCCCGCCTCGTCTTCAACCTGTCGCCGGCGAAGGCCGACGAGGTACTGCCGGCGCTCGACCGCTGCGCGGCGCTGATGCGTCGGGCGGGCGCTTGAGAGCTGCGCCCGCCGTCTGACCGCGGCCCTCCCCGCGGGCCCTCGGCGGAGCGCGACGCGACATCCCTTGTCGCGGGAGCGCGGTTCGTATATGGTAGCGGCCATTCTCGAGGCACGATCTTCGAAATCCTCCCGCATGTCTTCGGGACTCTGGTCCCGCTCACTCGTGGTCCGCTCAGCGAAAGGGGAAGGGCCGATGTCACGCTCCATCCGGTTTTCGATTTCCCTGCTGCTGCTGTCGATGCTCGCGGCCGTCGGTCTCGTCGAGGCGCCGGTCGCGGAGGCGCAGAAGAAAGTCCTGAATATCGCCGCCAAGGAGCCGGATACGCTCGACCCGCACACGAGCATCCTCGGGCAGAGCCAGGCCATCTACCGTTTCATGTACCGGGGGCTCACGCGCTTCGCGATCCGCGACGGCAAGGTGACCACGGCCGAGGTCGACCCGGACCTGGCCGAGAGCTGGACGCTCTCCCCGGACGGCACCCTGTGGACGTTCAAGCTCAGGAGGGGCGTGCAGTTCCACAAGGGCTTCGGTGAGCTGACCGCCGAGGACGTCAAGTTCAGCTTCGAGAGGCAGATCAATCGGGCGCCGGGCACGCGCTTCGGCGTCAACCTCGGGGTGATCAAGGCGATCGAGATCGTCGAGCCGCACACGGTGCAGATCGCGCTCAAGTCCTTCGACCCCATCTTCCTCCTGCGCATGGTGGGCTACCAGCAGGGTTACATCGTCTCGAAGAAGGCGGCCGAAAAGCACGGGGACCAGTTCAAGTGGAACCCCGTCGGCACCGGCCCCTTCTACTTCGAGCGGCACTCGCCGCGCGAGAAAGTCGTTCTCAAGGCCTTCGACAAGTACTACGGCGGCCGGCCCCAGATCGACGAGGTCCATTGGTACGACGTGCCCGAGGACGCCACCAAGCTGATCGGGCTGGAGAAGGGGACGTTCGATCTGCTCTATCCCGAGGCCGTCACCGCCGACTTCGCCGGCCAGGTCAAGCAGATGGGGGCCGTCATCGACCGGCGGGGCCCCGGCCAGCAGGAGCGCTTCTACGTCAACACGACGAAGCCGCCGTTCGACGACATCCGCGTCCGCAAGGCGTTCATGCACGCCATCGACCGCAAGGCCATCAAGGAGACCATGTACCCGGGCGGCCTGGCGCGGCTGGCCTCGAGCTGCGTGCCGCCGGGCTACTTCGGCCACATTCCGATGAAGTTCCCGGAGCACAACCCGGAGCTGGCGAAGAAGCTCTTGGCCGAGGCCGGCTATCCGAACGGCATCACGATCAAGAACTACTTCATCAGCAAGTCCTTCTTCTATCCCAAGGTGCTCACCCTGGCGCAGGAGCAGCTCAGGCAGGCCGGCATCAACGTGGAGCTGCAGGTCGTCGAGCACGCCACGTACCACGAGAACATTCGGAAGAACCTGAACCCCTTCGTGCTCTACGGGGGCACGCGCATCACCGACGCCGACCCCTGGCTGTCGCTGTTCTTCGACTCCAAGGAGATCCCCGACCCGGCCACCGGCAACAAGGGCTCGAACTTCGCCCACTACCGGGCGATCGATGACCTGCTCGCCGCGGGTCGGGTGGAGCGGGACGTGAAGAAGCGCGCCGCGATCTACGCCGAGGCCCAGAAGCGGATGGAGCGCGACCTGGTGTGCCTGCCCATCAGCGACGTGCCGGGGCAGTGGGCCCGCAACCCCAAGCGGGTGAGCACCCCCTTCGATGCCGAGTACGGGGAGTTCTCGCTGCACTACAGCTACAACTATCCCGAGATGCTGAAGGTCCCGAACTAGGGAGCCGGCGAGACTCGAGGGGCCGAGCCGTGGTCCAGTACGTGCTCCGACGCCTCCTGGTCGCGGTCCCGATGCTGCTCGGGGCCATGAGCATCGTCTTCTTCGCGATGCGCGTCCTGCCGGGCGACCCGTGCGTGGCCATGATGGGCGACCAGGCGACCACCGAGGCCCTGGCCGACTGCACCAGGAACCTCGGGCTGAACCGGCCGCTCGCGGTGCAGTACGTGGACTACCTCTGGCGCTCGAGCCGGTTCGACTTCGGCACCTCCCTCCGCCAGGGCTACCCGGTCAGCGAGTACATCGCTCGCATGTTTCCCCACACGTTCGTGCTGGTCATGGCGAGCGCGATCGTGGCGGCCCTGGTCGGCATCCCGATCGGGATCGTCTCGGCGCTCAAGCGCCGCAATCCGCTCGTCGACTATCCGCTCCGCATCATCGCCCTCCTGGGGCTCTCCATGCCCGTCTTCTGGCTCGGGATCCTCCTGCTCATCGTGTTCTCGCTGCGCCTGGATCTCTTTCCCCTGATCGGCGGCGGCGATCTGGACGGCGTCCTCGCCATGATCCGCTCCGGCGAAGTCTTCTCCTCCCCCGGGGACTTCCTGGCCCTGGTGAAGGACGTGCTGCACCACCTGACGCTCCCGGCCCTGGCGCTCGGGTTCACCCTGGCGGCGACGGTGAGCCGGTTGTCGCGCTCGGCGATGCTGGAGGTGATCAGCCAGGACTACATCCGCACCGCCCGCGCCAAGGGCCAGCGCGAGCGTCTGGTGGTCTACAAGCACGCGCTCCGCAACATGATGGTCCCGCTGCTCACCATCATCGGGATCTTCATCGCCATCGCCCTCACGGGCACCGTGCTCACCGAGACCGTCTTCACGCGGCCGGGGCTGGGCAAGATGCTGGTCGACGCGATCGGCGCCCGCGACTACCCGCTGGCCCAGGGGGCCATCACCGTCTTCACCATGATCATCATCGTGGTCAACCTGGTCGTCGACATGCTCTACGCCGTCGTGGACCCCCGGATCAATTACCGGTAAGCGGGGATCGGGAGCCCAATGGCGGTCGTTCGCCGCGCTGATCCAGTCGACCTGTCCATCCCCTCCGCGGGGGAGAAATCTCGCGGCGCGACACGCGGCCGCCTACGCCGCTGGCTTCCCATCGGCATCGGGCTGTTGATGGCGGCCGCGATGGTCGTGGTCGCCGCCGCCGCTCCCCTGATCGCTCCGTTGAGCCCGTCGGCGCAGTTTTCCGACTCGGTGCTCAAGGGCCCGGGGGCGGTCGAGCGACACCTGCTGGGGACGGACGAGTTCGGGCGGGATATCCTGAGCCGCATCATCTGGGGCGCGCGCGTCTCGCTCGAAGTCGGTCTCGCCTCGGTGATCTTCGGGTTCGTGCTCGGGGTGCCGCTGGGGATCCTCGCCGGCGCTCGCGGCGGTCGGGTGGAGACCCTCGTCATGCGCTGCGCCGACATGTTCATGGCGTTTCCAACGCTGCTGCTGGCGCTGATCATCGTGACGGCGCTGGGCGGCTCGCTGGTGAACGAGATTCTGGCCATCGGCGTGGCGCTGACGCCGAACTTCGTGAGGCTCGCGCGCAGCCTGGCCCTGACCATCCGGGACCAGGACTACATCCTCGCCGCGCGCGCGCTTGGCGGGGGGCAGCTCCGCGTGATGGCCCGCCACGTGTTCCCCAACACGCTCTACGCGCTGGTGGTCGTGGCCACCCTCTACATCGCGACCGCCATCCGCACCGAGGCGGGCCTGTCCTTCCTCGGGCTCGGCATCCCGCCGCCCACGCCGAGCTGGGGGAACATCCTGAGCGAGGGCCGCCAGTACATCAAGTGCTGCCCGTGGATCACGACGTTCTCGGGGCTCGCGATCATGGTGGCGGTGCTGGCATTCAACCTGGTGGGCGACGCCCTGCGCGACCTGCTCGACCCTCGCCTCAAGGGCGAGTAGACGTCACGCGCCGTTCGTGTAACCCGCTACAGCTTCAGCAACGACTCCAGATTCCGCCAGAGGATCCCCTCCTTCTCGTCGGGGGTCAGGCTCTGGAGACTCTGCACCCAGGCGACGGGCGAGGGATTCCACGGCACGAACGGCCAGTCGCTGCCGAGCACCACGCGGTCGGCGCCCACCTGATCGAGCAGGAAGCGGAGCGCCGGCTCGCTGCCGATCACGGAGTCGTAGTAGAAGCGGCGCTGATACGTGCTCGGCGGCTGCTGGATGTGGCGGCGCGCCTCGGTGCGCACCTGCCAGCCCCGGTCGAGGCGCCCCATCGCGAAGCAGGTCGGACCGCCGCCGTGGGCGATGCACACCTTGAGGTCGGGACATGCGTCGAGGACGCCGCCGAAGATCAGGATCGCGACGACGATCGCGTCCTCGACGATGACGCCGAGGCTGTTGAAGAGCCCGTAACGGGTCGTGCGCTGCATCATGAAGTTGTGCTGCGGCTGGGGGTGGAAGAAGAGCACGGCCCCCATGGCCTCCGCCGCCTTGAACAGCGGCAGGAACCTCGGCTCGTCCCAGTTCTCCCCGTTCACCACGGTGTCGAGCTCGGCCCCCTTCAGACCGAGGATGGTGACCGCACGCTCGAGCTCGTCGATCGCCGCCGTGACGTCCTGCACGGGCAGCGTGGCGAGGCCCGCGAAGCGCCGGGGCCACTGCCGGGCCATCGCGGCGATCTCGTCGTTGACGTCACGCGCCAGCTGCCGCCCCTGCGCCGGGTCGAGGTGGTAGCCGAAGAGCGGCGTGTGGATCGAGATCACCTGCACGTCCACGCCTTGCGCGTCCATGTCTTTCAGGCGCTCTTCCGGCGTGAAGCGCACCTTGGGTGAGGTGAAGCCGGTGCGCTTGCCGCCTCCCACCACGGTGCCGACGCCATCGCCGGGCTCGTGACGAAAGCCGTGCCACTCCCTGCGGGCGTCGGCAGCCCGCCAAAGAGATTCTGGAACGAGATGAGCGTGGATGTCGATGGTCCGCATGCAGGCGTCTACTTCTTGAAGAGGTTGTCGAACCCGCGGCGGATGTCGCCGGGGCGCGTCGAGTCGGGCGAGGCGTCGCGCTCGACCGTCACGCGGAGCGAGAACGAGGCGCAGTCGTTGCGGGCGTTCTTGTCGGCGACGCGCTCTCGGATGGGCTCTTCGCACTCGAAGCGCCGGCTCGTGTCGAAGTGGGTGCACTGGCGACAGGCGCGGATGGCGGCCCGGCAGTTCGGGCACTGCTCGAGCGACGCGGTCGCGATCGGCAGGACCGAGCCGCACGCTCCGCACCGGGAGACCGTACGCTTCGTGAGCATCCCACCGCTCCGGGGAGCCTCGGGGGGCGGCGGCTCTCGTCTGCCCGACCCGGCGCCCTGGTCCCGGTAACCCTGCTGGCGGTACTTTCGATCGGCCATGCGCGTGCTCCTTTCGGACCCTACTCTAGCCGATGCGACTCGCCGATGCGCTCGGCGTCTTGCAGCGTCGTCAGTGATCCTCCGCAAGAATCCGCTGCCACAGGCGGTCGATCGCCTGTCGAAGCTCGGGGCGGTAGCACCCTGCTCGCCCAGGCCCGCGCCACCAACCTCGCGGGCACCAAGACGCTCACCGTGCCCTTCCCGACCGCGGCCACGAGCCTCACGCCCAATCTGCCCGGTCTGTCGGTGGGTGCGGTCCAGGTTCAGGTCTTGGTGCAGACGGCGAGCGCGACCTTCAGCCTGATCGGTAGCGTCGGGCTCACCGTCATCGACACCCGGCCCGTCCCCGGTGTCAGCTCCATCAACCCCAACTCGATCGACCTCGTGGCCCCGCCGGCGACCTTCACCATCATGGGCGAGGGGTTCGTGAATCTCGGCTTCGGCCTGCCGGTGGTGAACTTCACCCGCAGTGGCGCCATACTTGCCCAAGCCCGCGCCACCAACCTCGCCGGCACCACGACGCTCACCGTGCCCTTCCCCACCGCGAGCGGTCTGTCGGCGGGCGCGGTCCAGGTCGAGGTCTATCAGCAGACGGCGAGCGCGACCTTCAATCTGATCGGCACCGTCGTCCTCGCCGTCAATGACACGCGGCTTGTCCCCGGCGTGAGCTCCATCAACCCCAACTCGATCGACCTCATCGCCCCGCCGGTCAGCTTCACCATCACGGGCGAGGGGTTCGTGAATCTCGGCTTCGGCCTGCCGGTGGTGAACTTCTACCGCGGCAGCACGCTGCTCGCCCAAGCCCGCGCCACCGCGCTCACGGGCACCACGACGCTCACCGTGCCCTTCCCCACCGCGAGCGGTCTGTCGGCGGGCGTCGGCACCACGACGCTCACCGTGCCCTTCCCGACCGCGGCCACGAGCCTCACGCCGGGTGTGCCCGGCCCGTCGGCGGGGCCGGTCCAGGTCCAGGTCTGGCAGCAGACGTCTGCCGGGACCTACAGCCTGATCGGCACCGTCACGCTCACGGTCAACTAGAGCACGACTGGCGGCTCGGGCCCGTTCGTCGGATAGTGGAGGCGTAGCCGTCATGTCACATTCTCGCGTCGCCAGAGCCACGTCCCGAAGGACGCGCGTGCGTCGCGCCCGGATCGCGTACGTCCAGCCGCTCTCTCGGTTGGCCCGCCGAGCGCTTCGGGCGCTGCTCGCCGCGCCGCTAGCGGTCCGGATCCTCGTGGGGGCGGTCGTCATCTTCGCGGTGTGGCTGGTTCTGAACTGGGGGTACCAGGTGCTCCGCAAGCCGACCGAGCTGTTCTTTCCGGTGAGCGACGCACTCGCGAAGACACCGCCCGAGACGTGGCGACGTTACGGGCTGCTCTTCCGCGAGCACTCCACCGCCGTCATCACGCCCGAGCTGCTGGCCGCGCTGGCCCAGGTCGAAGGCGGCGGCAACCCGGTGGCCCGGACGTACTGGCGGTGGCGCCTGACGTGGAATCCCTTCGAGCTGTACCAGCCCGCGTCGAGCGCCGTCGGCATGTACCAGATCACCGACCCGACGTTCCGTGAGGCGAAGCGCTACTGCATCCACGAACACGCGGTGGCCGAGGTCGGCCCCTGGTACGACGTGAAATCGTGCTGGTTCAACGGGCTCTACAGTCGCGTCGTGCCGAGCCACGCCGTGGAGCTGACCGCCGCGCTCCTGGATCGGAGCGTCGCGAGCACGCTGGGGCGCCGGCGGATCGCCGGCGCCACGCTCCAGCAGAAGCACGATCTGGCCGCCGTCATCCACCTGTGCGGGGCCGAGCCGGGCGACGCCTACGCGCGGCGCGGCTTCCGGCTGACCGCCGGCCAGCGGTGCGGCGACCACGACGTCGGCGGCTACCTCGCGCGCGTCAACGCGCTGAAGCGGCAGTTCGTCCGGCTGGCGGCCGCCGAGTAGCGGTCCGTCAGCCCCGCATCACCTTCGCGTACGCGTCGAGCCGCGGCAGCACGGCATCGCGCGGCTCGGACGGCAGGCCGAAGATCGCGCGCGAGACACCCGCGCCGGCGAGCGCGTCCAGCGCCTCGCGCTTGGGCGGCGCGAAGAAGATGCCGACCGGCGCCGTCTTGGGATCGCGCCCCGCCTTCTTCAGCCGCTCGCGCAGCTCGGGGATGCGCTCGATCGGGTTCCGGCTCGGGCGCATGATCGGCATCCAGCCGTCGCCGAACTCCACGACCCGGTCGAACGTGGTCGCGCCGTCGCCGCCGATAATGATGGGTGGGTGTGGCTTCTGCAGCGGCTTCGGGTCGGCCCAGATCTTGTCGAAGCGGACGAACTGGCCGTGGAACTCCGCCTCGCGCTTGGTCCAGATCTCCTTCATGGCGAGCACGCGCTCGCGCAGCAGGTGCCAGCGCGTCTTCCACGCGGTGCCGTGGTCCTCCATCTCCTCGGCGTTCCAGCCGCCGCCGATGCCGAAGAGGACGCGGCCGCCCGAGAGGCGATCGAGAGTGGCGACCTCCTTGGCCGTCGTGATCGGATCGCGCTCGATGACGAGGCAGATGCCGGTGCCGAGTCTCAAGCGCTTGGTCGCCGCGGCCGCCGCCATCAGCGCGACGAAGGGATCGTAGGACGACCAGTAGTCTCTCGGCAGCTCGCCCCCGCCCGGCCAGGGGCTCCGCCGGCTCGCGGGGATGTGCGTGTGCTCGGGGAACCACACCGACTCGAAGCCGCGCTCCTCGAGCGCCCGGGCCAGCTCGTCGGGAGCGATCGCGTACTCGGTGGGGAACATGACGACGCCGTAATCCATGGGGGCCTCCTTGGGTTCGCGGCGCCAAGCATAGCACTCGCGCCGGGCTCAGCGCGTATCGCTAGAGCTGTCCGGAGTCTCCCCAGTCCTCGAGCAGCTTCCGATAGGCGGGATCGTCGTAGCGCTCGAGCCTGAACGCCGGCGCGTACGGCGGCAGGGGGCGCTCGGCGATGTGGTCGGCGAGGAGGTCCGCGGCGCCGTTGGACGCCATGAGCCCGTAGCCCGAGAGCCCGCCGAGGACGTACGCGCCCTCGACGGGCAGCGGCCCGGCGAGGAAGCGGTTCTCGCGCGTCTTCGCGTAGTAGCCGCCGTCCACGACGGTGCGCGGGAGCCGCCCGAGATACGCCGCGAGCGCCGGAATCATGCGCGACATCCCGCGCAGCGCGATCTCGCCGTACGCGGGATCGAACTCGATGGGGAACGTCGGCTCCACGGGCTCGACCTCGTAGGTCCAGATGAGGAGCACGACGGGGCTCTCCCCCGCGCCCTCGGGGCGTCCGTGGACGCCCGCCGGGAACTCGTCGAGCAGCCGGCGATGCTCGGGCGAGCGCCCGAGCTCGGCGCGCTCCTCGTCGGACCACGGCAGGCGCACCGGGTCGGTCCAGATCATCATCGGCGCCTCGCGCGGCATCGCACGGCGCACGTCGTTGAACGCGACCTTCGCGTGGCGCTCGCAGAACAGCGGCAGCTCGACGCCGAGCAGCCGGCCCACGTGCTTCGTGAACGGCCCCGCGGCGTCGACGAAGCGCGGTGTGGCGAGCGTCGTGGCGCCCCCGCGCGCGGCGAGCGTGACCGCGCGGACGCGGCCGCCGGTCGTGTCCACGCGCTCGACGCGCCCCTCGACGAGCCGCACGCCCTTCTCGCGCGCGCGCTCGAGCATGTACATGCCGAGCTGCTGGCCGCTGAACCACCCGCAGCGGCGCGCGTGCAGGAGCGCGACCGTGTCCGCGGCAAGACACGGGAAGTGCTTGCGGATCAGCGCGGGCTCGATGATGACGTCGGCGCCCGTGGGCGCCCGGTCGAAGCCGTCGGCGGGAGCCGGCCGATAGTCGCTCGACGCGCTCGTGTGCACGCGCACGGGGCCCGAGCCGAGCTTCTCGGCCTCCGCGGCGCGGCGCATGAGTGCGGGCACGCGCGCCGGGTCGGCCGTGGCGAAGAGATAGCCGCGCCGGTTCATCCTGAACACGTTACCGCTCTCGCGGGCCAGCTCCTCGAGGAGGTCGATGCTCCGGTTCATCAGCGAGACCATCGCGTCGCCCGGGCCCGGCCACCAGTTCCGGTAACACTCGGTGGACTTGTCGCTCGTGAGCGAGAGCGGCGGGCGCTCGTCCACGAGGACGACTCCCGTCACGCCGCGGCGCACGGCCAGGTGGTACGCGGCGGCGATCCCGGCGATCCCCGCGCCGCAGATCACGACCTCGGCGGTGTTCGCGCTCATCGCTTGCGCGCGGGGGCCGAGCGGAGCGCCTCCCAGAGGCGCGCCGGCGTGAGCGGCATGTCGAGGTGGGTGACCCCGAAGGGCGCGAGCGCGTCCACCGCGGCGTTGACGACGGCGGGCGGGATCCCGATGCAGCCGGCCTCGCCGAGGCCCTTGGCGCCGAGCGGGTTCCGCGGCGAGGGCGTGTGCATCTTCTCGATCTCGACGTGGGGCACCTCGTCCGCGCGCGGCACGGCGTAGTCCATGAGCGTGCCGCTGAGGAGCTGGCCGTCCCGGTCGTACACGATCGCCTCGGAGAGCGCCTGGCCGATCGCCTGCGCGAGCGAGCCGTGCAGCTGGCCCTCGGCGAGGAGCGGGTTGATGATGGTCCCCGCGTCGTCCACCCACACGAGGCGCTCGATGACCAGGCGCCCCGTCTCACGCTCGATCGAGAGCGCGCAGACGATCGAGCCGAAGCTCCACACCTCGCCCTCGGGCTGGAAGTAGGTGCTCGCCTCGAGCCCCGGCGTCTCCCCCGCTGGCAGCGCCGCGCCGCCCGCGTAGGCCGCGGCGGCGACCTCCTTCCACGTCACGCGCCGCTGCGGAACGCCGACAACCTGGAAGCCGCCGGCGACGCCGATCACGTCCGGCTCTCCGGCCTCGAGGAGCTTCGCGGCGATGCGCCGGCCTTTCTCGCGCACGTCGCCCGCCGCACGCGCGAGGGCGCCGCCGCCGAGGGCCACGCTGCGGCTGCCGAACGTGCCGAAGCCCTCGGGGCCCGAGCGCGTGTCGCCGTGGACCACGACGACCTCGGCGGGCGTCACGCCGAGGTGGTCGGCCACGACCTGGGCGAACGTCGTCTCGTGACCCTGACCGTGGGCGCTCGAGCCGGTGATCGCGGTGACGCGCCCCGAGCGCTCGACCTTGATGGCTCCGCTCTCCCAGCCGAGCGCGCAGGGCTCGACGTAGGAGCAGAGGCCGACGCCGACGATCTCGCCCCGCTTGCGCCGCTCGGCCTGCGCCTTGCGGAGGCCGGCGTAGTCCGACGCCTTCAGCGCGCGCTCGAGGGCCTCGGGATAGTTGCCCGAGTCGTAGCTCTGGCCCGTCACCGTCCGGTACGGGAAGCGGTCGGCGGGCACGAAGTTGCGCCGGCGGATCTCTGCCGGGTCGAGGTTCAACGCCCGCGCGGCCGTGTCCATCAGGCGCTCGATCATGAACGTCGCCTCGGGCCGGCCCGCGCCGCGGTACGCGGCGACGGGCGCCGTCGTCGTGAGCGCGCCGGTGACGGTGATCTCGCACGCCGGCACGACGTACGCGCCCGGCAGCAGGCGCGCGTGGTTCCACGGCGGGCCCACCGCCGCGTTCACGAGCGCCGTGCCGAGCGGCGAGACGATGCGCGCGCGGAGCGCCGTGATGCGCCCCTCGGCGTCGAGCGCCAGCTCGCCCTCGCAGACGGAGCCCCGCGCGTGATTCGTCGTGATCTGGTCCTCGCTCCGCGTGGCGACCCACTCGAGCGGCCGGCCGAGCCGCCGGGCGAGCCAGGCGAGCAGCACCTCCTCGCGGTAGGGCCCGGTCTTCACGCCGAAGCCGCCGCCGACGTCGGGCGCGATCACGCGCACGCGCGATTCCGGCATCCCAAGGAGACGCGCGATCTCGGCACGGATGCGGAAGGGCGCCTGGCAGGAAACCCAGAGCGTCAGCTCCTCGGTGGAGGCGTCGAACGACGCGAGCACGCTGCGTGGCTCGATCGCCACGGCGGAGAGACGCGCCGGGGCGACGCGGAGCGAAACGACGCGCTTCGCCGTCCTGAAGGCTCCCGCGGCGTCGCCCTCACGGATGGTGCGCTCGAAGGCGCGGTTGCCCTCGATCTCGGGGAAGAGCTTCGGCGCACCGGCGGCCACGGCGCCCTCGGGCTCGGGGAGCGCGGGGAGCGGCTCGTACTCGACGCGGATCAGCTCGAGGGCGTCGCGCGCGCGGTAGGCGTCCTCCGCGACGACGGCCGCGACGGGCGTCCCCGCGGCGTGCACGTGGCCGTCGGCGATGATCGGGTGCGGCGGCACCTTCACGCCGGGCAGGAGGCGGTTCACCGGCATGGGGGCGAGATGCTTCACCTCCGCGCCGACGGCGACGGCCACGACGCCGGGCGCACGCCGCGCGCGCTCGACGTCGAGCTTCGTCACGCGCGCGTGGGCGTAGGGCGAGCGGAGGAGCGCCACGTGCAGGCACCCGCGCGGCCGGAGGTCGTCAACGTAGCGCCCGGCGCCCACGAGGAGGCGATGGTCCTCGCGCCGCTTGAGGGGCCGGCCGATCCAGCCGTCGCCCGCGTGTCCGTCGGGTCGTGCCACGAGGACGCATGGTAGCATTGGCGGGTCTCGAAAGGAGACCTCCATGAAAGTCGCCGCCGCCGTCGCCGAGATCCTCAAGCGCGAGGGAGTCCAGTTCCTGATCGGCTACCCCGTCAACCCCATCATCGAGGCCGCCGCCGAGGCCGACATCCGCACGATCATCGTGCGGCAGGAGCGCACCGGGCTCCACATGGCCGACGCGGTGAGCCGGGTCACGTCGGGCGACCGCATCGGCGTCTTCGCGATGCAGCACGGCCCGGGCTCGGAGAACGCGTTCGGCGGCGTGGCGCAGGCCTACGGCGACTCGGTGCCGATCCTGGTGCTGCCCGGCGGCTACTCGCGGCGCATGACGAACGTCCCGCCGAACTTCAACTCGTTCCTCAACTACCAGCACGTCACGAAGTCGGCGGAGCAGGTGATCCTGCCCGACGTCGCCCCCGACGCCATGCGCCGCGCCTTCACGCAGGTGAAGAACGGCCGCCCGCGCCCCGTGCTGGTCGAGTTCCCCGTCGACGTGCTGCGCGAGGACGTGCCCGAGCCGCTCGTCTACAAGCCCGCGCCCCGCGTGCGCGTGGGCGCCGATCCCAAGGACGTCGCGCGCGTGGCGGCGGCGCTGCTCGCCGCCGAGCGCCCCGTCATCTACGCCGGGCAGGGCGTGCACTACGCCAAGGCGTGGCCCCAGCTCAGGGCCCTTGCCGAGCTGCTCGAGGCGCCGGTGACGACGAGTCTTCAGGGCAAGAGCGCGTTCCCCGAGACCCACCCGCTCTCGCTCGGCTCGGGCGGGCGATCGATCTCCAAGCAGCTCCACCACTTCCTGAACAACGCCGACCTCATCTTCGGCATCGGCTGCAGCTTCACGACGACCAACTACGGCGTCGCGATGCCGAAGGGCAAGAAGATCGTCCAGGCCACGCTCGACGCCGCCGACCTCAACAAGGACGTGGCGATCGAGGACGCGCTGCTCGGCGACGCCGGGCTCGTCCTCGACGCGCTCGTCGCGGAGGTCCGCGATCGCCTGAAGGGCAAGCCGCGCGGACGGCTGACCGCGGTCACGCAAGAGATCAAGAACCTCAAGACCGAGTGGCTCGCCCAGTGGATGCCCCGCCTCACGCAGGACGGCGCGCCGATCTCGCCCTACCGCCTGATCTGGGACCTTCTGCACACGGTGGACATCGCCAACACGATCATCACGCACGACGCCGGCAGCCCGCGCGACCAGCTCTCGCCGTTCTGGGAGCCGGTCACGCCGCTCAGCTACATCGGCTGGGGCAAGACGACGCAGCTCGGCTACGGCCTCGGGCTCGCCATGGGCGCGAAGCTCGCCCATCCCGACAAGCTCTGCATCAACTTCTGGGGCGACGCCGCGATCGGCTTCACCGGGATGGACTTCGAGACGGCGGTGCGCGAGCGCATCCCGATCATGTCCGTGCTCCTCAACAACTTCTCCATGGCGATCGAGCTCAAGGTCATGAAGACGGCGACCGAGAAGTACCGCTCGACCGACATCAGCGGCCACTACGCCGACATGGCGCGCGCCTTCGGCGGCTACGGCGAGCGCGTGGAGAAGGCCGGCGAGATCGTCCCCGCGCTCAAGCGCGGGATCCAGAAGACGCGGGAGGGCGTGCCCGTCCTGCTCGAGTTCATCACCGAGAAGGCGGTGGACTTCTCGATCTTCCCGTGACGGCGGGCCTCTCCACCCCCGCAGCCCTAAACTTTCGTGCCGACGCGATACGCGGCGGCGCCCCGCAGCCTATGCCGGCACGCCCGGCACCGGCTTTCCGACTGAAAGGTGTGGCGCGGCAAGAGGAAAGGGCCGATTCGTGACCACACGTGGGAACTCGATACATTGCAGCGGGTCGCAGCCGTTGCGGTTTTACGCAGCGGTATACGCAGACCTGTCTACTTCGAGTTAACCGACAGAGAAAATGACGCCTGACGAAAGAAAAGAGGCCAGGACTTCCACGCAGATCAGCGCATGAAGCTCTTCAACTTCTTCCTGATCCTCTCCGGCCTGATCCTGGGCGCATTTCCTGCGGTCAGAGGCATGGCGACCGGCGCCAAGGTCGTGGCTCTCTTGCCCCTGCTTCTCGTTCTAACGGCGTTCATCTTCTGGCGGCTCGAAGAAAGGACGCGCCGCCTGGTTAAGAATGGAGAGGACGCACTGCGTTTCCTCGATAAGCAATGGCCGCTTGAGCCGTTGCCCGACAAGACGCCACCCTACCTCCGCCTGTTCGAGCGAGACGACTATCTCATGGAGGTCGTGAAGAGGCGGTGGTGGGCAAGGCGCCTCGTGCCGATAAGCTACGCCGACAGCTTCCGGATCGCGTACCTGATGATCGGTGGCGTCGGCCTCGTGCTGGCCGCATGGGTGTCGCTGACCTGAGTCGTCTAACTTCGCAGTGCACCGGACCGAGGGCTCGCGTTGCTCGCCTCCCGGCCGGTGACCGCGGGCGTTAGCCAGCGCCAAGGACCAGCACATTCGTGCCTCTACCACCGCTGACCGAAAACGGCGAGCTGCCGCTCGGAGTACACCCAGGATCCCTGCGCGAGGTTCTGGACCGCTTCGGCGTTGGTTCCGACCAACGCAAGGCCCTGGCTCTCCGCCTCGCACGTGTCCACCGCGCCGCCCAAGCGACCGGCCACCTGGCGCGATTCGTCATCTTCGGGTCGTTCGTTACGAGCAAGAGCGAGCCCAACGACGTCGATATCGCCCTGGTCATGGCCGATGCTTTCGACGCGTCCCAGTTGCGCGGCGAGGCGCTGCTTCTTTTTGATCACGGTGCCGCGCAAGCGCACTTCGGCGCCAGCGTGTTCTGGCTCCGGCGACTGGCAGCGTGGCCGACCGAGCAGGCCGCGGTAGAATTCTGGCAAGTCAAGCGCGGTGGTGGCCGAAGGGGTATCGTCGAAGTCACGCGGAGGGAGGGATCATGATCAGCAACGACCAAGAGCTCAGCGCCACGCTAGAGCGAATCCGCCATCTCCAGATTCAGGTAACCCATCTCCGCAAGGCGGAGACCAATCCTACAAACTACCACCTGTCGGCATCCGGGTTCCTCGCCGAGATCGACCGGATGCAGCTCGAGGTGCGCGAGTACCTCTCCCTTCATCCCGGTGAGTTGAAGGCCCGTGCGTGAGCTCGCGCGGCGCAACGCTGAGTGGCTGGCTAACTTCTGCTTCCAGCCGACCGGCTTCGCCGGCGGCTGAAGCACGCGTTAGCGCGCATTCGATCAAGGGCAGCGGGCGGCCG
>WNFJ01384153.1_pt4 | contig 43954 bp, 41 predicted proteins | sample 5400461 | NCBI WGS metagenome assembly WNFJ01 (sample SAMN13153349, study PRJNA577476) | soil metagenome | isolation source: 115 cm saprolite on Douglas fir-dominated hillslope | place: USA:California | collected 2013-09-17
TTGGGGTCGCGCAATGGCGGTCGCCCGGGCTCCCGCCATGCGGGCGGCGCCGGTTTGACTCGCATAGAGCAAGGGCACGACGCTGCGACCGCCCATCCGTCCTCCACTCCGCGGGTTAGAAGATGGGGGAGTTAGTGTCAAGGAAGCGGATTCAACCTTGCAATTTCAGATACTTATAGGAGGGGCCATTTGCCCCCACGCTGCGGGTAGGAATTCTCCCTTTTTTTGCACGTTTGGTGTGGAAAACGTGGTCGGTTCACGTTCCATTGCCCTCAAAAACCGCGCGAAGCCATGGTGGTGCGATGCCAGCCCACAACCAGCTCTGCCTCATGGCCGACGGACGAGGGGCCGGCGCGAGTCAGGCGTCGAAAGTCTCAAACTGAAGTGTCTTCGGGTCGAGAACAAACCGCAGCCGAGGTCTGCCGGTCTCAGACAATTGCAGGCTCACGACCATCGCCTTGTCGAAGGCCTTGTCCGAAGAACCCAGGAGCGCCGAAAGGAGCTCGGACAAGTCCGGCTCGTGCCCTACCAGAAGAATGCGTTTCCGGCCTTCGGAGGGAAGGCGCCGCACGAACGGGGCAGCTTCGCCTCCAGGCGAGAGTTCACGACGGACCTCGACGGCTCCTCCGCGCGCCCCCAGCTTGGTCTTGATAGCGACGATTTCGGCGGTCTGCACCGCGCGGACCAACGGACTCGAGACTACCTGCGCGGGGCCCTCGTCCGCGTCCAGGAGCGCCTTGGCCACCAGCCGCACGCGTTCGCGCCCCGCTGGCGTGAGCGGGCGGTCGCTGTCCAAACCGCTGTCGGCCCGATCTTCCGCGGGGCCATGGCGCATCAGGTAAAGCTTCACGTGATCGGTCTCGTTGGGAAGGGGGTGCTCGCTGAACACTTTTATGATGCGCGCGTTGAGGTGCAATGCCAAACGGCACCTGAAGCGCGCTTGGTGATGTGTCGGAGACACGGGTAACGTGCACGCGTGGCAACGGCAAGTGTAGATGGCCGAAGCATCGTTCGCATGCGAGTGCGCTTCGCCGAAACGGATTTGATGGGGATTGTTCACCATGCGAGCTATCTCGCGTACATGGAGGTGGCGCGCATCGAGTGGCTGCGCCGTCGCGGGGTTACCTACGCCGCGTGGGCCGAGCAGGGCATTCACCTGCCGGTGGTCGATCTCGCAATCAAGTACAGAGCCCCGGCGAGATTTGATGACGAGATCGACGTCGAGACGACGCTCAGCGAGGTCCGTGCAGCGACCCTTCGTTTTGACTATCGCATCGTCAGGATCACCGACGGGACGTTATGCGCCGACGGAACGACGCGCCTTGCCTGCATCGACGGGAGCCTCTCTTTGAAACGGCTCTCGGAAGAATTGGTCCAGGCGTTGGGTACGCCCGAGCGGATTGGTTAAAGAACCCAGCAGCCCCCAAGAGCTTCGTGCGCCGGCCGGCGGAACTAATTCGCGGGCTTCACCGGAGCGATCGCCTTCTTCTGACCTGCGGACGCCTTCTCTTCGACTCCATTGGTCTGCGTGACAGGCGTAGTCCCGGTGCGCTTGATGCCGTGTTTGGCGAGGATGAGCGCTTCGATCTTGTCGAGCGCGTCCGGGTGCTGCTCGAGATAAGCCTTCGCGTTCTCACGCCCTTGTCCGATGCGCTCACCACCGAATGAGAACCAAGCGCCGCTCTTCTCCACGATGCCGAGCTCGGCCCCGAGATCCACCAAGTCGCCCGAGCGGGAGATTCCTTGGCCATAAAGAATGTCGAACTCGACCTCGCGGAACGGAGGAGCAAGCTTATTTTTCACTACTTTCACACGCGTGCGGTTCCCTACGACGGCGGGGTCTTTCCCGCTCGCTGCGACTGCTTCTTTGATCGCACCGATGCGGCGGATGTCGAGGCGGACGCTTGCATAGAACTTGAGCGCATTGCCGCCCGTTGTCGTCTCCGGACTGCCGAACATGACGCCAATTTTCATTCGCATCTGGTTGATGAAGACGAGCAAACAGTTGGAACGGGCCACCGTGGCCGTAAGCTTGCGGAGCGCCTGACTCATGAGCCGCGCTTGCAGGCCCACGTGGCTATCGCCCATGTCCCCCTCGATCTCGGCCTTCGGGACAAGCGCGGCGACCGAATCGATGACGACCAGATCGACCGCGCCCGAGCACACGAGCATGTCGGCGATCTCGAGTGCTTGCTCGCCGTAGTCCGGCTGGCTGACGAGAAGCTCGTCGGTCTTGACGCCGACTTTGCGAGCGTACGTCGGGTCGAGCGCGTGTTCGGCATCGATGAACGCAGCGACTCCGCCTGCCTTTTGCACTTGGGCGATGGCGTGGAGCGTCAGTGTCGTTTTGCCGCTCGATTCGGGACCGTAGATTTCGATGATGCGTCCTCGCGGGTAGCCGCCGATGCCGAGCGCAATGTCGAGCCCTATGCTTCCGGTAGAGACCACTTGGACGCTGTCGGTCAGCGTCGTCCCGTCCTTGAGGCGCATGATCGAGCCTTTGCCGTACTCTTTCTCAATGCTGGCGACCGCGAGGTCGATCGCCTTGCTCTTGTTCTTGATGTCGTCCATAGGCGAGGATTCCCTTCGGCAGAGCGCGTGCGCGCTCGGGCGAGATGACTTCCCAAGCTATACTGCCATTCTGTTCAGCTTTCAACTATCGGAAGCGCTCCTCACTCGCTGGTCACTCGCTGATCACTCTAGTGGGTGCCCCCCCGAGCCCCGCGGCTCCTCCCTTTGTGCTGCGCCCTTGTGCGGCGCCCTTGTGCTGCGCCCTTGTGCTGCGCCCTTGTGCGGCCCTTATGCGTGATGTGGTTCATGTTTTGTGCGCGGCGCTGCCCACTGAGCTAGGCTAAATCGATAGGTAGGAATGGCCTCGGACACGCCGGACGCGAAAGATGGGGACGGCTTCGACGTCGTCCTCATGCACGGCAAAACAACCGATGGCGAAGGGGCCTGCGTATTGCGGGCCAGGCCCGGAAAGCTTGAAGCGGGCGAAGTGCGGCCACTTCGCGAGGGCCGGCCCATTGTCGGCGGAGGCGAGGTCGTCCGCCTTTCGCCGCGCGCCGGCATGCCCAACCTGTATGACGTGGATGTCCAATGCGCCGTCCCGAGTACGACGGAGGCGCCGCCAGTCCCTGCCGGCGGTGGCGGCGGTCCCCCGCAGGTGGCCACGCCCGCATATCGCGAGAGCTGGGAGCGCACGTTCGGCGCCCCACGGCGCAAGCAGATGAGTAATTAAACCCGGTTCCGTAAGCCTTGGTTACGTTAATTCCGTGGAGCCTTCACTGGTCTGCCTTTGATTCGATTCGTCGATCGGGCACTAGCCACATGAGCGCGACCAGAACGTAGAGCGCGGCCGCGATCCACGGGCGAATCAGCGCCATCACGACAGCCACGACATAGATCGCCGCCGACAGATTGCCCTTCAGATCCTTGCCCATCGCGGCCGCTAGCTTCGAGTTCGCGCGATCCGAAGTGATCGCACGCTGCAGGATCTGCCATGCGAACGCCGCCAGCAGAAGCACGATGCCGTAGACGGCGGTCGGCACTCGCGCGAGGTCCGTCTCTCCCATCCACCCCGTGACGAACGGCACGAGCGAGAGCCAAAACAAGAGGTGCAAGTTCGCCCAAAGGATCGCGCCATTGATGCGCGCCGTCGCGTGCAGCATGTGATGATGGTTCGTCCAATAAATGCCCAGGAGGACGAAGCTCAAAGCGTACGTCAGGAACACGGGCACAACTTGACCGAGCGCGTCCCAATCTTTGCCGTGGGGGACCTTCAACTCGAGCACCATGATGGTGATGAGAATCGCGATGACGCCGTCGCTGAATGCTTCGAGACGCCCCTTGCTCATGGGTCGGTTCTCGCATGACGCAATTCAGAACCGCCGTTCGACCGAGCGGCCCGCTCAACGGGTGCACCCAGGTTCGGCTGGGGGGGGTTGGGGCCGGGACCCCAAACAACAAACCTGGGACCGAGCGGCCCCGCTCCCCCCCACCAAACCGCGTGACTAGACGCCAATGAACAAGCGATGCGCGAAGTTTCGCTCGAGCCGCGCGCGCAGCACTTTGTCGGCGGCGAGCTCGATATCGTATTCGACGCGTTTGAACTCGAATCGCTTCTTGATAGTGTCGTAGACGGTGTAGCTCGCGCGGTTGTCGAAGTCGCGCGGCTGCCCCACCGAGCCGACGCTCACGATGTACTTCTTGTCCGGCTCGAGATCGAAGTCGGCCGCTGGAAGTTCATCGACTGCGGCTCGGCTGAGAGCGAAGACTTTGCACAGGTGAGAGTGGCCGATGAGCGTAATGTGGCCGATCTTGTCCCAGATCGAGAGGCACTCGCGGGCTTGTTCCGGCGCGAAGATGTATTCGAATTCCTCCAGCCGAACCGGCGAGCCGTGGCAGAGCAGCACGTTAAACTCGTCGAGACGCTCCTGGTAGGGCAGCGCCTTCAGCCAAGCCATGTTCGGCCCGGAGAGGAGCGCCGCATGCGCGTCGAGGGCATGGCGTGCAGCTTCGTAGTAGTATGAATAGTCCATTCGGCCGCTTACGGCGGCGTCATGATTGCCGAGAATCGTCGTCCTCGCAGTTTCACGTACCAAATCGGCGCACTCATTGGGCGATCCGCCGTAGCCGACGGTGTCGCCGAGGCAGTAGTAAACATCGATTCGTTCGGCACGATAGGCTTCGAGCACCGCTGAAAGGGCCTCGAGGTTCGCGTGAATGTCGCTGAAAATTCCGAGCCGCATACACTTCCAACCGTATGCTGAGCGGCGTCTGTCCGCCAGCGCTGTTCGGCTACCCCCAACATTCCCCCAGCATTCCCCTCGAGAGGCGCCGAGCCAAGACTTGCATGCCGCGCGGTTCGCGCCTAACCCGGGCCTTGATGGCCGCGGGCGAACACAAAGAAACGGATGACGTATCAGGCGCCGCACGACCGGCGCAGGAATCGCCTTTCGAGGCCGGCGACGAGGACAGTGACGCTCCTTCCCTGGCATTCGTCGAAACCACGCCGGCTCCCCCTCAAGTCGCCGAGCTAGCTTCGGCGTGCATACGTTTCGTCGGGGCCCGCTACGGTGCCACGCTGGACTTCGAACCCGAGACTTTGAGCTTCCTCGACCAGTGGGTCCGCGACGCTCGAGCAGAGCTTGGCCGGCGGCCCGAGGTAGGCGACGTGGTCCAATCGGCCGCCGGCGCGTACTTGGGCGAGGTCATCCGCCGCACCTTTGGAGGGGCATGGATCGCGGACGGAGACTTATGCGGGTGGCGGCTTTGCTTGTCGCAAGTGTACTGCGCGTTCAACCCCATTGGGATGACACGCGAAGCGCTCCGGCTGGAGCCGAGCGAGGGCTGGCACGCTCACTTCGAGCTCGACCCTGGCGAGCGAGAGGCCATAGAAGAAAGATTGGCCGCGCTGCCGCAAGTCGATACTGACGAATACTACGCTCCAAGCACGAGGTTCGACGTCGTGGAGATCCTCGTCGATGCCCTGCGCAGCGGGATGCTCGCGCGAGGCCTCGGCGACGTACACTTCACACCCGAAGATTATGTCTGACGCGGAGCTCAATGAGCCTCAGGCGGCGGCGGCCGCGCACGCAAAGGGCCCTCTTCTCGTCTTCGCGGGAGCGGGCAGCGGGAAAACGCGTGTCATCACTTATCGCATCGCGAACCTCGTGGCCTGCGAGCGCGTGCCACCGTGGCGCATCCTGGCGGTGACCTTCACCAACAAGGCCGCGGGCGAAATGCGCATTCGCCTCGAGCGTCTCTGTGGAGCCGAGATCGCTCGCTCGTTGTGGGTCGGCACGTTCCACGCGACGTGCGCCAAACTGCTGCGCGTGCACGGCGCCGCCATCGGTTTGCAGCCGAACTTTCTCATCTACGACACTGCGGACCAGCGGGCGGTCGTCGCCCGAGCGCTCGACGACCTGAACCTCGACGAGCGCCGGTATCCACCGCGCGCGGTGCTCGCGCACATCCACAAGCACAAGCAAGAGGGACGCGGCCCCGAGGAGGCGGCTTCCCATTCGTACATCGACGACGTCGCGCTGCGCCTCTTCCGGGCGTACGAGCAGCGCCTGCGCGCAGCCAACGCGGTGGACTTCGAAGACCTTATCCTGCTGGTCGCTCGCCTCTTGGAAGGCACGCCGGAAGGAGACAAGATCCGCAGTCGCTTCGACTACGTCTTGGTTGACGAGTTCCAGGACACGAATGCGATGCAGTACCGCTTCTTGCGCGAGCTCGTGAAGGCGCACAAGAATCTCTGCGTCGTAGGCGACGACGACCAGAGCATCTATCGCTGGCGCGGCGCCGACGTGCGCAACATTCGAGGATTTCGCCACGACTACGCGGACGCCACGGTCATCAAGCTCGAGCAGAACTACCGCTCGAGCAAACGCATCGTGACGGCCGCGCTCGGTGTCATCTCGCGGTCCGAGGAGCGGGAACCGAAAGAGCTCTGGACCGCCAATAGCGACGGCGACCCCGTTCGGGTAGTCGCCGCGCGTGACGAACGCGATGAAGCCGCGTTCGTCGTCGAGTCGATTCGTGGCGCTCGCGCGCAGGGCACGGAGCTGCGCCAGATCGCCGTCTTTTATCGAGTGCACGCCCAGTCGCGCGTTCTCGAAGAAGGACTGCGCGCGGCCAACATCGCCTACCAGGTGATTGGCGGGGCGAAGTTCTACGAGCGAGCCGAGGTTAAGGATGCGCTCGCGTATCTGCGAATCGCTATCAATCCCCGTAGCGACGTCGACCTGCTCCGCATCGTCAATGTTCCGACACGCGGAATCGGGGATACGACCGTGCAGCGACTCACCGCGTGGGCGACAGCCAACGACACGGCCCTTTTCGACGCACTCGCCCGCGTGGAGGAGATCGGCGACATCGGAGCGGCTGCAAAGAAGAAACTTCGCGGCTTCCGCGAGCTTCTCGACCAGGTGCGTGAGGTCGCCCAGTCGAGTGCCGCAAGCGCGGTCCTGGAGCGAGTGCTCGCTCTGACAGGTTATGTGCGCACCCTCGAAGACGAGGACACCGCGGAGGCGGACGCGCGCATCGAAAATCTTCGAGAGCTAGGGGGCTCGATGCAAGACTACGAGGCCGAAGCGCAGGCGGCGGGGGAAGACCCCAGCGTTGCCGGCTTCCTCGAGCGGGTCACGCTCGTCAGCGATGTCGACGAGCTCGACGAGGGGGGCCGCGTCGTCTTGATGACCGTTCATGGGGCCAAAGGGCTCGAATTTGAGTGCGTCATCATGACCGGAATGGAAGAGGAAATGTTCCCCTACAAGGGAATCGACCCTGGCGAAAGCGAAGAGCTCGAGGAAGAAAGACGCTTGGCGTACGTCGCGATCACGCGCGCAAGACGGCACCTTGTGATGACGCACACGCAGATGCGCCAGATCTTCGGGCGCACCCGCTGGAACCGCCCCAGCCGCTTCTTGGGCGAACTACCCAACGGCGTCGCGGAGCACCAGGCCACGGCGGCAATGCTCGGTGAGCACCGATCTTCCCGGTACGTCGATCGCGAGCCTGACGTGGACGCTATGGCAAAGCCCTGGCGCCATCCCCAGAGGCCTCCGTCGACCACGCCCGCGCCCGACGGCCGCTTCGTCGACCACGAGTTTTTCGATGACCGCACGCACGATGTGACGGACATGCCGCTGCGCAGGGGAACCCGCGTGGCGCACGACCGATTTGGTCAGGGCGAAGTGCTCCGGCTCGTCAACGTCGGCGAGCCCGCCGTGGTCGCATTTTTCCCGGGGTGGGGAGAGAAGAAGATCCTCGCTCGATTCCTCAAACCTGGATGATTGCGCTCGTATGGGCTCTGGGTCGGGGGGGGTTCGCCCTGGATCCCCAAGCGCTCGCGGGCGCTGTACTCTTGTGAACGCCGCAAGGCGTGGGCGCCACGAACTGGTGGGAGGGTTCTATGGATGACTTGCTCTGTGCCGTGCGGCCTGCTTCAGCGGTGCTGATAGCTGTCTGCACCGTGGCGTTCGGTCTCGGTGGAGACGTTCCTATGCGAGCCCAGCGGAGTCTGCATCCGTCGGCGCCGCCTAGCCCCACGCCTAGCCCGACGGTGAATCCATCTGCCGAGCTGAAGTTAGGCGCGGTGATGCGGCAAGTGCACTTTGCCTTTCAACGAACGAACGGAGGCTTCGCCGGGGGCGACGCAAGCTACGCGTCGTGGGTGGGCTTGGATGGCTCCTTCGAGGTAGCGCCGATCGTGTGCCTCCAGGACCACGACGCACGCCCGTGCAATCGTCCAAGGGGCGCGACGCTGAAGCTCACAACGAGCAGGCTTGAGCGAGGTTCAACGGCTCTTCTTCTGCCTAGACCACAGGTTGCGTCGACACACGACGGCGGCGTCGACATCCTTCGAGGAGAGGTCGTGGAGCACTTTCGCAACGGCGAAACCGGGTGTTGAACAGAGCTGGAACTTTTCGAAGGCACCTGAGGGGGAAGGCGGCGTCTCCGTTCGGATCCGCGCGTCCGGTGAACGATTCGTCGGGCAGTCCTCAACGGGATTGCACTTTGCCGGTCCTGGCGGTGGCATTCGCTACGGCGCGGCTAAGTGGATCGACGCGAAGGGGCGGCATAGTGACGTGGCTGCGCGCTTCGAAGAGGGCGAGATTGTGCTTACCGTGCCGAGCGCTCGATGCTCCGGCATTTCCCATCGTCCACGCCTTGGGAGATCAACTCTTGCCGAGCGTGGCTTTCGATGGAAACGACTTTGTTGTTGTGTGGCAGGACCCCAGGGCCAATGCGAAGGCGCCACTCATCTATGGCGCGCGCGTCGTGCCAGACGGAACGGTTCGCGATTCCACGGGGATCCAAATCTCCAGCGGGGCCAGTGGTGATCTCGCGCCCGCGATCGCGTGCAGCACTTCCGACTGCTTGGTAACGTGGCTATCCGGTTCCGGTAGCGGGGCCGCAGTCAGGGGAGCCCGCGTGTCCTCCGACGGCAAGGTGGTCGATTCCAACGGCACCACGATTGCCGCGGCTCCACTCCCGCAGCTGGCAGACTATTTCTTTAGCTCGGGTCCTTTCTTTAACTCGGGGCCCGCCGTGACATGGACTGGGTCGAACTATCTCGTTGCATGGCCACAGGCAGGGCCACAGCCACCGATCGCAGCGGATGTGTACGCCGCCTACTTCGTGAATGACGACGGCGGACTGCCCGAGGGCGGCGGCTTCCCTGTCTCGGCTGACTCCACGCAGCAGTCGCGTCCGGCCGTTGCATCAAACGGGACAGGTGAAAACCTCGTTGTCTATCAGAAGATGGATATGACTCCTGCGTTCGGCGCATTCCGAGCTCGGGGCCGATTCGTGGGAGCCGGGGTGTGGGCCGACGCCGGCGTGCTGCTTGACGCAAGCGGTACCGCAGAAGGCGGATCTCCGGCAGACTCCGGGGACAAGATTGAAAGCGGAAACGACTCCGGCCTCGACGGTGGACAATCGGCAGACGCCGAACCGAGCGACACGGGCGGGGGAGGACCTCTCGATGGCTCAGAGAACGATGGCGCTGGCGAGTCCGACTCGGCCGTCGCCATGGACTCCGGAGCCAAGGTCGACTCTGGTTCGTCTGGCGTAATTGACGGAGGAGCCTCCGATGCGGGGATGGGGGCAGGCGCAGGCGCGAGTGGAGGGGGCTGCAGCTGCCGAGCATCCGGTGGGCCGAGTCACCACGCTTGGGGTTGGGCGTTGGCGCTCGGCATCCTTGCCAGGCTGCGGACGCTTCGGACTCGCGCAACGAGGCATCGGGCCCAACAGGGTGAGTGAAAATACAAGAATATCCGAGGCGTCGAGGTGAGAGAAGTTAGGCTGCGCGGCGCGCCCCGCGGACGCGAGGTCTAACGAGCTTTGCGGTTTCAACGAGACTGCGGAGGGCTGCGTCAATCGCGGCGTCGCTACCGAAGTGTCGCCAGACCTCGTCAGAGAGAACGACGACGCGCGGCGTGCGCTGATAATTCGGATGATACTCACTCGAACTCCCGGACGCCCACCGTCCACACACCGGGACGCAATCACGGTGCCGGAGCTCGGATCGCGTAAGAGGCTGCTCGCGCTTTGGATGCCACAGCGAACGTGCACACATGCCAGTCCGTCCGTGCATGAATCGACGGCATCGCTGCGTGGGTGCCACGGTGTCCGTGCACGGATGCCACCGCGTACTCACACGAATGCGCCCGCATACGTGTACGGATGCCCTGGCGTAGATGCGTGAATCGACGGCGCCACTGCATCCACGCCACGGCGTACGTGCACGAGTACCCCGGCGTAGGTCCACGAATCGGCGGCGTCACTGCATCTACGCCAGGGCGTACGTGCACCAGTACCCCGGCGTAGGTCCACGAATCGGCGGCGTCACTGCATCTACGCCACGGCGTGCGTGCACCAGTACCCTGGCGGAGGTGCACGGATGCCCGGCGTGCGTGCACGGACGCCTGGCGGTCGCGCAAGAACGCCGCTCGCGCGTGAGCGGAGATCCCAGAACATCCGAAGCGTTGCGCACGTCGTTCGAAAAATCGACCAGCGCGATGGCAAAAGCGCTGTTTTCGCGTCCTCCCATTTAAGGGACGTCGATGCGGGCGCCAACCACGCACGGGCGTGGGCGTTGACCGCCGCGGCCTCCCCCAGAAAGGAGGAAAGACAGTCATGAGTGGATTCAAACCAACCAAAAGCACACTGCAGCAGCGCGCCCGGGGACTAATCACGGGCACGCAGAAGCACCTCGCGAACGAGACTCTTGCGTTCAACGGTGCAACGTTCGCGGCACCGGCGCTCATTCAGTTGCTCCAACAATTGATTGACGTCGTCACGCGAAGCGACGCTGCAAAGGCCGAATGGAAGGATGCGTTGAAGAGCATGAAAGACGGCAAGGCCACGATCGTTCCCGTTCTCGGGGCGTTTCAAGCTTTCGTCGTCAATCGGTTCGGAAACGCGCCCTCTACGCTCGAGGACTTCGGCATCGCGCCCCGTAAGGTGCGCACGCCGTTGACCGCAGAGCAAAAGGCCGCAGCAGCAGTGCAGCGGAAAGCCACGCGAGCAGCGCGGCACATCGTCGGCAAGAAGCAGCGAGCGAAAATCAAAGCGCCCGCTGCGACGACACCGACGGCAACTGCGCCGGGGACCCCCCCGACGCACGGCAGCTGACAACACGACACGCAAAACGCGCGGTTCACCGCGCAATCGACCTCTGCCCAGAGGTCCGGCCCCCCGGTTCCGAAAGGAGCCGGGGGGCTTTTTTCGGTTCTCAGGCCGTGAGGAGAGTAACGCCCGGAAAGTGTGCCGCGAGGAGGCGGAAGTCGGCGACGTCTGCCGTAACGACGACAGCGTCCAGCAGAGCGGCCGTTGCCATAACGATTGCATCGACCGTCATCGCGCCGTCAACGTTCCTGATGTGCGCAAGCGCGAGGCCGGCAGCCTTCGCCGCATCGACCGACGCAACGACGGACGCCGCACCGAGAATGGCGTCGCGCACATCCGTCCGCCCCCGCCACCACTCCGCAACGACCGGCAAGGGCACCACGAGTCGCGCGCGGCCGACGTGAGCCAAGCGAAAGAACCGCGCCGCGCGCTCCTTGCCGCGCTCGGCGGCGATCAGCGCGCCGGTATCCAGAACGTACCTCGCAATCACGCGACGCGGCGCCGTATGCGCCGGGGAGCGGCCTTCGCAATCTCTCGCTCGATTTGCGCCTCGATGGTCTCGGCCTCGCTTTGGGTCAGCCTCGGTATGCCGCTCTTGCGGAGGTATGCCGCCGCCGCCACTCGTCTCCGGGCCTCCTCCGCGAAGTCGGTGACGAGCGCCGAGAGGTTGCCATCGAACTCCGCGTCAGCAAGCTTTCGCAGCGCGCGCTTCGTCTCCGCGTCGACCGAGACCGAGAACGTTTCGGTTGCGCCGGCGCGCCGTCTCTTCGCCTTCATGCTTAGTTTGTAGCACAAGTCGTGAGGCGCACTTGCACCGCGCCGGGGGGCAAGCCGCGCACTTCCACCAGCTTATCGCGCGAGCTCCCGCCGCGCACGAGAACGACGTCGCGCCGCGCGAGACCAAGCGCATTGGCCAGCGTGGCCAAGAGCTCGTCGTTCGCAGCGCCATCCGCCGGCGGCGCCGCGATCCGAACGACGAGAGCGCCATTGCGCACTCCCACGATAGAGCTCGTGCGAGCGCGCGGAATCGCGTGCACCGCGAAGCGCACCGCCTCGTCGTGCGTCAGGACAAGGCGCAAAGGCTCAGTTCCCACTTTCGCTCAACCCACTCTCCTCTTCTGGCGGCTTGACTCTGCGGCTCTCACTCTCCGCCTTCAACTCGTGCCGCTAGAACACCAGCCGGTAGCGGATCATCGCACTACGGCCGTCGGTTTCGAATCGAAGCCGATCGAGCTCACGCGCGGCCGCCCACGTGCGTGGAGGGATGAGATAAGGCAGGAGCGCGCCGCCGAGTCCCGCGAGAACGGCCGTCACCACGTGCATCTCGCGCTCCAATGTCGTCCACTCGACAGGCTGCGTGTAGCCGACGACAATCGCGTTTACGACGGGCGCAGTGGCGCCCGCCAAGAGAGCGAGCGACAGAGCAAGAGGCCAGCTCGCGCGCCCGCCGCCTTCGCGAGGGGTCTCGCCGATCCACTCCGGCGAGCACTTTGGCAAAGCCAGCCACGAGCCGCCGACCGTCGCACCCCAAACGAGGCCAATCATGGCGGGTCCCGTCATGCGTACAGGGGCAGAATTGGCGTTCTTGATTGCGTCCGAGCTGCCGGCCCACATCGCGCCCGCGTCGAGCACCAAGAGACCCCCAAGATACAGCCAATCCGGGTGACTGGCCGCGCCGCACAGCGCGACCTCCCGAGGGCCGCGCGGGTAAATGTCTCCGGGGGCGACGGCGTACGAAGCGTGCGCGCCGCTCGCAGGTGCAAGAGCGGGCGGCGGAGAGGGCGGAAGGGAGTCCAACGCTCCGCCATGCTAATCCAAGGCACCGGACTTGCGCGAATCGACCAGAACGGGCAATCGTGTCACCCATCCGCAATGCAAGTCCCGACCCATGCTTTCCGTGAATACGACATCCGTGGCATTGCCGACCGCGACCTGACCAGCGGAGTCGCAGGAGGCATCGGCCGAGGTTTCGCCACCTTGCTCGGCGCGGGCGAGCGCCCGTTACGAATTGCTGTCGGCAGAGACTGCCGACTCTCGAGCAACCGGCTCTTTGACGCCTTGGTCGACGGCATCACGAAGGCGGGCGCAAGCGTCGTTGACGTCGGCGTCGGCCCGACGCCGATGCTTTACGCGTCGGTCCACGCGCTCTCGAGCGATGGCGGCGTGATGATCACCGGCAGCCACAATCCAGGTGATGAGAACGGCTTCAAGATGATGCGAGGAAAGGCGAGCTTCTTCGGCGCCGACATCCAAGCACTGCGAGCCGTCATCGAGCAGGAACGCTTCGCCAGCGCCCCTGTGCCGGGCAAGGTGGAGCGTGTCGAGATCAAGGACAAGTACGTGGACATGGTCACCAGCGGAATTCGCCTGGCCAGAACCGACTTGAAGTTCGTGCTCGACGCGGGCAACGGCTCTGGCGGACCCCTTGGCCTCGCATGCATGAACAAGCTCGGCCTGTCGCCCGACCCGCTCTTCTGCGAGATGGACGGGCGCTTTCCAAACCATCATCCCGATCCGACGGTGCCCAAGAACCTAGACGCGCTCGTCGAGAGGGTCACCAAGACGGGGGCGCGGGTCGGACTCGCGTATGACGGTGACGCCGATCGGCTCGGCGCCGTCGACGCGAACGGGGAGATCGTGTGGGGCGACAAGCTGATGATTCTCTTTTCGCGAGCGCTGCTCGCAGAGCGGCCGGGCGCTGCCATCCTGGGCGAAGTCAAGTGCTCGCAGACGCTCTACGACGACATCGCCAAGCACGGTGGGCGCCCTATCATGTGGAAGACGGGGCACTCACTCATCAAAGCAAAGATGAAGGAAGAGGGGGCACTCCTCGCCGGCGAGATGAGTGGTCACCTTTTCTTCGCCGATCGCTACTACGGTTTCGACGATGCGATCTATGCGTCCCTCCGGCTTCTCGAGATTCTCGCGCGCGACCCGCGAAGCTTGGCCGAGATGCTCGCGGATATCCCGCGGACATTTGCAACGCCCGAGATTCGCGTCGACTGCCCAGACGCAATCAAGTTCGATGTGGTCAGCGCGGTGCGCTCGCACTATCGGGGGGCGGGCTTGTCGGTAGTGGATATCGATGGAGCGCGCATCTCGTTCGGCACAGAGCGCGAACCAGCGTGGGGTCTCGTGCGCGCATCCAACACGGATGCGCTTCGAGGCGGCAAGCGCACAGCGGCGCGACGCGATTCGAGCCGAAGTGGAGCGCGTGGTGAGCGAAACGCGAGCCAGTCGGGGCAGGTAGCCGGTGTCATCGGCCGCATCGCAGCCGGCAGCGTGGACGATTGAAAGCGTGCTTCGCTGGGCTGCTGACGATTTTCGCCCGCGCGGGATCGAGACCTCTCGCCTGGATGCGGAACTCTTGCTGGCGCATGCGTTATCTACAACCCGCATTCAGCTAGTCGTCGACGCGAAGCGCCCGCTTGACGCGGACGAGCTCGCTCGCTTTCGAGAGCTGGTCAAGCGAAGGCGTTTGCGTGAGCCTGTCGCTTACATCCTTGGTTCGAGGGAGTTCTACGGGCGAGCCTTCCGCGTCGACGCTCGCGTGCTCGTTCCTCGCCCGGACACCGAGACATTGGTCGAAGTGGCACTCGACAGGACGCGCCACATAGCGCTTGCCATGCGAGCGCTCGACCTGTGCACCGGAAGTGGATGCGTCGCAATCAGCCTGGCACGTGAGCGCCCGACTTCACAGGTCCTGGGAGCAGACATCAGCCTCGACGCGCTCGCGGTCGCCCGAGAAAATGCGCTGCGTTTGGGGGCCTACAACGTGGCGTTCTGCGGCGGCGACTTGTTCGAATCGATCGACCCAAGCGACCGTTTCGATCTCGTCACTGCCAACCCGCCTTACGTCGTCTCAAACGAAATCGACTCGCTCCAGCCGGAAATCTGCTGTCACGAACCGCGCGTTGCGCTGGACGGCGGAGAGGATGGGCTGGACATCGTGCGGCGCATCGTAAGAAGCGCGTCCGCGCATCTGGTCCGGGCCGGCGTTCTGGCAATCGAGGTCGGTGCCGGCAGCGCACCCGCGGTAGCCGAGCTGTTCGCGCAAGCGGGCTTCGAGCAGATCGCGGTGGTGCGCGACTACGGCCGCATCGAGCGAGTCGTGAGCGGCGTGCTACAAATGCGCTGACCTTCGAGCCCTATGTATTTCTTCGCACCGTTCGCGGCGGCTCTGGTAAGCGCATGGATCACCTATCTGTGGGCGGTCGCCACTTTCCCATGGCTGGCGGCTAGAAAGCGCGCTGTCGCCGCGGCGCTTGCAGCGCTCTGCGTGATTCCCACGGTTGCACGCGCGTTCATCATCCATTGGCACTCCCAGCTGGCCAGCCACATACAAACCCTCAGCACCATCGTGCTTGTGACGATGGTCTTTGCGGCGGTCCCGATAGCGCTGGTGCATGCGGGACTCAATCGAACGAAGCCCAAACTGCCGCCGGCCGATCGCACGCCCGAGCGAGCCGGGATGACCCGAAGACAGGTCGTCGAGGGCGCCGCCGGCGTCGCCTTCCTCGCGAGTTCGGGGTCGATGCTCGGTTGGGGCATGGCGTACGGACGGCACCAATTCGAGCTCTGCGAGATAGCGGTGAGAATTCCAGGCTTGCCGCGGGTTCTGGACGGTTACGTGATTGCTCAAGTTAGCGACATCCACGTCGGAGCGCAGGTCGGCGAGCGCGAACTTAACGAGGGCCTGGCACTCGTGCGCCGGGCGCGCCCGGACCTCGTCGCGGTAACCGGAGACTTCGTGGACTTCGAGCCGGAGGCAACGCGCCTCGTGGCCCGCAAGTTGGTCGACGTGGCGGCACGCGACGGTGTGGTGGCAACCCTCGGCAACCATGATTACTACGCTGGCGCGGAGGGCGTGCTCAATGCTCTGCGAGCCGCGGGCGTGGCACCGCTCGTCGATGAAGGACGAGTGATGCGCGCCGCCGACTCCGGGGGCTTCGCTCTGCTCGGAGTGGACGACAAAGCGTCGCGCGGCTACGGACGGAGCGGACCGCACCTCGATCGCGCTCTCGCCATGGTCCCTCGCGAGCTGCCTCGCATCCTCTTGTCGCATCAGCCGACCACCGTAGATCTATGGCCGGGTGAGGTCGCGCTTCAGCTTAGTGGTCATACGCACGGTGGCCAGATCAACCCGGGGTCGCGCACGGTCAACCTGCTCTTCGAGTATCTGGCGGGCTCCTATTCGGTGCGCGGGACAACGCTCTACGTCAACCGGGGGTTCGGGACCGTCGGCCTGCCGGCGCGGGTTGGGGCTCCTCCCGAGGTTACGCGTATTGTGCTCGTCGCGGCCTAAGGGGGATGGACCCGGCGGGCCAGGGCCACTAGAAGCGTGTCACCGTGGTTGCAACGCTTCTCGACTTCGACGGCGTGCTTGTCGACAGCGAGCCCGCTCACCTCGCCGCATTCAATGACGTGCTCGCCCCCAGGGGCATCAAGATTGACGAGCGCGAATACCTGGAGCACTTTTTGAGTCTCGACGACGCCGGCGTATTTCGCGCGGCGCTCTTTCGACGAGGAGTAACCCTTCGCGAAGAAGAGGTACGCGGGCTCGTCGCTGCCAAAAGTCCGCGTTTCATGGCGCGCTTTGCCCACGCCTTTCGCGTCTTTCCTGGCGCCACCGACCTCGTGGTACGCCGCGCCTCTCGCGGCCCGGTGGGCATCGTTTCGGGTGCGCTCGAGAGCGAGATCGTATTCGCGCTGGAGAAAATGGGCATCCGCGACAAGATTGCATTCGTCGTCAGCGCGGAGCACACGCCGGCATCCAAGCCGGATCCCGCGCCATTCCGCCTTGCTCTTCGTGAGTTACTGCGTCTGAATTCTTCAGAGGCTGCCGTTGCGGTTGAAGACTCGGTTGGCGGCGTGCTTGCAGCCAAGGGCGCCGGACTGCGTTGCGTCGGCGTCGCTCACTCCTTCGGGCAGGCCGAACTCCTAAAAGCTGGCGCGGATGCAGTGGTCAAGAACCTGGCGTCACTCACCGATGCCGTACTGGATGACGTCTCCTAATCCAACGATGCTCGCGTTCGCTCTCGCAACTCAACTTGCGGCGACAGCTCCCGGCGGAGATGCTTGGATGCGCGCCGAGATCGGGGGCGTCCGCGGAATCACCGTGGGTCCCATCGAAAACGCCTACCACCCCGGTGTGGGCTACGCATCGGTCGCATACGACCGAACACTGCGCGAAGCGCGCGCGATGGGCGCGACTTGGGTCGCCCTCACTCCCTTTGGGCGTGTGGCAAGCCTTAGGGCAAGCGGCGTCGACCTCACGTTCGAAACGCCATTTGAACGCAGCCGCCAAGAAGTGATTCGCTCTATCGAAATGGCGCACGCGCGGGGGCTGCGCGTCATGCTGGTGCCACAGCTCTGGATGGAATCGGGGGAATGGCGCGGCCAAATGGACCCGGGAAGCGACCAGGGATGGTCTCGATGGGCCGAGAGCTATGAGCGCTTCGTCCGCGCTTGGGCGGAAGTCGCCCAAGCGTCCCGAGCTGAGATGTTTTCTGTCGGCGTCGAGTTGCGCTCATGGGTGACGACCACGCACGCACCGAGTTTTTCTCGTGTCGTGCGCGAGGCGCGCAGGGTGTATCACGGCCTCCTCACGTACTCCGCGAATTGGGACGACGTGGATCAAACGGTGATTCTGGGCGATCTGGACGTCATCGGGATCAACGCGTTCTACCCACTCGCCGAGGAGCGCGGAGCGACGCAAGCGCAACTGATCGAGGGTGCCCGAAAGATCCGCGTGCGGGTACACGCCCTTGCGGAGACCTGGCAGAAGCCGGTCCTCTTCACGGAGACCGGGTACACAACGCGCGCGGACCCTGCCGTACGCCCATGGGAATGGCCTGACGCCATGAGCAGCGTCAACGTGGACGAAGGGGCTCAGGCGGTGGCATACCGCTCGCTCTTGGGGCCGCTGCTCGAAGAGCCGGACTTCGCAGGTTTCTTCGTGTGGCGTGTGTACGCTGACCCGGACGACACGTCTCAAGAAGCGCCGTGGGGGTTCTACCCACGCGGAAAGCAGGCGGAGGGCGTGATGCGCGATGCATTCGCAGCTAACTGGGCTTGCGATCCTTGGTGGAGCCGACCGTGGCCCCAGCGATCAGGCGGTCCGGGTATGTATTAGACCCCGCTTTGTTGGCCCCACATCGACGAGCAAAAGTACGATCACGGCGGGTCGATGTCTGCCTTCACGCGAGCATTGCTGCCTTTGGTGGCGCTGGGTGTCGGCACTTGGGTGGGGCTTGGGCGACCGAATGCCAAAACCGCTGGCGCCGCTGGAGCATGGGCTGCAGCGGGCCAGGCCCATAGGGCAACGGCCTCGGTAGTGCCGCCGCTTGAGCACGACCCGCCCACGGTCGACCCCACAGCGATTCCTGACCCCGCGAGGCCATGGCCTCAGCTCAACCCAGAAAACAGCGCCGAGCGTGCCTGGCTCGTCACCGAAGGGCCTGTGCACCCTCCCGGAGACGGGCGGCGTCTAGTCACATTTACCTTTGATGACGGCCCGTTCCCGGAGACCGCTCCTACGCTCCTGCGCATCCTGGACGATCACAAGATCCGAGCGACATTTTTCTTCATTGGCGAGTATCTCGTTGGCAGCAATCGTCGCGCAGCCGAAACGCGGGAGTGGGCTCGACGCATTGTCGCCGCAGGCCACTACGTCGGCAATCACACGCTCACCCATCGAGCGCTCACGGGTCTAGCCCACGCGACGGCCCTCGCCGAAATTGATGACTCGGCGGCTGCGATCGAACGAGCCACCGGCACGCGACCGTGGCTCTTTCGACCGCCGTACGGCGCGGTCGATCCCTGGTTGGAGGGGGCACTGCGCAACCGGCGGCTGGAGCTTCTGCTCTGGAACGTCGACGTGCAAGACATGAAACGCAGCGACCCGGATGAGATCTTTCGCTCGCTGCAGGAACAGCTTGGCTACAAGCAGGGCGGCATCGTTCTCTTGCACGACGTGCATTGGCCGTCGGTTAAGGCGTTCAACCGCTTGGTGCGCTGGCTCAACGCCGACAAGTGGGATCCGACGCACCCTGAACGCCGGGGGTGGGATATCGTCAACCTCGCCGAATATCTTCGTGCAACCGCCGAGTCACCCCAGCCATACGCCACACGCGACGAACTCGAAAAGGCGCGAAAAGTGGTCGTGCCGCTCGACCGAAATCGGCCAGAGCGGTAGCGGTCAGCTCTCCGTCAGCGCGTCGCAGACGGTCGCAGCTTGGCCCGTGACCCTTTTGCCATCGATTTTCACGGCGCAATAATCGCCTCGGCGGAGCGAGTCGATGTAGTCGACCACCAATGGATTGCTCCAATCTCGAGCGCCGTCGAAGCGGGTTCGAATGACGCCGCGTTTGTCGATGAACCATGTCTCGGGGAACAGGCGCGTGCCGAACTTGCTTCCAACCACGCTCGACTCGGGATCGAAGAGAACCTGAAAGGCGGGCGCGTCGCGCAGCACCGTCTGCAATGTCGGTCTTACGTCGTCCGGCCCTTCGTCGACGGTGATCGTGATGATGGCTACGTCCGGTCGGTCACGCACGATCTTGGCGAGATCAGCAAGCTCCGGCATCTCTTCCAAGCAAGGCCCGCACGTCTTCGTCCAAAAATTTAGGACGACGACCTTTCCCCGCAAGCTTTCGAGCGTCACTGTCCGACCATCAAGATCCTTGAGCGAGAAGTCCGGCGCACGCCGCTCGGCCCCCATGTAGTCGGGGCGCAGGAAACACGCCGCACTGCAAACCCGTCGAGCCTCGCCCTCTTTGGTCACCCCAACGAAGGCATACACAACCAGCGCAGCCACGACGATGAAGCCGACCTGGGCGGCGGCGGTGCCCATACGGACAGGCGGCTCGGATGCGGACGCCATGGACCCACTACTGTGTAGTAGCGCGGGGGCCGCCAAGCCAGCGGGCCGCCTAGAAATAGAGCGTCATCCCACCCGTCAGAAGAGCTCCCGCGGACGTATTGGTTGTCCGTCCGTAGGCATCGACGAACTCGGGTTGCGTTCGGGCCAGATCGTCGGTGCGCGAGCGGATGAAGCCTCGAAGATCAGCGTTGAGGGCGATCGCGCGCGCGAGGCGAAGCTCAAGCCCGCCCCCCAACTGCCCGCCGAAATATCCGTAATGCTCGTCGATACCGCCTCCCGGGCAACTCGCCGAGCCGGAGTCGCAAGTCACGTGGGCCCCGGCCCAGCCGAAGCCTGCCAAGAAGTAGACTTGTGCGCGTGAGCGGGGATTTACGAAGAAAAGACCGTTGAACGTGAGCCCGGTCTCGCCTCGACTGAGACCCTGGTAGTCGGTGCCCCCCACGAAGTCGAGGTCGGTCTCGATGCCAAACCTGCGCGTCGGTTTGAAGCGGAGACCCACGCCCCCACCTCCCATGCCAGCATTGCCGGCCGTTCCGCGGCCGATCCCCACCCCTTCGAGGTGCAAGTTCAATCCCCACTCGCTCTGCGGCACGGGCGAGTAGGGAGGTCGCCCAAACACATACGGCGGGGGAGTCTCCGGGCGAACGGCCATCGTCGGGGGAGGCGCCTGGTAGACGACAACCGGAGTGAGGCGGGGGGGAGGGGGGGGGCGGCGGAGAAGGCGCGGAAGAATGCGGCGGAGACGCCTGGTCGGGGTCGGGCAGCGGGACGAGCGGCTGCACGGGTTTTGCCGCCGGTGCGGTCTGTTCTTGGGGGGGTTCCGCGCAAAACCAGCTTCCCGGAGGGCATGAGCTCGCGCTGGGAGCCGATTGCGCCCCGGCGGTAGCGGGCATTCCGAGCGAGAGCGCGAGCAAGGTCGAGGACAGATAGGCTTTCGTCATGGCGCAGTGCCTCCAAGGGGCCGCAACAGCCCGCGGCACGTGTCGTTTGTGCAACCCGGATGCCACGAAGCTTGGGCCGCATTCGGAGGGAAATCAATCAGACCCGGCTGCTGACCGGCTCCCGGAGTTCACGCCCAGGCAGTAATCGTCGACGCCAGCCACTCGACGTCGTAGCAAGCGGGAACCATGGCGACTGTCCGGCTCAAGCCCGGCCACGTGCAACCTATCTGGGCAGGACACCCTTGGGTGTACGCGCAGGCGGTAGACCGCGTGGAAGGGGGTGCGACGGTAGGCGACGAGGTAGACGTGGTCGATCCACGCGGCAATCTGCTGGGGCGAGGCTTCTACTCGCCGGGATCGGCGATCCCGGTTCGGCTCCTCGTGCGCGACGCCAAGACGCGGCTTGACGGGTCTTTCTTTCGCAACCGAACGCAGCACGCTTTGGCGCTTCGTACGTCGCTTGGCCTGCCGACAGAACACACGACGGGCTTTCGGGTCATTAACGCCGAGGGGGACGGCCTGCCTGGCCTCATTGTCGACCGCTATGGGGACGCCCTTGCGGTTCAGCTTGGGACGGTGGGACTGAAGCAGAGGGAGCATCTTATCTACGACGCACTTTGGAGCGCTCTCGCGCCGCGCGCGATCGTCGACCGAACAAGCGCGCAGACCGCGAAGATCGAGGGATTTATCCCATCCTCGGGCGTCGTTCGTGGCGACGACGTGTCCGCCTTTGAATTTGCCGAGCGCTCGCTCCGGTATCGCATTCCTCTCGAGGTTGGTCAGAAAACCGGCTTCTACTTCGACCAGCGCTCGCTCCGAGGTCGCGTCGAGCAGCTCGCCCACGGCAAACGAGTGCTTGACGCCTATTGCTTCGTGGGAGCGTTTGCTATCGCCGCCGCACGCGGCGGGGCGCGAGAGGTTATCGCGGTAGACGGGAGCGCGATTGCATTGGAGGCCGGCGCTGAGTGCGCCGCCATGAATCAGGTCAACGACCGCATACGGTTCGTCAAGGAAGACGCCCGCCGCGCACTGGGCGACGCAAAGGGTACGTTCGACCTGGTCATCGTCGACCCGCCGCGGCTGGCGCCAACTCGAAGCGCGCGCGATCGCGCGCTTTCCGCCTACGCAAGGCTGGCGGATGGCGCATGCCGAGCGACGAGGCCCGGGGGGCTTCTCGTCTTGTGCTCCTGCTCCACGGCGATCGACCTCGAAGCGCTGACGCGCGCGCTGGCCACCGGCGCGACTCGCGCCAATGCGGACGTTACCGTGCTGGAGCGCTGGTTTCAGGGCGCCGATCATCCAGTGCCCGCCGCTTTTGGGGAGGGGGTATACCTGAAGGCTCTCGTCGCTCGCGTGGAGGCACGCTGATATCAAGTGAAGTCTTCTCCCTCTCTCAAGCCCGAGGAAGCCCGCGGCATCCGCGGAATTCTGTTCGACCTCGACGACACCCTGCTGACCCGGGGCGTGCTTACGCGCGCGGCGTACAACGCGCTGTGGAACCTCCACGACGCGGGGCTCGCGCTCGTGGTGGTGACGGGACGCCCTTGCGGGTGGGGAGAGGTCGTAGCACGGCAATGGCCCATCGCGGGATGCGTTACCGAGAATGGAGCAATCCACGTCCTCCGCGACGGGGCGTGCATCGTTCGCCGCGACGCTTGTGGCGAGGCGGAACGTAACGCCCGTCGCGCACGGCTCGAGAAACTGATCGAACGGGTGCAGCAAGCCGTTCCGCAGGCCCGACTCACCGATGACAACCACGCGCGCAGCAGCGACGTAACCTGGGACATCGGCGAACGCGCGAAGCTACCGCCAGATCGCGCTCAAGAGATTGTGCGTGAGATCCAGGCGGCCGGTGCGCGGTACACGCAATCGAGCGTCCACCTGCACGCGACCTTCGATGCAGATGACAAAGCGAGCGGCGCGCTGCGATTCTGCGCTCACGAACTCGGGGAAGATCCTGGCGCCGCCTTGGTGCGCTTCGCGTTCATCGGCGACAGTTCCAACGACGCGTCATGCTTCGCGGCGTTCCGTACGACGTTTGGAGTCGCCAACATACGGGCGGTCCTCCCCCGCCTGAGCATCCCGCCACGGTATATCTCCGCGCGCCCGATGGGAGACGGGTTTGCCGAAATAGCAGAAGAGATTCTGCGAAAGCGATGAACGTGCCAGATGCGAGAGAAGATGTGGGCAGCCCTACGCACGCGCTGACGAAATGCTAATGGCTCGGATATGGCAGGGAACGCAGACCTCGTCGCGCTCGCTCGGGAGCGCCTTTACCCTAATTATCGACCCGCGCCGATCGCGTTCGTCCGGGGCCGAGGTTGCGAGCTGTTCGACGCCGACGGGCGGCGGTGGCTCGACCTTTGCGCCGGGGTAGCCGTCTGTTCGGTGGGGCACGCCCACCCCGTCCTTGCTCAAGCCATTGCGGAGCAGGCGGCGACGCTGATGCATGTGTCCAACTACTTCTACAACGAAACGAACATTCGCCTCGCTGACGAGCTGTGCCGCCGCACCGGGTACGAGAGAGCCTTCTTTTGCAATTCGGGCACGGAGGCGAACGAGGCCATGCTCAAACTCGCGCGCCATTATTTCTTTGCGCGAGGCGAAACAGAGCGCGTGCGAGTCATCGCATTCGAGAATTCCTTCCACGGCCGCACGTTGGGAGCGCTCTCAATGACGGGAACTGCGAAGTACAGAGAGGGCTTCGGGCCATTGGGGCCGGTCACCCACGTCGCTTACGGCGATATCGATGGTGTCGAGCGGGCAATGGGCCCTGACGTCTGCGCCATCATCGTCGAGGTCTTGCAGGGAGAGGGAGGAGTCGTTCCGGCCCCCAAGGGCTTCCTCGAGGGGGTGCGTGCTAGTGCGGACTCGCACGGCGCGCTGCTTCTGGTGGACGAAGTGCAGACGGGCGTCGGCCGACTCGGGCAGTTTCTGGGGCTCGGCGCAAGCGAAATTCGCGGCGACGCTATTGCTCTCGCGAAGGGGCTCGGCGGCGGCTTTCCGATCGGCTGCATGCTAACGACCGAGGGCCTTGCGGGAGCGCTGCCGCCCGGATCACATGGCTCGACGTTCGGCGGCAATGCACTCGCCTGCGCCGCCGCCCTGGCCGTCCTTCGAATTTTGGACGACGAGAAACTCATCGACGGCGCGGCCGCAAAGGGCGAATTCCTTCGCAAGCTGCTCGAGCAGCTGGTGCGCGATCTGCCCGGCGTCTGCGAACAGGTTCGGGGTCGCGGCCTCCTTTGGGGCCTCGTGCTTCGACCGGGCTTGATCGCGCGGGAAATTCTGGCGGCGGTTCAGAGTGAGGGCGTCCTGATCATGCCCGCCGGCGAGCGGGTGCTGCGATTCGCGCCGCCACTCGTTGTCTCGACCGCGGAGCTCGAGGAGGGGGTTCGTGCCGTAGGCCGTGCGCTTTCCGGGTCCGCATCGGTGCGGGCCGCGGGCTGAATGCAGGGCCCCTCCGACGCCGCATGTCCCGGCTGCGGGCGCGGGATTGACCCGCTGAGGGCCGGTCACGTGTCCATTCTCGAGGGACGCTTCCAGTACTTCTGCGGAGCAAGTTGCAAGCAGCGATACATGGAGCTCCGCGGGCGGGCTTCTGAGGAGGACGTGGAGACGGCGCAACCTCCGAGCGTGGCCAGTGGGAGCGCGGTGGTCGCCCCAAACGCACCACCCGCGGCGTTGTCGCCCGCGTTGCCGGCGCGAGCGAACGCGGCGCCAGCGCCTCCCGCAAGCGCTGCACAATCGTCACGGCGCAGCAAGCGCGGTCTCACAACAATCGATGGTCTGGGGATCATTTCAGGCGTGCTCGTCGCAGCCATGGAACTCTTGGGAGACGTCGCCGATGTCTCCCGCGTTCCGCTAACCCTCGGGGCGTGGGCCGCGGTCGCTGCGCGCACCTTGCGCAGCGAGCGCGATCCGGCGGATCCCCACCCGCTCGTCGCCCTGTTGCCGACGGCCGGTGCCGTCGTCGCAACTTGTTGGGCGCAAGCGGCTCGTGATCCGCATGCCGTCGCTATCGCCGTCTTCGCGGGCCTCGCATGCGCGACCACCCTCGTCGTCGACCGACTCGTGGCCCGTGGGCGGCTTCGCGTGAACACCGAGCGGCGAAACATCGAGAGAGCTCTTGACGTCCGCGTACGCGCCGTCCGCGGCGACCATACGGTGCAGCTTCCGGCGTCCGAAATTCGCCCGGGCGAGCAGATCGTCGTCGAGACCGAGGAGGTCGTGGGCGTCGATGCTACCGTCGCCGCTGGAGAAGCGCTCCTTGTTCCCTGGCTCGGCGCAGGCATCGAGGTGACACGCAGGGAGGGCGACCCCGTGGTGGCCGGCGCGCGGGTCACGTCGAGTCGCCTGCGCATGACGACGACCTGGTCAGGGCATGAGCGCGCATGGGTCAAGCTGCTGAGTGTCCCCGACAACCGGATCGACGTTGCGGCCCCCACGGCACGCGCGATGCGGCTGACGGTCGAGCGAGGCAGCTTCGTCGCGGCCGCCCTTGGCGGTGTGGCCGCAGTCGCCGCCAACTCCACCGCGGCTCTCGCCCTCGCGTCGATGTCGGCAACGGCATTCGCCTTCGCTGCAAGGGCGGCAGCGTCCTTCGTGGCGCTGCACTTCGCGAGGGCCCACCTGGAAGCTCTTGCCAGTGGGATCACGTACAAGGATCCACGCGCTTTCGAGCGCGCGGGCGCCGCGGATACTGCCGTTTTGAATGCTCGCGGCACTGTGCTTCTCGGGGAGCCCGAGCTGGTCGTGGTTGAGGCAATCGACTCTTCGCAAGTCAAGAGAGACCACGGCGAGGAGGGGCTCGCGGGCATCGACGACGACTCTGCCCGCGTTCTCTCCCTCGCGGCAGGAGCCGAGACGGGATCGACACACCCCTTCGCCGGAGCAATTCTGCGGGCCGCTCGCACGCGCGGAATCCGAGCCGACCCGGTGCGAAACGCGGCCGTCTGCCCGGGCATGGGTGTCACCGCCATCGCCTCGACGGGTGAGCGAGTCGTCGTAGGCCGGCGATCGATCATGCTCGAGGAAAAGATCGGCGGCGCCGTGCTCGACGCGCGCGTAAGCCAGCTGGAGGCACAAGGTCGCAGCGTGTTGCTCGTCGCGCTCGGGGATCGCGTCGTCGGTCTCATCGCCCTTCAAGATGGGCTGCGAGCAGGCGCGCGTCCCGCCGTCCAGAGACTGCTTGACGCCGGCATCGAGCCAGTGCTCCTAAGCGGCGAAGCGCGCGACACTTGCGAAACGATTGGCAGCGCCCTCGATATTGAACACGTCCGGCCCGAAGTGCTTCCCGCGGAGCGCGGCGCAGAAGTACGTGCGCTGGGTGAGGGGGGAAATGTCGTCAGCGTCATCGGCCACCCGGCAAATGACGACGCAGCCCTCGCCGCAGCCGATGTTGCGGTGGCCATGAGCGCTGCTGGCGGGACGCCGGGGGAGTGGGCAATCGCACTCGCCAGTGACGATGTGCGCGATGCCGCTCAGGCGCTCGCAATTCCGCATGCGGCACGAGCGCGCATTGCGTGGACCATCGCCATGGGGACGGCGCCAGGCCTAACGGCGATGCTGGCGATCGCATTTGGCGTCGCCCCGCTCGCCTCCGCACCTCTCGCGGCGCTGCTCGGGGCGGTCATGACGGCCCTGCATGCGCGGGAGACGTCACCGGCGCCTCCGAACTTCGGCTCGTAGCGATTGGAAACTCGTTTGGTTGCGGGGTCCCCCCGTGCTGGGCGCCGTAACCGGTAATCAGGCGAGCTCCGCGACGGTAGGTTACGTAAGACCACGCCCACGTAATCATGACGACGATGCGGTTTTTGAAACCTATGAGGAACCAGATGTGGACAGCGAGCCAGGCCAGCCAAGCGACGAAGCCCGACAACTGCAATCGATCGACGACGGCAACGGCGCGGCTACGCCCGATCGTTGCCATCGAGCCCTTGTCCGCATACGAGAAAGCGAGCGGCTCCCTGCCCGCCATGGCGCGACGGATCGAAGCAGCGGCTGCACGGCCTTCCTGCATGGCGACGGGGCTGACACCCGGAAGAGCGTGGCCGTCCTTGTCCGCGACGAAGGCGGCGTCGCCGATGACGAACGCATGCGCGTGACCGGGCACACTTAGATCGGGGCGCACCAGGACCCGCCCCGCCCTGTCGAGCGGCACCCCCAATGTCCTGGTGAGTGGATTTGCGCCCACGCCCGCGGCCCATAAGACCACCGAGCACGCTATCCGCTCATTGGCCACCTGGACGCAACCGGGCTCGATAGAGGTTGCGGGGGCCTCCGTCCGAACCTCCACGCCAAGCTCTTGAAGTTGTGCGACAGCGCTCTGGGCCAGCGCCGGCGGAAAGCTGGGAAGAATCCGCGGTCCGGCCTCGAGCAACCGCACCTTGGTGTCTTGCGGACGAATGACACGAAAGTCGCGCCGAAGAACAGTCTTCGCCAACTCGGACAAGGCGCCGGCGAGCTCTACACCCGTCGGCCCTCCTCCAATGACGACGAAACTCAGGAGCTCGGCTCGACGCTGAGCGTCCGGTTCCCGCTCGGCAAGCTCAAATGCGAGAAGGACGCGTTGCCGAATGTCGACGGCATCCTCGAGCGACTTCAAGCCGGGGGCCGCCACCGCCCAATCGTCGTGCCCGAAATACGAGGTTTCTGCTCCACAGGCGAGGATCAAGTAGTCCCACTGCAAAGTCCCCCCGTCCTGCACGTGCACGCGATGCGCCTCGAGATCAACGTGTGACGCCTCGGCCATCAAGACGGTCACGTTGGCTTGGTCGTGCACAATGGCGCGTATCGGCTGGGCAATATCCGCTGGAGAGAGACCCGCCATGGCCACTTGGTAGAGCAACGGCTGAAAGGTGTGGTGATTGGTGCGATCGATGAGCGTTACACGCACTGGCGCCGGAGCGAGGGCGCGAGCAGCGGCAAGGCCGCCGAAGCCACCTCCCACGATGACCACGTGAGGTCTGATCTCCCCTCCTGGCGTCTCCGGCGTCCTGGCGGTCATCTCTCCCCTCTGTTTCGCAGCTGCTACGAGTCTTTGCGAACTGCGAACATTTTTACGGGAGAAAGAGAGATTCCTTCTTTCCGAAATCGCGAGGCAATGCGCTTTCGCAGCGCGTGCTGAACGCGACCTTGGTCCCCGAAGGTTTGCGCTTGAAAGAAGATGCTAAAAGCAATGCAGCCGTCGACGAAACCCGGCACGAGCATCACGCTCGGGGCGGGATCTTGCACGATCCCAGGCAGATCGATAGCCCGCTTGGCCTCGTCGGCCAGCGCGCTCTCGACCTTGTCGACGTCCGCGTCGGCGGCCACGTCCACGCGTACGCTGGCTCCGACCTGTGGCGTGGGCCGAGTGTAGTTCGTGATGATGGCCTTCGACAGCGCGGCGTTCGGGATGACGACCAAGTTGTTCGAGAAGGTTCGAAGGTGAGTGGAACGCCATCCGATCGACTCGACGAAGCCCTCGAACGTGGGCTCAACGCGTATCAAGTCTCCGGGGCGTATCGTCCTCTCGAACACGATGTACAAACCGGAGAAGAAATTCGAGAGCGTGTCCTGAAGCGCGAGCGCCACGGCGAGGGACCCGACGCCGAGCGCGGCGAGGGCGGGGGCCAGCGAGATACCGAGAGCGTCGCTTGCAAAGAGCGCGACGAGCCCCAGACCGACCACCCATGTGACCGCGCGTCCGATTCCCGCGGATGACCGAAGCTCGGGATTGGATCTTCCGTAGGCTTCGATCGAGCGGAAGGCGACGCGCATCACGACGGTGACTCCCAGCACCGCGAGGCCGAACGAAAACACGCGATGCAGCTCTAGCGAGCTGGTCTTCTGGAACGGGACGAAGCGAAGTCCGCCGGCGATCCCGGCGAAGAAGACACCCAGCGCAAGAGGGCGGGGCACGTTCGCCGCGATGACCTCGGTAAGCTCGGTGCGCCGCAGTGACGCGATGCGTGCGAGCGAGCGGTGTACAAGTGCGTACGTTATCGTCGCGATAAGCAGCCAGAGCACTGCATAGGCCGCACCGACTGCCCACGTGGGAAGCTTGTCGACCAGAGCGAGCACTGCGTCAGGATACTCGGCCCGACTGGCGATGCCGAGCGGCTATCAGAGGCAGACGCGGTTTCGCCCCTCGCTTTTGGCCTTGTAGAGCCGCTCGTCCGCCGATTGGAGAAAGGCTTCGGCCAGAGCCTCCCCGGCGCACTCGTGGAGCGAGACGACCCCGATGCTTACGGTCGCTCGCAAGGGTCGCGCCTCCCATGGAATCGAGAGGCCCTCGACCGCTCGCCTAAGTCGCTCGGCCAGGATGCCGACGTTCTTGTGCTCGATGCCGCGCAGGAGAACCAGGAATTCCTCCCCACCAATGCGTGCAAGGACGTCTTCTTTGCGAATGATGCGCTGCAATTGCGCCGCCACGATCCGGAGGACCATGTCGCCGGCCCCATGGCCGTACTGATCGTTGATGCGCTTGAAATGATCCAGGTCCAGCATCATCAAACTGAGACGTGTCCCGTGTCGACGCGCATACGCAATCTCCTCTGCGAGACGTTCGTTCATGTACCTGCGGTTGTACGTACGGGTGAGTGCGTCGCGCGTGGATCCCTCGTAAAGCTGGTAGGCGAGCCCCCTCTCGTGATCATCGACGACAGCAAAACGCAGAACGACGACGGGGCCTAGCTGCACTCGGTCGCCGCTCGTCAGCTCGACCCGATCGATGCGGCGGCCATTGACGAGCACACCATTGCTCGCCCCAAGGTCCTCGAGGATGCGCCGCCCGTCCTTCGTGCGGACGATGCGGGCGTGCTTCCGGCTGATCCCGACCCCGTCGATCCGCAAGTCGGCTTCTTTGCCGCGCCCAAGGTGAACTTCGTCGCCGTTTAGCGTAAAGACCTCGCCAGCATTGGCGCCCGTAAGGACCGTGAGCAGGGCGTAGTCCTCGGCCACCCCTCGGACCGCTGCCGGCGCGATGGCAAGATCGCCAGGGCGCGTGGGTCGATCGTCGTTGTCGTCGGGAACGGTGCTGGGGGTCTCGACACGTGCATCGCGATTGACGTCTTGCTCGCTCATGCGCTCATGCCCCCCGAGACTCAGAATACGCGGATTGCACATGACGCGCCGGCGAAGACCGCCGCAGAGGTCGTCCTGGCTTCAGTCTGCGAGCCCCCACTGGCGAGCTCACCACTAGGAGCGCGGTGTCCGCATGCGTGGTAACACTCGTGGCTGCTCGGTTCCCGATGAATGACGCACCCGCTTCCGACGTTTCGCTTCGCGAGGTGGTCGTTCCTGACGCACTTGGGGGAGCCCGCCTCGACAAAGTGATCGCTGAGCTTGTGCCGGAGCTCAGCCGGGCACGCGTGAAACGCGCAATCCAAATGGGAGCCGTACGAGTTAATGGTCGCCGAATGCCGAAAGGGAGCAGCGTTGCGAGCGGCGACGTGGTCCGCATCGATATCGTCCAGGTCGCGGATGGTCCTGCTCTGCCGACGCCGGGAGCCCCGCTCCGAGTCGTCTTGGAGAGCGAACAGGTCGTCGTGGTCGACAAGCCCGCAGGACAACCGACCGCGCCGCTTCGTGCGGGCGAAACCGGAACCCTCGTCAACGCACTCTTGGGTCGCTATCCCGAGCTCGTTCCGCGGGGAGCAGACGTTTACGTCGGGCATTCGATCCGAGAGCCGGGAATTGTTCATCGGCTGGACACCGAAACGAGCGGCGCTGTAGTCGTTGCTCGAAGTAGAGAGGCTTTCGACGAGTTGCGAGGGGCCCTCAAGGATGCGCGGCTCGACAAGCGCTACCTCCTAGTCTGCGCGGAAACGGGACTCCCCGACGAGGGGAGCATCGAGTTTCCGCTAGCCAACCATCCGAAGGATCAACGGCGTGTCTACGCTTGCGTTCACCCTCGCGATGTGATGCGGCTAGAGCCCCGCCCGGCGAGCACGAAATACCGGGTCGTTCAGCGCTCGGGAAACTGGGCATTGGTCGAAGCAAGCGTCGGCAAAGCCTTACGGCATCAGCTACGGGTACACTTCGCGGCCATCGGCCATCCCCTCGCCGGAGACGAGCTCTACGGAGGTCCGGTCATCCGCGCGCTAGGGCGACACGCGCTTCACGCATCTCGCGTCGCCTACGCCGGGGGACCCGTCGTCAGCGCCTTCGAGGTAACCGTGCCTCCTCCAAAGGAACTCGTGACGTTGCTCGAAGCCAGCGCGTAGAGTTGACCCGGTGCGGCTGGGGGGGTGTGGGGGTGGAGCGGCCGCGCTCCCCCCCACCGGACTGCGTAACGCATGTGAAACGCGTCACTCGTAGCGCAGGCCGTCCACCGGCCGCAGCTGCGCCGCTTGCTTGGCTGGAAAGAGGGTAGCAACGGTGCAGATCGTCAACGCAGCGATTGTCACCGCGCCGTAGTCCCACCCGCTTACTTCGATAGGCAACCGATCGATGTAGTAAACGTCCGGATCAAGCCGCAGTCCGAACCAGGCCAGTCCGGTGCACAACGCCAGCCCGGTCGACACTCCGAGCAGCGTGCCCATGCCCCCGATAATGATGCCCTCGGTCATGAACGTGCGGAGAATCGTTCCGTCCGTCGCCCCCAAAGCCTTTAGGATTGCGATTTCTTTCGCCTTCTCGGTCATCAGCAAGAGCAACGTGCACACAATGCAAAAGCTCGCGACGATGATCTCGATGGACAAGATGAGAAACGTCGCGATTCTTTCTAGTTTGAGCGCGCTGAACAGGTTCTTGTTGATTTCGCGCCAGTCTCGAACGCGCAATGACTCCTTGTCCACGGCGGCCGCGACCAGTGGCGTTAAGCGATCGGCGTTCTCCGCGTCGTCGACTTTCACTTCGATCGTCGTGATTCGATTGGGCGTTGCAAAGTAGTTTTGCGCTTCCCCGATGGTCGTGTAAACGTGCGTCGCGTCGTACTCGTACATTCCGCTGTAGAAGATGGCTGCGATGCGAAACTTACGCGTCCTTGGCATGACTCCCATCGGCCCTAGATCGCCCAGCGGCGACACGAGCGTCACTTCGTCTCCCACGTAGACGTGCAGAGTCTTCGCAAGCTCGCGGCCAACGACGAGTCCCGGTCGAAGGGGCGGAGTGTCGATGACCGCCCGCACAGCCGGGTCGAGATCATCACCGAGCGGCGGGAGCTCAGGCCCCTTCGTGTATTCCTCGCCGCCGGATCCGATTCCTATGACTTCGTCCGGAGGCATGTTGCGCAAGAGCTCCGGATTCTCGAGATACTCGAGGCGGTCTGCGACCTTCACCGGCGCCTCCACGTTCTTCCGCAGGTCGATGACGTCGCCGATCGTCGCCGTATCGATGCCATGCACGATGACCCCGGCGAGATTCGAGGCGCTGGAGACCATGACCTCGCCCTTGACGACCGGCGTGGCGCCGAGCACCCCTTTGATGGATCGAACGCGCGCCAACGTCGGCTCGTAATCGCCCCATGCCGACTGGCTCGTCGTGTCGACGACGATGTGTGCGTTGTTGCCGACAATCTTGCGTTTGAGGTCCGCGCTGAAGCCGCCCATCACGCTGATTGCACCGGATAGCGAAAACGACGCGAGCGCCACGGCGAAGATAGACAGCGCACTGATGAGAGTGAGAAAGCCGCTCTTTTTTGCGCGAACGTGCCGGGCGGCAATGTACGACGCAAACGGTCCGCGTTCGAGTCGGTCGAGCGCCCAAGGAAAGAGCGCAACGACGGTGCCGACCAGGAAAAGCACTCCAGCCGCAATCGTTCCCGCGCGTACCAGGGCATCGCGCACATTCCAGGCCGAGCCGCGCAAAACGGGCAACCGTGCCGTCCAATAGGACAACGCCAGAAAGAGGCCTCCGAGCGCGGCGCACGTAGCCTGCAGGACGCCGCGCAATCTCTCCTTGCGTGCAAAATCGATCTGCGCTCGCCAGCCTAGAAAGAGAATGGCCGCTGCCACCGCCACGGCGGCCGCGGCAAACGCGGGTACTGGAAGGATCTTCACGCCTCGACCCCTAACCCGCTTCGGGTCGCAGCAGAGGAAATAGGATGACGTCACGAATAGAAGGCGCGTTCGTTAACGCCATCACCAAGCGGTCGATGCCCATGCCGAAACCCGCGGCCGGCGGCATCCCATGCTCGAGCGCGCGAATGTAGTCCTCGTCGTAGTCCATGGCCTCTTCGTCGCCGTGCGCCTTCTTCGCAGCCTGCGCTCGGAAACGATCGGCCTGATCGTCCGGATCGTTGAGCTCGCTGAAAGCGTTGCAGAGCTCGCGGCCGTGTACGAAGAGCTCGAAGCGATCAGTCAACTCGGGGCGGGCGTCGCTCCTGCGCGCCAAAGGCGAGACTTCGAAGGGATAGTCCTTCACGAAAACCGGGAGCGAGTGCTTTCCATCGCCCGTGCGGTAGTCGTCGGCCAGGAACGGCTCGGCCAGGTACTCGTAACACGCGAAGACTCGTTCGCCATCGTTATCGCACTTCGCGAAACCCTTGCGAAAGGCACCCCAGTCGATCGCTTTCGAGCGCGGCGAGACACTCGCCCATTCCTTGATGCGATGTCCGAAGTCCTGCGTGAGGAGGCGTGCCAATCCAACGGCACCGCTTTCTGCGACAATCCCCACCCACTCCGGAATGGCGGTCCTCTCGGCTGCCGCAGCAACCGCGCTCTCCATCGACACGCGAGCGAACGGCTCTTCCAATGTGAACTCGCGCGCTTCCTTCCAAAGAGTGTGGGCGCTCGGCATCGCCTTCGAGAGCCGCCCGTCAATGCCACGCAGAAGCGATTCCGTGAAGGTCATCAGATCTTCGTACGTCGCGTAGGCTTGATAGAATTCGACCATCGTGAACTCAGGATTGTGCTTCGTGCTGACTCCCTCGTTGCGATAGGAGCGCCCGATCTCGTACACACGCTCGAGCCCGCCCACCACCAGGCGCTTGAGGTAGAGCTCGGGCGCGATGCGCAAGAAAAGCTCCATTTGCAGTGCGTTATGGTGCGTGCGGAAGGGCCGCGCCGCCGCGCCGCCGATCAATGTGTGCATGGTCGGCGTCTCGACCTCCAGAAAGCCGTTCTCGTCGAGAACGGCCCGCGTCGCTCGCACGACATGGCTTCGCGCTCGAAATACGTCGGCGACGGACGGGCTCGCGATGAGGTCGACGTAACGCTGGCGGTAGCGCAACTCGACATCCGTCAGGCCGTGCCACTTTTCGGGAAGCGGCCGGTACGCCTTGGTGAGCAAGCGCAATCGGCGAGGCTCGATCGACAGTTCGCCGCGCTTGCTGGCAGTGAGCCATCCCTCCGCCTCGATGATATCGCCCACGTCGACATCCGAGAGTCGGTCGTAGTCGCCACCGAGAATGCTCTGACTCAAGAGAAGCTGGATCTCGCCGGTACGGTCCCGCAACCGAACGAAGGAAAGACCACCTGTCGATCGAAGCGCAACGATGCGCCCCCGTACGTGCCAGGAGGTTTCGCCCACCGTCGACCGCACGCGCGTTTCGTCGTATTGGCCGGCAGGGTCGCGTGCGGCGCTCGCCATGGCCCTTACTTCCGAGATGTCACGCGTGTGCCCTCCCATGCGCGGAAGCACGTCGTTAGCGAACGGATTCTCACCGCGCGCGCGGACCCGATCTGCTTTCTGCCGCCGGGCATCGATGATGGCCGTCTCGGCGGCACGAGCGGGCCCCTTCGCCATGAACTCTTCAGACATGCTGGCGCCTATATGACACGATTCTAGGCTTCGGCCTCCTCCGCAATGCCACCTTTCCTGAGGGTCCCGCCTGCGGCGGCCAAAAGGTACGCCTCGATGAAGTCATCCAGCGCGCCGTCCAGCACTGCGTCCACGTTGCCTTCTTGATGCGAGCTTCGCAGGTCCTTGACCATTCGGTAGGGCTGAAGGACGTAGCTACGAATTTGGTTGGCCCATGCAATCTGAGTCTTGCTCGCGGCTTGTGCAGCCGCTTGATCCTCTCGCTTTTGCATCTCAAGGTCGTAAAGTTTGGCTTTGAGCATCTTGAGCGCCATACGGCGGTTCTGGTGCTGCGACCGTTCGGCGCGGCACACGATGACGATTCCAGTAGGAATGTGCTTCATGCGGACGGCTGTCTCAACCTTGTTGACATTCTGGCCGCCCTTGCCCCCTGCACGCATCGTGGTGATGTCCAAGTCTTCGTCTTTGACTTGGATATCGATCTCGTCCTCGATGTCCGGCGTCACCTCGACAGCGGCAAACGCGGTGTGCCGTCGTGCATTCGCATCGAACGGCGAGATGCGCACGAGGCGGTGCACTCCGTTTTCGCTCCGTAGATACCCGAACGCGTGATCACCCTGCACGCTGAAGCTGGCCCCGTCGATCCCCGCTTCGTCCCCCTCTTGGTAGTCGATGATCTCCGTCTTGTATCCGCGCCGCTCGCACCAGCGCAGGTACATCCGCATCAGCATTTGCGCCCAATCCTTGGCGTCATTTCCGCCCGTCCCCGGATGGATGCTCACGATGGCCCCGGCGTGATCGACCGGCCCAGAGAGCATGCGACCAAGCTCCGCAGCGCGGACGCGGACCTTGAGCCCCGGGACCTGGGCGGTTGCCTCGCCAATGGTCGCTGCGTCGTTTTCAGATGCCCCTAGCTCGAGCAAAACTGCGGCATCCTCGACGTCACGCGTCAGCTTTTCGATTGCGCCGAGTTGCTGCTCGATGCCGGAGCGGCGGCGTGTGACGGCTTGCGCCTTTTTCTGATCGTCCCAGAAGCCTGGGGCGAGCGTTTGCTGCTCGAGCTCTAGTATCTGGGCCTTGTGTTTTGGAATGTCAAAGATGCCCCCTTAGCGTCATGAGGCGCCGTTGGAGGTCAGCAATGGTATCGCGTGTCTCGCTCAGCATCGACGAGCTCACCGTATAACGATGGGTCCACTCGTGGGTCAAGGCAATCGCTCGGAAAACCACCCCCCAGTGAGCACATCGAGCGTTCCTCGCTTCTCTTGCTCCCGCATGCGAGCGTCAAGCTCCTGCTCCGACCCAGCGACGGCGAGGCTCGCGTCCAGGACAGCCCGCTCCCACGCGAAGAGCATTTCGAGAGTGCGTATGCCGAGACGTGAGCGCGCCTCCTGCCGCAACAGGCGCACCCGCTCGAGAGTGGGCTCGTCGCCGGAGTACAGCCACTTATCCAGACGCCACGTAAGGCGAATCTCGAGCGCAAGATGCGCTCCGATGGTGTCGTAGTAGTTGGTGCCGTCGGCCGTCGTCAGCGTGGTCGTTCGGGTAGCATCCGTCCAAAGGCGCATGGCGCGGAGTCGCGTTTCGGGCAGCAGGGCGCTCGAGCGAGAGCGACTCACAATCGAGTCGATCCGCGCGTCGTTGACGCCAAGGCCCGACGTGCGCCACGCCGCGGCGACGCAATCTCGGGCGAGCGAGGGCGGAAGGCCAGCCAGCCGACCCGCCAGTGCTTGGGAGGCCGCAGGCGGACTTCGCGGAGCATCGGCTATTGGTCCAAGAGCGCCTGTCGCGATCCGGTCGAGGGCAAGCCCAAGTACGACGGCTGCGCCGATGTCGTTCTGGCCGCCCGCAAACTGCCGCTGAAAGAGTGCGAGACCAAGCCAGCTCTGGCCGTGAACGTCCGTCGCTCCCCGCTCGCCCTCGAGGTGCGCTACGAGACGGTCTTCTTCGTCGAGGTCTCCGTCAGCAATCGCGTCCTCGACTGCATAGGAGCTGCGCGGGAAACCCCCGGCCACCGGCGGGTCCGCCTTGGCGGCGGACGCGAGGAGGGCCGTGAGGGCTACGATTGCCATGCCGAAGAGAGAGCGGGACATGGGGTGCCCGCCCATCAACCACCGTGCCGAACGCTTGCCGTGAGAATGCGCGGGCTTACGAGCAAAAGGACCTGTCCAACCGCGCAAGCGCGTGTCCGTGGACACCCCGGCGCTTACCGGCCAACATAGGGCAGTGCGGCCGGCCGACCTTTTGGCACAAATTCCGCTATTCCAGGGTCTAGCGGACGAAGACCGCGAGACGCTGGCGCAGCGGCTCACCGAGAAGAATGCGAAAGCAGGGGACATAGTCTTCTCGCAAGGTGACGCGGGCTCCTCGATGTACGTGGTTCGATCGGGCGCGGTGCAGGTGTTCTTGCCGAGCCGAGATGCGCCGCCGGTCGTGCTCAAAGACGTGCGTACCGGCGAGTACTTCGGTGAGCTTGCTCTTTTCGATTCAAAGCCTCGCAGCGCCAGCGTACGGGCTTTGGTCGACACCGTGCTTCTCGAGCTCACCCGCGAGGAACTCGCGGAGCATTTGGGGCGATCCCCGCGGGCAGCGATGACCATCCTGAGCGAGATGGCCGAGCGTTTGCGCGAAACGAACGCCATGCTCAGTCAGCGCGCTGCCAAAGATGTCGTTCGCGAATTCGAAGAGAACCTGACGTGGAGTCAGCGCCTTGCAGACAAGGTGGCCGAGCTCAACGGGAGCTGGGCCTTTATTCTGATGCTCTTAGGGCTCACCGCGCTCTGGTGCATCGGGAATCTGCCCGCCATTGCCTCGCACATCGGCCTTTACAAGCAAACCGCCGACGGCAATGTCACCGGGTTCGATCCCTACCCGTACATTCTCTACAACCTGGTCCTCGCTGTTCTCGTCTCACTGCAGGGGCCGCTCATCGTGATGAGCCAAAATCGGCAGTCGGCCAAGGATCGCGCGAAGGCGGACACGGACTTTCGCGTCAACCTGAAAAACGAAATCGGCATCGAGAAAATGCTGGCCGAGCTTGGGGCAATGCGCGCGGAGATCAACAAGCGTCTCGAAGTGCTCGAGCGCGCCGCCCGGGCCGATCGCGTGCGAGCCGAAGTTCCTGCAAAGACCCCGGGAGGACCGTTCAGCGCGGCCTAGTAAAAAGCCGGTTCAGCATAAGCCTCACTCCGCCGCCGCTCCGGTGCGCCTCCGTTCAGAACCTCGCAGCGCAACGGCAGCGCAACGGGTGCAACAGAGAGCACATGTGGGTGGGCCGAGCCGTTGAATGTGAGCCAGCAGGCGGCGTGCCACCTTGTGCCAGTCCGCGACGTGCTTGTCCTGACGCGCGCCTGAAATCGGCTCGCGCTTTGGCGCGAGGGCCGATCGATTTGGCACATAGGCAGATCGCACTGGGCGTCGGCACAGCAGCTGCACCGCCGGCGACACCGCCAGGTCCGCCCGCGGTCTTTCGTGCGGGAGACTTTGCGCTGCCTCCGCGCTCGCGGCGGCCATGAATTGATCTGTCAATCGAAGGGAGCTTCTTATGAAAAAAGATTCGAAGGCGTCCGGGCCCAGCGCTCGGGGGCCGGCGCCACGGTCCGCCCGTTGGGCGGCATCTACCATTCCGTCACTATTCACTCTCTGCGCTTCGCTGGGGCTGCTTTCAGCTTGCGGCGCCGCGCCGGACCGTAACGACCGTTTTGCCTCAGAGACTTACGACGAGTACACCGAAACGCTGACCAACGCCGTAATCGGCACTCCATCGGGCATCATCACGGTGGGTCCAGCCGGCGGCGGAGGGGGTAGCAGCGGCAGCTTCGCGAGCGCCGGCAGCTTCGCGAGCGCCGGTAGCTTCGCGAGCGCCGGTAGCTTCGCGAGCGCCGGTAGCGTCGCGAGCGCCGGCAGCTTCGCGACCGCCGGCAGCGTGGGAGGCGGTGGAGGAATGTTCGCCGACGGCGGCCCAGTCGCAGACGCCGCTTTGGGCGACGGCGGGACTGTGGGCGACGGCGGGGGAATGGGGGGCGGGCCCGGTGGCTTTGGCTTCTGGCATTTCGACGATTGTTCCCCGACCTCTCACTTCCTCCTGGACTCTTCGGGCGAGGGAGCCAACGCGCAGCAGGCGTTGAAGGCTTCGTGCGTTCCGGGAATCAGCGGCCTCGGCGTGAACTTTCGCAGTGCAAGGGACATCGTCCAGGTTCCCGACGAGCCGCAGTTCACCGTATCGGAACGCGTGGCCGTCGCTGCCTGGGTGCATCCGGCCACCGTCTCGGGCAACCAGCCCATCGTCATCAAGCGCCTAAACAACGAAACGTCGTTTTCGCTGGGCATTCACAACGGCAACATCGAGATGTCCGTTGTCCTTACGACCGGAACGACCTTCATCTCGCGCGCGCCGATTGCAGCGGGAACGTGGACTCACGTAGCCGGCATGTACGACGGAACGTTCGTCTTTCTGTTCATCAATGGTCAGCAGTTCGGGCAGATTTTCGCCGGGGGAACGCTTCGAGATGTATTTGCCCCGATTCGGATTGGGGCGACGACGCAGACACAACACTTCAACGGAATTATCGACGAGGTATTCGTCTCCACCCAGAACATCACGAAGGACATGCTCACGGCCCTGGCATGCATCTCGCATCCGTCGATGGTCGCGGTGAACCCGGTGACGAGTGGTCCAGTGCCCTTCGATACGCAGGTACACTACGATGTTGCCGTCACGAACAACGACGTCGGCGCCTGCCAGCCGAGTCAGTACAACTTTTTCATCAACTTCTTCGATCCGACGATCTCGACACGCCCTGACTTTCCGTCATTCGCGTCCGCTGCGCCGGGTGCGACCGTCCATTTCGGGGCAGAGGTCACCGGGTCTCAGGACGCGGACCCCGGCGTCCATAAGATTCCTTTCTTCGTTGATCGCTTCGAGCCGAGGAGCGGCTTCGAACAACTCGCAGGAGACCTGACTTACGAGCTCATTCGGCCGGCGTGCTTCGTCAGCAGGCGGCAGGAGCTTATGATAACGAGCACCAGCGTCGTCGACGATCCGGTTCGCACCGCTGGCGTCGCCAATCCTAGACCCTTCGGCGACGACGGCTTCTTCGGGGACGGAGGCGTCGCAGTCGACGATGGGAGCGTTGGACCCAAAGTGGCTTCCGGGCCCGCCCCCGTCGCAGGTGTCTGGAGCTTCGGCCAGCTCATGCGCGACGTCGCCCCGACGCCCGAGCAGGCCCCGGCCATGGTCGAGCAGCTTCTGCAAACGTGGCTGAAGGATCAGACCATAAACGGATTCGTCGTGCCCGCTCGGCCGGCGATGCAGCAGCTGGTCCTCGATATTTGGCCAAAGACCCCGTCGGGTGCTCTCGATCTGGACCAGGCGCCTTTGCGCTTGCAGGCCATCGTCAGCCGCGTCGACTTGCGCAATTTGAGCGCCCAGTCGGCGGGAGAAGCGAGGTTTGTTTTCGGGGTCAACGATAGGGGGGGCTTTCCGCAGGAGTTCACAGTCATCATCGAATACAACCTGCCCGCCAAGTCGGACGCCGACGTCCTTGCCTGGGCCAACTCGTGGCACGGCCTTTCATCGCACCCGTTTCCCTCTGAAGAGTACAACGCGGCGCTCGAGAGCATCACGCGGAGCATCACGCGGCCCAACGCAGCGCCAGAGCGGGTCAACGGCAGCAACTTGGTGCAATTGCGTACGAATGAGATCGCGCTCACATTCGGCAATCGCTGGGAGTTTCGCTCCTTCGACCTATCGCCGACCACGCATTTCTTCGAGGAGACGACGGTCGACCTGACGCCCGACCTCGGCTTCAATGGAACGCAGACGCTTGCAGATTTCGTAAACCAGAATGAGGCGACCATCATCGCCGAAACAGACAGCGTCCCCACTCAGTTCAAGGGAAGTCACTTCGCTGCGGGGTCGGTCTTCAACGACCTCATCGAATGGGCTGCTCCTGGAATCAAGAACAACGAGGCACGCTTCCACCTGTCGCTCAATACGTGCAATGGGTGCCACGGGCCGGAGACAAACACATTTTTTCTGCAGATTAGCCCCCGCTTCCCAGGGAGCGAGGCCCAGTTATCTCCCTTCTTGACCGGAACGACCGCGTTCGATCGGATAACCCGTCAGCCGCGCAGCCTCAATGAGCTTGCAAGGCGCAAGGGAGATCTCACCCATCTGGTGTGCTCACCGCTCGGCGATGCCGGTCTCCCTCCGGCTCCCACGGTCGGTCCTCAAGCGGATGGCGGCTTGCCCCCTCCGCCGTTTGATGCGGGCCCGCCGCCTCCGCCCTTCGATGCGGGGCCGCCCGGAGTCATGGACGCGAGCGCTGGCGACTGAAGTCGCGGTCAAGATTGGGCGCGGTTCGTCTCGGCGAGCCGCGCCTGCTCTTGAAAGACTCGTCGGCCTGGGGCATGCCGTCTAGGGCCCATGCTCGACATCCAGTTCATTCGCCAGAATTCGCAACAGGTCCGCGACGCCATCAAAAACAAAGGGCTCGATTTGGACCTCGACGAACTGCTCCAGGTAGACCAAGGGCGCCGTGAGACGACGCGAGCGCTCGAGCAGCAACGGGCGCGCAGGAACGAACTGTCAGGACAAATTCCCAAGGCGAGCAAAGAAGAGCGTCCCGCGCTCGTGGAGGAAGCAAAGCGGGTCCGGGCGGATATCGAGCGGCTAGAGCCGAAGCTCGGCGAGGTGCAGCGGCGCTTCCAGGATCTAATGTTGCGTGTGCCGAGCGTGCCCCGCCCGGAAGTTCCGATTGGCAGGGGGGAGGAAGCCAACGTCGAAATCCGGCGTGTCGGCACTCCTCCCCGGTTTGACTTCCAACCCAAGGACCACGTGGATCTCATGACCACGCTCGGTCTTGTGGATTGGGAGGGCCCACGCCGGTTCGCCGGAGGCCGCTCCTATGCGCTCGTGGGCGATGGCGCGCTGCTGGAACTTGCCGTCCTTCGGCTCGCGGTCGACCTGCTCGTGTCGCGAGGAATGCAGCTTGTCCTACCGCCCGTGATGGTCAGAGAACGAGCAATGATCGGCACCGGCTATTTCCCGCTCGGGAGAGAGGAAGCCTACTCGATAACTGCCGACGAGCTCTTTCTCGTCGGCACGAGCGAGGTGCCGCTCGTCAGCATGCTGTGCGACGAGACTCTCGATTTCGCTCGTTTGCCCCTCAAGCGCGCAGGGGTTTCTCCCTGCTTTCGGCGCGAGGCTGGCGCGCACGGCAAGGACACGCGGGGCCTTTACCGCGTGCACCAGTTCGCAAAAGTCGAGCAAGTCATCTTTTCTGCCCCGGACGAGAGCGTGGCCCAAGCGCACCACGAAGAACTCCTGGCGAACGCGGAGGCGATCCTGGCGCAACTGGAAATCCCCTATCGAGTCGTCATCGCGTGCACGGGTGAGATAGGCCTCGGACAGACGCGAAAACACGAGATCGAGTCGTGGATGCCCGGACGCGCCGCATATAGCGAGACGCACTCGTGTTCCACATTCGGCGACTTTCAGGCGCGGCGGTCGAACATTCGCGTGCGGATGCCGAGCGGCGAGCTTTCGCATCCGTTCACTTTGAACAACACAGCCATCGCAAGTCCGCGAATCCTCATCCCTCTGCTCGAAAATCACCAGAACGCGGATGGGTCGGTCACGCTCCCCCGCGCTCTGCGGCCCTATATGCTCGGCCGGGAGCGCTTGGCGCGCTCGGCCTGACGCTAACTTTGTCACAACTTGTCATTTGCTTCGTTTCTATGCGAAACTGCTAGTCTTTCCGGATGACGAGCACCTCCTTGCTTCGAAAGCCTAAGACTTACTCCTTGACGCTGCGCACAATCCCCTCCACGCTTCCGGCCGATGTCTCAGTTTGGCCGATTGGACTCTGCGTTGCTGTGCGCCCCGGGGTCGGGACACGGCAGCCTCGTAGCTCCGATTGTGCTCGTCGGTGTCGTCCTTGGACTCGGGCTTATTCGGCCTGGGTGCGGGCCGCCGAGCTGAAGCAGTCGCTGCTCACTTCGGCCCCCGCACCCGGAAGGGAGCGGGGGCTTTTTTTTCACCTTACGCCGACACGAGATCCCGATGCGAAGTGACATACTCAAGAAAGGAAGTTCCCGGGCGCCTGCGCGAGCGATGCTCAAAGGCGCCGGATACACCGACGCAGACCTGGAAAAGCCCCTGGTAGGCGTCGCGAATACCTGGACGGAGATAATGCCCTGCAACGTGCACCTGCGCGCGCTGGCAGAGAAGGTGAAAGAAGGCGTCCGCCAGGCCGGCGGAACGCCTGTCGAGTTCAACACGATCTCAGTCTCCGACGGCATTTCGATGGGCACCGAAGGAATGCGCGCGTCGCTCGTGTCCCGCGAAGTTATCGCGGACTCGATTGAACTCTTCACCCTCGGCCACCTGCTCGACGGAGTCGTCGCGCTTTCCGGGTGCGACAAAACGATTCCCGGAACGGTCATGGCTCTCGCGCGTCTCGATGTCCCATCGCTCATGCTCTACGGCGGAGCGATTGCGCCAGGCCGCTTCGACGGCCGCGATGTCACAATCCAAGACGTATTCGAGGCCGTCGGAGCCCATGCAGCGGGACGAATGACCGAGAGCGATCTGCGGCGGCTCGAGGGAGTGGCCTGTCCGGGAGCGGGGGCCTGTGGAGGTCAGTTCACTGCAAATACGATGGCGACCGCAATTGCCTTCCTAGGCATGTCGCCCCTCGGATCAATGACGTCGCACGCGCCGCTGGACGAGCCGTCTTGCGGCTGATCGAGAAGGACATCCGCCCGCGAGCCCTCATCACGCGCAACTCTTTGGAGAATGCCATTTCTACCGTGGCAGCCACGGCCGGGTCCACGAATGCAGTGCTCCACTTGCTGGCGATTGCACGAGAGGCAGACGTACCTCTCACGATTGATGACTTCGATCCCATCTCCGCGCGTACGCCCGTCTTCGCGGATCTGAAGCCGGGGGGTCGCTTCACGGCCGTCGACATGCATCGGGCAGGTGGCGAGCGATTGCTCGGTCTACGGCTTCGGGAAGGCGGGTTCTTGCGCGACGCACCCACGTGCACCGGGCGGTCCCTCTTCGACGAGATTGCCGAGGCTCGAGAGACGCACGGCCAGCAAGTCGTTCGACCCCTTGCCTCCCCCCTCAAGCCGCGTGGCGGCTTCGCCATTTTGCGCGGGTCGCTCGCGCCGGAGGGGAGTGTCCTGAAGCTCGCGGGACACGAGCGGCAAGATCACGTGGGGCCCGCGCGTGTCTTCGACGGCGAAGAAGCCGCGTTCGCCGCGGTGCAAGCTGGGAGGGTTCAGCCGGGCG
>WNFJ01046671.1_pt3 | contig 43732 bp, 33 predicted proteins | sample 5400461 | NCBI WGS metagenome assembly WNFJ01 (sample SAMN13153349, study PRJNA577476) | soil metagenome | isolation source: 115 cm saprolite on Douglas fir-dominated hillslope | place: USA:California | collected 2013-09-17
TAACGATCATCTCGAAACCGCCGCCAAGCTGGCCCGCCAGCTCCACGTCTCGCGGCAATACAGGCATGAGGTCGGTGTCGATTCGCCATTGTCCCAACCCCACTTGGGCAAACGGCGAAATTCGCCCATCGGCCAACCTTAGACGAGTGACGAACATGCGGCTGGATCGGCTGAGCCTAATTTGATCGGTAGGGGATAGGTGGCCGACCAGAACGCGCGCGGCGTCCCAGTCGCGTGCGATGAGCGCCACGTGAGGCGACAGCCCGACCCATCGCAGTTCATCGGATGGCGTGTGGGACGGTTCGCGGCCGATTTGCCACCCCTTCTCGGGCAGCAGAGCAGCGCTGCCGCGATGGATGACATCGATGAGCTTGCCCCATTGTACCGTCAAGCCAGTCGAATCATCCGCACCGGCGCTGCGTGCGCAGAGGATTGTCGCGAGCAGAGCGAGCGAAGCAAGAGCGCGCATCACTCTCGGCTGAGCAATGCGCATGCCTCGATACGGTTGAGCACGAAAGCGCACTTGCAGCCTGATCGATTATGGACCAGCAGTTCAGCCTGCGCCAGACAACGTTGAGCGAAGTATTGAGAATTCGTTTGTGAGCCGAAACCGCGCGTTTCCTACCGCGTATCCGTTGTATGCGCCGGCCGTGGTACAAGCATCGCCGTGCCGTCGTCACTTGCGGACGCTGACGCTGCAATGGAGCGCTACGCCAGAGGCGACGATTCTGCGTTCGCAAGTGTGTACGACGCATTGGCTCCTCGCCTCTATGGTTACCTCCTACGACAAACGCGCGCCCGCGCACGCGCTGAGGATCTGCTTCAGCAGACTATGCTGCACATCCACAGGGCCCGCGCTCGTTTCATCCCCGGTGCTGAGGTGATGCCGTGGGCCTTCTCCATCGCGCGCCGTCTCTTGGTCGATGGCGCTCGTCGCGGCAGGCGAGAGCTGTTGGCGGACGATGGCGAACCAGATGCGGGCGTTTCCGAAGCCCCAAGCGCGCACGATCTCGTGCAGGCTCAGGAGCTGGCGATTCGGCTTGAGCGTGCGCTCGCGAAGCTACCGCAATCGCAGCGAACGGCGTTCGAGCTAATCCGCCAGGAAGGGCTGAGCGTGGCGGAAGCCGCACAAGTGCTCGGGACCACCGTTCCCGCGGTAAAGCTTCGGGCTCATCGTGCCTACGTTGCACTGCGCGCCTCTCTTGGAGACGTGGTGCTTGAAGGAGGCGAGTCGTGAGCGACTCTTCGCCCTCCGCCGATTTGCGGGCGCGCGTGCTCGATGCCGTTGCGCGCAAACCGGCTTACGCGCGGGCGGCCGGCGCGCGGCGGAGCGCCGCCTCCCTTGCTCTTGCGTTTGCCTTCGTCAGCGCTGGAGCGGCGATTCTGGCTTCTCGCCCGGGGAGCGGTCCGCCGTCAGCGTACGTCTTCACACTCTTTGGGTCGTGGGTCGCGCTTGCCTGCGCTTCGACTTGGGCCGGCGTGGGTCGGGGTCGATCGATGTTGGGCCGGCCCGCCGTCTGGAGGGTTTGCGCCGTCGTGGTCACGCCGGCAGCTTTGCTGGCAACGTGGCTACTCGTTGCATTTGCATGGCCGCAGACATTGCGCGGCCCCTCCGGACCGGAGAATCACGTCGTTTGCATCGGGATGACACTGCTCTTCGCGGCTGCGCCCCTGGTCGCGTTCGCGGCGCTGGCGCGCGGGAGCGAACCAGTGACACCTCGGCTGGCCGGCGCGGCGCTGGGCGCTGCATGCGGCGCTTGGGGGGCCGCCGCTCACGTGCTCGTTTGCCGTGTCACCGCCGCGGACCACATGGTACTCGGGCACGTGCTGCCGGTTGTCTTGTTGGTCGCCATCGGCGCATTCGTCGGCGACCGGGTGTTGGCCGTTCGCACCACGCACTAGTGCACCGCCGTCGAGGTGGCATCAAGCATAGAGTGAGGCGGTGCACTAGGCACGCTTCGCGAGACGTGTTCGCCGGCGCTCTTCGGCTGCTGCTTGAGCTTTTCGATCGGCTTCGGACTCGAGGAGGCGCGGCGGCACCGGCGTTGGTTTGCCTTCGTCATTCATCGCTACCAAGATGACGTGGCACTCGACCGTGGGCCACACTTCGCCTGTCATCGCGTTTTCGCCTAGAACGCTCACCTCGATTTCCATCGAGGTCCGAAATGTTGCAACGACGTGAGCACGCAACCGGACCACTTGACCCACACGAACCGGCCGCTTGAATAGCAAGCTATCGACGAATGCAGTCACGCACGGACGTCCGGCGTGCCGCTGACCGCAGATTGCGGCGCAGATATCCACCCACGCCATGATCTGGCCGCCGAAGACCGTGCCGTAGACATTGGCGTGCTGCGGCAAGACGTATTCGGTCATTTCGGTCACGGAGTCCGCGCTCGCTCTCGGTCCCAGGGAGCTCACGTGGGTCCTCCCGCCGGAGGGTCTTGCCCCAGCCATGCCCTGAACGCCTCGCGAGCGCCATCGGATGCTTCCGACGAGAAAATGATCTTGACGCGGTCGGGTCTCGGCGGATCCAACGCGACCGAGCGGGCGACGAGACGCGTGTTGTGGACTGAGACGACATCCACCATCTCGCCCGGCGCTCGCCCACGCAGGGTCGCGTCGATGTTGGTCCCCTCTACGCGCGCGCCTCCAACGGCAATGATCTCATCGCCGGAATCGAAGCCGGCGTGCCAGGCCACAGATGCACGCACTACCGAGGTCACGATCGCTCGTCCGCCTTCCGCACGCACGCGAAGACCTAGCGAGCAACCGGCAGCGTCCGGGCGCGCCGCCCGCTCCATTGAAAGGCCGACATGCGCGAGCGTTCTCGCGTAGTCGATGTCGCCCGTACCCCGGACCCACGTGTCGAAAAGATCTCCCAGGGGAACGCCCGCAACGCGTTCAAACACGGTCTGCAGCGCGTCTTCGGGCACCGGGCGCTGCGGCGCACCGAACTCCACCCAAAGATAGGAGAGGACGCGATCGAGCGTAGCTCGACCGGCGGTGCGAGCGCGTAGCTCGATGTCCAGAAGGGCGCAGACCACCTCGCCTTTCCGATAGTAGCTCACACTGCTGTTCGCGAGATTTTCATCGGGCCGGTAGAGCTTGATCCATGCGTCGTAGCTCGCGTCTTCGAGCGCATGAAGGTGCCTGCCGGGAGTCTGTTCAACGTAGGCTATTTCGGCCGCAAGGTGGTCGATGTATTCCTCCGCGTTGCAGACCCGCGCGAGCGCGAGCGTACGCCAGTCGTAGTAGCTCGTGCCCCCTTCGAACCACCAGAGAAGCCGCGTATAGCATTCCTCGCTGTAGCGATAGGGCGTGAGGCCGGCGGGCCGGATGCGCTTCACATTCCAAGCGTGAAATACTTCGTGCGCCACCAGCGACAGGAGATCCAAGTAGGCCTCACGAGTCTCAAAGCTGGAAGGCGGGACGATGAGCGCAGCGCAGGAGCGGTGTTCGAGCCCGCCACGCCCGTGCGCCGAAACATGGAGCAGGAGTTCGTACGCCTCGTACGGAAGGGCCGCACCGAATAGCTTGGCCTGAGTCTCGATGACTGTCTTTGCATCGGACACGAGTTTCCTCGCATCTGCGTCGTTGATGGCTCCCGGGGGACAGATCGCAAGCCGATGCGGCTTGCCCTGCGCTTCGAAGCGCTCCAGGCGATGGGGTCCGAGCTCTATCGGCGAGTCAACAAGCGCATCGAAGTCGGGTGCGTCGAAAGAAAGAACCTTGTTCTGGCTGGCACCGCGAGCGGGCGCGAGCGACGTGGTCACGCGCCAGCCCTCGGGCGCCTCAATCTCGACACGGGCGCCGAGGTCCTCTTGCCCCTCGACGCCTAAAAATAGCGCTGCGCCGACCAGAAACGCGTGCGTGGCATCGACGTGACTCGTGCGCACCGTCAGCTCGCCGGCATACACGCGGTAGCGCACGATGGCACGCTCGCCGCCGCCCGTTCGGATAAGCCAAGCATTCTTGCGAGTCTTTGTCGCTTGTGCCGGCGCCTCGGCGGCGAAAGCCTCTACGTGACGCGAGTATTCTCGGATCAGATAGGAACCAGGGGTCCACACGGCCATGAAGAGGACAAGCTCATCCGGTAGGCGGCCGGCTTTGGGTGTGACCTGTGTCTCGACGTGAACGAGATGCGTCGCGGGCGCGGGAATCGACACTCGGTGAACGACGGTCAGCGTCATGCCATCGGCCTCTGTGCATGTTCGCCCCACGCGCCTCTTAGAGCATTCGCGATTTCGCCGACGGTAGCGTGTGCGTTCACGGCGTCGAGGATATAGGGCAAGAGGTTGTCGGTGCCTTGCAGGGCTCGCTCCAATTGGCCGAGCGCTGCAGCATGTGCGCTCCGGTCGCGTCGGGCTCGCACGGACTCAAGTCTCCTAATCTGATCGGTCTCCACTCGCGGATCCACCGTCGTCACCGGGACAGGCGGGGCGTCCTGCACAAAAGCGTTGACCCCCACCACGACGCATTGCTTGCGTTCCACAGCGAGCTGCTGCTCGTAAGCGGAGCGCTGAATCTCGCTTTGCGGATAGCCGCGCTCGATCGCAGCAACCATGCCCCCGAGCGCATCGATGCGTTCGATGTACTCGCCGGCCAGCTTCTCGAGCCTTGCCGTGAGCGATTCAACCGCGTAGCTGCCCGCCATGGGATCCACGAAGTCGGAAACACCGCTCTCGTAACCAACGACCTGCTGCGTTCGCAACGCAATCGTCGCCGCCTCGCTGGTTGGTAGACAGAGTGCCTCGTCGTAGGCATTGGTATGGAGTGACTGGCAACCACCCAGGACGGCGGCGAGCGTCTGTACGGTCACCCGCGCGACGCTGACGAGAGGTTGCTGAGCCGTCAGCGTGGCCCCCGCGGTCTGGCAGTGAAAGCGCAGAGCCCTCGCCCGGTCCGTCTTCGCGCCGAAGCGCTGCTGCATGATCGTGCTCCACATGCGCCGCGCGGCCCGAAACTTGGCAATTTCTTCCACGAGATTGTTGTGCACGTTGAAAAAGAACGACAGCTGGGCTCCGAAGCGATCAACGTCTAGCCCCGCGTCGATCGCCGCCTTCACGTAGGCGATTCCATCGGCCAAAGTGAAGGCGAGCTCCTGCGCCGCATCCGCTCCTGCCTCGCGAATGTGGTAGCCGCTCACCGAAATCGTATTCCATTTCGGTACCTCGTGCGCGCACCAGGCAAAGACGTCGGTAATCAGGCGGAGCGAAGGACGTGGCGGATAAATGTAGGTCCCGCGCGCAATGTACTCTTTGAGGATGTCGTTCTGGATCGTGCCGCGCAGGCTGGAGCGCGAGACGCCCGCTTCGTCGGCGACCGCGACGTAGAGGCACAACAAGATCGCGGCCGTCGCATTGATGGTCATCGAGGTGGAAATCCGATCGAGCGGTAGCCCGCGAAGCAGAGCGCGCATGTCGTCGATCGAATCGATCGCGACGCCGACGCGCCCCACTTCCCCCCGCGCAAGCCGGTCGTCCGAATCGCGCCCCATTTGCGTTGGCAGATCGAACGCCACGCTCAGCCCGGTCTGTCCTTGGGCGAGGAGGTAGTGGTAGCGCTCGTTGGATTCGCTCGCAGTGCCGAACCCAGCGTATTGTCGCATAGTCCAGAGGCGCCCTCGATACATGTTGGGCTGCACGCCCCGCGTGAAAGGGGGTGCGCCGGGGACCCCCAGATCGCGCACCGGGTCGAACCCCAGCGCGTCCAGGTCGTCGGGGCCGTAGAGTGGAGCGGCGTCGCCGTGCGCGGCCAGGCCGGGCGCCCGGTCGCGTGGCGGCTCCTTCGCCTCGTGGGGGCCGAGGGTCTTCGCCCCCCCCTCTTGGCGGAGCTTGGCGTACTCGGACATGATAGTCCGGCATCATAGGGCCGTTTGGGGTCGGGGGCCCGGCGAGAAGTGTGCCGAGACGAACAAGCTTGGCTATCGTTCGAACATGACAGCGCCTCCAGGTTTGTGGTTTGGGGCCCCGGCCCCAAACCGGAGCCGGGCAGTGTGGTTTGGGGCCTCGGCCCCAAACCGGAGGCGGGGAGGTGCCGGCGTGGTCGAGACCAAATGACGTCGGCGGTTCAGCTCCTGAGGCGTACCCTTCCCATCGCGATGATGCTCCTAGCGGTCATCGCCGTGCCGCTTCTCGTGCTCGAGCCTGAGGGGCTGCCACGCCTGCACGGGCTTGAGCGCGAACTCGATGAAGTGACGACCGAAAACCAGGAGCTGCGTCGCAACATAGAGCGCCTTCGAATCGAAGTTCAGCGTTTGCGTGAAGACCCTGCGGCCGTCGAGCGCATTGCCCGCTCCGAACTCGGCATGGTGCGAAAGACCGAGGTCGTGTTTCAGTTCGGCCAATGACCCGGTCGTAGGGCTCTGGGTCGGTCATGCTAAAAAAAGAGCCCCATGCGTTATGAGGCAGTCATCGGTCTCGAAGTGCACGCGCAGCTCCTCACGCGTACCAAGGCCTTCTGCTCTTGCCCCACGACATACGGGGCGCCGCCCAACACGCAGACGTGTCCCGTTTGCCTAGGGCTACCTGGGGCCCTTCCGGTGCTCAACGACGAGGCGGTACGGCTCGCCGTGCGCACGGCGCTTGCGCTTTCGTGCTCGCTGCGCGAAAAGAGCCGCTTCGCTCGAAAGAACTACTTCTATCCGGATCTTCCCAAGGGGTATCAGATAAGCCAATACGACGAACCATTCAGCGGAGGGCCGCGCCAAGACTGTCGGCATCACGCGCGTGCACATGGAAGAAGACGCCGGCAAAAGCGTGCACCACGGCGCGTTCTCCGTGGTCGACTTGAATCGGTCCGGAGTTCCGCTCGTCGAAATCGTGGGTGAGCCCGATCTGCGCAGCGCGGCCGAAGCGGCCGACTACCTTCGCAGGCTTCGCGATATTCTCGTCTTCATCGGAGTTAACGACGGCAACCTCGAAGAAGGAAGCTTTCGCTGCGACGCGAATGTGAGCATCCGACCGTTCGGCGACTCGAGGCTCGGGACGAGGGTCGAGTTGAAAAACATCAATTCGTTTCGCTTTGTGGAACGTGCCCTGTCGCACGAAATCGAAAGGCAGGCCGCCGTGCTTGGCAGCGGTGGTCGCATCGTTCAGGAGACTCGCGGTTGGAACGAGGACGAGGGCAAGACTTTCAGCATGCGCAGCAAGGAGGAGGCGCAAGACTACCGCTATTTTCCGGACCCGGATTTGCCGCCGCTCGTTCTCGAGGAAGAGTTCGTGGCAGAGATACGCAGAACGTTGCCCGAGCTGCCGGGCGACAAACGCAAGCGATTCACTTACGAAATGGGCCTGACAGCCAATGCCGCGCAGGTTCTGACCGGGCATCCTCGCATCGCGGCTTTCTTCGAAGAAGCCGCGACGTTGCACGGCCAAGCGAGCAAGGTCGCCAACTTCGTGCAGAGCGAGGTGCTCCGCGACGTTCGAACGCACGGGCTCTCGGCGAGCATTCCGGTGACGGCCACGCAGGTTGCCGCGCTCCTGCAGTTGGTCGACCAGGGGACGATTAGTGGCAAGCAGGCCAAGGAGGTCTACAGCAAGATTGCAGGGACCGACCGCGCCCCGGCCGACGTGGTCGCCGATCTCGGAATGCGACAAGTGAGCGATGTGGGTGCCCTCGAAGCGATTTGTCATCGCCTCATCGACCAGAGCCCAAAGCAGGCCGAGCAATTGCGCGCCGGAAAGACAAATCTCTTGGGTTTCTTCGTTGGGCAAGTGATGAAGGAGACCAAAGGGGCTGCGAATCCCCAGCTGGTGAACGACGTGCTCAAGAGACTCTTGGGCCTGGGATGACCCGATGGTAGGGGCCGCGCTATCTCGGGTGCCGACCGGCTCCCGTGCGCGCGCCCGAGTCCTCATTGTCGATGACAATGTGGAACTCGTCGGAAGCTTGCACGCTGTTCTCATGAGCGCAGAGCTTTCCGACGGCCGGTCTGCGTCGCACTCGATCGACGTCATCACCGCATCAAGGGGCGACGAAGGCCTGTCGATCGCGCGGTTGCGGGGTTTCGACGTCGCGATTGTCGACGTGAAGCTGCCGGATACTAGTGGAGTCGATCTCATTCCGAAGCTGCGCGAGGCAAGTCCGTTTGGCGAGATCGTCCTCATTACCGGTTTTGCAACGATGGACGCCGCAATGGGCGCCCTCCGGTCCGGCGCGTATGCGTTCGTTCCAAAGTCGTTCCGCCCCGAGGAACTCGTCTCGATGGTGGAACAAGCCCTGGCCAAGGTCCATTTGGCGCGCGAGCGCGACGAGCTCGAGAGGCGCTACCGGGCACTGGTCGAGCTGGCGGACGTACTCGTCGTGGGGCTCGATAGCGACGATCGCGTCCGACTTTTCAACCGAAAGGCGGCGACGCTTGTTGGGGTTGAGCCGGGTGAAGCGGCGGGCCGACCTTTCGTCGAGAGTTGGATTCCCGAGGAAGACCGCATCCGCATGCGCGAGGCGATTGCACTGGCGCGGGCTGGGCGGACCCAAGAGGTTGAGACGGCGTTTGTCGACCCTGCGACCATGATCGCGGTTGCGAAGGGACCTCCTCAAGTACGCTCGCGCGAGCGCCACGAGACGCCCGCGCGCCGCCGTGTTCGATGGCATCTATCGACGGCGCGCGAGAGTGGCGACGGGCCAGCCCTTGTCTACGGATTCGGAATTGACGTAACCGAACGTCGCGCCCTCGAGAAGCGAGCGGCCGATGCGGAGGCCCTATCTGCCATGGCGCGGCTCGCGATGAATCTTGCGCACGAAATTCGAAATCCGCTGAACGCCGCGGTCTTGCAGCTTCACTTGCTCGGCCGCCATGTCGACAAGCTGCCCGTCGACGAGGAGTCTCGCGCCGCGCTCCGCCACAAGGCGGAAATTGTCGGGGACGAAATCGGCCGGCTTAGCCGCTTGCTGACTGAGTTCCTCGAGTTGGCCCGGCCGCGCGGCCCCGTGCGGGAGCTGGTTCATTTGAGCAAACTCGTCGAGGAAGTGCTCAATTTGGAACAGGGGCCGGCGTCCGCGCGCGGCGTCCTCGTAGAGCGCGATCTTGGCAGCGACTGTGTACTGTTGGGTGACCCCGAAAAGCTCAAGCAGGTAGTCCTCAACCTGGTGATGAACGGGCTCGAGGCGATGAAGGAAGGAGGCGCCCTCGGGGTGAGGGTAGCTTACGAGGGAGACCAGGTACGTCTTGAGGTCGAAGACACCGGGACTGGAATCGAGCCGTCGGCCCTCGCGCAGGTCTTCGATCCCTTCTTCACAACCAAGGAGGGGGGCACCGGGCTTGGATTGTCGATTGTCCGAAAGATCGTTGACCAGCACCAGGGCGAGGTGAGGATCGAGAGCGAACCGGGCAAGGGCACGCGGGCAACGGTGCTCCTACCCCGGGGACGGTAGCCTCAACGTCCCGGAGGACGCAGGGGGAGCGTCGTGGTCGACACCGGAGCAGCCGGGACTCTGGATACCTCGGACTCGGCACCCGAATCGATGGTGGTGATGGCGGCAAATAGCCGGTCCATACCCACTTCGAGCGCGCTTTCCCTCTGAAAGAGCTCGACCACCCGCACGAGGCGAAGCGCCGTGGTTTTCCCCAGATCGATCTCGCGCTCGACGAAGGCCTCAAACGACGGGAAACGCTTTGCTTCGTAGAGTCTGCGTGTTTCGATGGTCTTCAGAACGAGGCCAATGTCGAAAAACGTCTTCGACAGGTTTTTTCGGAACCCCTTGATTTGGGCGAGGGCCGCGTGCAGGTCGCGCACCCGCTCCTTGATGTCCTCGGCGTCTGCCGGGGTGCGGATGGTCGCCCGCGCACTGCCTGGGAGGGGCGGCTCTGCCGCTCGCGCTCGCGCTTCGGCCGCATGTTTTGCAGCGTGACGCGCAGCCCAAGGCGCAGCGCCGCGCAGTCCAAGCTTGCGCTTGCCACCGGCGGCGTCGTCCTTGCCGGCACCCGGCTTGAGTGCTGCGGGTTTCGCGAGTGCCGGCGGCTTAACCGATGCCGCTTTGGTCGTCCCCGCCTTCTTCGTTTTTGCCATCTCGTTCTCGGTTCGGGGCAAAGCCCTGGAAATAACTCAGCTTCGCACCCGTTTCCCCCCGCGTTTGCTTGGTTTATGTAAGGGGGGATCACTCAGGCGAAACGCCTTGCGCCGTTTACCAGAGTCGAGCGGCAGGAGTCTACTCTGTTAAACGTCGGTCCATGGCGGTGCTTACGAAGATCACGGATGACGAGGCGCGCGCCCTCGTTGCGGCTTACGGAATCCATGATTTGCGTGCGGTTGAGGGAATCCCCGCAGGCAGCGTGAATTCGAACTTTGCCCTTCACATCGACGGGGCCGTGCCGCGGCTTTTTCTGCGTATTTACGAGGAGCAGGACAAGGCAGGAGCGCAGCATGAGACCGCGATGCTCGAACATCTCGCGACGGCAGGCGTGCCGACCCCGGCACCTTTGCGGCGGACGGACGGGAAGCTCGTTTCCTCAGTCGGCGGAAAGCCGGCAGCTGTGTTCCCCTGGCGCGACGGTCAAATGCGCTGCCAGGCAGGAGTCACGCAAGAAGACGCGAAGCGCGTCGGTGAAGCGCTCGCCCGTGTGCATCTGGCGGGCGCCGACCTCGCGGCGCACAAAGGACGATTCGACTTCGAGCATTTGATGGAGCGCCTGGACCGGATTGCACATAGCGGTAGCGTGCGATTCGAGCGACTCGTTCCTTCGCTTCGAGACGCGCTGGCGCGCACGCAACATGCGAGAGACCCCGGGATACCGACGGGTCTCATTCATAGCGACCTCTTTCGCGATAACGTCCTCTGGGACGGGGGCGGCCGCATATCGGCCCTGCTCGACTTCGAAAGCGCGTGTCGCGGGACCTACGCGTATGACCTGATGGTCTGCGTTCTCTCGTGGTGCGTCGGCGATGACCTGAAGCCCGATCTCGCCAGGGCGATGCGCGAGGGCTATGAGCGGGAGCGGGCGCTCAACGACGCCGAGCGCCGTGGACTTCTTGCCGAAGGGTCCTTCGCAGCGCTTCGGTTCACGATCACCCGCATCACCGACTACGCGCTGCGCCAAAGCCCTGCGGGCCCACGGGTCGTCAAAGACTGGCAACGCTTCTCGATGCGCCTCGAGAGGCTCCAAGCACTCGGCGAGGAGGGTCTTCTGAACGCTCTCGGCGCGTAATGCAGGAAACGGAGCGAAGCCGAGGCTCATGTTGAAGTGGGTTTACTTACGAGACTCGGCGCCCAAAGCTCGACGCGTAGCTTCTCGATTCGTTCGGTGACCGCCGCGAGTGCTTGCGCCTGCCCCTCGACCACTGCGTTGGCTTTCGCCTCGTCCTCCTGGCCGCCGCCGCGCGCCTCTTGTGTAGCACGCAGAACTTCGAGCACCTCGCGGTGGAGCTCCTGACCGGCGCTCACCACCCAAGCGTCGAGCTTGCGCGCGAAGTCGTCGATGAGGGCCTCGAGTTTGGGAGCCACCTTTTTCGCCGTCTCGCGAATCACTTCGGGCGCGAGCTCTTTTGCGCGCTTCCTGAACTCCTCGTCGATTTTCCCCCGCGCGAACATAGCGAAAATCGCGGGGCCGGCGACGGCCAAGAGCCCCCCCGCCATCAGGTTGACCGCCATCAACGCCACCCCCCCGAACATAAGCGCGATGACGCCGACGTCGTACTTGATCGTATCCACTTGGACGTCGAGCCGGCGCGCGTCGCTTCCCAACATCGCCGCCAGCCGGCTTGCGCTGTCGCGCGCATCCTCGCGAACGAGTGCGACTGTCTTCTCGGCCATCTGCTCGAGCTGCGTTGCAATCTCGCGTGTCTCCTCTTCGGCCCACTGCTTGAAGGCATCTTCCAAGAACGACGGAAGGAACTGCTTCAGATCCTGAGCCTTGGCCGAATCGATGACGTTCGGCAACTGCCGGCACACGTCGTCGACGAAGCGATCGAGATCTTTGCGCGCCGCGGTCTTGATCGAGGAAACGTCCTCTCGAATCTGCATCCTCCGCTGTTCGATGGTTCCCGCCTGCCCGGCGAGGTCCTTCTCGAGCGCTGCAATGCGCCGCTCGAGCTCTTCGCTCTTCATCTGGATGCTCCGCCGTCGCGCGTCGATTCCCTTCGACAGGAGCTCTCCGGCGGCGAGCCCCTCTCCCAGAGCGTTGTCGAGCAGAATTCGGCCGCGCTCCTCCGCGAGAAATCGCGTCAAATGTCCGAAAAGCTCCGGCAACCCGCTCTCTCCGACGCGTCCTGCCAGGGCGGTTTCGGCGCTCACGGGGAACACCACGGGATCCTTGACCAGCGAGGAGAGATGATTCTTTGCGTAAGCGAGCGCTTCACGCTGCTCCTCGGCGGAGAGAAGATCCCACTTGGTAACGACGAAGACGATCTTGTCGCGCGACCCCTTGAGGAGCTTGTCGTTCAAGAAAACACGCTCGCTCTCCTTGAGGATCTGTCCAGCATCGAGGAGAAAGAGCACCGCGTCCGCCCGAGGGATGTAGCTGTAGGTGATGTCGGCGCGTTGCAGCGAGAGGTCGTTCACACCTGGCGTATCGACCAGCAAGATCCGCTCTTTCAGAAGGGCGGCCGGGTACCCAATTTCAAGGTAGTCGACGTGTTCGGTGGTGGCGCCGCCACCCACGGCGAAACGCTTGGCCTCGTCGAAAGGAATCGCGCGCTTCTCACCGGCTGTCGAGACGACGAAAGCCTCGGGGCGTTCGGCCCAGCGAATATGGTGGATTGCGGCCGTGGTCGGTGTGACGCCAACCGCCAATGCCTCCTCGCCGAGCAGGGCGTTGACGAACGTCGTCTTGCCGTGGTTGAACTCACCGACGACGACGAGGTGAAATCGATCTTCCTCGAGCTTGCGTATGAGCTGCCGATCGAGACGTTCCCGCAGCGTCTTGGTCCCTAGGGCCCCGGCCAGGTCGCCAAGACCGCGCAGAGCCGAAACGACCTCATCACGTTTGCCGAAGAATGCGTCGAGCACAGGATTTGAGTGCGCGCCGGACGAATTGCCTGTCATCACGCTTCCCCCTTGAGGAGGGCGGCAACGCGATTGTCGACTTCGCTCATCGTCAGGCCATCGCTCCCTTGGCCGACCGCTGTCTTGTACAGTTGGCTTTCGGAGAAAACCCGCATCGCGAGCACGCGTTTCGGAAGCCACGGATGGGTTGCAAACACCTCCATGTATTTGCCGATTCCTTGATTTCCTTCTTCGTGTTGCTCGAGGAACGCATCCACATTGAACTCTTCGTAGAGTTTTCGTGACCCCACGGCGAGCTTCGTGATAGCGCGCTCGGCCGCTTGCTTGTCTTTGACCACGAGCATTCCAGCGCGATCGCACGTTACTTCGGCCCGGCGCGACCAGGTTCGAAGAGCGACCATTGCAGGCTGTAGGATCCACGGCAAGAACATGCCCGCCATGTACGTGAGATAGTGAAGCGCTGTCAGATAGGCCACGTGCGAGTTGTGGATGTGTCCGCACTCGTGCCCGACCACCGTGAGTAGTTCTTCCTCGGAGTATTGATCGACGAGAGCCGAGTGAAGCAAAACGAAGGAGTCATCGTTTGTGCCCAACGTTGCGGCGTTGAACGTGGGGTTGTTGACGATGAACACCTGCGGGGTTGCGATCTGGAGGGTGTCCGCTGCGGCTTTGGCAGTGCGATGTATGCGAGGGAACTGGCGTTCGCTGACCTTGACCGCGTTGCCGAGCAGCTGATGCCTGCCCATTTGCTTGAAGAGCCTCACGCTCGCTTCGACGGCCATGGCTACGGGCTTCGTGTTCTCGAAAGCCTGTCGCGACTGCCTGTCAAAGGTGTACGTGTACTCGTGGCCCGTCGTTCCCGCGCTGCCCCCTGCGCGGTCGGTCTTCTTCTGCGCGACGAAGGCCTCGAAGTCCAGTCGGGGTGTTTGCGCCATGCTTTCAGCGTAAGCACCTCAACCGCGATCCGCAATTCACGGTGTCTTTAGACCGCCGCTCATGAACTTCGTCTCGGTCGGCGGGGTCTGACCGGCGGCGACTCCGACGGCAACCGCTGCACCGATGGCGATGCCGGTGCCGACCAGGCTCCAGGTAGCCCAGGCGGGCCAGCCAGCCCTTCCTTTTCGCTCGGTCGGCTGCCAGGTCCATGCCGGCGGGGAGCGCCAATCGAGAAGCGCCTCACACCCGCCGGTCGTACACATGGCGATGCGGGCGGCGCCCGGAAGCAATCCTGTCGTGGCTGCCACCCAGCGCGCACATTGCACGTCGGACGTGTCGACCGAACTCTGGGTGATCCTGGCGCGCTCGAGGTCTGCTCGCGAGCACGCTGGCGCAATGAGAACGGGGAGCGGAAAGGTCGAGCGACCAGGCGGCAGCTGGATCCACCCGGCCCACGCCGGAGCTCCGTGCCAGGTCACGACCAGAGAATGCGGTCCTTCTCGCGACGTTACCGGGCCGGCCGCCAAGAGTTCCCCGTCCAGCCATGCTTGCTCGTCGGTCAGCGGGGGAACGGAGAGTGTCGCCGTTTGGGGGTGCTCGATCGACCCCGTCTCCCCCAGTCCAGCCACTCGGCCACCGTCAAGCGTCTCAGCTCTTGCCCAGGCGCGATCGGCTTCATCGCGAAGCGCCGGTTTCATGCGACGCCATTGTGCCGAGCGCGCCCGTTCCACTTCGGCCATGAGCCAGGCTGCGTTCGGTAGCTCGGCGTGGGCCTCGAGCAGCCCATGCGCGGAATCGAGCGCTCGGTCCACCTCGTTCTCGTCGCGGGCTGCGGATGCGTCGTGAGCTCGTTCGAGGTGTGCCTCAATCGCTGACGCAATGTTTGGGTCCACCGCTACGGTTGCCGGGACCACGCTGGGCGGCACGACCAGCTCGACTCGATTCGACCGCTGCCACGCAGAAAGCGCTCGCGCTTGCTCGGCGTCGGGCGGTGCGTGCGCAAGCCATAGCCAGGCGATGGTCGCGGACGCGTCTGCCGTCACGAGCGGGGCTTCTTTTCGCCAGCCCCCGCCTGCGCCTCGCGGAGCGCGCTCACTACCCCCTCGACGTGTCCGTCGACTTTCACACTGTTCCAGACGCGCGCGATCTTGCCATCGGGAGAGATGAGGAAAGTGGAGCGAATGGTGCCCTCCATTTCTCTTCCGTAAAGAACCTTTTTCCCCCAAACCGCGTAGGCCTTGTGGACTACAAGGTCTGGATCGCTCAAGAGGGGAAACCGTATTCCGATCTTGTCTCGAAAGCCGCAATGGCTTTTCACCGAGTCCCTGGAAATACCGACCACACCGGCGCCAAGTTTCTTGAAAACGTTGACGGCCTCGCTGAAGCCTTGTGCCTCGCGGGTGCAGCCAGGCGTGTTGTCTCTCGGATAGAAATAGAGGACGAGCCATTTCCCGGCGAAGTCCTTGAGCGTAAGGCGCGTGCCGGCATCGCTCTCGAGGTCGAATTTCGGTGCTGCGTCGCCAGCTTTGATGTGAGCCACCATGTCGGCCCTCTCAGCACGTGACCTTTCCGGCCGCATTCCGGCCAGATCTTGAGTTACCATAAGTAACGAGGCGTCGTGCAAATCAACTTCGGTGGCCGTGAAATCGCGCTTAAGCTCGTGTATTATGGGCCGGCGCTGAGCGGCAAGACCACCAATTTGAAATCGTTGTACGAGCTTACGTCCGAGGCATCGCACGGGCGTCTGATGACGCTCGAGACCAAGGACGATCGCACCCTTTTTTTCGACATGCTGCCGCTCGTGCTGCGGGCTGAAAGCGCTCGGCCCTCCGGTGGGATGACGTTACGCATCAAGGTCTTTACCGTTCCCGGCCAAGTGCTGCATTCATCGACGCGGCGGCTCGTTCTTCAGGGAGCCGACGGAGTGGCGTTCATCGCCGATTCGCAAAAGAGCGAAACGGAGCACAACGCGGCCTCGTTTCTCGACATGCGCCAGAATCTGCAGGAATTGGGGCTCAATCCAAAGCAGTTGCCGATGGTCATCCAATTCAACAAGCGGGACATGGATCGCGTGCGGTCCGACGAGGAAATTGGCGTCCTCGCGAGCCGCGGACGCGAACCCGTTTTCAAGGCGAGTGCAGTGCAGGGCAAGGGCGTTCTCGAGACGTTCTTCGGTTTGCTCTACGTGACCTGGGCGAAGCTCGATGGAGAGCACAACCTTGCACAGATGCTAGGCATTGAATCGGACGCGCTGTTGCCGCTCGCAGCACGGCAGCTGGGCCTCGAGGCTGAAGTGTCGACTCTTCTGTCGGCGTGCGTCGGCGGCGCGCTCGACCGTTCGCTGAAGGTGCGCGCGTGACCTCTGGAGCTCCCGACGTCGCTACCGATGACCTTTTGCTCGACGGGCGCATTCGCCTGGAAGACCTCGTCGACCGCGAGGGACTGGACGAGCTGTGCAACAGCTTCGTCGCCCTCTTTGGCATTCGAGTACGAATTTATTCGAGTGATGGCGGGCTCCTTGCCGACGCTGGGGGCGAGCAGGAGCTGTGCCTCTACCTGAACGGGCTGACCGACGGTCGCAAAGCATGCGCCTCGACGGTCGGTGCCGTGCGAGCTCGCGATCCAGGTGATGCGGGTGATGTCGTCCATCCGTGCTTTACGGGCGCGACCTACCGCATTCTGTCGCTCGAGTACGACCGCCGGCGCGTGGGCCGCCTGATCGTCGGACCGTTCGTGCCCGCCTCCGTCACCGACGCTCCCACCTCGCTTCTGAAGATCGATGCCGCCGTCGAAAAGGGGCGCGCGCAAGAGCTCCTCGACAAGATGCCTCGGGCCAAGCCACAAACAGTCACACGCATTGCGGAGCATTTGAAAGCCGCTCTCGACTTGATTCTTTTCAGCGGTCACAAGGCGTTCGTCACAAGCAAAGTGCACGTCGCTAGCGTGCGCGAAAGTTATCGCCAACTCGAAGAAAAGACGGCGCGGTTGCAGGAGGCATTTGACAGGCTGAAAGAGCTCGATCATCTCAAGAGCAATTTCCTCGCAACCGTGAGTCATGAGCTTCGCACGCCGCTTACCTCGATCATCGGTTACAGCGAAATGCTCGCCGAGGGCCTGGCGGGCGAGATGAAGCCCGAGCAATTGGAGTTCGTGAAGACGATTCAAGACAAGGGCGCGCAACTCTTGTCGCTCATCACAGGTCTGCTCGATCTTGGCAAGCTCGAGAGCGGGACGATGCGCATGGTCAGGCGCACGTTGGCCCTAGGACCGGTACTCGACGAGGTGGTCTCCACGCTGGCGCCCACGGCGCGCAAGAAGGGGGTGAAACTCGATCTCGACGCCGGAGTCGATATCGCAAACTTGCGAGGCGACCCGGAACGGCTCCGCCAGGTCTTCCTGAACCTGGTCGAAAATGCTCTTAAGTTCACGCCGGGGGGCGGCGTCGTCACCCTGTGTGCACGAATGGCGGGAGTCGACGAAGGGGCTGGTGGTGACGAGGACGGACTTGCGCTGCTCGCGCCCACCCGCGCGAGGATCGAGGTACGCGTCATCGACACGGGGATCGGCATTCCCGCGCGCGAGCGGACGAAAGTGTTCGACGCTTTCTACCAGGTTGATTCTACGAGCACGCGCCAGTACGGCGGCACCGGCCTCGGGTTGTCGATTGTCAAGCGACTGGTGGAGAGTCACGGCGGGACGATCGGCATCGAGGACAACGAGCCGAAAGGCACTGTTTTCGTTGTGTCCTTGCCGCAGTCGACACCCTCCAGTGCACCGGGGGCGGCGTAGGCTTTAGGCGCGATGGATGAGAGTGCGCGAATCGAAATGCTCGCGCGCGTCTTGCGGGCGAGCGCTCCTGGCCTCGAAGTAGGCATTGGAGACGACGCGGCGGTTCTCCTGGCCGAGCACGCGCGGGGCCGCATCGTGTGGACGATTGACGAGCAAGTGGAGGGGTCTCATTTCCGCCGTGACTGGCTCTCGTGGCACGACGTCGGGTGGCGAAGTTTCATGGCGGCGGCGAGCGACTTGGCCGCGATGGGCGCGGCGCCATGGGGCGCGCTGTGCGCGCTCGTCCTTCCGGACGACGTGGGCGATGCAGCTCTTGAGCAGATTGCTTTGGGGCAGCGCGACGCTGCCATCGCCGTGGGCGCCCCGGTCGTCGGGGGCAATCTCGCGCGCGGAGCGACTCTGTCGATTGCGACGACACTGCTGGGCACTTGCGATCGAGCCGTGACCCGCGGTGGTGCGCGGCCTGGCGATGCACTCTGGATGGCTGGGCAAATTGGCCTTGCCGCAGCGGGGCTTCGCGCGCTCCAAGCGGGAAGGGGGAGCGAGCCGACCTTTGGCGACGCAGTGGCCGCATGGCGAAGGCCCCGCGCGCTCATCGCCGAGGGGAGCGCGATGGGCACGGTTGCGCACGCGGCGGTCGACGTCTCCGACGGCCTCGCGCGCGATGCGGGGCACGTCGCCCGAGCGAGCGGCGCTCAACTCGTGCTCGATGAGGTGGCGCTCCGCTCGGACAAAGCGCTGAATGAAGCGGCCGCCGCCCTAGGGATTGAGCCCCTTGAGCTCGCGCTCCACGGTGGCGAGGACTACGCGCTCGTCATCGCAAGCCCCATCCCCATCGAAGGTTTCCGCCCCATCGGCGAGGTACGGAACGGAGATGGTCTCGTGCTACGGAGCCAAAGCGGCGAACGAGCGCTCGAGGCGCGAGGCTTCGACCATTTCCGCAAATAGCCAACCGCAAGAATCACGCGAGCCTTAGTACAGCGCGAAGGCCTTTGGTCATTGATGTTGTTCCTCCTTCCGGCAGGTATCGAACAACTCCAAAAGCCGTCGGTCCCTGTGATATCCCCGGGCTTCGATGTCCTGGAGGGCGCGCTCCGTTGCGGCGATGTCTACTTCCTGCGCCTCGCGCAGCAGCGCTCGCAGGTCATCGAGATCTTGAGGCCGCCGGCGGTCGTCGCGCGCCAGTACTTTGAGCGCCATCAGGTCGCTGATGCGAGCAACCGGAACGATGAGTCCCGGAAGAATCTCCAGGTTTTCGGCCCGGCTGGCAACATCGCGTTCGATGCCAGACGACGCGAAAAGAAGATCGACCACGACGCCCTGTTCTGAACCACCCGGCGAGACGACGCGCACGGTGGCGAGTCTGTGGACAGCTTGCTGTTCCAGGGCAACGAGCACGCGGAAGCCCTTGGCTTGCAGCGAAAGGACCAACCTTTCCGCATCGGCGTCGTCCTCGACGCCCACGACGACGTCGACGTCACGCGTGGTGCGCGGCTCCGCGCGGGCGCTGACCGCAAGACCTCCAACGAGGGCCCAGCTTCGCTTTGTTGCCGCGAGCTCCCCCGCGATGCGCCGCAGAGCGGCTTCGAGCGAGTTCACCCTTGACGCGGCCACGGTACAGGCCGCCCTACTGCATCTCCGTCTTCCGCGCCGGGTCGCCGCTGGCGCCACTGCGCGATGCGCGCTTCTATCTCTTCGTCGCTGTCGTTGGGGTGCGCTCGATGTAGCCTCTGGCGCATTATCGCTTCGCCGAGTTGAGCCAGGTCGAGCGCCAACCGCAGGCGTTGGGCGACCAAGTTGGGGGTGGCGCCCACGTATTGATTCTAGCGCGGGCAGGCTTGGACAACCAAGCTGGCCTTGCGGGTGCCGGGTCGCTATCTTCACCTTGTGCCAGCTCCGCGGTCCTGAGTCCCCCAAAGCTCAGACGGCGCGAACGCCGACCTGCCGATCGTGCTGGAGCAGCCGTTCGAGATCGTCAGGATCCGACGTGAGGACGACCGCCGGCGAGCCGTCGCCCACGGCCGCCGCGGCGACCAGCGCATCGATCCCATCGTCTGTCTTGGCGAGGTAGCGCAATCGCCCGGCGCGGCGAGCCGTCGTCTCGTCGGGCGCTTGAAGCACGCTCGCGGCGCGCTCAAGCACGCCGAGAATGCGATTGACCTCCGCGTCGCGAGCTCCGTCGCCCGTGGTGCTCTCGACCAGGATCGGCGTGGGCACGTAGATCGCCCCATCGTGCTCGATCACCCAGCGCAACCACTCACGGGCGCGCTGCGAGCCACCGACGAGCGCCGTAAGGCCGCCGCTATCGAGCACGCATCGCGGCGGCTTGACTATGGCGCGCTTTGGCGAGCGGCGGCGCCTCATCGAGTACGGAAGATGCGGCGAGCATCGCGGGCAATCTCGGCGCGAACAGCTGCGGGCGCTGCCCCATGCTTGGCGTCGAGCTCGTCCAGCAGCCCGCGCAGCTCCAACCGCGCGAGACGCTCGCGAGCCGCCTCGTTGAGGAAGCTCGACACGCCGCGCGGACCGGCCACGTGTCGGATCTTCGCTAGCGTCTCCTCATCGAGGGTCGCGGTAACGCGTTCCATGCCTAAAGCATACTCTGAGTAATACTTCGGCGCCAGGGCCCTGACCGAGGTAGCAGCGGCATCCGCGCCGAGATTTACTCTAAGCGATGGCGCTCGTGGTCTTCCTGCGGCGCGGTCGAAGTGGCACGAGCCGCCGCGCGCGCGATCGAGCGTGTGGAGGCCTTGGCCGACGCCGTATGAGCCTCCCGGTGTCAACGGGGTATTGCGCACCGAATTCCGACACGCGTACTTGGATCGTCAAATGCCGCGGCTTTGCTGCTGGACGGTGGGCTATCGCGCCTGACTCAGACGATGGTCATTTGAACCGCCGCACTCGTGCAATTTGATCAATCGACTCGGCACCAAACGGCCGGGTGATGGCCCGTTCGCAAAGCGGAACCGTATAAGATTGCTGTCGGCAACGTTCCAGCGTGCAAGGTAGCTGGCATCGATTGCCAGGGGCGATCCCCGCGAGGGCTAATTAATCTAGAGATAGGTGCCCACGGCCGGCGCCGCGTCCGCAGCATGCGCCATGGGGTCCGAAGGATACGACGCCGCATGCGAGCGACTGGCCGTGCGCAGCGACGCGCCGAGCATCTCGCCGAGCTGCTCTGGGTCATCCCTAACGCCATCCTGGCGCGGACGATGAGGCCGTGAACGTCGAGGCCAACAATATGGGGCATGGGTTGGCGCAGAGTGTGGCACAAATGGTGGCGCGTGTGTCCCACAAATAGCTGCACATGGCGTGTGGCGATGTCGATGGTGGCGCTTGAGGATCCGGCGCGAGGCGTGCAACACGCCTTGCGTGCCGTCTCGACCTGCCAAGCGAGTCGCCTGGGGACCGGCGCGAGTGTCTCCGGCTGCGCACGTTGGCACTCATCAGTGCCGAGCATGGGACTCCACGTGTCGTGACTGGCGGCTGCTGCAGCGAACCGTGTCACTGGAGACGCCACGTCGGTCTCGTGGGTCCGCCGTACTCGGCGTATGGACGGACGCGGCACGCGCCTCGCACGGCGTCCGAGGCGTCTTCTCCAGGGGCCCGTGCGCCAAAGGATGGCGAGCGATCGGACGCAAGCTGTCGTCCCGTGCGTCAGGCACAGACAGCCATGAGCACCGGGCGCGAGGGCCATGCGCCGCACCCGCGGGGCCGTCGCGCCACACCCGCCGGGCCATGCGCCGCACCCGCGAGGCCCTCGCGCCACGCCCTGTGCCGGATGCGCCAGGCGTAAGGCTGTGGAGGGACATCGCCCGTCGTCGCCTCAGTGCGCGTCATGATGGTCCGTGCAGAAGTCGCGGTCGGGCGCAGCCAGGGCGCTGTGTGGACTAGACTTCACGGCGTATTTTTCGAGATTCCCTCGTTCAGACGAACCAGGGCGTCTGTGTACCGTAAGCCTGTCCGACTTTGCACCTGCGGCTCGCGCTGCAGCCGCTACCGTGGGCGCCACCCTTGCTGTGTATTTCAAGCCCTCGACCAGTGATCCCTACCGGGACGACGGGCACAATACCGATGCGCTGTCCGCCTCCGGCGGCGACCCAATCACTGCAGACGGCGGCGCGAGCGCAACCGATCGCGGTGGCAACGGTGGCGCAGGCAATACAGCCGACGGTACCGATGGCGCCAGCAGCCCCGGACAAACAGCGGCCGGCGGCGGCGGCGGTGCACGGCGTATCCGCATCAACACCGCGACAGGGCAAGCGACATTGACGGGGGCCACGGTTTCGCCCTCCGCGCAGACAGGCTGCTTCACGCAGGGGACGCTCAAGAAGTAGCCGCGGGGACAAGAACCAGGGGATCACACCATTACGCACCGTAACGGCTTGCGTGATGTGCGCGTTGCCATTCATCTCCCGTTCCGATCGGCCGTAGGACGCCGAAGGCCTCGGCGGCGGAAGCCCATCTCAATCCGTCCGTCGCTGGCAAACGCTGACGCCTCCTTGGGTTTTCGCTCATGCGCGCTGCGGTCTCTCGCTGCCTGATCGGGCTGTTGCGACCCACTGCCGACATCTCCAGGACATCTCCGGAAAGAGCCTTTCTGTCCTGGGCAGTGGCGCGGATATTGCGGCACGAGTCGCACTCGGTCCGATGAGGCGCTTGTTCGTTGCAACTTGGCTGCGGGGATTGGCCGGATTGGCGGCGGCCGGCTGCGCATCGGGCGACGTCGTTTCACCGTCCTTGTCGGAGAGCGAGGGAGGCCCCGAAGACAGCATCGAGGCGGGCCCGGCTCCGCGCGTCGTGACTCAATACGGATCGGGAAGCTGCACGCCTCTGACGTGCGCGAAGCTTGGCTATACGTGTGGTCCTGCGGGCGACGGATGCGGCGGCCTCCTCGACTGCGGTGCGTGCAAGCCACCGCAGTCGTGCGGAGGCGGCACGGCACCAAGCGTGTGCGGAGGCGACGCCGGGTGCGTCCCGCAGACGTGCGCGTCGCAGGGCATTCAATGCGGACCCGCGGGCGACGGATGCGGGGGGATGCTCCAGTGCGGAGCGTGCCCCGCACCCGCGTTGTGCGGTGCGGGTGGTTTCGGTATTTGCGGCCTGCTGCCCGACGCCGCCGCGTGCGTTCCTCGAACGTGCGCACAGCAGGGAATCACCTGCGGCCCGGCGGGCGACGGATGCGGCAATGTCCTTGCCTGCGGAAGCTGTACGGCGCCCGAAACGTGCGGCGGGGGCGGCACGCCGGGCAAGTGCGGAGGCAATCGCCATTGCGCACCGAAGACGTGCGCGGACCTCGCGGTGGATTGCGGCTATGCGGGGGATGGATGCGGCGGACGGCTCGACTGCGGGACCTGCAAGGCGCCGGCCATTTGCGGAGCGTCGCAGCCGGGAGTTTGCGGCGAGGGTCACGTTCCCACCGACGCGGGCGTTTACGTTACCTGCGAAGGTGGACAAGCGACGACGATCAGCGGGACCGTCGTCGCCGGCACGGACCCGGCAAAAGGATTCGGCGCGCCTGATCCCGTCTACAACGCATACGTCTACATCCCGAGCGGGCCATTGCAACCGATCACGACGGGCGCAACATGCGACCAATGCGCGACGCCGCAGCACTCGCTCGCAAGCGCGGTGACCGGAGTCGACGGAACCTTTACGCTCACGAATCCCCCCGTCGGGCCAAACGTCCCGCTGGTGATTCAGCTTGGGAAGTGGCGGCGCGCGATCAATGTCAATGTCGCCCCTTGCCAGAATAACGCGCTCACCACGGCCGAAACCCGCCTGCCCCGCAACCAAGCGGAAGGGAACATTCCGCGCTTCGCAATCGACACGGGCAACGCCGACGTTCTCGAGTGCGTCCTGCGAAAGATGGGGATCGATGACGCCGAGTTCACGGACCCGAACCTGGTGGGCGGGATTCCCCAAAGCGCCGGTCGCGTACACTTCTATCAAGCCAGTCCCAATGGAGTCCCCGATCCGAATGTGGACATCTCCGTAGGGGGGGCTGTCATCAGCGCAAACACGCCCGCGGAAGACCAGCTCTGGGGATCGCAGGCCACCATGAGCAGCTACGATCTCGTCCTTTTCCCCTGCGAAGGAGGCCCGAACAATCTCACGAACGCTGCCAAGCAGACACTAACCACGTACGCCAATCTCGGCGGGCGGGTGTTCGCAACGCACTACAGCTACGTCTGGCCCGATATCCCGCCGTTCTCCGGCACCGCGGTGTGGGGGTACAACCAGGGGGCGCAGGATTACCGCACCCATACAGGCTTCATCGACACATCCTTCGCCACGGGCGCGGCCCTCGCCCGCTGGCTGCAGCTCGTGGGGCGTCGGCCATGCCGGGGCAGATCCCCGTTCAGGTCGTCCGCCATGACTTCGACTCGGTGGTCGCGCCATCGCAGCGCTGGATGTATTCGCAAGGCGGGGCGCCGCCGATCCACTACACGTTCAACACGCCGGTAGGATCGCCCGCCGCCCATCAGTGCGGCCGTGTCGTCTTCAGTGATTTTCATGTGGAGGATTTTGCCGATCACAACACGCAGATTGGAAGCAAAGGTCTCATCTTCCCGCGCGAATGCACACCCAACGCGAAGCTCTCGCCTCAAGAGAAGCTCCTCGAGTTCATGCTCTTCGACCTCTCTTCTTGCATCCAGCAGGATGCGCCGGTTTGCACGCCGAAAACGTGCGCCGAGCGCGGCTTCACCTGCGGCCCACAGGGTGACGGATGCGGGGGCCTTCTCGACTGCGGGACGTGCTCGGCCAGTTGCCAGACGTGCGGAGGTGGCGGTCAGCCCAACGTCTGCGGCGGTCAGTGCTGCCAGCCTGAGACATGTGCGCGGCAAGGCATTCAGTGCGGTCCGGCAGGCGACGGATGCGGTGCCCAGATCGATTGCGGGGCGTGCCCCGCAGGGCAGACGTGCGGCGGAGGTGGGCAGAGTGGTATTTGCGGCGTGCCTGACGCCGGCCAGTGCGTTGCCAAAACGTGTAGTCAGCAAGGCATTCAGTGCGGTCCGGCAGGCGACGGATGCGGTGGCTTGCTTGCCTGTGGCGACTGTCCAGGCGGGCAGACCTGCGGAGGGGGTGGGAAAAACGGTCAGTGCGGCGGGCCAAGCTGCACGCCCAAAACGTGCCAAGAACTTGGCGCGAATTGCGGTCCGGCGGGCGACGGCTGCGGCAGCAAGCTCGATTGTGGCTCGTGCGCCGCGCCGGAAACGTGCGGCGGCGGGGCGAAGCCCGGAATCTGTGGGTGGGCAGGCCCTCGCTAAAACTGACAGCCGCTCGGCAGCGTGATGCTCTTGAGCAATTGACGCAGTTGGTTGAATTCCGGGGCAGTCCCCTGCGGGCCCACCTGCAAGGCCAGCGTGTCGCAATAGGTCGCGAAGCCGACCAGTTGGTTGGCCTCGGGCGACGGCCCTAGCTGCTTTGCCTGCGTGCGCATTGCGTTGCAGCACTGCCTAATCTTCTGCTGATTCGCGTTGTACGTACCCGCGCCGCTCGGCTTTTTGGCCATCGCGGCATCCACCGCCGCCCCGTCGCTCCCTGCGTCTTCGGTGATCGGTCGAAGCTCGGTCACTTCGGGTGTACTGGGCTGCGGTGGGGGAGGCGAGCCAGCATCCTCCACCGCCGAATGCCTCTTTGGGCAGCCGGTGACGTAGATCAGAGCTGCGATCGCGAAGCCTGTGGAGAGCGATGTGCGCTGAAGGAGCGAAAGACTCATCGCGAGGGGTACGGTCGTACTACGAGCAACCCATCGAATTGCCGCAGTTGAGGCACTTGTAACACGCCCCATTTCTCACCGTGATGTGCCCGCACACGTCGCACACGGGCGCGTCGCCCATCATCTTGTCGAGCTGCGCGTCGAGCGGTGACCCCGCTGCATCGTGTGTCGCGCTGAGTGCCCATGCGGGGGCGGCCTCGGGCGGCGGTCGGCTAACGGTCTTCTTTTCGCTTGGCGCGGACTCCGCCAGCGGATGCAAGCTCGGCGGCTCGGGCGGGGTTCCCAGGTTCTTGGCGGCGTCGAGCGGCGATCCATCCATCTCGGGCTTGATGTGCGCCAGATCGTAGCGGTGCAGATACTCCACCCCCAATGTGCGAAAGATGAAGTCAACGATGGAAGTCGCGAACTTGACGTTCGGATGTCCTTCGACCGGCCCCTGCGGCTCGAAGCGTGTGAAAGTGAATTGATCGACATAGGTCTGCAGCGGCACCCCGTATTGCAAACCGATGCTCACGCTCATCGCGAAGCAGTTCATCAGGCTGCGAAAGGCGGCGCCCTCCTTGTGCATATCGATGAAGATCTCGCCGAGCATGCCGTCGTCGTACTCGCCGGTGCGCAAGAAGATCTTGTGGCCACCGACGCGGGCCTCTTGCGTGAAGCCATGCCGCTTCTTGGGCAGGCGGACGCGATGGCCGTACATGCGTGTGGGGGCGATCGGCAATGTGAGCTGCGCATCGGCGGCCGTGCTCTGCGGCGGCGGAGCCAACATCAGATCGGGCGCGTGGCTTTCGCTCTCCTTGGCGCGGTCTGCCTTCTCGGTCTTGTCGACCGAGTTGGCGGACGTCGACAACGGTTGGCTGGCTTTGCATCCGTCGCGGTACAACGCGACGGCCTTCAATCCGAGCCGCCAACCCTCCTCGTAGATTTCTTGCACTTCTTGCACGGTCGCTTCGTTGGGCAAGTTGACAGTCTTCGAAATCGCGCCGCTCAGAAATGGCTGTGCGGCGGCCATCATCCTCACGTGCGACATCGGCGCAAGAAACCGCGCGCCGTGCTTGCCACAACGGTTGGCGCAGTCGAACACCGCGTAGTGCGCGTCTTGCAAATGCGGTGCGCCTTCGATCGTCATGCGCCCAATGATGCAATCCTGCGCCTCCTCGATTTGCGCGTGCGACAAGCCCAAATGCTTGAGAAGAGAGAAGCTCCTGGACGCCGCACGAAGCTCTTTCGTGGCTCCCAGGCGCTCGTAGGCGTCCTCGCCGAGAACCCACGGCGCGAAGGCGCTCTCGAGATCGAAGACTCCAGGGATGGCAGCCTCCACTTTCGCAAGCTCGTCGTCAGTGAGTCCTTTGTCCTTCAGGGTTCGGCGGTTGATGTGCGGTGCCGCCAGTAGCGTATTGGTGCCGGAGATGTACGCGACGATCTCCTGCACTTCCCGTTCTGCGTAGCCCAGTCTACGCAGCGCGTGCGGCACCGTCTGGTTGACGATCTTGAAGTATCCTCCGCCCGCGAGCTTCTTGAACTTCACCAAGGCGAAGTCGGGCTCGATACCCGTCGTGTCGCAGTCCATCAGGAGGCCAATGGTTCCCGTCGGGGCGAGCACTGTGGCTTGCGAATTGCGATAGCCGCTTTGTTCACCGAGGCGCACGGCCTCGTCCCAGTCCTCGCACGCGGCTTGATAAAGATTGCCCGGGCCCACGGCCGATTCTCCCGGCAAGTGGCACGCATCGCGGTCGATGCCGTACGCCGCGTCTCGGTGCATGCGCATGACGCGCAGCATCGGCTCGCGGTTCTTCGCAAAGCCGGGAAAGGGCCCTTTGGCCGCGGCCATTTCGGCGCTCGTCGTGTAAGCTTGGCCGCACATGATGGCGGTCAGCGCCGCGGCGACGGCGCGGCCCTGCCGGCTGTCGTACGGCACTCCGAGCGACATGAGCAAGCTGCCGAGGTTTGCGTAGCCGAGGCCGAGCGGCCGGTAGTCGTGACTATTTCGCGCAATGCTCTCGGTCGGATAACTGGAAAGATCGACCAGAACTTCTTGCGCGACAAAGAAGATGCGGCAAGCGTGGCGATATCCGGCGACGTCGAACGAGCCATCCTCGCGCAAGAACTTCGTCAGGTTGACGCTTGCTAGGTTGCACGCCGTATCGTCGAGAAACATGTACTCGGAACACGGGTTGGACGCGTTGATCCGCCCGGAGTTGGGGCACGTGTGCCAGCGGTTGATGGTCGAGTCGTATTGAACGCCAGGATCGGCGCACGCCCATGCTGCCTCGGCGACTTGTCGCCAGAGATCCTTGGCCTCGAACGTCTCGCAGACCTCGCCGGTGGTTCGAAAGCGCGTTTGCCACTTGCCGCCCGCCGTTGCGACGCGCATAAACTCGTCGGTCACGCGCACGCTGTTGTTCGAATTCTGTCCACTGATGGTGTGATACGCGTCGCCGTTGAAGTCGGAGCTGAAGCCCGCAAGGATGAGCGCGTGCGCCTTTCGCTCCTCGCGCATCTTCCAGCCGATGAAGTCCTGGATCTCGGGGTGGTCCATGTCGAGGCAAACCATCTTCGCGGCTCGACGCGGCGTGCCACCGCTCTTGGTGGCCCCCGCCGCTCGGTCGAACACCTCGAGGAACGACATCAGGCCGGAGGACGTTCCCCCGCCGGAAAGCTTCTCCTGCCTGCCGCGGATGGCGCTGAAGTTGGAACCAGTGCCGGAGCCGTACTTGAAGAGGCGCGCTTCGGACTTGACGAGCTCGTAGATCGACATCAAGTCGTCCTTCGCTGCTTGGATGAAGCAGGCCGAGCATTGCGGGCGTTCGTAGGCGCCTTTGGTTTCCGCAACCTTTTCGGCGTCCGTGCTCCACGCCCAGTTTCCGCCGGAGCCGACGATCCCGTATTCGTGCCAGAGGCCGAGGTTGAACCAAACGGGTGAATTGAACGCTCCGTACTGATTCACCAGCAGATGCGAAAGCTCGGATTCGAAGGCGTCGGCATCCGCCTTGGTAGCGAAGTAGGCGCCCGCGCCTGTCTTGCGGGACTTGCTCGACGGCGAGTTGTGCGCGTTCTCGGCCGCGACGCGAATCGTGTGGGCGAGGCGATGTACGACCTGCCGGACGCTCGTCTCTCCCTTGTCCTTGTCGCCGTGAAGCCCAGCCTTGCGGAAGTACTTCGATATGACGATGTCCGTCGCGAGCTGGCTCCAGCTCGCGGGGACCTCAGCCCCTTCCATTTTGAAGACGATGCTTCCGTCGGGGTTGGTGATCGTGCTCGAACGACGCTCGTAGACGACTGCGCTCAGCGGATCGGTCCCAGCCGCGGTGAGGCGGCGAGCGAAGCGCATGCCGTGCCCCGCCTTGGGGACTCCGGCCGGACGTCGCCCTTTGGCAAGCGCGCTCCGCTCTCTGTCTGTTAGGCGCGTCGGTTTTCCGTGGCCGTTGCGCATCGCCAACCCGTGTCCATTGAAGTCCGAGGAGTTTGCCATTGCCGTCCTCCAAATGCTTCTCGTCTGCGCCTTTGCGGCGCACACGACCCATGACAAAACAAAACCCCGAGCTTGCGCATCTCCCGCGCGAGCCTGTCGGGCGCAGCCGTCAATCGCTCCGATCGCCCGTCACCGAATGGCGACCGAGCGAGCTCCCATTCCCTAGCTTTTTGTCCAACCTCAGGCCCATCGGCCCGTGGCGTTTCCCGCTTAGGAACCCACGCCCAATGACGACCCTCGCCGTTCAGCACCGAACAAGTATGCAGGCATGCTATTTATCTGACACCGTGTTCAGCCTTGAGCAAGCAAGCGCGACGTTCGCACTACCGAATACGCCGCGCCCCGAACGCGGCTCGAAACAGATTGCCACAAGCTCGGGCGCGTAAGGTTTCCAAAGATAACCCCAACATCTTGGGGCTGTCCAGAAAAAACCCACGAGAGCTTGTAGTCGCCAGGTCTAGTCTCAGGCCTACTCCCAGGCCTATCCATTGGGGCCCCGACCCCAATGGATTTCTTCCCTGGCGCAAGGGCCCAGCAATACTGAACTAACGGCCGAAGGGTGAACACACGAGCCCCAAGTGGTCCCGAGCTTGTCCCCAAGTTGGTTCGCGTTTTCCGAGTGAGCCGACGTAAATCCTCGGCGGCGCCGTCTGATGCCGCAAGTTGAGAGAAAGTCCTTGGGTGCTCGGAAGTCGACTACTAACGTCTAAGCTAAGATCTTCGATCGGTCCCCTCGAGAGCCGTGCGCCAAGATGGCAAGCAGCCCAAGCCCGCACCAAGCACAGGGACCGCCGGCCGACGCTCTCTTGTCGCACGCGTTCATTCAAAGGTTGCGGCTCGGCGTCGTCATTTGGCGGTTGAAGGCGTCTGCCGACCCAGCGAGCGCCACGCTTGTGGCCGCCAATCCGGCGGCGTCAAACGTGGCGAGAATCGATTTTTCAGTCGTGATCGGTAGGACCTTGGGAGACCTCTTTCCTGACGCAGTCGCGAATGGCGGGCGCGCCTACGCTGAAGTGGCGGCGTCGGGCATCGAGCGCCCCCTTGATGCGGGCGTCTACCCGGAACTCGGGGAGAGCGTCGTTTCCGGATCCATCGTGCCTCTGCCAGAAAGTTGTGTCGGCGTCGTCTTCGAGATCGAGGCCGACCAAAGACGACTGGCCCGTGAGAGACGCAAACTGAATGCTTTTCTCGATTCCATCGTCGACAACATTCCGGCAATGGTCTTCGTCAAAGACGCCGAACATCTCCGGTACGAGCTTTTCAACCTCGCGGGCGAAAGCCTCAGTGGGTTCTCTCGCGAAGAGGTCTACGGAAAGGACGACCAGCAGCTCTTCCCGAAGGACGTCGCCGACTTTTTCCAAGCCAAGGACCGTGAGGTTCTGCGGGAGGGCCGCATGCTCGACATTCCCGAGGAGCCGTTGGATACACGGGCCGGACGGCGGTGGCTCCACACCAAGAAGATCCCCCTCTTGGGGCCGGACGGCACTCCTCAGCACCTGCTCGGCATCTCTCTCGACATTACGGACCGCAAGTTGGCGGTCGAGGCGCTGCGCAGAGCGCACGAAGAGCTCGAGATTCGGGTGCTCGAACGTACGAGCGATTTGGTGAAAACCAATGCTCGGCTCCAATGTGAAATCGACGAACGAAGGCGCACCGAAGAGGCGCTCGTGCAAGCCGAGGAGCAACTTCGCCACTCCCAAAAAATGGAAGCAATCGGCAAGCTCGCCGGTGGCATCGCACACGATTTCAACAACCTCTTGTCGGTGATCATCTGCTACGCGAGCATCCTCTCGGCGGGCCTCGACCCCGACAGCAAGCTCGCGCAGGGCCTGCACGAAGTGAAGAGGGCAGGCGAGCGTGCATCCGATCTGACCCGCCAGCTGCTCGCGTTCAGCAGGCAGCAGGTGCTCGCGCCCCAAGTCGTCGACGTCAACGAAGTCATTGGTGGAATGGACAAGATGCTACGGCGCGTCATCGGCGAAGACCTCGAGCTCCGCACGACGCAAGCTGCCGGCCTTGGAAGGATCAAGGCCGACCCAGGCCAGCTCGAACAGGTCATCATGAACCTCGTCGTCAACGCGCGAGACGCCATGCCGGACGGCGGGCAGCTTACGATCGAAACCGACAACGTGGATCTCGACGAGACCTACGCCCGCGATCACCTGGATGCCTCGCCAGGCTCGTACGTCATGTTGGCGGTCACCGACACCGGCGTCGGCATGGACAAGGGCACACAGGCCCGAATCTTCGAACCATTCTTCACAACCAAAGAGCAGGGCAAAGGCACGGGGCTCGGCTTGTCGACGGTGTTCGGCATCGTCAAACAGAGCGGCGGGCACATTTGGGCGGAAAGCGAACCGAACAAGGGAACGACATTCAGGCTCTACTTCGCGCGAACCGACGACCCGCCGGCTTCTGTGCCGAGTGAACCGTCGAGCACGCTCTCTCTAGGCGGCCTAGGCGGCCTACGCGGCACGGAGACGATCCTCTTGGTCGAAGACGAGGAGCAAGTTCGCACCCTGGCCAACGGCATTTTGAGCAGCCATGGATACCGAGTTCTTGAAGCACCGACTCCGAGCGAAGCGCTCGTCATCAGCCGACAAACGCGTGACAGAATCGAACTTCTCATCACCGACGTCGTGATGCCAGAGATGAATGGTCGTGTCCTCTCGGAGCGGTTGCGATCAGAGCGACCCGACCTAGAGGTCTTGTTCATGTCGGGTTACACCGACAAGGCCATCGGCCGTGACGGCGTGCTCGACCCGAACATTGCTTTCTTGCAGAAGCCGATCACGCCGCTTAGCCTGACCAGGACCGTGCGACGGATCCTCAATTCGAGGGCGCGGCGTTCGAACCGGTGACACGCCGCCCGCGTGCTGCGGGACTTTGCGAGGCACTCCGCCTTCAGAATAGGCGCGCGCTCGTATCGTCCGTCCACAGCCAGGCGCCGTGCGGAATCCGCACTCTCGATCCGTCGCGCACAATCCGGCCGCGATCCTCGAGCCACACCGCGGCGCGCAGGCGTTCTGCCGTCCAGCCCTGCGTCCCGAGCTCTTGGGCTGCGTCGGCCAAGTCGATTCCCTCCGCAACGCGGAGCCCGAGCATGATGCGCTCACGCAGCAGTGTTTGTGCGTCCAGCGCCTCGCGCGACTCTTCGATGCCATTGCCGTCGAGCGCAGAGCCGCGGGGGGTCGCTCGCGCCGCCTCTACGTAGCGCTCGGGACTAACGGCGTTGCGCCAACGAGTGCCCTGCGCGCCCCGTGACAGCGGCTCCGGACCTTTCGCGCGCGGCTCACACGCCTCGCGCACGAACCCATACGCGCCGCAACCCAGGCCGAGGTACTCGTCTCCACGCCAATAGCCCAGGTTGTGTCGTGCTTCCTCGCCGGGCCGAGCGTAGTTTGACACTTCGTAGTGGCGCAAGCCGCGATCGGCCATGGTTTCGTCGATGGCCGCGAACGAGTCGGCCACGGCGGCGTCCTCCGCCATCGGCAACCGGCCGCGCCGCGCAAGCTCGCCGAAGCGTGTGCCGGCTTCGATGGTCAGCTGATAGGCGGATACGTGCGCAAGCCCTAGATCAACGAGCGCCTTGGCCTCGTCTCGTGCATCGGCAGGGGTTTGTCCCGAGAGTCCGAAAATAAGGTCTGCCGAGACTCGTCGCATTCCCGCGCGAAGAGCCCCCGAGACTGCAGCGATCGCGCCTTGCGCGTCATGCAGCCGGCCAAGAAACCGAAGGCGCTGGTCATCGAGAGACTGCACGCCAATCGAAAGCCGATTGACTCCTACATCAGCGAGCGCGCGGGTCTTGCCTTCGTCGAGCGAGGTGGGGTTGCATTCGACGGTCACCTCGAGCTCGCCGCACGTGTCGAGCGTGGCGCGCACGCCGGCAAGCACTCGGCCGAGCTCATTCGAATTCCAGAGGCTCGGCGTTCCCCCGCCGAAGAAGATGCTCTCGATGCGCCGCCCCACGAATGCCGGCGCTCGTGCATCGAGTTCGCGAAGGACCGCGCTCGCATACCCCGCGTGATCGATCGCCGGCTCGACGTAGCTCACGAAGTCGCAATACGGGCACTTGGCCAAGCACCAGGGAAAATGCACGTAAACGCCGGCACGGGAGCCGCTGTCTGCCGCTCTTGACAGTGCGAGATCGGTACGTTCTTCCAAACTTCCTCGGTACCGCCAATTGCCGGGCGATGGTCCAGGTGTTACCTTTTTTTCGTGCTGCGCGCTCTGCGCAGCCTCGCCGATGCTCCAGGTCGAACAACTTATTGAGCGCGTCAAAGCGTATCAGCCCGCGGTCGATTCCGACCTAATTCAAAAGGCTTACGACTACAGCTTCCGGATGCATGCGGGACAAACCCGCAAGTCCGGCCAGCCCTACATCGTGCATCCCGTGAGCGTGGCAGGCATCCTCGCCGACCTGCGCCTGGATGCGGCGAGTGTCTGCGCGGGACTCTTGCACGACGTCGTCGAGGACACTCTCGCCACTGCGGACGAGCTCACCAAGGCGTTCGGAACCGAAGTGGCGGAGCTTGTCGAAGGAGTGACCAAGCTCTCGAAGATTAACTTCACCTCGCAAGAGGATCGGCAAGCGGAGAATTTTCGCAAGATGGTCGTGGCGATGGCGCGGGACATTCGAGTCCTGCTCATCAAGCTTTGCGATCGCCTCGACAACATGCGAACGCTGGAGCACATGGCTAGCGACTCGCAAGAGCGCATCGCGCGCGAGACGCTGGAAATCTACGCGCCGCTCGCCAACCGCCTCGGCATCCAGTCGTTCAAGAGCGAGCTCGAGGACCTGAGCTTCCGCTATCTCGAACCGGAAGCCTACGGCGAGCTCGTGGCGCAGATGACGAAGACCAAGCGCGACCGCGACAAGTACATCACCGAGGTTTGCAAGACGCTGTCGAACCGCCTGGCCGATCAAGGTTTCGCTGCCGAGGTGACGGGCCGCTCGAAGCACCTCTACAGCGTGTACCGCAAGATGAAGGCTCAAGAGTCGAGCCTCGAGGGGGTGCACGACCTCATCGCGTTTCGGGTTCTCGTGGAGAGCGTCAGCGATTGCTACGCGGCGCTCGGCGTCATTCATTCTCAATGGACGCCTGTGCCCGGCAGGTTCAAGGATTACATCGCCCTTCCGAAGCCGAACATGTACCAGTCGCTGCACACAACGGTCATCGGCCCGGGTCGCGAACGTATCGAGACCCAGATCCGCACGCACGAGATGCACCGCGTTGCGGAGCGCGGGATCGCGGCGCACTGGAAATACAAGGAGCGGGGCGGTTGGATTGCCGAGCAAGATGCCCAGCGTTTTTCTTGGCTGCGGCAGCTACTCGAGTGGCAAAAGGAGCTCAAGGATCCCGCCGAGTTTCTCGAGGGCGTCAAAGTCGATCTCTTTCAGGACGAGGTCTACGTCTTCACGCCGAAGGGGGACGTGCGCGTCTTCCCGCGCGGCGCCACCCCCATCGACTTTGCGTACCAGATCCATACCCAACTGGGCGATCGTGTCACGGGCGCGCGCATCAACGGCAAAATAGAGTCGCTGCGCTACAAGCTCCGCAATGGCGACGTCGTCGAGATCTTGACGACGGCGCATCAGCATCCGAGCAAAGATTGGCTCGAGTTTGTCGGTACGACGCGGGCCCGGGCCAAGATCCGCAACTATCTACGAGAAGAGCAACGCGACAAGAGCAAGCGGCTTGGCGAAGAATTGCTCGAGAGAGAGCTTCACGGCGCGGGGGTCAGCGCCAGCAAGCTTTTGAAGAATGAGGGCGAGCTGCGGCGTCTCTTTGAAGAGCTGAAAGTACAGAACTGGGACGAGCTCCTCGTCGGCATCGGCTACGGAAAGATCCACCCTGAAGAAGTCCTAAAAATAGTCGCCCCGCCGGACGACGAGGGGCGTGAGAGCAAGCCGCCCCCGGCGCTGCGCGAGGGGCGCATCGCCGGCATGATGCGCAAGGTCATCAAGCGCGACGAGGGCGGGATCCGCATCAACGGAATCGACGACGTTCTGGTGCGTTACGCGAAGTGCTGCAACCCGCTTCCCGGCGACGACATTCTAGGCTTCATTACGCGGGGACGGGGCGTGACGATCCACCGTCGCGGCTGCCCGAAGGCGTTCGATACCGATCCGGAGCGGCGCGTCGAAATCACGTGGGACAGCAAGGCGCGCATCAACCGAAGCGTGCAGCTTCGCGTCGTGACTGCCAACCTTCCCGGGATCCTGGCCAACGTCGGTCAGACGTTCATGGCGCAGGGCATTAACATCAGCGAGGCGAACTGCCGCGCGAGCGACGACGGGCGAGCCATCAATCTGTTTTCGTTCGTGTGTGAGGACCTGCAGCAGCTCAAGACCGTGATGAGAGCGCTGCAGAAGGTAAAGGGCGTGGTCGCGGTAGAGCGCACCTAGCTAGTGCCCCGCTGCGGCCCACGTCATGAGGTCCTTGGACCGCGAAACGCCGATCGTGTTGTCGCCTCGGCCAGCGTGGGTGGATTTTTCGGTGTTGCCCGCATACCAAAGGTAAAAGTAGCCGTCGTACGTTCGCCAGTCCGTTAGGTACGCCGCGTTTGCGACATCAACCGTGTTGAAAGACTCCTTCGCGATTAACGGTGCGACGTCGTACCCATTCTGCCAACTCAGCCAGTCGTTGTCCGCGGTACCCGGACCGGTCATTTCGTAAAGGAATGGCTGCTGCGGAGGGTAATCGGTCGTGAGCAGGCGAAAGTGTCCGTCCACCGAGAGCATCTGGTAATTCTCGTGCGTGCGCCCGTTGTCTCCGCTGCCTCTCATGAGGAGAGTGGGACTCCCGTTCCCGGCGAAACTCCAGGGCCCATCGAGGGACGGGGCCGCCGCGGCTCTGGGGTTGCCGGCACCATCCTTCCAGAACAGGTAGACGCGACCATTGGCCGTAGTCGTCGTCGCGTCGATGCTCCGATCGCCTGCAGTGAGATTCGCCGCGAGCGGCTTCATCGGACTCCACGTCACGAGGTCGGCGGACGTGCTGTAGAAGAGCTGATTCGGTTTCCCGGCCAGGTCGCCCCACGAGTTGAACGTCATTACGTGCTGGCCGTTGATGACATCGAGATCCGGCGAGCACATTCCGATCCACCCCGCATTCATCCCGTCGAAGAGTATGCGGGCCGGTGCAAACGTCTTCAGGTCAACCGATGAGCTCATCGCGACGTGGCTGCGCTCCTGCCCGTTGTCGGAGTAGAAAGCCGAATAGTAGAAGTAATAGACGCCGCCCGCGTAGGTCACAGCGACGTCCTTCGTCGACCAGCCGTTGACCTGCAGAATTGGGTTTTTCAGCGCATTCCACACAAGCCATTGTCCTGCGTCTGCCGCCGCGGGCGCGTCTTGGCCGCCGCCCGCACCGTCCAGCGGCAAGGCGTCCATCGCGCTTGCCGCGTCGTCGGTGGCATCCGCGCCTGTGGCAGCCGCGTCGGTGGCAGTCGCATCGGCGCCACTTCCCATATTGGCGGTCCCGCTCCCCCCCATTCCGGATGATCCGCTCCCGGATCCGCTGTTCGACCCAGAACCGGAGCCCGAGCCCCCATGCTGGTCTGCCGCATTTCCACCGTCAGGAGACGGCTCTGTCGTGGACGAAGCGCCGGTGCCGCAACCGACCGTAGCCACAGCCGTTGCCGCGACAAAGCAAAGGGAGGCGAACGGCGATGCGCCAAGGGGCTTCTCTCTTCCTGCTGGGGGGTGTGGGGGGAGCGGCTGCGCTCCCCCCATGCCCGCCGTGGCTGACGTGGTTGCCGGAACGGAGCCTCGCCGGAGGCGCGGCGGAGTGAGGCTCATGCTGAACCGGGTGAACCTAACGTAGAAGAACGGCATTTGCTGCGGACCAACCCCACACTAGGCCCAGGCCCAGTGAGAGAGCGCCGGTGGCGACGAGCAGCGCCGGGACGCCACGACGGGTGTGCTGGAGGCGCGCGAGCGGCACGCCGGCAAGGCCCGCCAAAATCGCCATCCCCAGCGCCGCGCCGCCGCCGTAGATGGCGATGCACACTAGCGCGAGAAGGGTCGATTTCATTTCGGACAACACCAGCGCCGTTAGCGCGCCGCTTCCTGCCAGGCCGTGCACGCACCCGACGATCAGGGGACGGCGCGCGAGAGTGACGCTCCGCAGGTGAACGTGATCGGCCGGACCCGCGTGAACGTGCTTCGCAAACGCATGCACGTGCTCGGAGGCAGGCCCGCTTCGACCGGCAGCGATCGCGCGTCGCAGGGCGCTTACCCCGAGCGCAACGAGCATCACGGCGACCGCGAACTCGAAGGAGGCCGCGACGCGATCGGGCACGTGCGTCCGCACGAGCACGAAGACTCCGCCGACTGCGAGCAGCATGAGCGCGTGTCCAGCTCCCCAAGCCAGCGCGTAAGCAGCCGCAGACCGAGGCGTTCGCCTATCCGCCACAAGAGTCGACAGCGCCGCAAGGTGGTCCGGCTCGAGCGCGTGACGCACGCCCTGAGCGAGGCCCCAAAGTAGACCGAGCAATGTGGTGAACAACGAGCTGCCTGCCTCTCGGAGACTCCAGAGGTAGCACGCTTATGACCGAGTTACGTGGACGACGAGGCCGCCAGCGGTCGCGTCCTTGCGCGTAACTCTATCGCCCGTCTTGCGAGGGCGAAACGGGCGAGGTCGCCTGCCAACGGGTGCGAGAGAATGGACCGGATCGCCGGCCCGCTCCGCGCATCCAAAGCGGCCGCGAATTCGCGATCTGCGGCGCGCAGGAGGTCGACGGTGGAGAGGAGGTCGCCGCTGAATACGTAAGCGGCGCGAAGCTCGGCTCTTGCCAACGCGCGCTGCAAGTCCCGTACGTCGGCGAGCGTCGGCGGCGCCGTCGACCCAAGAGCCTGGGCGAGCGCAGTGAGCGCCTTTTTCTGGGGCCTACCGATCGCGCGCGCGATGCGTCGCGCGGTCTCTTCGAGGAGTTCACGCTCCTGCGCGCCGTCTCTTGTGTCGTTCGCATAGCCCGGGACCACTTGTCGTGCGGCGCCGCAGAGCACAGCTCGAATGTAGGCCGGCGAGAGCCCCTCCATCCATGCCACCGAAAGACCCAGGCGCATCAAGGGTCGAACGAGCGTCGCGATTTGGGACGATTGCGGTTCGGTAAGAAGTGTCTTGGGAATCGCGAGCCAGGGCGCATCGTGACTGACAATCGCTTGGGGAGTCGTGACCGAACCGGAAACGACGATCTCCAAGCGCCCGACGCCGAGCGCGGCACCAAGCCGCTGCCCGAGCGATGCCAGCGGGTGGCTGCTCGCGGGCGGCAGTCGATCCCGCGGGTCGATTCCGAGCTCGTCCAGCCTGCTGCGCACGATCTTCGACTGCACACCTGCGATCGCGGCGGCCACGTCGAAAAGCAGACTGGGGCAGTCGGAGGGAAGGAAGGTCGAACGCAGCGCCGCCCCGTCGAACACGACGTGAACCGGGGCGCTCGCGCTTCTTGTATGGGGCACGAGAGGTGCCTGCGGTTCGACGTAGGTACCCTTAGTGTGGCCACCGCCAAGCGCGCGTAGCTCACCCAAAACGACGGCCTCGTCGGTCCGTCCCTGCGCGGCTAGCAGCTGCTGTAGCGTGCTCACGGCTGCGAGGGGATCGGCGAGCGTTACTAGCGGAGCCGGCTCGGAAAGGATCATCGAGAGAAGCAAGGCCGCGGCATCGCTTCGTTGCCCGGTGGCCTCCAAGGCCTCGGCAAGCGCTACCCTTGCCTCATGCGCCGCGGGATCCAAAGCTAGCGCCACGCGCAGGTGCGTAACCGCGTCATCCCAGCGCCCGAGGGCCTTGCCCTCAATGCGTCCAAGCTCCACGTAGGATCCCGAGTAGGGTCGTCCAAGCCGCTGTCCGCGCGCTTGGAGTGCCAACAGGGTCTCGACTTGTGTCTGAGGCGAGCCGTCGCCGAGAAGAAGGAGCCGCTTCAGCCGCTCGGGAGTGGGAGCCTGCGCGGTCGCTTCGACGAGCGCCTGCTTCGCGTCGGCGAGATTGCGTAACCGGCTGTGCACTTCGCTTAGCCGCTCGAGCGTGTCGGCTTTGGCGGCCGGCTCCGCCTGGGCCTCGGCGAGGCGAGACAGAAGGCGAGCGATCTCGGTCTCGGGGGCCCTCGTGGAGGTCCGATGCTCCAGCAGCCCTTGCAATGCGATCACGCTCGTGGGGTCCACATCGAGGGCGGACAAGAGGACGCGATCGACGTCTGCAGCGTGACCGAGAAGGTCATCGAAAAGATTGGCGAGCTCGAAGAGCGCCGCAATTTTTGCACGAGGCTCTCGCAGCTCGTTGGCAAGGGTTTGCAGTGCATCGATCGCTTCGCCCCAGGCTTGCTGAGCGAGGTACTGGTCGGCCAAAGCGCGCAGCGTGGGTGCGTGAGCGGGCTGTTCGACGAGAATGCGTCGCAAGGCTTCGATGGCAAGTATGCGGTCCGGCGGCTCAAGGCAGGCGACACGTGCGACTTCGGCCCCCAGCGCAATGACCACCTCGCGCGACTGAGCACGTTCGAATGCCATTCGCAGCGCGGAGAGGAGCCGATCCCGAGCGCCCGGCCCTTCCTCGGAGCGGACCGCAGAAAGCAAACCGATCGCGGGCAGCGACTCGGGATTGGCTTGGAGCGCTCTTTCCAGAAGCGCTCCCGCGCGCGCACGCCGGTCTTCGTGCGACTCGGCTTCCCCATCGAGCGCGGCGGGTGCCGACAGGATGTGCCCCGCGGCTCGAACCAGGAGAGCCGCGCGTTGCTTTGCGTCGCTCGCGAGCTCCGCGCGCGCCATCGTCGACGCGATGCACGCAGAGGAATCGCCGAGCGCCTTTCCAACGCGTTCCGTTCCGAGCGCGGCGACGACCGATCGCGGATCGATGCGCAGGGCCTCACGATAGTGCCTGAGGGCAGTCGACGCGTCGGCCGCCGCTCCAGGGGAATCGGAATCGGACAGGAGAGCGATTGAGAGGTTCGCCCAGAGCCGTTCGGTGTCATCGGAGGCTTGAGCGAGCCGCGCGGCCAGGGCGGCGACGACACGCGTTCGCGCTGCGGCGTCGCCTGAGCGGGCTTTTGGCCACGCGAGCCTCAACCTGGCATCCAGCGCCGCGCGATCGTCGGGGGCGTGCTCCAAAATGCAATCGATCGCTGCCTCTGCACTGGCTTCCGGCATACGCCACCGGGCAAGATCGGCTTGTGCCCAAAGCGCGGCGAGCTTCGCGGGCCTGCCTTGGAAGCCCTGGGCTTGCATCGTGAGTGCGTTCGCCAAATCTTTAGCGGAGCCGGAAGCACGGGCGACCCGTTCGAGGGTTCGCAGCGCGTGAGGTGCGGCCGGATCTTCGCGGAGAGTCACGTCCAGCAAAGCGCTAACCCGCGCCAAGTCGGCACGTTCGTAAAAGAGCACGAACGCCAGATCGAACGCGCGCGCACCGTTGTCGGGTTGCTGGTCGAGCCGTTCAGTCAGTCGGGATCGCAGTTCTTGCGAGGAGCCCGCCCGCGAAAGACGTCGCAGCACACGAAGGCGTCGCTCTTCAATCCAGGGATCGGCCGGCGGGTCGGCGCACGCACGCGCATAAAGGTCTGCCGCCCGAGCATCGTCGAGAAGAACGTGTTCGGCGATGTCCGCAGCTCGAACGAGCGCTTGCAATCGATCCGGCAATGCGGTTGCCGTCGCGGCAAGTTTTTCGAGCCCGGCAAGCCGAGCTGAAGGATCATCGACCGCGTCGAGCAGTTGTCGCATCGTCTCGCGCGCCGCCGGATGCTCGCTTTTCAGGGCGAGGGCAGCTCTGACCGAGGCAAGCGCATCGGGTATCGAGCGCAGCCGCGAGCGCTGCAAGTCGGCTCGCGCAAGCCACAAGTCGACCCGCCCCCGAGTTTCCTTCGCATGACGGATGCGCGCCGCCAGGTGCACGTCCGCCTGGGCCCAACGCCCAGCCGCCTCGTGCAAGCGCTGAGCTAGGGCGAGCGCGTCTGCATGCTCCGGAGTCTTGTGGAGCACTTCTTCCGCCAAGGCGAGGGCTCGCTCCGGATCGACACAACCGAGTGCCTCCGCGGCCTCGACACGCAGGGCGCTTGCCGCACGCGGGTCCGTCGTCAGTGCGGCCTCCTCCAAGAGCGCTCGGGCGAGTTTGGCCGAATCGCCGGCGCGCGCGGCCGCGCGGCCGAGCCCGAGGAGAGCTCCTCGCCGGCCGGGTTCGTGCCTAAGGATGGTTTCGTACGTCGCCGCAGCCAGGGACGCGTCCCCCAGCATTTCTTCTTGCAGAAGGGCGACCGCTTCGAGGTGGGCAATGCGGCGGCCCGGATCCCGCGTGTGCTCGGCGGCATGGGTGTGAACCGCAATGCGAGCGCGCGCCTCGTCCCGCCGTGCTTCCAACGGCTGGGAGGCGAGCAAGCGCAGCAGCTGCTCTGCGGCAGTAACCTCGGTCGGACAAGCCACAAGGGCGGCGCGCAAATACTCGGCCGATCGCAAACCGTCGCCCGAAGTCTCGGCAAGATGGGCCGCGCGCACGAGGCGTCGCGCCCGGTCGGGACCGGGCTCCGCGCGGGCAGAAAGCTGTGCCCATAGTTCGATCCGTCGATCCGTGCGGGACGCGCTCTCCAGCAATCGGTCCAGCGCCTCGACGAGAGTCGTGTCGGAAGGAGAGTCTTCTAGCGCACTTTCCAGTGTCGCGATCGCCGCCTCGCGATCGCCCAGCGATTCTTCGAGACAGGCGATGGCGCGCAGTTCATGCGCCCGGGCCAGTGGCTCTTCGAAGTAGGCCAAGCGCGAGCGGCGCACACCGAGCGCCTGCGAAACGAGCCCTGCGGCCTCGTACTCCGAAACCAAGTCATCGAGTGCACGTCGTCGTACCAACGAGCTGACGCCAGGGGTTCTTGCGGCGGCGCGTTCGAGCAGCCCGACCGCGCGGTCGACGTCACGAAGTCGAAGGCGGGCAATGCATGCGGCGTCGAGCTCCAGTCGCGCCGCTCGAGCGTGCTCCTCTTCGAGACCGGCCTGCTCCGCCAAGAGCGTCACCAGCCAAGCGGCGTCGTGGTGCTCGATTGCATGCGCGACGCACGCGGATCGAACAGGTCCGGTGCGAGAGTCGAGCTCCAGAGCCCGGGCCAAGGCACCCTTGGCTGCCGCCGCGTCGGCACGTTGCTCCAGCAGATGCGCCCGTTCGACGTGAAGCCACGCGCAGAGCCGCGGATCGTCCTCGTAGACGCCGGCCGTTCGCGCAAGGTGTGTCGCGAGCGCTTCGGCAGCGGCCGCTTTGGCCGCCTTGTCGCCACTCTGCTCCAAATCTCGCCACAAGGCCCGCTCGAGTCCTCCCAGCGCGGCCGGCAAGCCCGGCCCCGCCTGCAGTGCGCGCACCCAGGCTGCGCGCACGCTCTCGGGGGCCTCGCCCGCGGCCTCCAGCAAACGCGCTCGTTCGGCCAGAAGGTCGGCGCGTGCTGAATCGGATCCGCACGAAGCGACTTCGAAGTCGAGGTGTTCGAGGAGTGAGGGTGAGATTTCCGCGCCGTGCGATAGGCGCCGAAGGGCGCCGTGGGCGACGGACGTGCCCCACGCGTTGAGCGACGCGCGGGCATGGCTGCCGGTTTGTGCTGCTTCGCCAAGTGCTTCGTCGACAATCGCTCGCTCCATGTGGGCGCGCGACAGCGCCACACGGTCGTCACTTCCTTCGAGCGATGCGAGTCTTGAAACAAGGGCGGCGTCGAGCCGTTCGCGCCAAGGCAGGAGAGCGCCCGCGTCGTCGGGCGACTCATCGAGGCTTTCCTGTGGCATGAGGGCCATTCGCACCTGGGGCGGAGGGGCTGCGTCTGCGACGAGCTTCTCCCAGAGCGCGGGCGGAGCATCGCCGAAGAGCTCGCGAAGGATTCTCGCGACAGTATTTCTATCGACCGGGCGCCCACAGCTACCAGCGAACGCGTCGAGTCCGTCGCGCAGCTCGCCGGCCGTTGCGAAGCGCTCCCGAGGGTCGCGGGCCAACGCCCGGGTGATTACGCTCGCGAGCGCGGGCGGGTAGGTTGCGTCGAGCGTAGTCGGATTGGGCACCTGCGCTTCGCGCACGCGGCGCACCGTGTCCACGTCGGCGTCTTCCTTGAAGAGCCGCCGGTCGAGGGACACCTCCCATAAAGTGATGCCGAGGGCGAAGACATCGGCGCGCCGGTCGAAGGGGTGCTGATGGGCTTGCTCGGGCGCCAAATAGGCGAGCTTGCCTTTGACGATCCCCGTTGCGGTCGACGAGATGCGGTCGATGGCCCTCGCCAGGCCGAAGTCGATGAGTTTGGGTACCCCGTCGATCGCGAGAAAGATGTTCGACGGGTTGACGTCCCGATGAACGACCTGCAAGAGCGCCCCTTTCTCGTCGCGCAGCTCGTGGGCGTGGTGCAGTGCGTCGGCTACCCGCGCTCCGATCCAAGCGAGGGCCGCGTACGGCAGGCGCTGGCCGCGCAGGCGCGCGGCTTCCCAGACTTCCAGGAGTGTGCGCCCGCGCAAGGGCTCCATCGCCATGAAATGGCGGCGTCCGTCGTGGCCGAAGCCGACTACGGCGATGATGTTGGGATGGGACAGGCGCGACGCAATCCGCGCCTCGTCCTGAAACATCGCGACGAAGTCGCTGCTATTGCCGTGCTCGGCGCGTATGACCTTCAGTGCGACGAGCTGATCGGGAGCCCCCGCCCGCCGTCCTAGCCAGACGCTGGCCATTCCACCTTCGGAAATAGGCGCAAGCACTTCGTAATCGCCCAATCGGTCGAAAGGAAGCGATGATTCTAGAGCGTTCTTCAATGCGCCCACGGGGTTTGGCCTGGGTCTTCAAATGCGTCAACCAGCTTCGGTCTGGGGCGGGCCTGCGAAGTTTCTCTTGCAACGGCTGCGCTCGTGTTGCATCTCATGGGGCCTGATGAACCTA
>WNFJ01551958.1_pt4 | contig 43637 bp, 41 predicted proteins | sample 5400461 | NCBI WGS metagenome assembly WNFJ01 (sample SAMN13153349, study PRJNA577476) | soil metagenome | isolation source: 115 cm saprolite on Douglas fir-dominated hillslope | place: USA:California | collected 2013-09-17
GACGACGGCCACGCCGAGCCCAGGGCTGGCCGGCGCCGCTGGCCGGTGGTCACCACCATCCTCGTCATCCTGGTGATCGTGATCGTCGGCGGCGGCTACGCCGCCTGGCGCTATACGCAGAGCCAGTACTACGTGGGCACCGACGGACGTCAGGTGATCATCTACCGCGGAATCAACCAGAAGGTCGCCGGGATAAGCCTGTCCAGCGTTTACCGGGCGACCGGGATCCCCCTGTCCCAGGTGCCCCCCAACGACAAGACGGCGGTGCAGAGCACGATCATCTCCAGCAGCCTGGCCGATGCCCAGAAGACCGTGAGCAACATCCGCCAGACCGTTGCGTGCGACACCTACCAGGCCGCCTACAACAGCTGGGCGCACAAGCCCAGGTCGCGCAAGGTCCCGGTGCTGGTGAAGGGCAAGCCGGTGCTGGTGCACGGTAAGCCGGAGTTGCGCACCGAGCCTTTGTCGCCCGGGCCGAAACCGACGGCGCCCCAGGGCTGCACGCCGCAGGGGGTGTCCGGGTGACCACGATCTCCAGCCATCCCGCCGCCCGGCCCGCCGCCGACGCGGTCGTCGCGATGCCGCGCGGCCGGCGCCAGACCGAGTTGCTCATGCTCGTCTTCGCCGTCGGGGTGGTGCTGCTCGCTTACGCCAGCGTCGGCCTGGGCCTGAACGGCAAGCTCCCGGCCGGGATCGCCGAGTACGGCCTCGCGTTCGCGGTCATCGTCTTCGCCGCGCACCTGGCGGTCCGGCGGCTCACGCCATGGGCTGATCCGCTCCTGCTGCCGCTGGCCGCGCTGCTGAACGGCCTCGGCATCGTCATGATCTACCGCCTGCAGCAGTCGGGACGGAACGGTAACCCCGGCTTCCAGATCAGCACCATGACCGCGTCCAGCACGACGCAGCAGGTGCTGTACAGCGCCCTCGGGGTCGCCGCGTTCGTCGGTGTCCTGGCGTTCATCCGGGAGGTGCGGGTGCTGCAGCGCTACACCTACACTCTCGGCGCGGCCGGCCTGTTCCTGCTGGCGATCCCGGCGCTGCTGCCGGCCAGCCACAGCGCGATCAACGGCGCGAAGGTGTGGATCCTCTTGGGCCCGATCAAGCTCGAGCCCGGTGAGTTCGCCAAGCTCGCGCTGGCCGTGTTCTTCGCCGGCTACCTGGTCGCCAAGCGCGACGTGCTGGCGCTGGCCGGCCGCCGGTTCCTGGGCATCGACCTGCCCCGGGGCCGCGACCTGGGCCCGGTGCTGATCGCCTGGGCGGCCAGCCTGCTGATCCTGATCTTCGAGACCGACATCGGAATGTCCGCGCTGTTCTTCGGCCTGTTCCTGGCGATGATCTACGTCGCCACGCAGCGCACCTCCTGGCTGCTGATCGGGGTCGCCCTGTTCCTCTTCGGCGCCTTCGTGGCCAGCAACTTGATCGGCCACGTCGGCGAGCGGTTCGATATCTGGCTGCACCCGTTCGCCGGCCTGAACCCCACGCACAACGCCTACCAGCTGGTGCAGGGCCTGGAGGGGATGGGCTTCGGCGGGATCCTGGGCACCGGCCTCGGCCAGGGCCAGCCGTTCTTGACCCCGCTGGCGCAGAGCGACTTCATCGTCACGGCGTTCGGCGAGGAACTCGGCCTGGCCGGCCTGATGGCGATGCTGCTGATCTTCGGGCTGATGGTGCAGCGGGGCCTGCGGGCCGCCATCTCGGTCCGCGACCCGTTCTCGAAGCTGCTGGGCGGCGGGCTGGCGTTCGTGATCGCGCTGCAGGTGTTCATCATCGTCGGCGGGGTGACCGGGCTGATCCCGCTGACCGGCATCACCACGCCGTTCCTGTCCCAGGGCGGCTCCTCGCTGGTCGCCAGCTGGGCGCTGATAGCGCTGCTGATGCGGATCAGCGATGCGGCGCGGCGGCCGGCCCCGCAGCCGATCCAGGACGAGGGCATGACGCAGGTGGTGCGGGCCGGATGAACCGCGCGCTGTTCCGCCTGTCGCTGGCCTGCCTGGCCATGTTCGTGCTGCTGCTGCTCAACGTGAACTATGTACAGGCATTCCAGGCCAACAGCCTGGCCGGCGAGCCGGGCAACTCAAGGGTCTTCGACCAGCAGTTCCAGTATCAGCGCGGCTCGATCATCGCGGTCGGCGACGGCAGCGGGCATGAAGTCACGATCGCCGGGTCGCGGCCGGTCAAGGGCACCAACACCTACCATCGCTACTACCCCTCCGGCCCGGCGTACGCCCCGGTGACCGGCTACGACTCGATCTTCGGCAAGACCGGGATCGAGGGCGCCGAGCAGAAGTACCTGGCCGGCACGGCCTCGAGCCTGACCGTGCACAACCTGATCGGCCTGCTGACCGGCAAGCCCAAGCAGGGCGCCACCGTCAACCTCACGATCAGCGCCAAGGCGCAGCAGGCCGCCTACCAGGCGCTGCTGAACGAGCAGCAGCAGGGGCACGATGCTGCGGCCGTCGCCATCGACCCGCGCACGGGCGCGATCCTGGCCCTGGCATCGGTTCCGACGTTCGACCCCAACAAGTACACCACGCTCGACGGCGCGAAGCTGGACAAGATCGACAAGCAGTACCGCCTGGATCCTGCCCAGCCGCTGCTCAACCGGGCCATCAACGCGACCTTCCCGCCCGGGTCGTCGTTCAAGCTGGTCACCAGTTCCGCGGCGTTCTCGACCGGCAAGGTCGCGGGCCCGAACGCCACCGTGAACGCACCGCAGCCGTTCACCCTGCCCAACGGCCACCAGCTCAACAACGACAACGGCCAGATCTGCGGCAACGGCCACCCGCAGGTCATCGAGGCGTTCTGGCTCTCGTGCAACACCGCGTTCGGCCAGATCGGCATCAACCTCGGCGGCGCCACGCTGCGGGACTACGCCAGCAGGTTCGGCATGAACAGCTCGAATCTGACGATCCCGATGCCGGTCTCGCCGAGCGTCGTCCCCTTGAACACGGACCGCTCGCTGAGCGCGTACACGGCGATCGGCCAGCTCGATGACCAGCTGACGCCGCTGCAGGAGGCCATGGACGCCGCGGCGATCGCCAACCACGGCAAGCTGATGAAGCCCTACCTGGTGCAGTCGGTCCAGGCGCCCGACCTGAGCACGATCCAGAGCGCCAGCCCGTCGGTGCTGTCGCAGGCGGTCAGCCAGCAGGTGGCGAACGAGGTCGCGCAGATGATGATCCAGGTGACCCAGAACCCGGCCGGCACCGCGTACCAGACGGCCGGGCCCCCGACCTTGGGCAACAGCGTCGTGATCGCCGGCAAGACCGGCACGGCGGAGAACGGCGTCAACAACGTGGGCCTCAACGACGCGGTCTTCACCTGCTTCGCGCCCGCCGCCAGCCCGACGATAGCCGTTGGCGTCATCGTCAAGGGCGGCGGTTTCGGCGCCGACGCCGCGGCGCCGATCGCAGTCCAGATCATCAAGGCTTACCTGGGGTTGCATTAGTAGCCGACCAGACCCGACAAGACGCAGGACGGTAACGCAAAGTGCGAGACATGACTCAGCCCCGGCTACTCGGCGGCCGTTACGAACTCGACGGGATCGTCGGGCGCGGCGGGATGGCCGAGGTGTTCCGGGCTCGCGATATCCGTCTCGACCGCATCGTCGCGGTGAAGACCCTGCGCGACGACCTAGCCCGGGACCAGACGTTCCAGGCCAGGTTCCGCCGCGAGGCGCAGTCCGCCGCGTCGCTCAACCACCCCAGCGTCGTGGCGGTCTATGACACCGGCGAGGACATGGTCGGCCCGACCCCGGTCCCTTACATCGTTATGGAATATGTAGACGGCCGGACACTGCGCGACCTGCTCCGCGACGACCGGAGGCTGCTCCCGGAGCGGGCGCTGGAGATCACCGAGGGCGTGCTGCGGGCGCTGGACTACAGCCACAAGAACGGCATCATCCACCGGGACATCAAGCCCGGCAACGTGATGCTGACCAGGGCCGGCGACGTCAAGGTGATGGACTTCGGCATCGCCAGGGCGGTCAGCGACGCGCAGGCCACGATGACCCAGACGGCGCAGGTCATCGGCACGGCGCAGTCGCCCGCAGCGACCTGTACTCCACGGGATGCCTGCTGTACGAGCTGCTCACCGGGCGGCCGCCGTTCACCGGCGACTCGCCGGTCGCGATCGCCTACCAGCACGTGCGGGAGAACCCGGTGCCGCCGTCGCGGGTCGACCCGGAGATTCCCGCCTGGGCGGATTCCATCGTGCTCAAGGCGATGGCCAAGGATCCGAATGACCGCTACCAGTCCGCCGGGGAGATGGCCAACGACATCCAGCGGGCGCTGCAGGGCATGCCCGTCGCCGCGGCAACGCGCGCCGTCGGGTACCAGGGCACCCGGCGGATGGGGCAGGCCACCCAGATGGCCGGGCCCACCAGCGCGATCCCGCCGTACGACTACGGGCCCGAGGAAGGGCCGCCGGATCGCCAGCGCGGCAAGAAGTGGCCGTGGGTCGTGGCTGCCCTGGTCGCCGTGGCTATCATCGCGGGCCTGGTGTATGCGTTCAGCTACGTCTCGGGCGGCGGGGGCAGCTACGCGGTCCCGAACGTCGTCGGCATGCCCCTGGCCGCGGCCGAGCGGGACATCGCGAACGCGCACCTGGTCGCGCAGGCCGTGCCCCAGGCTTCCGGCACCGTCAGCAAGGGTGACGTGATCAGCACAAGTCCCCAGTTCGGCTCTATGGTGGCGAAGGGCAGCACTGTCAAGCTGTTCGTCTCCACCGGCGCCGGGAGGGTCAAGGTCCCGAACGTAGTCGGCCTGAGCCAGACCGCGGCCACGAACCAGCTACAGGGCTTGGGCTTCATGGTCAACCAGGTAGCCGCGCCGAACTCGACGCAGCCATCCGGCCAGGTGGTGGGACAGGACCCGCCGCAGGGCACCGCGGCGGCCAAGGGCAGCACCGTCACGATCCGTGTCTCGGGCGGCGGGGCCAAGGTACCCGGCGTCGTCGGCCAGAGTCAGGCCGACGCGACATCGCAGCTGGAGAACGACGGGTTCCAGGTGAACCCGGTTACCGAGTCCGGCCCTGGCTCGTCGGGCTTCTCGCCGGGTACGGTGTGGAAGACGAGCCCCTCGGCAGGCACGGCGCTCCCGCCGAACTCCACGGTGACCATCTACGTCGTCCCGCAGGCAACGCTCTCGCCGACGCCGACGCAGAGCAGCCCATCGCCGACACCGAGCTCGTCATCGCCCAGCCCGACGACACCGCCGACCAACGGCCATTAGCAAGACCAGGAGACGACCGTGCCCAAGTCCCGAGTCAGAAGCAAGGCGGTCTACACACCGCCACCGAAGTCGGCCAAGGCGAAGGTCAGCCCGCCCTGGCTGGTCCCGACCATGCTGGGCTGCCTCCTGCTCGGCCTGGCCTGGATCGTGCTCTACTACATCACCAACGGCAGCACGCCCGTCCAGAGCTCGATCGGAGCCTGGAACATGGTGATCGGCTTCGGTTTGTTCATCGCCGGCCTGGGGCTCGCCACCAAGTGGCGCTGATTGCGAGCCGGGGAAGGGGTCCGGCGCCAGCGGAATCACAGGGCTGTGATTCGGTGCACATGTTCATCCACAGCCTGTGGATGACGGGTCAGCATAGTGCGGGGCTGGCGCGCCGGGTACGGCCCCGGCTCAGCTAAGGGCGGCCGCGGCTAGCTGATGGTCGCGCGCTACGACGGCAAGAGCGAGGATGGCCACGATCACCACGGTCGCTCCGCCCTGGATCAGGGCTCGGCTGGCCTTCGGAGCGTAGGCGTACGCGGCGGTGAGGAGCCCGCCGGCCAGAATCCCGCCCACGTGCGCCTGCCAGGCAATCCCGTGCACGGTGAAGCCGATCACCAGGTTCAGCACGATGATGGTGACGATCCACCTGCTGTCCAGGCGCAGTCGCCTGGCCACCACGAACCAGGCGCCGAACAGGCCGAAGATCGCGCCGGAGGCGCCGAGCGCCTCCACGTTCGACGGGCCGATGAGGTAGAACATCACCGAGCCGCCGAGCGCGCTGACCAGGTACACGGCCAGATACCGCACGCGGCCGAGCAGTCGTTCCAGCGCGGGGCCGACCAGGATCAGCGCCCACATGTTGAACAGGATGTCCAGCGGCCCGAGCCCGCTCAGGCCGGGTGGCGGCAGGAACGCGGAGGTGATCAGCCGGTAGTACTGGCCCTCGGCGACGCCCTGCAGCGGCCCGCCGTTGATCGAGGCCCGGCCGAGCATCGCCCAGTCGTCGCCGAGGCTGGGGTGGGCCAGTTCGACGAGGTAGAGCACGACGTTGATGGCGACCAGGGTCCAGGTGACCGCCGCGCTGGTGCTCGGCCGGCCCCCGAACGCCCCGCCGGCCCGGCGGACGCCGCGGTTTCCCTCCCGGACGCATTCGACGCACTGCTGGCCGACCGCCGCGGAGCGCAGGCAGTCCGGGCACGCGGGCCTGCCGCACCGGACACAGGAGACGTAGGTTTCCCGGCCCGGATGCCGGAAGCACGTCGGGACGCCCGTGGTCGGGCTGGTGCCTGGGCCTGGGGGGGCGGCCACTGTCCTACCTCGCGGATTCCCCGGCGCCTGGGGGGCGCTCGATATCGACCGACTCAAGGACGACATCCTGAACGGGACGGTCGTTCCGGCCCGTTTGCGCCTCGCTGATCTCGTCGACGACATCGCTGCCGCCGATGACTTCGCCGAAGATGGTATGCCGGCCGTTGAGATGCGGGGTCGGCGCCACGGTGATGAAGAACTGCGAGCCGTTGGTGCCGGGGCCCGCGTTGGCCATGGCCAGCAGGTACGGCCGGTCGAACGCGAGGTCCGGGTGGATCTCGTCGGCGAACTTGTAGCCGGGCCCGCCGGTTCCGGTGCCGAGCGGGTCCCCGCCCTGGATCATGAATCGCGGGATCACGCGGTGGAAGATCGTCCCGTCGTACAGCCTGGCCTGCGCGGACTTCCTGGTCCTCGGGTCGGTCCACTCGCGGGTCCCCTCCGCGAGATCAACGAAGTTCCGCACGGTCTTCGGCGCGTAATCGGGGAAGAGCCGGACATGCACCGTTCCCCGGTTGGTCCGCAGCGTCGCGGTGAGCGAGTTCGTCATGGACAGAGTCTTGCACGGCCGGACCACTGATCCGGCCGTGCCATCCGCGACGGCCGGCCCTGGCCGGCCCGAGCAGATGGCAGCAGAGATGGGACTCCGGCGAAGCCGGGCCACCCGCGACGGCCGGCCGAAGGTCGGCCCGAGCGGATGGCACGCGGGGGGGTCCTGGGGGGTCGTCCCCCCCGGGCTAACACAGCGACGGTTGACCTGGGGTAACAGGGGAAGTGTGTCTGGCGAGAAGACTCTCGGGAGGTTCAGGTGTCCGTTATGACCAGGAAAAGCAGGTCTCACCCCTCCGCTGCCGTCGCGGCCCAGCGCGCTCGCGACGCCGCCGCGCAGGTGGTGCCGATGGCCAAGAGCGCGGTTCCGATGGCCAAGAGCGCGGCCAAGCAGAGCGCGGAAGACGCCGTAGCCTGGGCCGCGCCGCTGGTGAAGGACGCGCGCGCCTGGGCCGCGCCGCACGTGGAGCAGGCCGGCCTGGCCGTTCGTGACAAGATCGCGCCAGTGATCTCGGACGCGCTCGTCGAGGCCGCGCACCGGCTGGACGACACCGCGCCCCGCCGGCGCCGCTGGCCGCGAGTGGTGGCGGGAATCGCGGTGCTCGCCGCCGCGGGCAGCGCCATCGCCGCGGCGGTGCTCCGGCGCCGGACGCCGACCATGGCCTTCGGCACCGAGGGCCATGCCACCGACCAGGGGGCCACCGACAGCGAGCCGGCCGGCAGCGCCACTGCGACGCCATCGCCCGGCCAGACCGAGAGCAACCCGGCCGACGACGACGAGGCAAAGGCCAACGGGCGGATGCGCACAACCTGACGCAGCGGACATCACGTCCTGACCCGGCAGGCCGGCCCCGGCAGGCCGGCCCGGCTGCGGGGCCTGGGTCGAGCCGGGGCGACCTGCCCCCGCTGCGGGAGGCTATCGAGCGGGTGATCCCGCCGGGTGCCAGCCGGCCATTTCAGCATGCCGTGATAGATCGCGCCGAGATCGGCTCCAGATTCGCCTGACGTACTGGTTCGCGGTGGGCCGCCCGGTCCGCCCCGAGGCCTCCGCCAGGCCACGGACGCGAACAGTCCGGAGCGTCCCACCCCGCACCGAGACAACGGCTTGCCACCTCGGATCGGGCCGTCGATGTACCGATGGTGGCGCCCTGGCGCCACCACCGGTACTTTCACGCGGCGGGATGTGATGGGGGTGAGGTTCGAGTGAGCAGTGAGGCGAAAGTGAAAGGCCAGCGCGTAGCTATGGTCCTTGGACCGCGTCGCCGGGTCGGCGGGCTCGCTGCGCGACAATCTTTGTGTGTTGCTGACCGACCTAGTCGACGCGTCGGCCGCCGTGGCCGGTACCTCTGCCCGCAGCGCCAAGATCGAGCAGATCGCGACGCTGCTCCGGCAGGTGCCGCCGGACGAGGTAAAAGTCGCGGTGGCCTTCCTTTCCGGAGAGATACTGCAGGGGCAGATCGGCGTCGGATATGCGGCGCTCGGGGGGTTGCTCCGGGCCGGCGCCGCCGTCCCTGACGATCCCGGCCTGCCGGAGGCCCCGGCCCAGGCGCCGACCCTCAGCCTGACCGACGTCAACGTGGCGTTCGACGCGATCGGCGCCGTCGCCGGGCCTGGTTCTCAGGCGGAGCGGCGCAGGCTGCTGGCCGAGTTCTTCGGCCGCGCCACGGAACGCGAGCGAGAGTTCCTGGTCCGGCTGCTGACCGGCGACCTGGGGCAGGGCGCGCTCGAGGGCATCATGACTGATGCCGTGGCCAAGGCGGCGCGCGTTCCGGCGGAAGAGGTCCGGCGCGCTCACCAGCTCGGCGGGTGGCTGCCCGAGGTGGCGGAGGCGGCGCTGGGCGCCCCGGGGCCGGCCGATGCCGGCGCGGACGCCGGGACTGACGGTGGCGACCCCGCCGTCCGGCGAGCCCTGACGGCGTTGCGCAGCTTCACGTTGCGCGTGGGCCGGCCGGTCCGGCCGATGCTCGCCGCCTCGGCACCGGACATCGCCGCCGCGCTCGAGCGGATCAGCCCGGCAGCAGCGGAATGGAAGATCGACGGCATCAGGATCCAGGTGCACCGGGCCGGCGGTCAGGTTGCCGTGTTCACGCGCACGCTGGAGGACATCACCGCGCGGGTGCCCGAGATCGCCGAGGCGGCGCTCACCCTGGAGGTTGCCTCCGTGGTGCTCGATGGCGAGGCGGTGGCGCTCGCCCCGGACGGACGGCCGCGCCCGTTCCAGGTCACCGCCGCCCGGACCGCAAGCCAGATCGACGTCGGGCGGCAGCGGGCGGAGACTCCGCTGACGCCGTTCCTGTTCGACGTGCTGCACCTGGACGGCACCGACCTCATCGACGCGCCGGCCAGCGAGCGCCATCGCCTCATGTCCCAGGTCGTGCCGGTGGCCATGCTCACCCCCCGCACCGTCACCGGCGATCCAGTGGCAGCCCAGGCCTTCTTCGCCGATGCGGTCGCCCGCGGCCACGAGGGGGTCGTCCTGAAATCCCTCGACTCGCCCTACCGGGCGGGACGCCGGGGCAGTGAGTGGATCAAGGTCAAGCCCCGGCATACGCTGGACCTGGTGATCCTCGCGGCCGAGTGGGGTCACGGCCGGCGTCGCGGCGTGCTATCCAACCTGCACCTAGGCGCGCGCGATCCGGACACGGGCGGCCTGGTGATGCTGGGCAAGACGTTCAAGGGCCTGACCGATGAGATGCTGGCCTGGCAGACCGCCCGGCTGCTCGAGCTGGCCGATCCGCCGCTCGGGGACCGGGCGGATCGTCGCGAGGCGTTCGGGGTGGTGCGGGTACGCCCAGAGCTGGTCGTGGAGATCGCGTTCGACGGTGTCCAGGCGAGCCGTCGCTACCCGGGCGGATTGGCCCTCCGCTTCGCTCGCGTGATCCGGTTCCGGCCCGACAAGAACTCGGCCGAGGCCGACACCATCGGCGCCGTCCGCGAGATCTGGGCGCAGGGCGCGGCCGACGAGGGATAACGATCGTCGTGGCCATAGCCGATCCGGCGCTGCCCACGTCCGGACTGGTCGCAGTCGCGGAGAGGCTGGCGTGACGGCGCTGCGTGGACGTTATAGGGACCTCGTCTGGCCGGTAAAGATAGAGTCAACTCGGGAAGCGCTAGGCAGGTCAGTGACCATTTCGGGGTAGCCTCCGGGTGCCTCGCTGAATTGGGCGAGCGTGATCGACAGACGGGCGCGGGCAGGGTGGAGACCGGTTTGACGAGAGCGACCACTGGTTCGCCCGCTGCACCCCTCTCAGCTGACGGCCACGGCAATGATCTACGCCGCGATAGTCGTGGGAGCGGCCGGGGTCGGCTGTGGCCTGCTCGCGGTCCGGCGCGGAGCCCGACCGAGCTCCCGGCTGCTGCTGACGGCGGCCGTCAGCGCCGCCGCCGCCGTTGCGGTCCTGGCCGTGCTGCCGCCAGCCGGATCCACGGACGCCCTCTCCTACGCGACCTACGGCAGAATCGCCGTGCTCGGCCACAACCCATACGTGATGACGCCCGTCCAGCTCCGTCGAAGCGGCGATCCGGTGGGCCGGCAGGCACCGCACAACTGGCAGAACGATCCCTCGCTGTACGGGCCGGTGGCGACCGCATCGGAGTGGGCGGCCGCGAAGCTCGGCGGCACCTCGATCGCCTACATCGTCTTCTGGCTGAAGCTGCTCTACGCGGCGGCCTTCGGCGTGATCGCGCTGGCGCTCGACCGGCTGCTGCGCGGTGACCCGGCGGCCCGGGCCCGGGCGCATCTGCTGTGGACGGTGAACCCGCTGATGCTGTGGGCGGTGATGGCCGGCGCGCACGTCGACGGGCTGGGCGCCGCCCTCGGGCTCCTGGGCCTGCTCATCGTGTCAGGGGACGCCAGGCTCGGGCCGGCCCGCGCCCTGGCGGCGGGCGTGCTCGTCGGGGCGGCCGCCGGGGTCAAGATCCCGCTGGCGCTGCTCGGGATCGCGCTGGCCTGGTCGGCCAGGCGCTCGGTCAAGGCCCTGGCCGCCGCCGCCGCGGGAGCCGCCCTGGTCCTGGTGCCCGGATACCTGATCGCCGGGCGTCCGGCGCTCACCGACCTGGTGTGGCGCAGCGGCAACCTGGTGACCTTCGACAGCTTCTGGCGATTGTTCTACGCGCCGTTTGGCTTCAGCTCCGAGCCGGCCGGGCTGGAGCTCATCGCGACGATCGGATGCCTGGCGATGGCCGGGCTGCTGGCGTGGCGGCTGCCGGCCGGTCCGCGCGGGCGACCGGCCATCCGGCCTGCCCTGGTCCTGACGCTGGCCTGGCTGCTGGTGTGGCCGCTACAGCGGCCCTGGTACGACGCGATCGCGTTCTGCCTGCTGGCCGCCTTCCCGGCATCCAGGCTGGACGGGCTGATGCTGATCCGGGCCGTCCCCGCGGCCATGGCCGTGGCGACCGGCGCCGGAGGCGGGGCGCACCCGAGCTGGGTATCGCGGATGGTTGTCTTCGTAGGGGACTCGCTGTCGCGTGACGTCCGGCTCGGCGCGGTGGTCGTGGCGGTCCTGCTGTCCGCCGCAGCTGCCTGGGAGCTGCGGCGGCCGCTGCCAGGCGACCTGAGCGCGGAACCGGCGGCCCCGTTACCGGCCAGCCCAAAAAGTGCCTGAACGATCAGTCGATCCGCCAGTGCCGCGCCAGGCATCATGGACTGCAACCGGAGAGCCGAAGGGGCCTTGATGCAGACGGTCTGGCTGGGTGAGGACGGTGCCTGGCACACCACGCTGCGCGGGCGGCAGGTGCTGGCGGACCCGAGGATCAACAAGGGCACGGCGTTCAGCGACGACGAGCGCGGCGAACTCGGCGTCACCGGGCTGATCCCGTCTGGTCACATAACGCTGGACGGGCAGGTCTTCCGGGTGTACGCGCAGTACCAGCGGCAGACCACCGATCTGGCCCGGAACGTGCTGCTGAACGAGGTGCACGACCGCAACGAGGTGCTGTACTACCAGCTGCTGGGGGCGCCACCTGAGCGAAATGCTGCCGATCATCTACACCCCGACGGTCGGGGAGGCGATCGAGCAATACAGCCAGGAGTACCGCCGTCCCCGGGGCGTGTACCTGTCGGTGGACCAGCCGGAGCTCATCGAGACCTCGCTGTGCGCGCCCGGCCTGGGAGCCGGGGAGGTTGACCTGATCGTCGCCACCGACGCCGGGGCGATCCTCGGCATCGGCGACTGGGGAGTCGGCGGGATTTACATCGCGGTGGGCAAGCTTGCCGTGTACACCGCGGCCGGCGGCATCAACCCGAACCGGACGCTGCCGGTGATGCTCGATGTGGGCACCGACCGGCAGAGCCTGCTCGACGACCCGCTTTACATCGGCAACCGGCACACCCGGGTGCCTGTCGGCGAATACGACCGCTTCCTCGACGCATTCGTCTCGGCCGTCGACAAGCTGTTCCCCGGCGCGCTACTGCACTGGGAGGACATCGGGGTGACCAACGCCAGGCGGCTGCTGGACCGCTATCGCGACCAGCGGCTCTCGTTCAACGACGACATCCAGGGCACCGGCGCGGTCAACCTGGCGGCCGCGCTGGCCGCGGCCCGGGCTACCGGGATCAGCCTGCCGGAGCACCGGATCGTGATCTTCGGAGCGGGCACCGCCGGGACCGGTATCGCCGACCAGCTGGCCGCCGCGATGCGGGCCGAGGGGCTGGCGGAGGGCGCGGCCCGGGCGCGGTTCTGGCCGGTCGACCGGGCCGGCCTGCTGACGAGCGCCACGCCCGGGCTTGGGGACTCGCAGCGCCGGTATGCGCGGCCGGCAGCGGAGGTCGCGAGCTGGCAGGTGGACGAGTCGCTCGGCGGCATCGGGCTGGCCGAGGTGGTGCGCCGGGTGCACCCGAGCATCCTGATCGGCACGTCCGCGAGGCCGGGGGCGTTCAGCGAGCCCATCGTCCGGGACATGGCCGCGCATTGCGCCCGGCCGGTGATCCTGCCGATGTCCAACCCGACCTCGCTGTCCGAGGCGGTACCGGCCGACCTGATCCAGTGGACGGCGGGCCGGGCGCTGGTGGCCACCGGCAGCCCGTTCCCCCCGGTCGACTACGACGGCGTGCGGTACATGATCGGCCAGGCGAACAACGCGCTGGTCTTCCCCGGGCTCGGGCTGGGCGTCATCGCCGCCCGGGCCACGCGGGTGACCGAACGCATGCTGGCTGCCGCGGCGCACGCGGTGTCCGAGCTGGTCGACATCTCGACGCCCGGCGCCCCGCTGCTGCCCAGGATGGAGGCCCTGCGCGAGACGTCGGTCTCGGTGGCCGCTGCCGTCGCGGACGCGGCCAGGATAGAGGGCGTGGCGCGTGCCCGGCTGGACGGGGACCTGCGCGCTCATGTCCGTGACCTGATGTGGGAACCCGACTACCGTCCGGTGCGGCCCGGCTGAGCGCAGGCCTGAGGCCGCCGCTGACCGAGTGAGCGCCTATCCCGCGCGCAGGAAGCTGATGATCGCCACCTCGATCGCCCTGGCCACCCGCTGCTGGAAGCTGGCCGACACGAGCAGCTGGGCGTCGGTGGCGTTGCGCATGTTCCCGCACTCGATCAGCACCTTGGGCACGCTGGTGAGGTTGAGCCCGGCGAGGTCATCGCGTGGCATGATGCCCTGGCTGCCGTTGTAGGTACTCTCCGGCATCGCCGGCACGTCGGCGAGAAGCGCTCGGCGCAGATCGCTGCCGAACTGCTGCGACGACGTGATCACCGCGTCATTCGCCCCGTCGCCGACCGGTTCCAGGATCGTGAACCCTCGCCCCGAGGCGGGCCCGCCGTCCGCGTGGATGTCGACCGCGACGTTCGCGTGCGCGGCGTTGATGATCTCGGCCCGCTGGTCGATGCACGGCCCGACGCTGTCGTTGCTGGTCCGCGTCATCACCACGGTCGCGCCGTCACGGCGGAGGTCGGCGCGGAGGTCGAGGGCGACGCTGAAGTTGAACTGCGCCTCGGTGTAGCCGCCGTCGGTCTCGGTTCCGGTCGTGTCGCAGGCCTCCCACTCCCGGCCGTTCCAGACCTGGTGACCGATGTAGGACCCGTCGGTGAAGTTCCCGCCGTTGTGGCCCGGGTCGATGCCGACGATCTTCCCGGCGAGCGGCCTGGCGGACCGGGCGGGGGCCTGCCCGCCGGAATCCGCCCCGGGCCCGGAATGACCCGCCGTGGGCGTGGCGGACGCGGGTGACCCGGACGCCAACGGCAGCGATGGTGACGCCGTCGGCGGGTCCGCCGATGGCAGCACGGGTGACGACGGGGGCAGCCCGCCCGACCCGGCGCCGCAGGCCGACGCGGCCAGGCCGACGGCGATGACGGCCAGCACCAGGCGCTGGCGGGCCCGCCCGCCCGATGGCACGCGGTCATGATCGGTCAATGCCCGGCTCCTTATGAGACGCCACCCGAGGCTACCGGTCAGAGCCGCGGGTCGGCGGGCTCGCTCTCCAGGGCCAGCACGCCGAACACGCACTCGTGCACACGGTACAGCGGCTCCCCGGCCGCGAACCGCTCCAGCGCCTCGATCCCCAGGGCGAACTCGCGCAGCGCCAGGGACCGCTTGTGGCCGAGGCCGCGGGAGCGCAGCCGGGAGAGGTTCTGCTCGGCCAGGTACTCCGGCCCGTAGATGAGCCGCAGGTACTCGGGCCCGCGGCACTTGACGCCGGGCTGGGCAAGTCCCTTCGGCCCCCGGTGGATCACGTCGGCGGGCTTGACCACCATGCCCTCGCCGCCCGCCGCGGTCAGCTCCTCCCACCATGCGGTGGCGGCCTCCTCGCTGGCCGGGTCGCCGAGCCTGACCGCGACACTCCGGGTGCGCCGCAGCACCGCCGGGTCACGGTCGCACACCCGGCCGAGCACGTCCAGATGCCAGCCGTGCCCGCGCAGCGCGTGCACCGAGCCCTCCCCGGCCAGGACCTGGAACGGCGCGAGCTTGAGATCGCTGACGGAGCTGACCGCCCAGCAGTAGCGGCGGTAGGCCGCGACGAACTTCGCCGCCGCCTCCTCGCGCTGCCGGGAGCGCTGCAGCAGGCCAGCCACGTCGACGCCGCGGGCGGCGGCCGCGGCCAGGACCGAGCTCTCGGCGTCCAGCGCCGCGGTGGCTGCGGCACCGACCGGCGCGTACTGGCCGCGGAGCAGTTCCCCGGCCTTCGCCGACCAGGGCAGCAGCTCGCAGTCGAGGGCGAGCCAGTCGGTCCCGAGCTCGTCCCACAGCCCTGCCGCCCCGATCGCGCCGGCGACGCGGCAGAGCAGTTCCCGCTCAACGTCGCGGTCGGTGAAGAACGCCCGCCCGGTCCTGGTGTAGATCACTCCGGGACCCGGGATGCCGAACCGGCGGGCGGCGACGGACTCGCCCGCGCAGACGATCACCACCGCCCGCGAGCCCATGTGCTTCTCCTCGCAGATCACGTCCGCCACGCCCGCCGCCCGGTACGCTCCGAACGCGTCGGCGGGATGCTCCAGGAGTCCTTCCCGCCCGGACGTGGCGGTCGGCGACATGGTCGGCGGCAGGTAGATGAGCCAGCGCGGATCGATGGCGAACCGGCTCATCACCTCGAGGGCGGCGATCGCGTTCTCCTCGCGGATGGTCACCGTCGACCCGGTCAGCCGGGTCTGGACGATCCGCTTGCCGGTGACATCCCCGATGTCGAGCTCAGCGGGCTCGCGTGCGGGATATTCCCGTTCTGGATCTTTCGTCGCCGCGCCGGCCAGCGGCCGCGCCGGCGCGTAGTACACGTCCCCGGCCGGCACCGACACCAGCTCGCGCTCCGGGTACCGCAGGGCGGTGAGCCTGCCCCCGAACACGCAGCCCGTGTCCAGGCAGATGGTCCCGTTCACCCATTCGGGCTCGGGCACCGGCGTGTGCCCGTAGACGACCATGGCCCGGCCGCGGTAGTCCTCCGCCCACGGATAGCGGACCGGGAGCCCGAACTCGTCGGTCTCGCCGGTGGTGTCGCCGTACAGGGCAAAGGCCCGGACCGCCGCCGACGCCCGGCCGTGCATGGCGGCGGGCAGGCCGGCGTGCGCGACCACCAGCCGGCCATCGTCCAGGACCACGTGGCCGAGCAGCCCGTCCAGGAACGCGGCGGCCTGCTGGCTGAACCCGGGCGGCTCGGCCGCGAGCTGCGCCAGGCTCTCGGCCAGGCCGTGACCCGTGGTGACGTCGCGCCCGCGCAGCGCCCGGAGCAGCTTGGCCTCGTGATTGCCGGCCACCGACAGCCCGGATCCCTCGGCGGTCATGCCCATCACCAGCCGCAGCACCGCGGGCGTGGCCGGCCCCCGGTCCACCAGGTCGCCGACGAACACCGCCTTCCTGCCCTGGGGGTGCCGGGCGGAGCCGCCGCCGGCGTCCACCGCGTAGCCCAGGTCGTCCAGGAGCGCCGCTAGCTCCCCGAAGCATCCGTGGACGTCGCCGATAATGTCGAACGGTCCGTGATCCGTCCTCCGGTCGTTCCACAACGGCTCCCGCTCGACCACAGCGGCGTCGACCTCGGCCTCGCCGTCCAGCACGTAGACCCGGTGGAATCCCTCCCGGCGCAGGCCTCGCAGGCCACGGCGCAGCTGGCCCTGCTGCTGACGCAGGACATGACTTCCGAACGCGCGGTCCGCCCGGGCCGCGTTACGCGCAGCGCAGGTCGCCTCCGGAACATCAAGGACGATCGCCACGGCGAGCACGTGATGCCGCCGGGCCAGCTCGACGAGCGGCTGGCGCGCGCTCGGCTGGACGTTCGTGGCATCGGCCACCGTGAGCCGGCCGGCGGCCAGCCGCTTGCCCGCGATGAAGTGCAGCAGGTCGAAGGCGTCGCCGGTGGCCGACTGGTCGTTCTCGGCATCGCTGACCAGCCCGCGGCAGAAGTCCGACGAGATCACCTCAGTGGCCAGGAAGTGCCGCGCGGCGAACGTCGACTTGCCCGAGCCGGAGACGCCGACCAGGACCACCAGCGAGAGATCCGGGATCTTGATGACGGTCACCGCCGGAACGCCGCCATCTGGGTGGGGCAGCCGAGACCGTCGCCCTCGGGCCCGATGCCGGAGAGCTCGACCTGGTAGCCGTGGCGGGCCGCGACCCCCTCCGCCCACGCGGCGAGCTGCGCGCGCGTCCACTCGAAGCGGTGATCGGCATGCCGGAGGCTCCCGGCGGGCAGTCCGTCGAACAGCGCGTTGTACTCCGCGTTCGGCGTGGTCACGATGACCGTGCGGGGCCGGGCATAGCCGAACAACGCGCGCTCGAACGCGCCGAGCCGCGGCGGGTCCAGGTGCTCGATGACCTCCACCACCGCAGCCGCGTCGAATCCCCGCAGCCGGCTGTCCCGGTAGGTCAGCGAGCCGTGCAGCAGCTCCACCCGATCCCGCTGCCGGGGCGCCATGCTGTCGAGGTGCAGCCGGCGCGCGGCCGTCTCCAGGGCGCGGTGCGAGACGTCCAGGCCGACGATGCGCTCCAGCCCGCGCTCCTTCAGCAGTTCGGTGAGCAGCTTGCCGGAGCCGCAGCCGAGGTCGAGCACGCTGCGGGCGCCGCTGCCGGTGATCACGCCGAGCACGGCCGCCAGCCGCCGCTCGTGCAGGCTGACCTTGTGCTCCACCGACTCCTCGCCCGCGTCGCTCTCCTGGTCGCGGCGGTCAGGATCACCCGCCTCGTCCTCGAACAGCCGGGCCAGCGCGCCGGAGGTCAGGCGCTGGTCGTGGCGCAGGTAACGCCGGGCGATCAGGTCGCGGTCCGGATGGGCCGCGAGCCACTCGCCGCCCCGCCGCAGCAGCTTGGCCACCTCGTCGGCCCCGACCCAGTAGTGCTTGTCGTCATCCAGGACGGGCAGCAGCACGAAGAGGTGACGCAGCAGGTCGCGCAGCCTGACCTGGGCAGAGATCCGCAACGACAGGTACTGGCTGTCACCCCAGTCGGGGAACTGCGGGTCCAGGGGCAGCGCCCGCGCCCACGTCGCGTAGCCCAGCGGCTCGAACAGCCGGCGGGCCAGGTCCTCCCCGCCGCGGCACGCCGCCACCGGCAACGATGCCTCGAGCGGAATGGCCCGGTCGGCCGCCTCCTGGCGCTCCTTGCTGCGGCCGGTCATCGCGGTGCCGAACAGCCGTCCCAGGGCCACGGAGAGGAACGACGACGACGCGTAGGGCCGGTCGTTCACGTAGTGGGCCAGGGCGAACCGGCCGCCCAGGTTCCGCTCCCGCACCAGGCCGACCGGGTCGACGTCCACCAGGACGGCAGCCGAGCAGCGCTCGTCACTCGCCTCCGGGTAGAACACGTGAGCGGTGCCGAAGCCGAGCTCGATGAGGTGGTGGCGGCCTGGGTTCTTGTGCAGCAGGAAGCCGAGGTCGGTCGCAGGGCGGTGGGTAGTCGAGATCGTCAGGAGCACGCGGGCTTCACTCCGGTTTCACTTCTCGGCCCTATTCTGGCCGATCAGGCCGCGGTCAGCGGCCGCCGGCTGGCCCAGGCTAACAGCCGGCCGGCCGGACACTCGAAGCATTTCCCTCTCCGCCGGGCCGCCCTACCCGTACGATGCCGACGAGCCGTGACATTAGCTGGCAAGTCATCCGGATGGGAAGATCTCGGTGATTGTGCGGAGACCGTACTCGGTGCCCGAGCACGTCACCCTGTTCTGCGCGGGCGCGGCCGCGGTGGGATCGGTGTATCCGCTCCTCATGGCGCACACCGGCGGCCGGGGCCTGCCGTGCCCGCTGCGGACGCTCACCGGCGTGCCCTGCCCGTTCTGCGGGCTGACCACGGCGACGGTCGCGCTCACGCACGGCAACTGGGCCGTCGCGGCCACGGCCAATCCCCTCGCCTACCTGGCCGCTGGGCTGGCCATCGGGACCGCGCCGGTGCTGGTCGCGCGAGCAGCGGGCCGGGCCACGGCGCCGCGAGCCTGGTCGCCGGCCGCGTGCCGCCAGGCCCGCTGGTCGGTGGCCGTGCTGGTCGCGCTGAGCTGGGTCTTCCAGCTGCACCGCTTCGGCTTCCTGTGACTCCTCGATATCCGCACCCGCTGGGATGATCGTCCCCATCAGAAAGGTTGTTCGATGACCTACGGAAACAACCCCCCCGGGGGTTACGGAGACCCGCCGCCCGAAGAACCTCTCGGGGGCTACGGAGACCCGCCCGGGGATTACGGGAACCCGCCCGGGGATTACGGGAACCCGCCCGGGGATTACGGGAACCCGCCCGGCGAGGGCTACGGAAACCCGCCCGGAGGCTACGGGAACCCGCCCAGGGATTACGGGAACCCGCCCGGCGAGGGCTACGGAAACCCGCCCAGGGACTATGGGAACCCGCCCGGAGGCTACGGAGACCCGCCCAGGAGGCTACGGGAACCCGCCCGCCGGCGGCGGCTATGGAAACCCGCCGGGAGGTTATGGGAACCCGCCGGGAGGTTATGGGAACCCGTCCGGAGGATACGGGAACGCGCCCCGGGGTTATGCAAACCCTTCCGGGCCCAGTGGCTACGGAGTTCCTGCCCCCGGCGGCTACGGGAACGCTCCTGCCCCCGGCGGGTACGGAGCCCCGGGCCCCAGGGGTTACGGAGGCCCTCCCGGACCCGGGTACGGCTCTCCCGACGACTACGCGAACTGGCTGCAGCGCGTCGGCGCCTACCTCATCGACGTGATCCCGGTCGTGATTCTGGATGTGATCGGGCGCGCGACCGGCAGCACCGCGATCTACTTCCTGTTCATCCTCGTCGGCATCGGCGTTACCGCGTATAACCGCTGGTTCCAGGCCGGGAGGACCGGCCAGTCCTGGGGCAAGAGGGCGCTCGGCATCAGCCTGGTCGGCGAGGCGACCGGCCAGCCGATCGGCGCGGGCATGGCGTTCGTCCGGGACATCTGCCACTTCGTCGACAGCATCATCTGCTTCATCGGCTACCTGTTCCCGCTCTGGGACGCCAGGCGGCAGACCCTGGCCGACAAGATCATGAGGACGGTCGTCGTCCCGGCGAACTGACCCGCCCGCGGGGCTCCGAGGTCACGTCCCTCCGGAGCCCCGGCGCCGAGCGCGCGCCCGGGACCCCAGCAGCCGTGGCATGCCCGTCGGTGATCGCCGTGACCGGCCGGCCGGTCACGTCACGCACCAAGGCCACGGCTGCCTCGGGAGGTCGGCCACCCGCGGGCGGTGCTCCGGGCTACGGAACGACCGTGACCGGCCACTTCCCGGCCCGGACGAGCCGCGTCGCCAGCGACCCGATTATCCGGTGCCCGGCGTGCTCGGATGCACCAACGACTACCGCGTCCGCCTTGGCCTCGGTGGCAGCGCGGTTCAGTTCTGTCCACGGGTCCCCGTACACCGAACGGAACTCCAAATCCAGCCCGAACTGCGTCGCCGCGTCCCGAAACTGTCGCTCCAGGTCGCTGGCGACCTGCGATGCCGCCTCGGCGAGCGCCCCAGCCGCGCCGGGGGCGACGCCGACGCTGGCCGGCAGCTTAGTGACATAGACGGCGAGCAGCCGGGCATGCTGCCTGCGGGCCAGGCCGGCGGCATAGGCGGCGGCCCGCAACGAGGTGCGTGAGCCGTCCACGCCCACGAGGATGAGCGACGGACCGTCGGTGCCCAGCTCGAATTCGGGCCCGGGTGGAGTCACAAGTCCAGTCTGCCAGCCCGCGCCGTCCGGTAGGCCCGGCGAGGCGGAGCAGGCTGATCGCGATATCCCAAGTAAGGCTGCCATGACCTTGGAGCCGTTCCCGACATATCCGTTATTGGCGTCTTCTTCCTCACCCCGGCCAGCACGCACACCACCGCGACCGCCAGCAGGAACACCAGCGCCCGAACCGGCGCCCCCGCCTCTTGCGCGGATCCCGGACTGCGCGAGCACCTCCGGCAGGGGCGGGCACTTCATCATCGGTGCGGGTCACAGTGGCTGCGCCAGCATGCGAAACTGGCGTGGATGCCCTCTTGTTCCGGGCAGATCAGGCTTCGACACCCTTAATCATCGCGGACCAGAGGTCATCACCGCGCAACAGGGCGAGACCGCGTACTTGCCAGCCAGTTACGCGGGCGTCAACACGGACACCGGCCACATCCGGCACCACCGCACCCGAAAACACCAACTCGCCGATCCCGTGGAGGACGGCACCAGGGAGCAGGCAGAGCGCACCACCGATGCCGTTCATCTGACGGCACCCGGCCTATGCTGGACGCCCGCCTCGTGCGACGCTAATTACGGCCCGGCCAATAAATCGGTTCGCCGCTCGCTGCAAATCGGCTAGAATATCATGCATGAAAATAGTCCCGCTTCGCTGGCCAAGCGGAATGGATTGCGGAAGAGCTATAGGGAAGCGATAGACTCCGACTCGTTTCCTCATGAGATCGAGAGGATATGCCGTGACTGTAAGCAGCTGAAGATGTGCAAGTGGTCAAGCGGCTTTACGCAGACAGGGAAGCCCGAGTACATGACGCGCTGTAACGATTGCCATAACAAGTACCTCAATGCTCTACGCAAGGCCAAACGCGTCCTGGTCACCAGTCAGGCGCTGGACCGGAAATATCTGGCCAAGAAGCGGTGTGTCGACTACCTTGGAGGACGGTGCGTGCGCTGCGGCTACGATCGCTGCATCAAGGCAATGACCTTTCACCACCGCGACCCAGCTACCAAAGAGTTTACGATCAGCCAGATGCTGGACCGGGCATGGCAAGTTCTTGCGGCCGAACTGGATAAGTGTGACTTACTGTGCTTCAACTGTCACATGGAAGAGCATTGCGGTCAGGATCAAGCCGCCCGCACGGCGCTGGGGGCACCGAAGAAGCATGGGTGTATGCCGCACTCGGAGAGCGAAGACCGCGATGGAAAGATTGAGCCAGAAGCTGCTTAGCTGGGCAAGCATCTGTGACGACGCCACCAGGGAACAGGCTCTGCGCACTTCCACAATGCCCTTTATTTACCCACACATGGCACTAATGAGTGATTGTCACCTCGGGAAGGGAGCGACAGTCGGCTCGGTCATCCCGACCCTGGGCGCCATCATCCCCGCCGCGGTTGGGGTTGATATCGGCTGCTTCCACGGCGACACCCGCGTGCCGCTGCTCAACGGAAGGCAGCGATCACTGAGGGATCTTGCGGAAGGGGTCGGCCCGTACTGGGTCTACTCGATGGACGAAGCCGGGCAGATCGTGCCGGGACTCGCCACTGCGTTGCGGACTCGTACCGGCGTCGAGGTTGTGAGGATGACCGTTTCCGGTGGTGATGAGATCATCTGCACGCCCGACCACCAGTTCATGATGAACGACGGAAGCTACCGGGCAGCGCGCGATCTGCGTTTCAACGAAAGCCTGATGCCTCTATACCGCAGGTGGCAGACCCGCGATGGGTATGAGTCCGTGAGCACGGGGAAAGGGGGCTCCCGGCAGACCCACATTCTGGTCTATGAGGCGATCAATGGGCCGGTGCCTGCCGGCTCACTGGTTCACCACAAGAACCACATCCACTTTGACAACGAGCCTGAGAACCTGGAGGCGCTGGAAGTCGGCGAGCACTCCCGTTATCACCGCACAATAGGGAATTCCTTCGCGAACGGCTCTCCGGAGTTCCAGGCCAAGCGCTTGGCAGGCATTCGCCGGGGCAACGAGGATCCGGCTCGCCAGGCCCAGATGGCTGAGGTCGGCACCGCGAACATCAGCCAGTACATGGCCGAGCGCCCGGAGCACTTCCGGGAGGCAGTCGCCGGCAACGGGCGGCGCGGTGCGCCTTATCTGACGCAGTTCAACACATCGCCTCGCGCCTGCAGCGAATGCGGCGACGTGATGCCGAACCCGGCTGCCCTGCGGTGGCACAAGCAGCGTGAGCACGGCCACAACCACAAGGTGATCGCCGTCGAGGTCATGACCGAACGGGCCGATGTGTACTGCCTGCAGGTGGATAAGTACCACAACTTCGCACTTGCGGCAGGGGTGTTCGTTCACAACTGCGGCATGATCGCGGTGCGCACCCAGTTCACCGCCGGGGACGCGGAGAGCCGCGGCGACCTGGCGGCGCTGCGGCGAGCCATCGAGCGCGCGGTCCCGCTGTCGGCCGGACATTACAACACGTCCGTCTACGGCACGCAGACCGCCGGGCGGATCGAGGCCCTGGAGCAGCGCGATGGCGCGGACAGCGCCGAGAAGATCGCGCCGAACTGGCGCCTGCAGTTGGGCACCCTCGGCTCGGGCAACCACTTCATCGAGGTCAGCCTGGACGAGCTGGACCGGCTCTGGCTGTTCCTGCATTCCGGATCCCGGGGCGTCGGCAACAAGCTCGCACAGCGGCACATAAAGATTGCGCAGGCCCTGGCCAAGAGGTGGTGGATTGTCCTGCCCGACCCTGAGCTGGCCTACCTGGTCGAGGGGACCGATGAGTTCTGGGCCTACATCCGGGACCTGCGGTGGGCCCAGCACTTCGCCCTGCTGAACCGCGAGGAGATGATGCACCGGGTCGTTGACTGCGTGCAGAACTGGATCGGCCAGAGCGTCGAGGCGAGCGAGACGGTGAACACCCACCACAACTACACGTCCAGGGAAACGCACTTCGGTAAAGAAGTATGGCTTTCGCGTAAGGGCGCGATCGACGCCTCTGCGGGTGTTCCCGGGCTCATTCCCGGCTCGATGGGCACCCGCTCCTACGTCGTGACCGGCAAGGGCAACCGGTTGGCCCTGAACTCCTCACCGCATGGCGCTGGCCGTCTCTACAGCCGGTCCGCCGCCCGGAAGACGTTCAAACGCAGTCAGCTCGACTCGGCCATGCGCGGCATCGAGTGGCGCCACACGGACGCGTTCCTGGACGAGATACCAGGCGCGTACAAAGACGTGGACGTCATCATGCGGGATGCCGCGGACCTGGTCGAGATCCGCCACACCCTGCGCCAGATCGTCAACGTCAAGGGCGACTGACCGATGAGGCGCCGGATGCGGGATTCCAAGATGTCGTCCTCGCCGAGCCCGTGACTGACCAAGACAGGAGGCAGGACAGCCGATGAGGACGATGTCCGCCACGATCCAGATCGACGCCGCGCCCATGCGCGTGTGGGCGATCCTCACAGACCTGAGCCGGTCCCCGGAGTGGAATCCGCTCTTCCGCTCGGCGGCGGGCGAGGTCACCCTTACTCGGCCCGGGTCGGCCGGGGTCGGCCCGTTATGGGAGGTAATGGCCCCCCGCAAATCTCGCACCCCGCCGATATGGCAGAGTAAACGCATGGTTCAGCGAAAAGACGTCAGGCGGGTCATCCCCGTTCTGGTGGCGCATGCGGCGATCACCGCTCTGACCTGGCGAGACCTTCGGCGGCGCCCTGAAGATCAGGTACGGGGCAGCAAGCGGCTCTGGCGAGTCGCGAGCGCGATGAACACCGTCGGCAGCGTCGCCTACCTGGCCGTCGGGCGGAAGCGGTCGCACGCCGACTGAACCCCCAGTGGGCGGCCCTGAGTTCCGGCGCGGCCTGTACCGGGGAACCGCGCGCTACTATGACCGGTTCCGGGTGCCCTATCCGCAGACCATGATCGATGATCTCGCGGAACGGGCCGGAGTGAGCGGCGAGGGCAGACTCCTCGACCTCGCCTGCGGCACCGGCCCGATCAGCTTCGCCCTGCACCGCCGCTTCGACGAGGTCTGGGCGGTCGACCAGGAGCCGGACATGGTGGGCGTCGCCCGGCAGAAGGCCGAGGCGGCGGGAATCGGCAACATCCGCTTCCTGGCCTCGGCCGCTGAGGACCTGTCCGCGCCGGAGCAGTCGCTCGACCTGGTCGCCATCGGGAACGCGTTTCACCGGCTCCGCCGGGAGGCCGTCGCTGCCCGCGTCTTCCGGTGGCTGCGGCCCGGCCGGTTCCTGGCCCTGGTGTGGGGCGGATCACCGTGGGAGGGCCGGGCACTGTGGCAGCAGGCCATGTCGGTGACCATGCAGCGGTGGATGACCCGGGTGCGCGCCGACGATCGGATCCCGGCGGGGTATGACCAGGCTCGGCAGGACCGGCCGGACGCGGCCGTCCTGCGCGAGTCGGGATTCCAGCTCGCCGGTGCCTACCAGTTCCCCACCGCCCACGAATGGCCGCTGGAAGCGCTCATCGGCTTCGTGTATTCCACGTCGGTCCTTTCCCATGCGGCGCTGGGCGGCCACGCCTCGGGCTTCGAAGACGACCTACGGCACGAACTCTTAGCCCTCGAGCCCAGCGGCCGCTTTCGGCAGACAATCGGATTCGCCTACGAACTGGCCCGCCGTCCGGCATGACAATGACCCGTAACGGCCGACGGGCCCTCTGGCTCGCGTCATTCTCCTGTCGTCCCGTCGATGGACTGAACTCGCGGATGAGCTGAGCGAGTCTCGCTGGCTGGTCCAGGGGGATGAGGGTGTAGCTGTCGTCTACCTCGACCAGCCGTCCTTGCGGGAGGAGCCCGGCGAGGCGCCGGCCGTGCTCGGGGGGCATCACGCGGTCTCCGCTCGCCCAGACCACGAGGGCGGGGCGGCTGAAGCCCGGCAGGCGTTCCGACGCCTTGACCAGGACGCGGGCGTCGGCCGCTGCCGCTCGCAGTGCCCGCACGGCGTCGCGGCGGATCTCAGGCTGCGTCAGGACCGGCTTTATCCACCGGGCGGTGGCCGCGTCTCCGCGCCGGGTCAGCCACCCGAACGCGATCGGGAGCCGCCGGACCATCCGGATCCGCATCTGCTGCATGAACAGCCCGAAGATGGCGGGCGGGAGCTTGCCGGTGAGCACGAGCGTCTTGCCGGTCAGCCCGGGCGGGAAGTTGTCGAATGCGTCACAGGAGACGAGCACGACCCGGCCCACGCGGGAGGCGCCGTCGCACATGAGCAGCTGGACGAGCGCCCCGCCGGTGTCATTGCCGACGAGGGTGACGTCCTGCAGATCGAGGCGGTCCAGGAACTCTGCCACCAGCCGGGCTATCCCGGGCAGCGACAGGTCGGCGTCGGCGTGCATCGCGTGACGGTGCGCCCCCAGCGGCAGCGTCGGTGCCACGCACCGGTAATCGGCGGACAGGTCGGCGACCGGCCCGTCCCACAGCGAGGCGTCCATCATCAGCCCGTGCAACAGCACCACCGCGGGCCCGTCGCCGGTGTCCTGGTATTCGACTGTGCCCGCGGACAGCTCGATCTCTGGCATGCCCATTTCCCTCCGACTGGACCAGATTGACCCTCGGGACAAGTGAACCACGCGGTTCGCAAACTGTCCATCCGAGCCGTCGGCGCCAGACAGGGGCTGCCGGCGAGGGCGGCTACCCGCCGGCGGCCTCTTCCCGCTCCAGTGCACGGGTCAAGGCCTCGAACCCCGCGGCGACTCTCGCGGTATCCCCGCTGGTCAGCCAGTCCACCCTGAAGCCCTGCAGCACCGCGAGGATCATCTCGGCGACCTCGAGCTTGCGCCGGTCGGACCAGCCCGCCGGACAGACGGACAGCAACGGGGGCAGATACTGCTGCGACGCGTCCCGGCCGAGCGCGGCATAGCGTTCGGGGTCGTAGATCGCCAGGCCGATGGCCTGCTCGAGCACCCGCAGGCCCGACTCCTCTCCCATGAGGACGGCCCCCACCGCGCGCACCCGGGCCGCCAGCGGCCGGCCCGCCGGTCCCCGGGTGGCGGCGGCCAGCGCGTTGCCGATGCGCCTTTCGCGCAACTGGAGGATGGCCTGCCGCAGCAGGTCGTCGGCCCCGTCGAAGTGGTAGAGCAGCACCTTGTGCGTGGTGCCGGCCGCCCGCGCAGCACGCCGCAGCGAGAAGTCCACCAGGCCGTTGACCGCGAGGTCGTCCGCGACCCGGCCGAGGAGTTCCTGACGGCGAGCCTCGCCTCGCTTCGACCCCGCCGATCGCCGGTAGCCCGCCGGCCGTTGTGAGCCCTGGTTCGCTGAGGCGCCCACATCGACAGCACCCATACGTCAAACGTCCTCACACAGCGGCTGCACGGGCCGACCCTACCCGGACCAGGACGCCAGCAGCGCCCAGGCAGGATGCTGCCAGCAGGTTGGCAATACCTGCTTCTTTCGTTCCCGAACTACTGGGAGCGCTCCTGGCCTGGGTCGCTACCAGCCATAGCGGCTTCTCGGGCTGCGCGTTCCACCTGGTCACGGTGAGACTGCCACCAGGCCTGATCGCCTGACGGCACGTTGGTGCGCTCGCTCGCCAGCCCCACTTGCCCGTCGATGAGTTCTCGGATGATGTCTGCATGACCGGCGTGCCGGTTGGTATCGACGGCGACGCGGACCAGGAGGTGGTGCAGCGTCACCTCGTTCCGGTCGGGCGGCCACCACGGCACCTGGCCGACAGCGTCCAGCGCGAGCGCGTCGATCGTGGCATCCGAATGCACCCATGCCCGGCGGTACCGGCCCGTGATGAAGTCGCGTGATTCTGCTGCGCTGGCCCACATGTCGGAGTTCGGGTCGGCTTCGTCCCAGGGCAGCCGGTCTTCGGAAGGCCGGCCGAACGCGTCACCGAAGTACCCCAGCTCGACGCCTGTCAGGTGCTTGACCAGCCCGAGCAGGTTGGTGCCGGTCGGCACCAGCGGACGGCGGATGTCATACTCGGAGAGCCCGTCGAGCTTCCACAGCACCGCCTCGCGACCTTCCTGCAGGTAGCGGCACACGTCGGCTTTCAGATCAGATCCGGCCACGCGTTATCTCCCGTGCGCGGATAGCAGCTAGCGCGGAGCGTTCCCGTCCGCTTCGCGCAGGCTTCAGGACGTGCCGCCGAAGTCGACATCCTTGGCCTCGACCGTCCCGGCCGTCCGCCCCGGCGCCGTCTGGTAGGTCCAGTACAGGTTCGTGTGCGCGATGACCTGCTCTGGCGGCGGTGCCCCCCACGCCGTCTGGTCCTCCGTCGTGTGGGCGTCGCTGACCAGGGTCGCGTCGTACCCCCTGGCGAACGCACCATGGAGCGTCGAGCGGATGCACGCATCGGTCTGGGCGCCGACCACGACGAGTCGCCCGACTCCGAGGCCCGACAGCACATTCTCGAGCGTGGTGTCTTCGAAGGAGTCGCCGTAGTTCTTCTCGACGAGCGGCTCGACGTCGCCCGGAGTCAGCTCGGGGACGATCCGCCAGTCGTCGCTCCCTCTGGCCAGCTGTTCGTCGGAGTGCTGGACCCAGACAACGGGGACCCGTTCCCGCCGCGCCTTCTCGACGAGACTGCCGACGTTCGCGACGACCGCGTCGCGCTCGGGAGCCCCCTCGACGACGCCGTTCTGCACGTCGACGACGAGGAGCGCGGTGCCTGGCCGGTTCTCGAGTGTGGTCATGGTTCTAGTGTGCCCCGATGGAGGAGGCGATCGCGCTGCTATCCGGACAGCTCGCCCTCGGTCCGCCGGAGTCCCGTGCGGGAATCCGGACGGTCGACATTCCAGGCCTGCTCGTCTCCCCCGTGTCGGCTTCGCAGGATCGGGCAAAGACCATGACCACACCGGCCGCCGACCCGGCGGCCTCCCCTGTGCTGCTGCCCGGCTTCGAGTACCGGCGCATAGACGTCGAGGGCGGCGAAGCCGATCGCATGCCGCCCGTAGGGCGGCCTAGACGCGGCGTCTGGGAGCAGGACAATCGCGAGCGAGAGCTGCCACAATTAGTTGCGATGAGCGACGAGACAGCAGCCGTGATAATCCCGGGGGACGACCCTAGAGCCATCGAGTTGGTGCTCGCCGTCCGCGGCGGCGCAATCGACACGATCCGACGCCTTCTGTCCGAGCATCCCGGACTCGCGAAAGCCAGACTTGGCTCTAAGGACGACGGCACGCGGACGCCATTGCATCTTGTCACCGACTGGCCCGGCTACTTCCCCCGCGGCCCAGAGATCGTCCGGCTCTTGATCGATGCCGGCGCTGATCCCAACGCTCTTACCACCGGTCGAGGTGCTGATCCCCACGCTGTTACCACCGGTCGAGGTTCAGAGACGCCGCTTCACTGGGCCGCGAGCAGCGACGATGCCGATGTTGCGCGGGCACTGATTGACGGCGGCGCGGATCTGGAGACACCCGACGGATCTATCGGGACGCCTCTGGATAACGCGATCGGCTACGGCTGCTGGCACGTCGCGCGCATGCTTGTGGCCCGCGGTGCCGGAGTCGGCAAGCTCTGGCACGCTGCCGCCCTGGGCATGCTCGAACGCCTGGAGGATCTCCTCCCGCAGCCGGGGACCGGCCAGGAACAGCTTTCCCAGGCGTTCTGGCATGCCTGTGCCGCCGGGCAGCGCCGCGCGGCGGAGCGCTTGCTGCACGCGGGTGCCGATCTCAATTGGATTCCGGACTACGCGGACGGGACAGCGCTGGACACCGCGGCCGGACTTGGGACACGTCGAGAGAACGTGATCGAATGGTTGCGGTCCAAAGGTGCCCAATCGGCCCGTCCCACGGGGTGAGCTTCGCAAGAAGCTATATCAGGCCATGCGCGCCGACCTTGGCGAGCCGGTCTAACTGTGCGAGCGGTCGGCTCTAACTCGTCCGGTCGTTCATGCCTCGGCTGGTAGTAGACCGATCAGCACCCTCGCGCAATCCGCCTCCGGGTGGTGAAGATCCTCTCAGCCGACCCTTGCTCGATGATCCGGCTCGCGCGCATGACCGCGCCCAAGTGCGAGACCTGGCGCTTCTGGATGAGTGCCAGCATCGTTTCCTGCCACATGATCAGAACCGGCGAACGTTCATGGACACCCCACTAGCCATGCCTTAGGAGCGTTCCCTGACGTACACGCCCCGGCCGGTCTCGGTCTCGACTAGCCCTTCCTCCCTGAGCTTCGCGACGGCACGCTTAACAGTGCCGTCGCTGATCTCATACCGCTGCATCAGGGTGCGCTGGCTCGGCAGCAGCTTCCCCGGCGCGATCTCCCCCGACTCGATCATGGCGCGCAGGATGTCCGCAAGCTGCTGCCAGACAGGCCGGCCGGCATCATGATCGATCGTCACCAGGCCAACGTAGATAGGTCCTCCCGAGCTATCTCAGCCCGTCCTGGGCCAACCTGGGTCTACCCAGGTATCATGCGGGCTAGGCCAGAGCCCCCGACACAGGATGCTTGTAACGGCTGCGGGCACCGGGGCGCTTGTCCTACGAGGAGTCCCGCATGGGGAAGATCGCCAGCGTGGAAGTCGTCTACGAGATCGACGGGGAGAACGGGGTGGAGGCCAAGTCCATCAGCCTGACCGCCATGCGCAAGCATGCAAAGCCGGAGCGCGTCGAGGATCTTATTGAGGATCTTGAACTCATCTCCCAAGACGTACAGGCCGCTCGTGATGCGGCCGAACCGGGCCGCCTGAGGGTGATCAGGTGAACGACGACGGGATGACCAGTGAGTCGGTCGAAGCTGAGTTCCCTGGCTGGGAGGCTTGGCAGGGCATCGACCGGATCTGGCATGCCCGCATCAGGGGCGCCACGCCTCCGGTGATGGTTCACGGGGAGGACTTGTTAGACCTCAGAGACGAGATCAAGCGCTGGTTGTCGAAGTCGGAGGCTTACCGGCACTCAGTAGACCACCGAGGCTGAACGCGGGCCTTGGCCGCCGACACCGCGGCGAGCGCCGACGTCGGCTCGCCGCCCGCACGCCCGGCAAGATGCCCGCGTCACGTCCCCCAGCATCGCGGCACGGGATCTGCGGTCACGTCTGCTATCGGCTCATATGCCGTTGACCTGCTGGGACGCTGCTCAGCGATGCGCTATGACTGGCGGCGTTGAGCGCTGCTGTAAGGCCAAAATGAGGCCAGTGGGGCCGGGGTAATCACCAGTAGGCTGGCCGTGAGTTGCCTGTCAAGCGAGCCTTGACAACGCCAGGGTCGCTGGCACAGATCGCGACTTCGGCGTTATCGTGGAACTGCGCGGCGCCGTTTCTGGTACCCCTTTTCGCTGTAGTGATAATGCTCGTCTTTAGCTCGCTTGCGGCCGAGCGACCTTGGGCACAGCTCGTGGTAGCAGTTGTTGTCGTGAACCCCGGTGCAGCCGGGGTGCGGGCACATCATGCCGCGTTGGCCTCGACGTTGCCGAGGAAGGCGTCAAGCTGCTTCCTGGTAATGATCCGGCGACGGCCGACCTTGATGTAGCCGAGCCGACCGGCATTCATCTCGTCGTAGATGAGCGACCGGCTGAGGCCGGTCTCCTCAGCGATCTCATCGACTGAGTAAGCGAGTTTCTCGGACAACACTAAAGCCTCCTGGGCACACCTTGATCGTCCCCAGAAGGCCCCTTTTCGTGTCGACTGAACTCTGTTCAGAGAGTTACCCGAGTGCTCCGGTTGGGGCGGCTTACACTATCGACTTTGCCAGCCAATCTATCAGGCGACGTGACGGGATGTTGCCCCACGCAAGCTCACGCCGGGCCACGTCAGGCGAAGATGCGGGCCATGATCTCGGCGCCGGTCGTGATGACCGCGCGTAGCTCCTTGCGGTAGACCACTTCGGTCGTCCTGGTGCTGGAGTGGCCGGCGAGGCGGGCTATCTCCTCGATCGAAACGCCGCCCTCGGACATGAGCGACACAAATGTGTGGCGCAGTTCCCGCGGCGACCAGCCAGGGCCAAGGCCCGCTGCTCTGCATAGCTTACGGAACTCACGCCGCACGTTGTGTGCGTCCAGCTCCGTGCCTACCGTCGTGGTGGAGACCAGGCCGGTCTCCTGCCACAGCTTGTCGGCCTTAACCCTGTCGGCATCCTGAATCTCCTTGCGCTTGCGGAGAGCGTCAACGCCCGGCGGCGGCAGTGCCAGCGTCCTGCGGGACTTCTCAGTCTTGGTATCGCCGTGTTGCCGTACGGAACGCCATACCGCAACTGACGGCGGAACGGGCGGCTCGGCGTCCGGCTGGCCCTCAAGGTCGACTTGATCCCACCGCAGAGCCCTGGCTTCCTCGGGCCGGATGCCGGTGAGCAGGCTCAGCATGATGTAGGCGTGCAAGCTGGACGTGTCGGCTGCCGCCATCAGTGCCTTCGCCTGGTCCAGCGTCATCGCCTTCGACAGCCGTCCGGCCTGCCCTTCGGGCAGCTCGGCCAGCGCTGCAACGTTGCGACGAACGTGGTCGTTGGCCTCGGCTCGCCTGATCGCCCGGACCAGGCAGTTGCGAGCGATCTGCACGGTCCTAGTCGACCGTGTTGCGGCCATCTGGACCAGGGCGCCGCGGACATCATTGGCGGTCAGGTCTCGTAGCGGCCGGTCCCCGATGGTGGCAAGCAGCGGCTTGAGTACGTCCCTGGCGTCGTTAACCGTCTTAACTGAGCGACCGTCCAGGCCGTTAGCGAGCCAATCATCCGCGCAGCTCTGGACCGTGTATGCGGCCGATGAGCGGGCGCCTACGTCCAGCTCCTCGTGCAGATCCTTGAGCTTGTCCTTGACGTCCTGCTTGGTGCGGCCAGACACTTTCCGCCTGATACGTCGGCCGCCAGGCCCAGCGCCCAGCGACACGGCACCCCGCCAGCGGCCGGGACAGCCGCGGTGGAAGCGATCATCCCGGCAGTCGCCAGCGTGGTCAAAGTAGATCGCGTCCTCGTTGTGACCTCTGCGCGTCATGGGGGCCAACGCTAGCACGTTGGCTCCCAGTTTGGCTCCCGTCATCGGCCACATGTGCTACGGTTGACCCGTTGCTGCTGGTCAAGTGAGTGGAGCTAAGGGGACTTGAACCCCTGACCCCCTGCTTGCAAAGCAGGTGCTCTTCCAGCTGAGCTATAGCCCCAGCGTCGCCTGCGCGGCGCTCTCAGGTTACCTGTGGTCGCGCGGGCATGTGGCGGCCGATGTCCTCTCGCCGATCCTGCGATCGCCGGATCGGCTGCCGGGCTCTGCAGGTTGTGGCTGGCAACTTGCACGGATAACCGTGCAACAACTTGTCTGGTTGTCCAGTGAATGTGCCGCCTCCTTGATAACGTAACTATCCGGGACCAGCAGAACTCACGGTGTGACCAAGAGATGGTCCACGTATCACCGGGACGCGACAGTCACGGTGGGCTAGCGCGGGAGCACCCGTCTCGCTCTCCACCTAGCCGACCTGAGTCGGGACGGGGAGTGACTTTGGCAATGGGCATGCAGTGGCAGATGGGGAGTACACCCCTCGATTTCAACGATTTCGGCCTGCGGGCCGCGTACCGGCCACGACACGCCGCATCGAAACGGCATCAGCCATCGCGTGCCGGCGGCCCGCCGCGCGCCAGCGTTGCTGAGGAGGCCGGAGTGGACGCGGCTAGAACGCAGGACTACGCGCATCATCAAGCAGCCGCCGGCGGCCAGAGCTACGGCTTCTCGCCGGTGCCGATCAGGCAGATGCTGCTGGACCGGGCCGCGACCCTGGTTCGGCTGCATCCTCGGCGGCACGACACCAGCGAGTCGGTGTCCCAGCAGGGGTGGGCCTAGCTATCGGTCGTTTCCCGCACGACGGGATTCGATGGGCATCCGTGAGGTCGGGCGGGTGCCAGCGGCGGGGGCATCCGGCGCTGAACCTGGCGCCGGATCCCCGGCGACATGCAGCAACTCTGGCAGGTGCGCGATGGTGGGAATCAGATGGGTCGCGCCCGCCCGCCGCAGCCGGTCACTGCTGTGCGCCCCGGTCAGCACGCCGGCGACGAGGCCGGCGCCGGCCCGCCGCCCGCACAGGATGCCGCTATCGGCGTCGTCGGCGACGGCAGTCTCGGCCACGTCCGCCACGCCAAGCCGGAGCATCGCCGACAGGACCAGGTCAGGCCACGGGCTCCCCCGGGGCACGTCCTCGGGGGACAGAGCCAGGTCGACGCGATCCCACCAGCCGAGGGTGTCGAGCACCATGGTCAGGACCCGGCGGGAAAAGCTGGTGATCAGGCAGATGCGGATGCCCGCACCGGCGAGCTTCTCCATGACTTCCTCTGCGCCTGACACCGGCGTGACGCCCATCCGGCCGATCGCATCGCAGAAGGAGCGATCGAGCACGACATGCGCCGCCTGGGCCCGGGCCTGGCTGTCGGGAAACATGGCCCGCAGGACGTCGACGGCGTACTGCCCCCTCGCCTGGTACACCTGGGCCATGCACCTGGCGTAGGCGGCGGTACCGGTCACGACCCCCTGCGTGGCGATGGCCTCGGCGTACGCGCGGTCCACCATGCCGCCGTCGTCGACCAACGTGCCGATGAGGCCGCAGCAGACCAGCGAGACTGGCATCGCGCCGCTCGCCTGGTCACCTTCGCGCGCCGGCACGGCCGGTCCGGCGGGAGAATCTAGTCGTCGTCCGTCGTGGCCTCGGTCCACAGGTCAAGCTCGGCGCGATCGGCCTGGACCTTCCTCCAGACGGCGAAAACGCCGGCTCCGACGAGGACGAGCAGGAGCAGCTTCTTCACGGGCGCGCACCCTCCACCTTGGCTGCCGGGGAACCGGCCGAATCTGACTGACCAGATCCATGAGATCCCTGAAGCCTAGCAAGCCGCGCGGTCAGCGCGGCCGTTCCACTCGCGCCTCATCCCACACCGGCTCCGGGGCCTCATACACGTCGCCATCGGCCCCGAACACCAGAAACCGGTCGAACGAGCGCGCGAACCAGCGGTCGTGGGTGGCGGCCAGCACCGTGCCCGAGTACGACTCCAGGCCGTCCTGCAGAGCCTCGGCGCTGGCCAGGTCGAGGTTGTCGGTCGGCTCGTCGAGCAGGAGCAGCGTCGATCCGGCCAGCTCGAGCAGCAGGATCTGGAGCCTCGCCTGCTGTCCTCCCGACAGGGTCCCGAACGGCTGCAGCGCGCTGGACTGCAGCTCATACCGGGCAAGCGCCGCCATCGCCTCGTTCGGCAGCATCGCGTGGGACGTCATGAGGATCTCGCGCGGGTTCTTCCCCTCCAGGTCGGGCCGGGAGTGGGTCTGAGCGAATATGCCGGGCACCACGCGAGCCCCGAGCCGCGCGACGCCGCGATGCCGCACCGGCTCCCCGGCGAGCAGGCGGAGGAAGTGCGACTTGCCAGATCCGTTGGAGCCGAGCACAGCGACCCGCTCGCCGTACCAGGCCTCAAGGTCAAACGGGTGCATCAGCCCGGTGAGCTCGAGGTTTTCGCAGATCACCGCCCGCTTGCCGGTGCGCCCGCCGCGCAGGCGCATCCGCACGTTCTGCTCCCGCGGCGCGAGCTCGGGCGGGCCAGCCTCCTCGAACTTGCGCAGCCGGGTCACCGCGGCCTGCAGCCGCGAGGCCATGTCCGAGTTGTAGGACGCCTTCTGCCGGTACATCCGCACCAGCTGCTTGAGCTTCTCGTGCTCCTCGTCCCAGCGACGGCGAAGCTCGTCGAGCCGATCGCTGCGTTCCCGCCGGGCCTGTGCGTAGCTCGCGAACCCCCCGCCGTGCACCCAGACCTTCCGGTCCTCCACGGTGATGATCCGCTCGGCGGCGTTCGCGAGCAGCTCCCGGTCGTGGCTGACCAGCAGCACGGTCTTCGCGGTGGCGGCGAGCTGCTGCTCGAGCCAGAGCTTGCCGGGGACGTCCAGGTAGTTGTCCGGCTCGTCGAGCAGCAGGACCTCGGTCTTGTCCCGGAGCAGCGACTCGAGGACGAGCCGCTTCTGCTCGCCGCCGGACAGGGTGCCCACCTCCCGCCAGCGGCAGCGGTCGTATCCGGCGCCCAGCGCGGCGGTGCAGCAGGAATCCCAGTGCACCTCGGCCTGGTAGCCGCCCGCATCGCCCCACTCCGCGAGCGCCGCGGCGTAGCGGATCTGGGTCGGCTCGTCGTCGCGCTCCATCATCGCCAACTCGGCGGCATCGAGCCGGGAGGCGGCCTCCCGCACCCGGGGCCCCGCTATCGACAGCAGCAGGTCGCGCACGGTCACAGTGCCAGCCCGGGGGGACACTCTGCTCCCCCCCGGGGATGCCCCCGGACCCCATGGCCCGGACCCCCCGAGGCTGTCCCGGATTCCGCCCACGAACTGCCGCATGACGCCGATGCCGCCGCTGGAGGAGACGGACCCCGACTGCGGAGCCAGGTCGCCGGCGATCAGCCGCATGAGCGTCGTCTTTCCCGCGCCGTTGGGGCCGACCAGCGCGGCGACCGTGCCCTCACCCACCCGGAAGGACGCGTCGTCGAGCAGCACGCGGCCGTCCGGGAGGGCGTGGCTGACGTGCGCAACCTCGACATGGCCCACCTGGCCCCCTTTCCGCGTTGCGCATCCGCGGCCGACAATAGCGGGATGGACCCCCAGCCCTTCAACACAAATTCGCGGCTACGCGCGTCCGACGCGGACCGGGACCGGGCCGCGGCGGTCCTCAACGAGGCCCTCGCGGAAGGCAGGCTGACCGCGCAGGAGCACTCGGACCGGCTCGACTCCATCTACGCGGCCAAGACTCACGCCGATCTGGTACCGCTGCTCGAGGATCTCCCCGCGCAGCCTGATTCCGCGGCGCCGGTACCCGCCTCTGGCAGGGCCGAGCGCGAACGCGGCAGCCGGATCATCGCGGTGTTCGGCGGCGCGTCGAGGAAGGGCGCCTGGCGTGTTCCGCCCAGCAGCACGGTGGTAACCGTCTTCGGCGGCGCCGACATCGACCTGCGCGACGCCATCCTGCCGGGACGGGAAATCACCATCCGGGCGGTGTCGGTGTTTGGCGGGATGTCCATTACCGTTCCGCCCGAAATGCGCGTGATCGACTCCGGTGTGGCGGTGCTCGGCGGGCGCGACGTCTCCGGTGACACCGCCGAGTCCACGGGACCCGATGCCCCCGTGCTCAGGCTGGCGGGCATCTGCGTGTTCGGCGGCGTATTCGTCGGACACAAGGAACGCAAGACCGACCGCCGCTAACCGCTTTTCACCTGCCGCATGAGAGCGGATCTGGTGCGGCCCCGGGGCGGGCGGTGTCAGCGGGGGGCGGACGGGGGCGCGGCGGCGGACGGGGTCGGCCAGGGAGGCGGTCAGCTGGTCCAGCGCGGCCAGCGTGTGCGCGCTCACCACGGCGTCGCAGTGCGGCCAGGCAGCGGCCATGCCCCCGGCCAGGGGCTGGTAGCTCGTGCTCTTCGTCCGCGGGTTCACCCACACGATGCGGAACGCGACCAGGGACAGCCGTTCCATCTCCCGGCGCAAGACCTCCGGATCGCCCGTGTCCCAGCCATCGGAGATGATGACGATGATCGCGCCCCGGGCCATGCCGCGGCGGCCGTAGACGTCATTGAACTCCTTGATCGAGGCGCCGATCCTGGTCCCGCCCAGCCAGTCGGGCGCGGCCTCACCCGCGCGCTGCAGCGCCGGGCCCGGCAGCGTCCTGGCCAGCGCCGGCGTGAGCCGGGTGAGCCGGGTGGCGAAGCTGAACACCTCCGCCCGCGCGCCGCCCGCAGCGCAGTACAGCAGCTGGATCATGGCTCGCGCGTACGGCTCCATCGACCCGGAGATGTCGCATAGCACCACCAGGCGGCGTGGGCGCCGTGATGGTGCCCTTGAGATAAGCCTGAACGCGTAGCCGCCGGTCCGTCTGGCCTGCCGCAGCGTTGATCGCACGTCGGTGCGGGGGCCGCCGGGCCGCCGGTGCTGGCGGCGTGAGCGGCGCGCCGGCACCGCCAGGGTGATACCGCGCATGAGCTCGGCGAGCAGCAGCAACTCCGATTCCGACAGCTCCGCGAAGTCCTGGCCCGCCAGCCGCTCGACGGTGCTGCCGAGGTACCGGTGCTCGATCTCGCGCTCCGGCTCGGAGGAGTCGTCACGGTCAGCACCGTCGGGGCCCGCGCCCGGCGTCGCGGCCAGGCGTGAGTCGCTGACGTGGGCCTTGGCGGCCTGGGCCGCCTGCGCCAGCAGGTCTTCGGGGGTGGACGGCCGGGCGGGCGCCGGTCCGTCCTGGTCGCCGCGGCGACCTGCCGGGTCGGTCAGGCCGCCGAAGACCTGGTTGAAGACCCCCTGCAGGATCTCGATCTGGTCCCGGCCGGACACAAGCGTCGCGAGCGCGCACAGGTACAGGGCATCCGGCGTCCGCGGCCGGGCGAGGGTGACCGCGCTCGCGAACCGCTCGCAGCGCCCCGGCCCGACCGGCAGCCCGGCGCGCCGCAGCCCGGCCCCAAACCGGGCCACCACCTCGGCCAGGTCGCCGCCGGGGACCGGGGGCGGGAGAGCCCGCGGCTCAGCCATCGCGGCTCGGCCCCAGCGGTGTCGCGATCTCAGCCATCGTCGGTGACCAGCACGCCGAACCCGTTGGCCCGCACGGCCCGAAGGTCCTCGGCGTACTTGAGCACGGCGCCCGCGGTCTGCTCCGCCACGTCCTCGTCGAGCTTCTCCGCGCCCAGCATGTGCAGCGCCGCGGTCCAGCTGATGGCCTCGGCGACGCCGGGCGGCTTGGCCAGGTCGAGACCGCGCAGCCGGGCGACGCCGTCGGCGACCTGCCCGGCGAGCGGGGTCGCCGCCGCGGGCACCCGGCGCCGTATGATCGCCGCGACCCGCTCGACGCCCGGGTAGTCGATCCAGTGGTACAGGCAGCGCCGCTTCAGGGCGTCGTGCAGGTCGCGGGTGCGGTTCGAGGTCAGCACCACGACCGGCGGAAACGCCGCCCGCAGCGTGCCGAGCTCGGGAATGGTCACCGCGGACTCGGCCAGCAGCTCGAACAGGAACGCCTCGAACTCGTCGTCGCCCCGGTCGACCTCGTCGATCAGCAGCACCGCCGGGCGCGGTCCCGGATGCTCGATCGCGGCCAGCAGCGGCCGCGCGAGCAGGTACTCCGGTCCGAACAGGTCCGCCTCGCGCGGCGTCTCACCCCTGGCCTCGGCCAGCCGGATGGCGAGCAGCTGCCGCGGGTAGTTCCACTCGTAGAGCGCCTCCGCGGACGTCAGGCCCTCGTAGCACTGCAGCCGGATCAGCGGCGTGGCGATGGCCCCGGCCAGCGCCTTCGCGGCCTCGGTCTTGCCGACGCCGGGCTCTCCCTCGAGCAGCAGCGGCTGGCCCATCCGGGCCGCGAGGAACAGCGCGGTGCCCAGCGGCGGATCGGCCAGATAATCCTCGGCGTCGAGGGCGCCCAGCAGCGAGGCCACGTCCGGCAGCTGCTCTGCCAGGCCGGTCATCCGGGGTGAGGGCAGGGAGACCACATCCCTCCATCATGCTGCAGCCGGAACGCTGCGTGGGCCACGACCGCGTTGTGCGTCACCGGATGGCTTGGTCGGTGGGCAGGAAGCAGCGGCCGGAGCGCCGCCGGGCCACGAAAAGCCTCACCGGATCGCCAGGTCGCCGCGGACCGGGCGGCCCTGGATCGCGCTCCACACGTTCGCCGGGGTGAGCGGCATGTCGGCGTGCCGTACCCCGAACGGCCGGAGCGCGTCGATCACCGAGTTGACCACGGCGGGCGGCGACCCGACGGTAGCCGCCTCGCCGATCCCCTTGGCGCCGATCGGGTGATGCGGCGACGGCGTGACGGTCGCGCCGAGCTCCCAGGACGGGCATTCCACCGAGGTGGGCAGCAGATAGTCCATGAACGACCCGCCCAGGCAGTTGCCGTCCTCATCGAACGCGATCACCTGCATCAGCGCCATGCCGACGCCGTCCGCGAGCCCGCCGTGCACCTGCCCCTCGACGATCATCGGGTTGATCTGCACCCCGCAGTCGTCGACCGCGATGAACCGGCGGACCTGCACCTGGCCGGTGCCCGGATCCACGTCGGTGACGCAGATGTAGGCCCCGAACGGGTAGGTGAGGTTCGGCGGGTTGTACACCGTCTCCGCGTCCAGGTGGCCGTCGACGCCCTCCGGCAGCTCCAGCGCGGAATGCGCGGCCATCGCGATCTCGGCGATGGTCCTGGCCTGCTCCGGGTCGCCGCGCACCTGCCACCGGCCGTCGGCCCACTCCAGGTCGTCCGGCGAGGCCTCCAGCATCGCCGCGGCGACGATCCTGGCGCGCTCGCGCACCTTGCGCGCCACCACGGCGGCGGCCGCGCCCGAGACTGGCGTGGAGCGGGACCCGTAGGTGCCGAGCCCGAACGGCGTCCGGTCCGTGTCGCCGTGCACCACCTCGACGTCGTCCGGTGACATGCCCAGCTCCTGGGCGACGATCTGCGCGAACGTGGTCTCGTGACCCTGCCCCTGGGTCTGGCAGGAGATCCCGAGCACCGCCGTGCCGGTCGGGAAGACCCGCAGGTCCGCGCCGTCAGCCATGCCGAGGCCGAGGATGTCCATGTGCTCGCGCGGGCCGGCCCCGACCCCCTCGGTGAAGAAGCTCAGCCCGATGCCCATGTACTCGCCGCGCTCGCGCTTCTCCGCCTGCTCGCGGCGCAGCTCGGGGTAGCCGGCGATGTCCATCGCGACCTGCAGCGCCCGCGGGTAGTCGCCGGAGTCGTACTCCCAGCCGGTCGGGCCGGTGTAGGGAAACTGCTCGGGGCGCAGCAGGTTCTTCATCCGCAGCTCGGCGGGGTCCATCCCGAGCTCGCAGGCCAGCAGGTCGACCATCCGCTCCACCAGGTAGACCGCCTCGGTGATGCGGAACGAGCACGCGTACGCGACGCCGCCGGGGGCCTTGTTCGTGTACACCCCGGTGACCTCGCAGTGCGCGGCCCGCAGATCGTAGGAGCCGGTGAACATGTGGAAGAACCCCGCCGGGAACTTCGTCGGCTGCGCCGAGCCGTTGAACGCGCCGTGGTCGGCCAGCACCCGCGCCCGCAGGCCCAGGATCCGGCCGTCCGAGGTCGCGGCGATCTCGCCGTGCATGTGGTAGTCCCGCGCGAACGTGGTGGACATCAGGTTCTCGGACCGGTCCTCGACCCACTTGACCGGCTTGCCACACATGATGGACCCGACGATCGCGCAGAGGTACCCCGGGTAGATCGGGACCTTGTTGCCGAAGCCGCCGCCGATGTCCGGGGAGATGATCCTGATCTTGTGCTCGGGAAGGCCGGCGACCAGCGCGTACAGGGTGCGGTGCGCGTGCGGTGCCTGGGTCGTGGACCAGACGGTGAGCTTCCCGCTCACTGTGTCCATGTCGGCCACCGTCCCGCAGGTCTCCAGCGGGGCCGGGTGGGAGCGCGGGTAGAGCATGTCCTGCGTCACGACCACGTCCGCCGCGGCGAACACCGCGTCGGTCCCGGCCTTGTCGCCTGCCTCCCAGTCGAAGATGTGGTTGTCCTGCCTGCCCGCCAGGTCGTCGCGGATCACCGGGGCCCCGGGGTCCAGGGCCTTCGTGGCGTCGATCACCACGGGCAGCGGCTCGTAGTCGACGTAGATGAGCTCGAGCGCGTCACGCGCGGAGTAGCGGTCCTCGGCGACCACGAACGCGACCTCCTGGCCCTGGAACCGCACCTTGTCGGTGGCCAGGACGGCCTGCACGTCGCGGGACAGGGTCGGCATCCAGGCGAGCTTGAAGTCCTCGAGCGTCTGGCCGGTGATGACGGCCCGGACCCTGGGATGGGCCTGCGCCGCGGCGGTGTCGATCGAGACGATCCTGGCGTGCGCCAGCGGGCTGCGCAGGATCGCGCCGTGCAGCATCCCGGGGAGCTGGATGTCGTCCACGAACTGGCCCTTGCCGCGGATGAACCGGGCGTCCTCCTTGCGCTTGATCGGCCCGTAGGCAGTGTTTTTCTCGCTCGCCTCCGGGGCGCTCTTGAGGCGCCGCCTTCCCTCGTCGCTCGTTCCTCGCTCCTCAGTCCAGGCGGCACCGCGCCCCTTCGGCTCAATCATGGGTGCTTGGCGGCCCAGAGGACGGAACGGACGATGTTCTCGTAGCCGGTGCACCGGCAGACCTGGCCGGACAGCGCCTCGCGGACCTGCTCGGGCGAGGGGTCCGGGTGGTGGTCAAGCAGCCACCGGGAGGTCAGCATCATGCCCGGCGTGCAGAACCCGCACTGCAGGCCGTGACACTCCGTGAAGCCCTGCTGGATCGGGTCGAGTGCGCCGTCGCGTTCCAGGCCCTCCACGGTGAGCACCCGGTGCCCGTCCGCCATGGCCGCGAGCACCGTGCACGATTTCACCGGGGTGTCGTCCAGCCAGACCACGCAGGCCCCGCAGTTCGACGTGTCGCAGCCCCAGTGCGAGCCGGTGAGGCCCAGGTGATCCCGCAGGAAGTGGATCAGCAGCAGCCGCGCCTCGACCTCGCGCGCGTAGTCGGTGCCGTTGACGTTCACGGTTATCTGCACTGTTTCTTTCGCTCGCCTCCGGGGCGCCTTGAGGGCGCCGCCTTCCCTCGTCGCTCGTACTCTGTGTCCCGCTCGCCTCCGGGGCGCCTTTGAGGCCCTCCGGCTCGCTCGTTCCTCGCTCCTCAGTCCGGCCGGCGCCGCGCCCCTTCGGCTCGGTCAAGTGCCCGGCGCAGCGCGCGCGTGGTGAGCTCCCGGGCGAGATGCCGCTTGTAGTCGGCCGGCCCGCGCTGGTCGGAGCTGGGACGGCAGTGCTCGGCCGCGATCTCGCCGGCCCGGGCCAGGGTGGCCCCGGTGGGCGGTGCGCCCTGCAGCATGTCCTCGGCCTCGGCCGCGGCGAAGTTCCGGGCGCCCACGGCGGTGAGGCCGATCCCGGCCTCCGCGATCGTGTCACCGGCCAGCCAGATGGCCGCGGCGGCCGCCCCCACCGGCCAGTCCCCGACCCGGCGCCCCACCTTCTCGTAGGCGCTGCCGCCACCGGGCCTGATCGCGATCCTGATCTCGGTCAGCAGCTCGCCAGGGGCCACCACGGTCTCGTAGGGCCCGGTGAAGAACTCCCGGGCGGGCACCGTCCGGCTGCCGTCCGGCCCCTGGATGACCATGCTCGCCTTGAGCGCCGCGAACGCCGCGGACAGGTCCTCGGACGGGTCAGCCTGGCAGAGCGACCCGCCGACCGTGCCCCAGTTGCGCACGACGGGGTCGGCGATCACCTTCTCGGCGTCGTGCAGGATCGCGAAGTGCTCGCCGGCGACCGCCGAGTCCAGCAGCTGGGCATGCCTGGTCAGCGCGCCGATCTGCAGCTCGCCGCCAGTCCCGTCAGCCCCGCTCTGGCCTGCACCGCCGGTCACCCGGATGTAGCAGAGCTCGCTGAGCCCGTTGATGTCGATCAGGGTCTCCGGCTGCGCGAGCCGGAGCTTCATCATCGGGATCAGGCTGTGCCCTCCGGCCAGGATGCGGGCCTCCGGGCCGAACCTGGCCAGCAGCGCGATCGCGTGCGTGACGCTGGTGGCCCTCTCGTACTCCACGTACGCCGGAACCTGCATGCGGCCCTCCCTCGCGCCACGGCACGCGTCACGAGTCTACGGTCCTGTCCCGAGCCGGGGCCGGGACAGGAGCTGGTGACGCCGAGCGCGGGTCATACTGAGTGGGTCATGACCCTCACTCAGCTCAACGCGTTCGTCCTGGTGGCCCGGCTCGGCTCGGTGACGGCCGCGGCGAACGCGCTCGGCGTCAGCGAGCCTGCCGTGTCGCAGGCGCTGTCGGCTCTCCGGCTGCACCTGGGTGACCCGCTGGTCAGCCGCGGGCCGAACGGCATGACGCTGACCACGGGCGGCTCCCGGCTGCTGGCCACCGCATCGCAGATCGTGGTACTCGGCGCGGAGGCCCACGCCGCGGTCCGGGCCGCGCAGGGCGCCCCGGAGCAGATGCGGGTAGTGGCGACGTCCACGATCGCGGAGTTCGTCGTCAGCCCGCTGATGGAGGCGTTCACCCGGCGTTTCGCCGGCTCCGTCGAGGTCTCGGCCGGGGTCGCGGCCACGAGCGAGATGCCGGTGCTGGTCGCGAACCGCCTGGCCGACGTGGCCATCGGCCCGGGCCTGCCGCACGATCCGGCCCTGCCCGTGGTGAGCGAGCCGATCTTCCGGTACCGCCTGGTCGTGGTCGCCGCCGGGCACTCCCGGCTCAA
>WNFJ01426244.1_pt1 | contig 43520 bp, 40 predicted proteins | sample 5400461 | NCBI WGS metagenome assembly WNFJ01 (sample SAMN13153349, study PRJNA577476) | soil metagenome | isolation source: 115 cm saprolite on Douglas fir-dominated hillslope | place: USA:California | collected 2013-09-17
ACAGGGAAGCGGCTACAGGATCCGGCGATATGCGTCGTAAATGTCGTCGCTCCAGAGAACGAAGATCACTTTGTCGATCTTGTCGGTGCTCTCGAGGAATTCTCGGGTGGTTTTTACAGCGATCTGCGCGGCCTCTTGAAGCGGGTAGCCATAGGCGCCGCAACTGATCGCCGGAAACGCTATGGTCTTAATTTCGTTTTCCACCGCAGCCTGCAACGAATTCCGGTAGCAGTTTGCCAGCGTGGCAGGCTCACCATCTTTCCCGCCACGCCAGACAGGTCCGACCGTGTGAATGACGAATCGAGCAGGCAAACGATAACCACGAGTGATTTTCACTTCACCCGCTTTACAGCCCGCCAGCGTCCGGCATTCCGCGAGCAACTCCGGTCCCGCAGCGCGATGAATCGCGCCATCGACTCCGCCGCCGCCGAGAAGCGTCGTGTTCGCCGCGTTCACAATCGCGTCAACCTCGAGTTTCGTGATGTCGCCGCGCAGAATTTCAATTTTGCCCATGCGAACTTCTCCCGAGTTGATTGTGAATGCTCAGCACGAAATGGAGTAGTGGAGTAATGGAGTGTTGGTCAAAAAAACACTACTCCATTACTCCAGGATTCCATTTCTTCCTTCGGTCACGGTGCCAGACGATCGATCTGCCAACTCCCATCCGTCTTTCGTGTGTAACGAAATCGGTCGTGCAAACGGTTGCGACGGCCCTGCCAGAATTCGATCCTGTCTGGTTTGAGCCGATAACCGCCCCAGTGCGGCGGCAACGGAATCGGCTTGTCGCCGAAGCGCTCCGTCATCTCTGCCATGCGCGCGTCTAGGACGCGGCGCCCGTCGAGCACCTCGCTTTGACGTGAGGCCCATGCGCTCAACTGGCTCCCAGTCGGGCGCGAATGAAAATAAGTCAGCGATTCTTTGCGCGAGGTCTTCTCCACTTTTCCGCTGACGCGAATTTGTCGGTCCAGTTCGATCCAGTAAAACGCCAGTGCCGCGTGCGGATTGGCCTCCAGCTCCTTTCCTTTCTCGCTCTCGTAATTGGTAAAAAAAACGAACCCGTCCTGGTCGAAGCTCTTCAGCAACACAATCCGCACTGACGGCTTGGCGTCCGGGCCGGCAGTGGCGAGGCTCATCGCGTTAACATCACGGATGCCCGCCTCGATTGCGGCAGTAAACCAACTCCCGAATTGCTTGATCGGATCGGGATTGAGATCGCCGCGGCGCAGACCTTTCCCGACGTGCTCGTATCGCGAAGCGGAAGGATCGTGTGAAATCTGCATCAAGGATTGTTAATAATTGCGCACAAGACTATTCATGTCGACCGCGTGGTGATCGCAGAGGGATCAAATAGATTAGTTGCCGGCTGTAGCGCGTCCTCTAACATCGCAAGTTCTGGACGGCCCAGAGAGCCGTGGCTACAACTCGGAGGTATTACTGATTTCAGATCCGCGTCGTCAGCGTAATCCGTGGTCAGCCTTACGGCTCAGCCGCCTTCACCGAGGCTACGGCGCGCCAGGCAGAGCCATGGCTACAGGTGAAAAACCGCCTCGCTGCATCGGCGCCGCGGTTTGACGCAGCTTCTCGATCACTTTCGGAACGATTTCAACGGCGCGATCGATTTCGGCTTCAGTGTTGAACCGGCTAAAAGAAAAACGCAGGCTGCGCCGGGCGCCGTCCCCGTTAGGATTCATTGCGCGTAACACATGCGACGCTTCTTGTGAACCGGTCCGACAGGCAGATCCAGCTGAGCAACAGATACCTTGTCGATCCAAAAGGAGGAGCACCGCGGAAGACTCAATTCCTTCAAACGACAAACTCGAAGTGTTTGGGATTCGGGGCGCGCCCGCCCCGTTCACCGATGCGCCGCTCACAGACTCGAGGATCGCCTTTTCAAAGCGATCGCGCATTGAGCGGACGCTGCAGTTCCCCTCTGCAAGATATTTGGCAGCGAGCTCGGCTGCTTTTCCGAGACCAACAATTCCTGCGACGTTTTCAGTTCCGCCGCGTCTCGCGTTTTCCTGACCGCCCCCTGCAATCAAAGGGCTCAAGCGGGTGCGTCGGTTGACGTAAAGCGCGCCCACACCTTTTGGTCCATGAAACTTGTGCGCGGAAAGTGAAAGAAAATCGACTGCAGTATCGCGCAACCGAATCGGAATTTTCCCCAGCGCCTGCACAGCGTCGGTGTGAAAGAGCACACCTTTCCGGCGACAAATTTCAGCGATCTTCTCCACTGGAAACAGCACGCCGGTCTCGTTGTTCGCCCACATCATCGAAACCAGCGCAGTCTCCGGGCGAATCGCAGCCTCGAATTCGGCGAGATCGACATTGCCATCCCGATTCACGCCCAGAAACGTGACGCTGCAGCAGCGTTTTTCGACGTCCTGGCAGGGGCGCAACACGGCGCTGTGCTCGACCGCGCTCGCTATGACGTGCTTCCCGAGTGGTGCAAACTCGAGCGCGGAATGAATTACTGCGTTGTTGGATTCTGTGCCGCCACTGGTGAAAACAATTTCCGACGGCTCGCATCCGAGCAACGCTGCCAGCCGTTCGCGCGCCAGTCCGACAGCTTTTCGCGCCTGCGCGCCAAACGCGTAGCCGCTGGAAGGATTGCCGTAAAATGTTGTCAGGAACGGCAGCATTTCCTCGATCACCGCAGAATCCAGCGGCGTGGTGGCGTTATTATCGAGGTAAATGAACTGTTGATCCGTCATCGCGGTTCGATTGTAAGTGAAGCCGCTACTATTATGCAATCTCTGTGCGCCGATTTCCAAATGTAGCTGTGGAGCGTCGGATTAATTGGAGTGTTAGATTTTTCACGTTACTGCATTACTCCACCACTCCATTGCTCCATGGTCGAGGGATGTGTTATAGGTTGCGCGCATGACTTCCATCTGGAAGCTGGCAAATCCGCAACTCCGGGACATCATGGTTTACGAAGCGGGAAAACCGATCGAGGAAACCGCGCGCGAACTCGGTATTGATCCCGGCGCAATTATCAAGCTGGCCTCGAATGAGAACCCGCTGGGGCCTTCTCCCAAGGCGATCCATGCCATGCACGCTGCATTGGAAAGCGCGCACCTGTATCCCGACGGTAGCGGGTTTTATTTGTGCAAAGCGATTGCGGCCAAACTCGGACTCGCTCCTGAGAACATCATTCTCGGCAATGGTTCCAATGAAGCGCTCGAATTTCTCGGTCACGCTTTTCTCGACGCCATGCGGCGGGATGAGGTCATCGCCTCTCAGTACGCATTTGTCGTTTACAAATTGATCGCCACTTCATTTGGCGCGCGCATGATCGAGGTGCCGAGTCCGGATTATCAACAGGATCTGGAGGCGATGCTGGACGCAGTTACCCCGCGAACCCGTCTCATTTTCATTCCCAACCCTAACAATCCCACTGGCACATTGATTTCGCAGCGCGCGATCGACAGCTTCATGTCGCGCATTCCGGAGAACGTCATGGTCGTTTTCGATGAAGCCTATTTTGAATTCCTCAATGATCCGCCCGACACGCTTCGATTCGTTCGCGAAGATCGAAACGTCGTCGTGCTGCGAACATTTTCGAAAATTCACGGGCTCGCCGGGTTGCGCATTGGCTATGCCGTTGCCCGGCCGGACGTGATCGACGTGCTTCACAGGACGAGGCAGCCGTTCAATGTGAACAGCATCGCTCAGGCGGGTGCGCTCGCGGCGCTCGAGGATGATGCACACCTGCGCGAGACGAAGCGCGTAATCGACGAAGGTCGCGCTTATTTGCAGGAAGAATTTGCGGAAATGAAGCTGCCGTTTGTCCCAGGCGTCGCAAATTTTGTGATGGTAAACGTGGGCGATGGTTGTGCGGTGTTCCAGAAACTGCTGCGGCGAAAAATCATTGTGCGCCCGCTCAAAGGCTATGGCTTACCCGAGTGGGTCCGCATTTCAGTCAGCACGGCGGAAGAAAACCGGAAATGGGTCGCAGCGTTGAGGGAAATTCTTGGAGCGGAAGTTAGGCAGCTTGCCTGACTCGGCCGGCAGGCTGCCAGCCTGCCGATTCGCCACGCAAGCTGCGTGTCGGCCGAGACAGCCTAGCAGGCTATCATCCTTTCTCGCGGCGCGACCGCCACGTCGCTCCTTGATGTAGCCTGCTCTCAAGGCAAAAATGTCCTTCTACAGGCATGACTGTTTCTGACACCATCGCTGCAATCTCGACGCCGCCGGGGGAAGGTGCCATCGCACTGGTCCGCGTTTCCGGTGCGAATGCGATCGAAATCGCGGACAAGGTTTTTCGTGGCAAAGAATTGCCGGCGCGATTTGCATCACATGTTCAGCATCTGGGCGAAATTTTCAGCGCGGAAAACGAATTGATCGATCAAGCAGTGGTCTCGGTCCATCGTGCACCCGCAAGTTATACGGGCGAAGATTTGGTCGAGATCAGTTGTCACGGTGGCACGCTGGTGTCCGCGAAAGTTTTGGAAGCCTGCCTGCGAGCAGGGGCGAGAGCGGCGCGGCCCGGCGAATTCACTGAGCGCGCGTTCTTAAACGGGAAAATGGACCTCACCCAAGCCGAGGCGGTCATCGATTTGATTCGCGCTCGCACCGACCTGGCGCTGCGTTCCGCTACTGAACAACTCGAGGGCAGACTCGGGGATCAGATCAGGAAGATCCGCGATGAATTGATCGCGTTGCTCGCGCACATCAATGCATCAATCGATTTCCCCGATGAAGGCATAGCTCCCGATGAAGGTGAGACATTGTCGGCTCGGCTCGATTCCATTCGCGAAGAGATTGCCGCCTTGCTAGCAACTGCCGATCAGGGTCGCGTTCTGCGCGAAGGCGTGCGCGTGGTGATTTACGGAGCAACCAATGCAGGCAAGTCGAGTTTGCTCAATCGACTGCTTGGCTACGACAGGGTGATCGTCAGCGATACTCACGGCACGACGCGGGACACAATCGAAGAGACGCTTAACCTGGAGGGTGTACCGATCCGGTTGCTTGATACTGCCGGTCTGCGCCCTTCAGAAAGCGAACTGGAGCGCGAAGGAATCGCGCGCACCGAAAAATCGTTGCAATTGGCGGACCTGCGCCTTCACATCGCAGACCGCAGTGCGCCCAAGCCGTTGTATTTTAACGGCCAGTCCGGCGATTCGAATGAGATCGTTGTCTTAAATAAAAGTGATTTACCTGAGGACAGCGATTGGAAAAACTTCGCGGCGTTGCGGATTTCCTGCATAACCGGCGAAGGCCTTCTGGAACTGCAAAAGGAAATTCTGACCCGCATCAGGCAACAAAATCTTAGACCGGAAAGCGCAATCGCGATCAATACGCGTCATCGCGATTGCCTGCGACGCGCCTTGGAATCGTGCGACCGGGCATGGACAGCACTCGGCCAGGGTGTACCGCCGGAGTACCTCGCGGTTGATCTCGATGATGCGTTAGGCGCGGTCGGGGAAGTCATTGGCGTAGTCGACGTGGAACAGATTCTCGACTCCGTCTTTAGTCAGTTTTGCATCGGCAAATGACAGGCCGCCCGTTGAAACGTTAAGCCGTTGAAACAGCGGTTCACATGAAAAACTTTTACGAGCGACTTCTCCGGCCGCTTCTCTTTTCACTGGAACCCGAGACCGCGCATCGTCTCACCATCGAGTTGCTTCGCGCGGCTTCGCATTTTGATCTGGCGCTGCGCATGCTCAGATCTTTTCAGCCGCCGTCAAAACCGAAAACGCTCTTCGGCCTGAACTTTCCAAATCCAATCGGACTTGCGGCTGGATTGGATAAGAACGGCGTTGCCATTCCGGCATGGGCAGCGCTCGGGTTCGGCTTCGTCGAAATCGGAACCGTCACTGCGAAAGCGCAGCCGGGAAATCCTGAGCCGCGCATCTTTCGATTGCCCGAGCAGCAAGCGCTGATCAATCGTCTCGGTTTCAACAACGACGGGGCGGACGCGATCGCGCAACGACTCCGCAAACTGCGTGAAAGCGGGCGTTGGCCAACGGTTCCAGTCGGGATCAACATTGGAAAATCCCGGGCAACACCAATCGAACAGGCCGCCGACGATTATCTGTATTCGTTTCGATTGCTTCACCATTTTGGCGATTACATCACACTGAATGTCAGCTCCCCCAACACGCCCGGGTTGCGCGATTTGCAGGAGCCGGCGGCACTGTCCGGGTTACTGCATGCGATTGGCAAGGAGCCCGGCGCTGCGACAAAACCGGTGCTCATCAAGATTTCGCCTGATCTCTCGCCAAACGAATTGGAAGCAATTCTTAACGTATGTGCGGAAACCGGAGTGGCAGGCATCATTGCGACGAACACAACGCTTGATCATTCGTCAATTTCGCCGGAGCTCGATGAGGAAGGCGGCTTGAGCGGCGCGCCTCTGCGTGAAAGAGCTACCGCTCTGGTGTGCGATATTGTTGGAAAGTCGGCAATTCCGGTGATCGCTTCTGGTGGAATTTGCGACGCAGAATCCGCTCGGGAGAAATTTCAGGCCGGCGCGCAACTCGTTCAGCTTTATACCGGACTTGTTTATCGCGGTCCGCAACTTCTCCGGGAAATCATCGAAGCGTGACGCAGACAACGAGCGGCGGTCTCCAGTCCTGCCGCCGCGCGATTATGCATCTGTTTAGGGCCAAAGCGCGGAATTCATGTCAGCCTGGGGCGATGCCCCAGGATTGTGAAAATTCAAACGCGGCAGCGCTTTTTTTCGTTGCGATCGAGTTCCTGGGGCGATGCCCAGGCTACAGATGAGAAAACGCCTTCAGCGCTGCCGATCTGGTGATCGCCTTTTTTTCAGGCCGCAGGGCGGATTGTGTGTACGGTTTCAATGCTTGCTCCCATGGCAGGCACGTCCTGGGGGGGGACTTGCGTCACGGGTACTCGCAGGCAGGATTGCCTGCGTCACACATGAAACTTTCTCGGAAGATCCTCAAATTTACCGAGCCGCTCACGTACCGACGCGGCTGGCGTAGGGCGCAACGCTCCATTTTCCGTGTACCGCTTGAGCCGATGTTGGCGCAGATCGATCGCGAACGCGCCCACGAAATCCAACAGCGATACGCGAATTCCACTGCGGGATACGCCAAGTACGCAAACATCGAACCATGGTTGCGATTGAATCGGGAACGGGTGCAGGATTTGAAACTGCATCGCTCGGCCCCCAAGCGTGTGCTCGATCTCGGTTGCGGGGGAGGATTTTTCTTGTTCATCCTCAAAAACCTCGGCCATTCAGTCGTCGGACTCGACGTGGAACGCGTCGCGCTTTTTACGGAATTGCTCGAGCTTTTCGGAGTTCCGCGGGTTGTGTGGAGAATCAGCGCATTCGAGCCGCTGCCCAATCTCCCGCAAAAGTTTGATTGGATCACGGCATTCTCGGTCAACTTTAATCTATACCATCCAGCGAAAGAACGGTGGGGGACGGCAGAATGGGATTTTTTCCTGCGCGATTTGCAGCAGCACCTCGCCCCGGGCGGAAAAGTCTTTTTCGGACTCAATCCGCAGTACGATGGTGATTACTACGCCTCAGAGGTGCGCGATCTGTTCCTGAGTCGGGGTGCAAATGTCGAGCGCGAACGAATTACTTTTGAAAACGGACTGCGCTTTTGACGTAGTGACACAGACAATCCTGTCTGCGACTAGGTTGTGGCTCGCAGATTGAACACTCGCAGGCACGATTGCCTGCGCCACTACGGAGTCGCCGATGGCGATTCGGCAGGAAATTCCTGCCAACGACGATGATGCCAGCGACGATGTCGCTGTTCGATTTGCTGCAATTTTTGGCGTTGTTCGTCTGTGAGATTAGCAGCCATCTGCCGGTGGGCCTCAGCGATCGTCTCATGCACGCGCCGGGCCGTGTCTTGCCGAATTTCTCTCAGTTGGTCCGCTGTTTTGTCGATGATCGGCGAAATTTTGGCGACCTGCTCCGGCGTCAGGTTGAGCTCGGTGCGGAGTCTTTCCTTCATTCGTGCGCCGATCAGTTGAGGATGATGGAGCTGAAAAAAATGATGCTGGGCGTATAATCCTCCAACGAACGCGCCACTGATTCCCCCGGCGACAAATACGAGAAGGAATCCCGCGATGAGTTTCCATTGCAACGCGCGGTTCATCTTAAAAACTCATCCTGAATCGCGGAGTCCGCGATGGCGAATTCGTTCGTAAAAGATTCACCGATTTCGCGGTTTTGACTCGCTTCACGCACGGCCGCGATTGTCGATATGACAATCACAGCTATCGACAACACAGCGACGCGCCGGACAAGCGACGTGACTCCATTCAGCCTCGGAGCAGCCGCGCGCCAGAGCGCCACCACACGCGTGTCGAACCCGAACGGCATCGTAGCGCCGGTTTCTTCGCGCGCCTGGGCCGCAGATCGCAGCAACCGATCGATTCTTTCGTTTTTCATTGCTTTTCTTTCGCCGAAATTTTCGCGAACTGTTGTTTCATTTTCTGCCGGGCTCGGAACGCACGCACCTTAATCAGCGCAGCGCTCCAGCCAGTGATTTTCCGGATCTCCTGCACCGAACGTCCCTGCAAGTATAACAAATCAATCGCCAGCCGCTCGACCGGTTTCAGCGCAGCCAAAAGATGCTCTACCAGTTGTCGTGAAGCTAACCGCCGGTCTGGGGCCAGTTCCTCGCTCGAGGTGGTAAGATTTTCGATCACCGCTTGCTCCTCCACGCTCAAATCGGCGTGGCGAAGTTCAGGCCGCACTTTCTCCGACTCGATTTGATTGAGGCAAGTGTTCACCGCAATACGCGAGACCCAGTGTTCGAGCGGCACCTTCCCCGAATATTGCGATAATTTTTGGAAAACTTTGATAAAAATCATTTGGCAAAGGTCCTCCTCGGCCGTTCGGCGCGGACGATGCGCCCGAACCACTTTCGCGACCAGCGGATAAAGCCGACGCACCAGCGCCCGAGCTGCTTCATCATCATGCTGAAGCGCAGCCTGAACCAGCGCGCCTGCGTCAGAATCATCCATGTAGTCAATAGCGCATCCACACCATTAGCAGTGACCGGTAATGGTGGGTTGTGGTTACAAGTTTGCGTGTAGAGGTGCTTGTGCCAAGCACCTGTTGTTAAATTGGGCAGGCGGTTGACACAAGCGCCGCGCGCCACCGGACAACACAAAAATTTGTAACCGCTGCTCTGCGCTTCCGGTCATTAGCTACTGAAAGCGCGAAGAGCGCACAGGAAAACAAACAGACATCAAACTATGAAACGAAATGTATTAGCAGTTGTGACCGCAGGGGCGATCGCCCTTGGCGGTTTTGTGATTGTGCAGGCACAACCTGGCCCCGGAGGGGGCGGGCACGGCCATGCATTTGGTCTGCAGCATCTAACTGACAAGTTGAACCTGACTTCTGATCAACAGACCCAGGTTCAGCCAATCCTTGATGCAGCGAAGCCGCAAATCCGCGCCATTCATCAGGAGGCGATGCAGAAAGCAAAAACGGTAATGGACAGTACGCTGTCGCAGATCCGGCCGTTGCTCAATCCTGATCAGCAGAAGAAGCTCGATGCTATTCAGAAGGCGCATCAAGATATGATGAACGCCCATAAAGAGCTTAACGCCGCGATGCAGGAATAACCGTCCCAATTTTTGGGAGCGATGGGAGAACGGCGGCGATCCGGAAACGGCCGCTGCCGTTTCTTTCGTGACGCAGGCAATCCTGTCCGCCACCGGACGGACTCGCTGCGGCGAGCCTGCAAGCATTGGTGACGGTTTGCTGCAAAAGCGTTGAAGTCGCAGACAGGATTGTCTGCGCCACGTTTCCATCTCAGCCTTGTTTCTTTCTCAAAGAAAACAAAAACATGATGATGCCCAGCGCTGCGGCAATCGCGGCGGCGGTAAAGCCCGCGGTCGAAATTTCGGCGCGGGATTGAAAACTCTCTTTGAGCTGTGCAGCAAGCCCAATCAGAAAGAAAAGAAATCCTACGCAGATCAGTATCAAGCCGATCGCTTTTTGGTCATCGGAAGACATTCTCATTCGCGGTGAGCAATCAAATACAATCAGAGACTAAAATTCAAGTGCACTCTTTAAATGGAAGGCGTTAATGTGGCTGGTGCGATGGATTAAGCCACTAAGTTTTGCACTATTGACTCTGTTGGTCGGTCTTCGACTGGATGCCCAGATCGATCGCATCACCGGAAAGAATTTCGCTACGCGCTCGGAGGTTCTAGCGCGACATGGAATGGTTTGCACGAGCGTGCCCGCGGCCACCGAGGTGGGGATCGACATTTTGAAACGCGGCGGCAGCGCAGTGGATGCGGCAATCGCCGCAAACGCAACCCTCGGCTTAATGGAGCCTGTCTCCAACGGGATCGGCGGCGACCTCTTTGCAATCGTTTACAGCGCGAAGGAAAACAAACTTTACGGAATCAATGGGAGCGGACGTTCGCCAGCCGGTCTGAGTTACGAACAGATGAAGGCTGAGCTGGCAAAGCTGCATCGCGAAACAATTCCGCCGATCGGTATGTTGCCGATCAGCGTGCCCGGAACAGTGGACGCATGGGCGGAGCTCCACGAAAAATTCGGGAAACTGAAACTGAGTGATGACCTTGCGCCTGCGATTCTATATGCCGAAGAAGGTTTTCCGGTCACGGAATTGATCGCTTATTATTGGGCGTTTGGGCCGCGCCTGTATAAAGGATTGCCCGGCGCGTTTCTCGAAACTTACACGCTCGACCGCAAGGGCCGCACTCCTGCGAAGGGCGATATTTTCAAAAATCCAGACCTCGCGAAAACTTTGCGACTGATCGGTGAAAGAGGTCGCGACGTTTTTTACAACGGAGAAATCGCCGACAAGATCGACGCTTTCATGCAGGCTAATGGCGGTTTTCTGCGCAAAACCGATTTCGAGAAGCATACATCGACCTGGGTCGAGCCAGTCTCAACGAATTATCGTGGCTACGATGTTTTCGAACTTCCACCAAACGGTCAGGGCATCGCGGCACTGCAGATGTTGAACATCCTCGAAGGGTTCGATCTGCGCGCGACGGGACGCAATTCCCCCGAGACGCTGCACGCGATGATTGAAGCGAAGAAAATCGCATGGGCCGATCGAGCGAAGTTTTATGCGGATCCGGATTTTGCAAAAATTCCGCTGGCCGGTCTTCTTTCGAAAAAATACGCAGCAGAGCGTCGCAAACTGATCGACCCGAATCACGCGGCCAAACAGGTCGAGGCTGGCAATTTGATCGGAAGAGAAGCCTCTGGCTTCACTCGGCCGACAGGCCTCCGGCCTGTCGAAGGTAAGCAAGCTAGAAGCTTGCTCGCCGGGATGAGCGTGGACGCTCATCTTCCGAAAGGGGACACGATTTACATGTGCACGGCTGATGACGAAGGCAACATGGTGTCGCTCATTCAAAGCAATTATCGCGGGATGGGCAGCGGGATCGTAGTGCCAGGCCTCGGGTTCATGTTTCAGGATCGTGGTGAACTTTTTTCGATGGATCCGAGTCACGCGAATGTTTACGCGCCGGGCAAACGTCCGTTTCACACGATCATCCCTGGTTTCGTGATGAAAGACGGCAAGCCGTGGGAAGCATTCGGCGTCATGGGCGGGGGCATGCAACCGCAAGGTCACGTGCAAGTGCTCACAAACCAGATCGATTTTGGTTTGAACGTGCAGGAAGCGGGCGACGCTTCGCGCTGGCAGCATGAGGGCGACAACGAACCGACCGGAGAAAAGATGACCGGATCAGGTGGATACGTTGAAGCCGAGAGCGGCATTCCGTACGAGACGGTGCGGGAACTGCGCAAAAAAGGTCACGACATGCGTTTTGATGTCGGCGGCTACGGCGGTTACCAAGCCATCAAAGTGGAAATGCACGACGGGCAACGCGTGTATGTCGGCGCCAGCGAATCGCGCAAAGACGGAATGGCGGCCGGATACTGATGGCGGGTGTCTGACACAGACGCCCTGCAATAGTTTCAATTCTTCGGCGCTTTGAGCTCGGCAAGTTTTTCTTCGGCACGAGCGACGTCCGATTTATCTGCGATGCCGAGCTTAAGAAGTTTTTGCTGTCGACGCAAGTTTACTTCGGCGGCTTCTAGTTCGGCCCGTTCGCGTTTTGCCGTGGCGATTTGCGCGGCTTCTGTCAATTGCGCAAAGGTTGCATTGGCTTTTGCGAGTTCGTCTTTTGCATTTTCACCAGATGCAACCTGGGATTCCAGATCGGCGACTTCGTTCTTACAGAGGACAAGCCGGGCGCTTGCGAGATTGCATTCGCATTGAATAACCTTCAGCAACCGTTGCTCCATTTCGACCTTCGATAGCACGCCGATTTTGCAAAGGCGCTCCGCGCCTGAAGCGTTTTGCTTTGCCCGCTCGAACTGTTTTTCTCGCCGCGCGACATCGGCGTCCGGTGCTGTAGCCGCCGACGGCAGATCATTCGACAGATTTTGCTTCAATATTGGTGGTTCAATGTCGAACGCGTCGGGCTCGTCGGGTTTACTCTGGGGCGATGGATCCGCAGCCCGTGCCAGCATTGCCACAGCGACAATGACGACCGGCAAAGCGACTGCACGGATCATGCTCCGAGTTTATCATAAAAGTAAAGGCACTGACATGAAAACGAGGATGTTTACTTGCCAACGCTTGAACCAGGTGGAACGCGTTGTCCTCAACGCGTTGGAAATGCGGCTATGCCGCCTGATCTGCGCCTTCGGCGGTGCCGCTGCGGTCGTCTTGAGGACAAGACGATCCACCAAAAAATTGTCGTGAATTTTTCTTTCATCTGTTGCTGTCGTTGTATACAAGACGGTCCCGGAGGAGTTTATCAGTCCGGCTAGTCGTAAGGTCCTGCCCTTTCCGCATCAGCTTCGCGCAGCGATGCGGTCGTGTCTCATTGTCGCTGTTTTAGCATTAATCGTCTCATCGGCATCGGCCGATCTCTTTCCGGATTCGGGACCTCTTGTGTCCGGAAAGGCAGCGCGCCTTCGTTTCGGCCGCGCGGCTGCGCCAAAGAATGCGCCGCTCACAGTGAAACGAGCGATCTGGGCTGCTAACCAACTTCGCTCGAAGCCGTATCGTTATGGCGGTGGCCACAAATCATTTGATGATCGCGGTTACGATTGTTCCGGCACAATCTCCTACGCACTCGGCGCGGCGGGACTGGTAAGTTCGCCGCTGAGTTCAAAGGAGTTTCGCAGCTACGGCGAGCGCGGCCCGGGCAAATGGATCACCATCTACGCACGCGAAGGCCACACTTTCGCAGTGATTGCTGGCCTGCGACTCGATACAACGCCGTTCGATCGTTACACCGGCAAATGGGCGCCGCGCTGGCAAGCTATTTATCGGCCACCGCGCGGTTTCGACGCGAGACATCCGATCGGGCTGTAGTCACATCCAGGCAATGAAAGCGATGCGAGTACGCATCGCACTCCACAAGCACTTCGTGCGAAATCCATGCCGACATCTCTTCGCTTTTGCGTAAGCTTTCGGAGTGCGCACGCGTCCTCGCGTCGCTTTGGCCCGAACAGCTGATCAGTTCAACAATTCTATGGGAATCATCCGTTGGAGTAGTGCGATATTACTTACGCTGCTGGGGTTCTCGTCTGCAACAGGGCAGGAAAAATCTCATGTCACTTCCGAGCAGGTAACACGCGCCATTCAAGAAATCGAAAAACTCGCGCGCAAGCAAATTCAGGAAAATGCGCTGCCGGGGCTAGCTATCGCTGTGGTGTTTCAAGACAAGCTCGTGTACGCGAAAGGATTTGGCGTTCGCGATACGAGCACAAAAGTGCCCATAGATGCGGACACAGTGTTTCAGCTCGCGTCGCTGTCCAAACCAATTGGCTCAACATTGGTTGCCGAGCTGGTTGGCGAAGGAAAAATCACCTGGGACTCTGAACTCAGTGTGCTCGATCCCTCATTCGCGATGTTCGATCCGTGGGTCACGCGCGAAATCACGATCCGTGATATGTACGCGCATCGCAGCGGTCTGCCCGCGCACGCGGGCGATTTGCTGGAAGATCTGGGTTTCACGCGCGCAGAAATTCTCCATCGCCTGCGCTACCAACATCCGGCGAGCAGCTTTCGTTCGCATTACGCGTACACGAATTTTGGCATGACCGAGGGCGCCCTCGCGGCAGCGAAAGCGTATGGCCTCGAATGGGAGAACGCCTCCGAAGAAAAACTGTACCGGCCACTGGGCATGACCTCGACCAGCTCGCGTTATGCGGATTTCGTGGGGCGCAGGAACAAAGCCCTGGGACATGTGCTGGTAAATGGCAAGTGGATGCAAAAATTCAAACGCGATCCAGATCCGCAATCTCCGACAGGTGGAGTGAGTTCTTCTGTAAACGATCTGGCGAAATGGATTCGGTTGCAACTTGGAGACGGAAAATTTGAAGGCAAACAAGTCGTGGATAAGGACGCGCTGGCCGAGACGCATCACCCGCAAATCCGCACCGGCTTTAATCCTTTCACGCAACTGCCGACTTTCTACGGCTTGGGATGGAACGTTAGCTACGATCCAGAGGGCCGCTTACGCTTAAATCCCTCTGGCGCGTTTGGCCTGGGCGCGGCGACTTATGTAAATCTGGTGCCAAGCGAGCAATTGGGCATCGTCGTGCTGACGAATGCGTATCCCATTGGCATAGCCGAAGCGCTGGGAACGATTTTTATGGACACGGCGTTGTACGGAAAGCCGACCCAGGACTGGCTGGCCATCTTTAAACAAGTATTTTCAAACCCAGCTGCCGTCGGCACGGTACCCGGCTTCGATTATTCCAAACCACCAGCATCGCCCGCGTCCGCGCTTAAGACTAGCGCCTACATTGGGAAATATACGAACGATTACTTTGGTAGCATCTCCATCATCGAAAAGGATGGCGGATTAGCGATCGTGCAGGGCCCGAAAAACAAGACTTTCCCAATGCAGCATTACGACCGCGACACATTCACCTACGAGACAGAGGGGGAGAACGCTGTCGGCAGAAGCGGCATCACCTTTACCATCGGCCCAGATGGCAACGCCGCACAAGTGTTCGTAGAAAACCTCAATGTCCGCGGTGAAGGAACTTTCAAACGCGAGTCAGCGCCACAAGTTGCACCACAAAGTAGCGCTCCAGTCCCGGCGACCGGCGATTTTGCCGGTCTCGTCGAGATTGGTGATGGGCGCAAGATGTACCTCGAGTGCCGCGGCTCGGGCAGCCCGACTGTGATTCTCGAGTCCGGGTACCGGAATGATGCCGAAATCTGGAGCACCCCGCTTGAGCCTGGAACGAGTACTGTGTTTCCGCAGGTTGCCAAGTTCACCCGGGTTTGCGCCTATGATCGCCCGGGAACTCTTCTTGATGCGAATCATTTGAGCCGGAGCACCGCAGTGCCCATGCCGCGCACGGCGCGCGATCTCGTTTCCGATCTTCATGCCTTGCTCCAGACGGCGCATGTCCCTGGACCGTATGTCTTCGCCGCCCATTCTTTTGGTGGCGTCTTTGCCCGCTTGTACGCCAGCACGTATCCGAACGAGGTTGTTGGAATGGTTCTGGTTGATGCGCTATCGGAAAAAGTGAAGTCCGGTCTAACACCTGAACAGTGGAAGTTGTATGCGAATTTTGGATTTACCAAACCCCCACCCGGGCTTGAGAAATATAAAGACATCGAGACGCTCGACGTAAATACCAGTTTCAATCAGATTGAAAAAGCCGCTGCCGCACAACCGTTCCGTCCGATTCCACTTTTTGTTCTGACGCAAGGTCAACCGTTTGACCTCAGCCCGTGGCAACCATTGCCCGCTGATTTTCCCGCAGCACTGAACAGCGCATGGCACACCGGACAGGACGCGCTGGCGGCGCTTTCGCCAAATGCCAAACACACAATCGCAACAAAAAGCGCGCACTATATTCAAATCCAGGAACCGCAACTAGTGGTTGACGCAATCAAGCAAGTTGTCGAAGCAGTCCGCAACCCGTCGACGTGGACGACCGCGCCCACGCGAAACTGAATGACGACTCGGCTAAAAACATTTGCGCGCCGGAATTCAAACTCGAGAAGGGATGCATCTGGTTTCGGTTTCACGCCATCCGAGTTGCGCACATTGCGAGCGTTGAAAACGCCGGCCGGCATACAGAAATTTCTCGACGATCTGCCTTATAACCTGAGTTATACCGCGCGCTCGCCAGAGAAAGTCCTGCACGATCGCACCGCCTCATGTCTCGAGGGGGGGATCTTCGCCGCAGCCGCGCTGCGCGTGCTCGGTTTCCCACCATTGATCTTCGATTTGGAAGCGGAACAGGATACCGATCATGTGGTCGCGATTTTCAAAATCCGCGGACATTGGGGCGCGGTAGCGAAATCCAATTTCACCGGCTGCCGTTATCGCGAGCCGGTTTACCGCAGCCTGCGCGAGCTGGCGATGAGTTATTTTAACATTTACTTCAACCTGCGCGGCGAACGCACCCTCCGGCGTTACTCGCGTCCGGTGAACCTGGCCCGATTCGATCGTCTGCACTGGATGACCACGGAAAAGCCGATCTGGTTCATTGCCGAATATCTCTGCGAAATCCCGCACATCTCATTGCTCACAGCTGCAATGGAAAAGAAGCTCACCCGCGTCGATCAACGGACGGTGCGCGGCGAAATGCTCGGTCACAGAAAAAAATGATTCTCCCGCGATGCATTCTGCCTATTGGGGTAGCGCGCGCGTCTCGCGTGTTGGTTTCGGCGCCGCGCCGAAACAGCTTTTGCCTGAGTTCGGCACTTTCCTGGATCGCCCCTCTAAAGAAAAGTTCGTGATCGCGAGGACGCGCTCACCAGCACGCGTGACGCGTGCGCTATCCACGCGAGGGGCTACAGGGCGTTTTGGAAAAATGCGTTCTCGAACGTCGGCTGAAACGGGCCGGGCTCGGTTTCGCCGATTTGAAAACGCGGAGTGATTTCGAATTGCGTGGCGCAATGGATTTCCATGTTCGTGCTACCGCACTTTGCCAGCGACGCGCGGACCGTCTCAAGCGCCAGCGTGGGTGTGTTGCAATCGCGGCTGAGATGTCCGAGCACAACGCGTTCGATTTTTCCCCGCAACAATTCCTCGATGACACCTGCTGCCGCTGTGTTCGACAGATGACCGTGCCGCGATTGGATTCGTTGTTTCACCGGCCACGGCCGATGCGTGTCGTTCTGCAAAAGTTTTTCGTCGTGATTGGTCTCGATCACGAGCGTTTGCACCTGGCGCAAGCGTTCGATGATCAACTTCGTCACGTAACCGAGATCGGTGATAAACCCGAGAGCACCTGAGCCGGCGTAAAAGACGAACCCAAGCGGATCAACGGCGTCATGCGGCACGGGAAACGTTTGCACCGTGATGTCACAGATCGAGAACTCGGCGCCAGTGGCAAAGATTCTCCAGTTGCGGTGCTGCTCGACCGAACTGTCGCAGCGAATTGCTTCTGCCGTCAACGCATTGCAATAAATCGGTACATCAAATTTGCGGCAGAGAACTTCAAGTCCGCAGACGTGATCGCCATGTTCGTGCGTGAGAAGAACGCCATCGAGTTGGTCCGGGATCACGCCGCAATGCTCCAGACGCAACACCAATTGTCGCGCGCTCAGCCCGCCATCGATAAGAACCTTGCAATGATTGGTTGCGACCAGCGCGCTGTTTCCCGCGCTCCCGCTGCCGAGCATCGTCAAGCTGAACACGGGTCTAAAGGTAGCCGCCTGAGCTCAGCTTGCGCAAATGGAAACAATAAAAATGACGAAGCACGAATGACTAATGACGAAGGGCTGCCGAAAACCCGGCCACGGCTCGACATGAGACGCAGCGAGAATTACATTCGCGCTGCTTGAAAACACGAGTTCTCGTTCTCATCGCATCGGGCATCGCGCTGTTTGGAGGCGTGAATTACGCTGCGTTAGCGGATGCGCCCGTTGCAGACAGCAGCACGCTGGATTTCAAGCAATGGGGTCTGCTCGCGATGCAGGACGGCGGCCGTCGCAAACCAGTGGACACGTTTGCAAAAGAGGCGCTAATCCGAATCACTGGAAGATCGACATACATAGATAAGAACGGCCGCAAATGGCAGTCGAACGATGTCGTTTTGTCAGCGTTACTGGAGACACACGATTGGAAGAACGAGCCGATGGTGCTGGTCTCATTTGGCAAGCTCAAAGAACAACTCGGGCTCGACAAAACACAGCGGCGATTTTCGTTCGCGCAATTGGCTGGGTCGGGAGAACTACAGCGTATTGCGAATGAGGCGCAGGCGCTCAAGCGCGCAGAGAAGCCGCTCGACCGGGTTCAACAGGAAGCATTGGGCATCAGCGATCGGCTTACGCTTTTTGCTCGTGTGATAGATGGAAGCGCTTTGCTGATCGTCCCGGCGTCCACAAACGAAACGGACTCTTGGGTCGAACCATCGGGTTGGTCGAAGTATTATTCCGAAGCGCAATTTGCGCCGGTCCAGACCCAATTGCAGACAGTTGCCACTGCGTATGTGAATGGCGTCGGATTCAATTTCGGTCGCGCTGCGAATCAGCTTCGCGATAATTTGCGTGGACTGAATCCGTCAATTTATCCGCAGGAACAACAACTGCGGCTTGAATATTTCTACAATCATTTCGAGGCCTTTTATCGCGCGATCTGGTGTTACGGAATTGCGCTCGTGATTCTGATCGCCGCGCAGTTGGGCAAGCGCGGGCGCGCCCTGCAGAGCATCGGGGTTGCAGTGGCGCTTCTCGGTCTTGCGTTTCATGCAAGCGGGATTGTCATGCGCTGCATGATTGCCGGCCGACCGCCGGTCACTAACATGTACGAATCGATCATCTGGGTTTCGTTCGCCGTCTCATTTTTCGGCATGATTTTTTTCGTGCGGTATCGGGCGCCGGTCTATTTGCTTGCAGCGTTACCGGTCACGCTCATCGCCTTACTGCTTGTGCATCAGATGCCGATCGCCATGCCATCAAGCATCGATCCGCTGGTCCCGGTGTTGCGCGATAATTTTTGGCTCACCGTTCACGTACTTACCATCACGTTGAGCTATGCGGCGTTCGCGCTGGCAATGGGTTTCGGGCACATCCTGCTCTGGCGATATGCGCGCAACCCCGCGAAGGCGCGGGCCGACGCGGCGATGCATTTCTGGCTGTATCGCGTGCTCCAGCTCGGCGTGCTATTGCTTGCCGCGGGCACGATTCTCGGCGGCGTCTGGGCAAATTATTCCTGGGGCAGGTTCTGGGGATGGGACCCGAAAGAAACGTGGGCGCTGATTGCGCTGCTTTGTTACATTCTGGCGCTGCACGGCCGCCTCGCAGGCTGGTGGACGCAGTTTGGTCTGGCGGTCGCGAGCGTTGTTTGTTTTCTCGCTGTGTTAATGGCGTGGTACGGTGTGAACTTCGTTCTGGGAAAAGGCCTGCACAGTTACGGATTCGGCATCGGCGGTGAGACGTACGTCGCGACCTTCATTGTTCTCGATCTGTTATTCGTTGCGTTCGCGATCTGGCGATATCGCAGCAGCAAATTGGCCGTTGCTCCTGCAGGTCAACTAGAAGGCGAGCGCGTCGCCGTATAGCTGTAGAGAAGATGGCCCTTCCCCTGCGCGAGCGCGGCGAGCGTCAGCGCGCGTGGCTCAACTATGGAATCGCGTTTTTTGGGTGTGCTCGATAGAGTCTTCCTCTAACCCAGAGATCATTAGACCCAGGGAGGAAAAGAAAAACCATGCCATTAACTCGCCGCACTTTTCTCATCAGCGGTTCACTCTCATTAGCTGCCGGAGCACTTTCACCGCTTCTCGTCCAAGCCGGAACGACCAAATCGAGCGCGCCTGCCGACCTCAAGGACTGGGAATCAGTACGTCGGGAGTTTGACCTGACTCCTGACTACATTCATCTCGCCCTATTCTTCCTGGCGTCTCATCCGAGGGCTGTCCGTCAGGCAATAGAGCAATACCGGGCAAAAATCGATGCGAATCCGTTTGTTGCCGTTGACAGCGCAATTTTCGAACCAACTAACGAGAACATTCCGTTGCAGGTTTGTCGTGCCATTGCCAGTTATATTGGTGGGGACGCGCAGGACATCGCCCTTACCCAAAACACGACAACCGGCTTAGCCCTTCTCTATCACGGACTGCCGTTGCGTGAAGGCGACGAGATCCTGACGACTACGCACGATCACTATGTGCATCACGAATCAATTCGATTGGCCACCGGCCGTTGCGGAGCGACCTGGCGCAAGATTCCGCTTTTCGATGCCTACAACTCGATTTCGCCGGATGAAATCGTTCAACGCATTCGCAAGGCGATCGGTCCGAAGACGCGAGCCATGGGCGTGACCTGGGTGCACTCCAGCAGCGGCGTGCGCCTCCCGATTGCGCATATCGCACAAGGCCTTGCTGAAGTAAATTCTGGTCGCGACGAAAAAGATCGTGTGCTCCTGATCGTCGACGGCGTGCATGGCTTGGGGGTGGAAGATCCAAAGATCACCGCTCTTGGTTGCGATGCCTTCGCTGCAGGCACACACAAATGGATGTTTGGGCCGCGCGGCACGGGGTTCGTTTGGGCAAAGCCAGGAGTTTGGGAGAAAATGCGTCCAGTGATTCCGACGTTTACTTCACCGGACATTTTTGAGGCCTGGGCACAAGAGCATGAACCCAAAACTCCAGCGCGTGCTGCGTGGTTTTCACCGGGCGGTTTTCAAGCTTTCGAACATTATTGGGCGTTGCCCGAAGCGATCCGTTTTCACCAGAACATCGGCCCCGCCCGGATCACGGCTCGGATCCACGAGCTTAACGGTCAGATGAAAGACGAGCTTGCGCGGATGCCGCATGTTCAGCTCTACACGCCGCGTGACGAGAATCTTTCCGCCGGAATCGTCTGCTTCGATGTAAAGGGAATGAAGCCGGAGGAAGTAGTGAAGCGCCTTCTCGAACAGCGAATTGTCGCTTCGACGACTCCTTACCGCGTTTCCTATGCGCGCGTGGCGTGCAGCATCGTAAATACTGCGCAAGAAGTGGAGAGTGTGCTTCGCGCAATCCGCAACGTGGGCTAGCGCGTACCGTGCGCGTCTCACAGAGACGCGGCTACAGGTTCGCGATCAGCGCGTCGATAAATTCGCGAGGCGTCTCGGCTTGCAGCAGCCTCGAGCGTATCGCATCATCCTTTACCAAGCGCGCCAGCGTGCCCACGCAAATTAGATAATCATTTAGCAACCGGTCCGGCACGCCGATCACAAAAAGCAATCGTGCACGCTGTTGATCTTCACCGATTGGAATCCCGGCGCGACTGCGCCCAATGCCGATGACGATTTCATCTACCAAATCAGTTCGGGCATGAGGAAACGCGACGCCGTTTTCCACCACACTGGGATGCGCCTCCTCACGCGCCAGGACTTGTTCGAGAAACTTTTCCGCATTCTCAATCTTCCCGTTTTGCGCAAGCACCTGAATAATCTCGCGGAGGGCGTTCGGCAGTTTTCGTGAGCGCAGCCGCAGGATTACCTGTTTTTCATCCAGCAACTCGGAGAGCGCGATAGCCATTGGTGACAGAGAATTATTGGATTATGCGGCAAAGCCAGTTATCCAGTTAATTAACCAGCCGTGGCAACACAAAACACAGCGGTAGCTCCCAGCGAGGAGAGAACAGTCTCCTTTCAACGGAGCCTTTACGATCCGGGCTACGTCAATGCCATGTCGCATTTTTATCGTGGCGAGATGGGCCGGATCATGGTGTGGCGGCAGCGCCTCGACGTGACCACGAACTGGGCGATTACCAGCACCACCGCCATTATCACGATTGCATTTTCCACGCGCGAAGTGCCGCACATCATTTTCTTTTTCAATCTGGCCATTGTCTGGGTATTGCTCTGGATCGAGGCGCGCCGTTACCGTTTTTACGACGCCTTCCGCGCGCGCGTCCGGATGCTCGAGGCGCATTTTCTTGTCCCTATGGTGATGGAAAATCGTGAGATGCTCCAGGGCGAATGGAAAAAGCTCGTCTGCGAAGATTTGATCTTGCCCTGCTTCAAAATCAGCAAACTGGAAGCGGTGGGGCGGCGCCTGAAACGCAATTACGTTTTCATTTTTATTCTGATCCTGATGGCGTGGGTAACGAAAGTATTTTTACACGCCAGCGCGCCGATTAACGACGTGGTCTCGTTTTATCATGCGCTGCGCCTTGGCCACATCCCGTCCTGGCTGGTGGCGCTGATTTTCGCCGGCACGTTTGTCAGTGTGATTGCCATCACGATTTACGTCAGCAAACGATCCTCCGGCGAGATCTCCGAGTTCGGCACGCACCGGTCGTTGTGGCGGATTTGAACTGGCCAATGGCGAATAGCTAATGGCTAATAGTAAAGAATCGAAGTCTCCGGCTATCGGCCATCAGCAATCGGCTATCCGCTTTCAGAAGCTTTGTGAGATTGTGGCGAAGCTGCGCGCTCCCGGCGGTTGCCCATGGGACCGGGAACAAACCCATGAATCGCTGCTGGCTGCTGTAATCGAAGAGGCTTACGAAGTGACGGAGGCTGCGCGCACCAAGGACGACGCGCATTTTTGCGAGGAATTAGGCGATCTGCTCCTGCTGGTAGTGATGCACGCGGAGATCGCTCGGGAGACTGGGCGCTTTAACATCGACGAAATCATTCGCGGCGTTGTGGAAAAGCTGGTCCGGCGGCATCCGCATGTCTTTGGAACCAGCGACGCGCGCGATTCCGGCGCTGTGCTCAAACAATGGGAAGCGATCAAGCGCGAAGAAAAAAAGGCCGATTCGCATTATCTCGCCAGTTTGCCTAAAGCGTTGCCCGCGCTGAAGCGTGCGCAAAAAGCGCAATCCAAAGCGGCGCGAGTAAATTTCGACTGGGCTGACCTGCGCGACGTGGTTGCGAAAGTCGAAGAAGAGGTTCGCGAGATGAAAGAGGCGATCGCGTCGCGAGATCGAGCGAGGATGGAGGACGAGATTGGCGATGCCCTCTTTGCAGTCGTCAATCTGGCGCGAAAATGCAAAATCGATGCGGAAAGCGCGCTCCAGGGCGGTACCGACAAATTTGTGACGCGGTTCAATCAACTGGAAAACGAGCTGCGAGCGCAGGGCAAACGGCTGGGTGATGTCGATCTTGCGGAGATGGATGAGATTTGGAACCGCATTAAGAATGACGAAGCCCGAATGACGAAAGCCGAATCAATGACGAAGCCCGAATGACGAAGGCGGCGCTACCGTGCTCGCGCTATTTCGATTTTGGTCATTTCGGCCTTCCTTCGTCATTCGTCATTTGTCATTCGTCATTAACCGGCGATATTCCGCGTCCCGATGAATTTGCTGATCAATCTCTGTCTGGCGCTCTTCGTGCTCGTGTCGCTGGTGATGGTGTTGGTGATCCTGATGCAACGGCCAAAGAGCGAAGGCCTGGGTGCGGCATTTGGCGGCGCAGTCACAGACAATATTTTCGGCGCGCAAACTACCAATGTGCTCGTGAAGTTCACGACCTGGCTGGCCGGCATTTTTTTTGCGCTCACGTTTGCGTTGTCGGTCCTTTATGCTCACAGGAGTACGGCCGATAGCGCGTTCCGGCGCGAACTCATGAAGACACAAGCCGCGCCGCAAAATTCGGTTTCTCCTGCGGCAGCACAATCCTCGCCCGCCTCATCGCCGACGACCACGCCTGTTCAGGCATCGCCCGGCGCTTCCGCTGCGCGTGATTCTGGCGCAGGCGTGTTGCCCGCTGGCGCCACGACGCCACCCGCTTCCCCAGCGTCAACCCCACGACCAACAGCCAAACCGTAAGGCCGGCGCTTCTCGGGCAACACGGAAATGCAGAGCCGATCAAGGCTCGCAGATTCACATCATTCAGACCCGCGTTACATCGGTTTCACCCGAATAATTTGCGGAACGAATTTTACCGATAGCGCATGCGAATCATATTGATCCACAATCCGAAGGCAGGTCGCGGCACCCATCGCAAGAAGGAATTGATGGCAGCATTGGCCAAGGCAGGGCATCACGCGATTTATCAATCGACTGAGAACGATTACAAAAACCTCTAAAAAAACCTGCTGACCTGCTGCTTGTCGCTGGCGGAGACGGTACGGTCGGAAAGGTCGGCCGTGAACTCATCGATAGCGGTATTCCGTTGAGCGTTCTTCCGCTGGGCACGGCCAATAATCTGGCACGCAGTCTTGGTTTCACCGCATCGCCGGAAGAAATTATTACCGGCCTCGAACGCGGGAAGAGGCGAGCGTTTGATGTTGGCCTTGCGCGAGGGCCATGGGGCAAGCGTTATTTTTTCGAAAGTGCAGGGGGCGGCCTTCTTGCCGATTACCTTCGCGATGCAAAAGACAAATCCACGAAGGCGAAAGAGCTTTCCAAAGAACAAGAAATGAGGCGACACGTTTCACTCTTGCGCGGAATGCTGCACGACTACTCCGCCCGGAAATGGACGATCGACATCGACGACGAAGACATTTCCGATGATTACATTCTCTGGGAAGCGATGAACATTCGCTCGGTCGGGCCTGTACTTTATCTCGCATCGCAGGCCGCAACAAAGGATGGCCAATTGGATTTTGTATGCGCGCGCGAAGACGACCGTTCGCTCTTGGTGGAATATCTGGATGCGCGCCCTGGCGGGGCGGAAAGCCAAATTCCCGCTGCCGGTTCGCAGATTTCGGAGGTTAAACCTTGTTTGGAAAAACTCGACGCTTCACTTTGACAGCAAGGTTTGGCCGCGCAAAAAGCAAAAGGCGAAAAGTCCGAGCACCATCGAAATCACGGCAAAACCATCAGCGCTCGTGATCCTGCAACCGGCGGGCGCTCAGCAAAAATTGGTGTGATCGCCGGCCGGACCCGTTCACCGCGAGCTGTCGCCAATTCAAACCGCGGCGTTGGTTTAGAGCGTGACATCACCGGCGAAAAACGTTACAGGAATGTGACACCGCACGGGAGTAAGTTCCAGCAATGAGCTACCAATTACAGCACGGCGAACCCCTGGGTGACAATCTTCGCCGGATTTGCCGTAAACAAATCGAGGCTGCCATCGCGGTTGCGAAAGACGAAGTGAAAACCGACGACACGCCGGTGCACGAAATGCGGAAGCATTTGAAGAAAGCGCGCGCGGCGGTGCGGCTGGTGCGCAAGGAGATCGGCCACGGTCTATTCCGGGAACAAGACCATGGTCTGCGCGATGTCGGCCGGCTTACTTCGGAAATCCGCGATGCTGAAGTGCGTTTGCAGACGGTGAGGCAACTTCAAGAAGTCACACATCGCAACGGTCGCGCCACCTATGGAAAACTCGAAGCGATGCTGATCATGGACCTCGAAAATTTCATGGCCGCCTTCGCCGAGTGGCAAACCCAGGCAGTGCCGACATTGGAGAAGATGGGCTCGACCGTCGATCGCTGGACGCTCGATCAACTCAACTGCAATCAGCTCACGCGCGCTGTGCAGGCGAGTTACAAGCGGGCTCGAAAAGCTTTGGCGGAAGCAACAGCAAATCCTAGCGCCGAAAATTTTCACGCGTTCAGGACTGAGGCGAAAACGCTCTGGTATCAATTGCGAATCCTTCGGCCGGTTAACCCGGTCGTCTTAAAAGCCCTGGCGGACGACCTGCGTTCGTTAGCGGATCTGCTTGGTCGGGCACATGACTTGAGTTTCCTCGGCGCAAGATTGCGGAGCGAAGATGGAAAATCGAAATGGCAACGCGAAGGTCAGAGGCTGCTTGCCGTTATTGAAGTCAGCCAGACCGACCTGCAGCGCGGCGCGGCGGAGTTGGCGCAACACTTTTTCGCCGAGCGCCCCCGCGATTTCGGCGCTCGCGTCGGGAACTGGCTTCAGCAGTGGGAAGGCAAATCGTCGCACTCGCTGGCGGAAGCGCTCGTCACTTAGATTTACGCGCAACTTTCGGTGGCAAAAGCCAGAGAAGTTTTCCTTCTTCAGACTCAGGATCCACATCGACCAGGGCAACGCCGGCTTTGGAAAGCTTGAGCGAAGCGCCAGTCAACCCTGAAATCACATTAGTAAAATCTGGTTCGTGGCCGACCAGCATCAAAACTTTTGCGCGATGCCGCTTGAGGATCGTTCGCAGTTCGCTCATTCCAAATCCGGGCGCGAGCAATTCGTCCTCACGCACTTTGGCCTTCAGGTATTCGGCCGCGATTTTCGCCGTCTGAGATGCACGCGGCAAGGGGCTGGTGACGATCAAATCGGGTCGCACCTTGAGACGCGCGAGGAATTTCGCAACGTCGCGTATTTCCTTTTTACCAGATTCGGTGAGCGGGCGCGCATCATCCGATTTCTTCCAATCTGGCCAACCGGCTTCACCATGACGAAGGAAATACAATTGCATGTGGATCTATACGCGTTGTTACATGATCTGCCACTTGGTCCGGCGGGTGCGCGGGTCGATTTGCCAAAGGCGAGCGCCACCGAGAAAAGCGTTCCGGTTGTGTCCTAACTCAATTCCGTCCGGCAGTTCGTCGAACTTCTTCGCACTCCCGCCGCCCAGAACAACATAATCCGCAACAACCGATTTCTTCAGCAACAGGACGGCGCGAAGCACTTCTCGTTTCCAGCGTTTTTCGCCGAGTTCCTTCAATCCCGATTTGCCAAGGTAATTCTCGATAATTTCGCCGTTACCGTAAGGCAGATCGCCGAGTTCCAGCGGGAGCACGTTGGTTTCCCAAATCAATGTTGATCCCAGTCCAGTGCCCAGTCCAAGAAACAACATGCGTCCGCCGTGGAAACTGCCGAGGGCCTGCATGGCTGCGTCGTTGATGATCCGAATCGGTTTGCCCAGGCCCTTCTCAAAATCAAATCGTGTCCACCCGGGCCCGAGATGTTTGGGTTCGCAGATGATGTGTCCATTGTGGATCGGGGACGGAAATCCCATGGATATGGCATCGAAACTCCAATCCTGCAGCAGCGGTTTGAGCTGAGCCACCATTTCGCGCGGCGTCAGGTCCACGCCGGATTTGAACTTTCGTTTTTGCGCACGTGAAATCATCAACTTCACGTTCGAACCGCCGACGTCGATGACGAGAACTCTTTTCTTCACGGCGTCTCTGAGCTTCTCACTGCCGGAATCGAGTCTTTATCTACCACGCTGATCGGAATTAGTTTGTCCGCTCGGGCTTTTTTCTTTGAGCCGGCGAGTTTTTTTGTGCGTTCGCGCGACACTTCCCGAAATTGCCACTGTGCCTGTCGACTTGGTTCCGGACCTTCCGGTTGCAAGCGCCGGTAAGTACCGTCCGGCTGCAACTCGCGCGCTTTCACGCGATCGTTGAGAATCGTTGGAATCACGTCGTTGACGATCTGATCGCGCAGGGCCGGCGTCTCGATTGGAAACGCCACTTCGATGCGCCGGAAAAAATTGCGCGGCATCCAATCCGCGCTGGAAAGGTAGACCAAAGGATCTCCAGCGTTTTCGAAATAATAGATGCGACTGTGTTCCAAAAAGCGGCCAACAATGCTGATGACCCGAATGTTCTCGCTTAGTCCCGGAATTTTGGGCCGCAGACAACAAATCCCGCGCACGACAAGATCGATGGTCACATCACTGCACGAAGCTTCATACAGCTTTTCGATCATCTCCTGGTCGACCAACGCATTCAGTTTCGCGACAATGCGGGCTGGCTTACCGGCGCGCGCGTTGTCTCGCTCCCGCTCTATCAATTGGATGAGACGGCTGTGCATGTCGAATGGCGCGACCATCAATTTCTTCAGACCCGGGTACCCAGCAAGGCCGGTAAGCGTGTTGAATACGATTGCCACTTCCTCGGTCAACTGCGGCTGGCTCGTGAGTAGGCTGAAGTCCGTGTAAATGCGCGCGGTGCGCGGATGATAATTGCCTGTCCCGAGATGCACGTAATGCCGCAGTCGATCTGCATCGCGCCTGACGATGAGCATCGCTTTGCAGTGCGTCTTTAAACCGACTACACCGTAAATGACGTGGGCGCCGGCTTCTTCCAGGCGCCGGGCCCATTGAATGTTCGTGGCTTCATCAAACCGCGCGCGAAGTTCGACGATCGCCGTGACTTGTTTGCCTGCATTCGCCGCATCGATCAGCGTCTCAACGACAGGCGAATCGCCGCTGGTGCGATAAAGCGTGATCTTGATCGCCAGCACTTGCGGGTCGGTTGCCGCCTTCTCGATGAGCTCGACAACCTGGTCGAAGCTGTCATAAGGCTGATGCAGCAGCACGTCCTGCCGCCGCAAAACCTCGAAAAAATCGGCATGTGGCGGCAGGGCTGGATCCCGCGCCGGTTGAAACGGACGATCCCTTAATTTTGCGAACGCGTCATTCGTCACGAGCGGCATGAGATGCGTCATGGAAAGCGGGCCGTCGAGTTTGTAAGCGTCGGCCTCTGTCAGATCGAAAAACCGCAGGAGCAATTCGAGAAAATCCTTCGGACAATCGGCTTCGACTTCAAGGCGCACGGCGTCGCCGCGGCTCGAACGCCGCAGTTCCTGCTCGATCGTGCGCAAAAGATTTTCCGCTTCCTCGTCATCAATGTAGAGGTCGCTGTTGCGGGTGACGCGAAATGCGTGCACCTCGTCCAAGATCAAACCCGGAAACAATTCGCCGATGTGCTGTTTAATCAGGGAGGCGAGATAGATATACTCCCACGGTTCCTCCGCGCCTTTGCCCCGCGGCAGTGCAATTAGCCGCGATACGGCGCGCGGCACTTGTACAATCGCGTGCAGCGGCTCACCGCCACGCTGCGCCTTCGCCCGCACAAGGAGATTATGGCTGCGGTTCAACAGATGCGGGAACGGATGACTGGCGTCCACTGCCAGTGGCGTCAGCATTGGGAAAACTTCCTGTTGAAAATAACGATGCGCCCACGCTTCGCGTTTTGCCGGTAACTCCGCGATTTCGCGCACGTAGATCCCATTTTTCGCCAGCTCCGGCTGCAATTCATTTTTCCAAAGTGCGTATTGCGTCGCCACGAGTCCGCGCACCGTTTTCTGGATACGATCGAATAGCTCGGTGGGGCTCAACCCGTCAGGACCAACGTCGCTCGTCTCGCTCTCAATTTGTTGTTTGATTCCGGCGACGCGAATCTCGAAGAACTCGTCCAGATTCGAACTGAAAATTGTGAGAAACTTGACGCGCTCGATGAGCGGTTGCCTCTGATCTTGGGCCTCCTCGAGGACGCGGCGATTAAATGCGAGCCAGCTCAGCTCGCGATTGATGAAATTTTTGTGGTCGCCAAATCGATCGTGCGCGGTTTGTACGACCTCAGGAGCGGCAACCGCGCTGCTTTCCTCTTCGATTCGAGCAGTGGCTTCCGGCATCTCTCAACATCGACAATCAATTGCGCATACGCAACGCCCGTCGCTCAGGCAGAGGCGGCGACAGTCTGATGCCTGATGTCTTCCGCTGCCGCGGCGTAAACGGCGTCCTCGGCAATGTTGGTGGCGTGGTCGCCCACGCGCTCGAGGCAGCGGCCAATGAAAATCAGGTTCAAGTAGCCCCGCAACTGTTCCCGGTCGTTCGCCATGCGCTCGATCAATTTTCGACTGGCTTCATGGTTTAGTTCGTCCAGTTTTTCGTCGCGCGTAACGACCGCGCGGCCCAGATCGACATCTTCGCGCACGAAGGCATCAATGCTGTCCTTAAACATCGACATGGCTTGCTCATACAGCGGCTTGATTAATTCGACTTCGGGCAGCGGCGGATGTTGATTCAATTTCCGCGCGCGTCGCGCAATCGTGGTCGCCTGATCCGCCATACGTTCCAGATTCGATGAAAGTTTCATTGCGGCAACGACCCGCCGCAGATCGGAGGCCACGGGCTGAAACCGCAGCAAAATTGCCACGCCATCCTTATCGATCTGTATCTCCAGTTGGTCGATCTCTTCATCGTCGGCGATCGCATTTGCGCAAAGATCGTCATCGCGATCGAACAGCCCTTTTATCGCCCGCTCCAAACTGCGCTCGGTCAGGCTGGACATCATCAGCACATTATTGCGCAGCGAAGCGAGCACTTCGTCGAACGTCCCAAGAATATGTTTTGGTATAACCATGTCTATCTCAGCTCTTCCTCTTACTCTTCCTCTTCCGGTTCATCTTTGATCCGCTGTAGCCGCGTCCCTGTGGGACGAGCGCGCGTCGCCCACAGGGCGACGGCTACAATTATCCAAATCGGCCAGTAATATAATCCTCCGTCTGTCGTTCAGTTGGATTTGTAAAAATTTGGGTGGTCGGCCCGAACTCGACCAGCTTTCCAAGATAAAAGAAGGCGGTGTAATCGGAGATGCGGCCGGCCTGTTGCATGTTATGCGTCACAGTCACAATTGTGTATTGGGCCTTGAGTTCGTAGATCAATTCCTCAATCTTCGCCGTAGCGATCGGATCAAGCGCCGAGCAGGGTTCGTCCATCAGAATCACTTCTGGTTCCACGGTGAGCGCGCGGGCGATGCAGAGCCTTTGCTGTTGGCCGCCAGAAAGACTTGTTCCGGGTTTGTGCAAATCGTCTTTCACTTCATCCCAAAGGGCGGCCATGCGGAGTGATTTTTCCAAACGCTCATTGAGGAATTTTTGATTGCGCACTCCGTTCAATCGCAAGCCCACGACGACGTTTTCGCCAATCGTCATCGTCGGAAACGGATTCGATTTTTGGAAGACCATGCCAACTCGGCGGCGAACAATTGCGGGATCAACACTACTCAAATAGAGGTCTTCGCCATGCAGCAGGACCGTCCCTTCCATCCGCGTCTTTGGCGTTAGCTCGTGCATGCGATTGAGAGCCCGAAGAAACGTTGATTTTCCGCAACCGCTTGGCCCAATGATCGCTGTCACAGCATTGGAAGCGATGTTGAGGCTCACGTCCTCAATGGCCCGCTTCTCCCCGTACCAGATCGACACATTCTTCGCCTCAAAAGTAAACTTTGGCGCGGGCTCGCTGTTGGCCGGCGGCTGAGCAGGCTGCTCGACGCGCTCCGTAACGCTTTGTTCGGGTGTTGCCATAGCTAAGTTCTCCATTCGCGAATGTTCTAAACAATCGACGGCCCCCGCCCGCGAGTCAGGAATCTCACCAGTATATTAACGCAAAAAATTCCCGTGACGAGCACTAGCGCGCCGGCCCAGGCCTGACGATGCCAGTCGTCATAGGGAGAAATTGCGTAGGTGAAAATTTGTAACGGGAGCGCGGCGATGGGCTCTCTGAGGCTGTGATTCCAAAACCGGTTTCCAAACGCAGTGAAAAGAAGCGGGGCGGTCTCGCCGCCGATCCGTGCTAACGCCAGCAAAATGCCGGTGATGATCCCCTTGGATGCAGTCTTCATTACAATGTGGACAATTGTTTTCCACCGGCTGACACCGAGGGCGAGCGCAGCTTCCCGATAACCATTGGGAACCAGCAAAATGACTTCTTCGGTCGTGCGAAGAATGAGTGGAATCATGATCAGTGCCAGGGCGAGACCGCCAGCCAAGGCGGAGAAGCTTTTGAACCGCAATACGATCAGACCGTAAACGACCACACCCCAGGTAATCGATGGGATTCCGTTGAGGACGTCAGCCAAAAATCTCAGGACTGAATTGATCCGTGCGGAGCCATATTCCGCCAGGTAAACTCCGCCTAGAACGCCAACTGGAATTCCAATTGCGCCAGCAAGGGCGAGTAGTTCAAGCGAGCCAACGATGGCATTTGCCATGCCGCCACCGACCTCCCCGACCGGCGCCGGTAACTTGGTGAAGAAATCCCAGTTAACCGAAGTGATCCCGTTAATGAGAAGGTAAAAGAACACCAGACCCAATGGTAGGATCACAAGAACGGCCGAAATAAAGGCGATTGCCGAGGCGAGCGCGCTTTTGATTTTGCGCCAGGTATGGTTGTCTGTTCTTCCGGAATACATGACTATTGCACCGCGCGTGTTGCTGATGCTGTGGCGATCGTTCGCAGCAGCAGTTGGGCGAGGAGGTTCACCAGGATCGTTATTCCAAAAAGGACCAGCCCAATCTCAAACAACGCCTCAAGGTAAATGTCAGTCGTTGCTTCCGTAAATTCGTTGGCCAGCACGCTGGCCAGCGTGTACCCCGGCTTGAAGAGGGATGCCACAATTTGCGGCGTGTTGCCGATGACCATCGTGACCGCCAGCGTTTCGCCGAGGGCCCGTCCGAGACCGAGAATGACCGCACCGTACAAGCCTTTCTTCGCATAACTCAGCACTGCGATGCGGGTCGCTTCCCACCGGGTGGCGCCGAGCGCGTAGGCCGCTTCACGCTGCAAGTTCGGCACGCTGCGCAAAATTTCGCGGGAGACTGACGTGATGATTGGCAGAATCATGATCGCTATGATGATTCCGCCTGCAAACATGCACGGGCCGTAGATCGGGCCGGTGAAAAGTGGTATCCAACCAAAGTAGTGTTTGAGGAATGGAAAAGGATAATTCCGGAGCCACGGCACCATGACGAAGATGCCCCAAAGTCCGAGAATTACGCTTGGAATCGCCGCCAGCATTTCGATCAGCGAAACGAGCGGCTGCCGAATCCACAACGGCGCAAGTTCCGTCAAATAGGCCGCCGTTGCGATACCCAATGGCACAGCGATGACTAATGCAATCGCCGAAGAAACCAGCGTTCCGTAAATAAACGGCAGCGCACCGAATTGTTCCGCGACCGGGTCCCAGGTGGACGTGGTGAGGAAATGAAAGCCGAATTTTTTGATGGCGAGTGAAGATCCATTCCACAACTCCAAGCCGATCAGAATGACCAGCACGACCACGGCCGATGCCATTGCCAGCGTGAGCCACTCGAATGCCCGATCCCCGAATCGCGACGGTGGCGCCATGCGTTCGCGCGCGGGGATTTCTGCAATGGAAACTGAAGCAGCTGACGCCATTGTGAGGGATCGGCAGGTTACACCTTGGGGCAAGCGCGTCGCTTGCCAGATTTATTAATATTTGATCTCGTCGATTCGCTTCAGAACACGCTGTTGCACATTTTCTGGCAGTGGCGCGTAATCCAAAGTTTTGGCCATGGCTTCGCCCTTCGTCATCGACCATTTGAGGAATTCGACCAGCTTTTTGCCTTTTGTTGGATCTTTCTGCTGCTGGTAAACCAACAGCCACGTCGCACCCGCAATCGGATACGCCTCCTTGCCCGGCGCATTTGTCATCGAGAAACGGAAATCATCCGGGATCTGGGCAGTTGCCAGCGCCGCGGTTACCGAGTCGACCGTCGCTTTCACAAATTCGCCAGCTGCGTTCTTGACGTCAGCGTACGGCATCTTGTTCTGTATGGCGTAAATCAATTCCACGTAGCCGATCGCTCCCGGCGTCTGCTTCACTTGGCCCGACACGCCTTCATTGCCTTTGCCGCCGATTCCAGTCGGCCAGTTTACGGACGTATTATTGCCAGCCTTACTCTTCCATTCCGAGCTTATTTTGCTCAGATAATCGGTGAAAATAAACGTTGTGCCGCTACCATCAGATCGATGCACGACCACGATGTCCTGATCGGGCAATTTTGCGCCCGGATTCAACGTTGTCAGTTTTGAATCGTTCCATTTTTTGATCTGACCGAGAAAAATGCCGGCGATTGTGTCTCCATCGAACTTTACAGCCGGATTACCCGACAGGTTGTACGTGATGACAACCGCTCCTGCGACCGTTGGAATATGGAGGATTTTGCCTGGCGCTTTGGCCAGGTTGTCGTCACTCATCGGCCCATCAGATGCGCCGAAATCGACGGTTTGCGCGAGGATTTGTTTCTGGCCTCCGCCAGAGCCGATGGATTGATAGTTGAATCGTACGGAAGGATCGACCTTTGCGTATTCATCGAACCATTTCGAGTAGATCGGATACGGAAACGTTGCGCCTGCGCCGTTGATCATCATTTGCGCCGATGCTGTCGCGCTCAACCCAAGCGCGATTATGAGTCCAAGGAGGGTTTTCGTTCTGTAAGATTTCGTCATGCAACGAGAGTGCCGCACGCCGATTCACCCGGTCAAAATCTTTACTGTTACGTTTGTGTGACAACGTAGCCGCTTCGCTGTGCGAAGCGCTGGTCTGGGCTGTCTGCATTGCGCATGTCGCGCGTCTCACCCGCCTTTGCCAAGGCTACGGCGAGGCAGGTAGAGACGGCGCCAAAGTAATTGGCAGAACCACGCGAATCGTCGTCCCTTTGCCTAGTTCGCTCTCAGCTTCGACATGGCCGCCGTGGAGTTGCGCGATATGTTTGACGATCGCGAGGCCGAGACCGGTGCCGCGAACACTGTTGTGGCTTCGCGCTTTATCGGCGCGATAGAACCGCTCGAAAATCCGCGGCAAATCTTCTTTGCCGATACCGATGCCGGTGTCGCTTACGCTTAGCACGATTTGTTGGTCGCGCGGCCGGGCCATCAGCGTAATCTCGCCGCGCTCGCGCGAATATTTCACCGCGTTATCCAGCAAATTGTAGAGAGCTTCCTGCAGTCGTCCCCGGTCGGCGCGAATCGTGGGCAAGTCGGGCGCAACGTCGACGGTCACGTTGAGCTGTTTGTTTGCGAGTTTCTTTTCCCAATCGCGAATCAATTCTTCGAAGAAGCTCGACAGATCGACGTCGTCCAATTGCAGATTCGGATTGGCTGATTCCAATTGCGCAAGGATAAGCAAATCCTCGGCCAGCAAATCGAGGCGATTGGAATGGCGCTTCATCACTCCGAGAATTCGTGAGAGTTCCTTGCGCGACGTATCCGGGGTCTCGATCAAAGTCTCAATATAGCCGCGCAAGATCGACAATGGCGTGCGCAATTCGTGCGAGACGTTGGCGACGAAATCCCGCCGCACCTGATCCATTTTCTTAAGCTCAGTGATTTCGTGAAACAAAACGAGTGCTCCGGTTATCTCGCCCGCCTCGTTTCTTGTCGCGATGGCGTGGAGCTCGATTTGTGAACCATCCATTGCCAACTCGCTGCGAACCGGCTGACCGCCACCGAAAGCACCACCAATCACTTGATCGAGCGTGGCATCGCGCACGCTATCCAGCAGGGGCGTGCCCGACGAGATTTCCGGCAGCGCGAAAAGTCTTCGAAATGCTTCATTAGCTAAAACGACGCGACGGTCGGAGTCGACCACGAGGAGAGCATCCTGCATTGCAGAAAAGATCGTCTGCAACCCCGACTCACGCTTGGCGATCTGCTTATCGAGCTGCTTTAGATCATGAAAAATTTTTTCCAAGCCCAGGCCGATACGGTGAGCTTGTGCGCCGTCGCGAACCAGAAAGGTGCGCGGGCGCTCACCGCGCGCGATTTGAGTGACGAGCTCTTCCACTTCCTGCCATGGTGCGATCCACTTGCGCCACGCGATCAGGGTAAGCGCGATTGTGGCTGCAACCATCGCGCAAAGCAGAAGCCAACTCATCTCCGGTAATCGTCTCGTAACCGATAACCGAAACCGCGCACGGTTTCAATCGCGTCACCGACTTTGCCGAGTTTTTCACGCAAGCGGCGCACGTGTGTATCCACTGTCCGGGTGTCGATCACGCTTTCGTAGCCCCAAACTTCGTTAAGCAACCGGTCGCGGTCCTGAACCCGGCCCCGGCGTTGCATCAACGTCTGCAACAATTTGAACTCCAGGCTCGTGAGACGCACCTGCTTCCCGTTAACGCGAACCTCATGGCGCGCAGGGTCGATCGAAATCGGGCCAGCCTTCAGGCTTTCGCCCGGTGTTTCGCCACGCCGCAAAATTGCACGAATTCGCAGCAGGATTTCGCGCGGGCTAAATGGTTTTGTCACGTAATCGTCGGCGCCGAATTCCAGGCCGACGATGCGATCAATCTCTTCTGCTTTCGCCGTTAACATCAGAATCGGAATGTGACTCGTCGCCGTGTCATTTTTCAAAATTTTGCAGACTTCGAGCCCCGACATTTTTGGCAACATCAGATCAAGAACGATGAAATCGGGTCTGTCCTCGCGCGCCTTCTGCAAACCGCTTGCGCCATCGACGGCAGTCGAAATCCTGAAGCCCGCCTTGCGAAAGTTCAGCGTAAGAAGATCTGCAACGTCGCTCTCATCCTCAACGACCAGGATTTTCCTGCCAGCGCCAGTTTCCATGGAATAGGGAGTCAACTCGCCCGCGCGTTAAATTGCAATACTTCTACGCGGATTCACGCGATCGCTTCGGCATGCGATCGGAAAGTTTGCCGAATCGTAACACTTTCGTCTTGAAACTGTAACAATGGTTCCTAGCCTCCGCGATTTATTGGAAGCGAGTCGAAGGCCTGGGCGCGGCATTTGGCGGGCGGTTACGGAAAACATTTTGGCGTCGCTTCGCCAACGGCTTCACTAAAACCGTAGGAGCTGCGTTTTAGAGGAACGCCCGCTAACTATAGTTTGGGGGCGTGTCACGGCCGTCACGGACGGGATCGGCGGGGTGACTCACTTCGCGGAAAGTTAAGACAACCCACATCAACAGCAGCTCCCGCCGTCGCAGCACTTGCCCTTCGCTTCCGTAGTCACATCGTAGTCTTGGCCTTTGCTTTCCTTCGGATGCCGCAAAGCAGTGCGTGAACAATCGAATGGCTTTGCTCGGGCCAGCGGTACATCAAAAATCGGATCAACGAACTCGAAAAATTCGCGATACGGCGCCTTCTTGTAGAGATTGCAAGTCTTGTCGCAGACGGCGTAACGCTTGCCTCGCTCCATCCGATGATTGTCGTCGTCGAGCACTTCCTTGAATGGTCCACGATAAATCACGGCCTGGTTCCGCTCGAAACATTCGCCCTGCTTTCCTTTAAACGCCTCGATGGTAACGGAACGAAACTCGATCCCTTGCACTGTGCGCCACGGTTCCGCGTCGCGCCTCAAGATTTGAAGTCCGTAGAACCCTGACTCTTCAAACGCTGCGAGAAGCCCGTCCTCGGTGAACGCACCGGAAATGCAACCGCTCCAAAGCTCTGGATCATTTTGCATTTCTTCCGGCACTTCCTCGTCGCTCACGATGTCGGAGATCACTGCGCGCCCGCCTTTTTTGAGAACACGGAAAATTTCTTCGAAGAGTTGTCGTTTGGATTTCGGCTCGACCAAATTCAAGACGCAATTTGAAATTACTGCGTCGATGGAATCGCTCACCACCAGCGGACGTTTGAAACGCAATTCTTCGGCCAGTTCATCCACCGCGAGAAACGACGCTGCGTTTGCGATCGGGTGCTCTCTCAATCGCCGATCCAACAGTTCCAGATCGAGTGTGAGATCTTGGATGCGGCCTTTGCGAAATTCCACATTCGCGTAACCGAGGTGCTGGGCAACAATTGGCGCATTGCGTCGCGCGACCTCAAGCATCTCGTCGGTCATATCCACGCCGATGACCCTGCCTTTCGGGCCGACGATTTGCGCGGCGATGAAACAAATCTTGCCTGAGCCGCTTCCTAGATCGAGAACCGTTTCGGCTTCGCGAAGATAACGCGAGGGATCGCCGCAGCCGTAATCGCGCTCGATTACTTCTTGCGGGATCACTTTCAGATACTGGTCCTCATAATCGATTGGGCAGCAAAGTTTGTCCGCACGTTCTTTTGCTCCCGTCGCGTATCGCTGGCGTACGATGCTCTCCTTCGTTTGGGCTTCAATCATGTTGATGTGAAGCTTTAGCAGGCCGTTTTATTTCTGAGAAGCTCGGACTTTGATCCCGCGCGGAAAGCCGGCCGAGCGCGCGCAGAAGCGTGTATTGAGTTTTGTTGTAGTCCGTAACGATGTTGAGATAATCGTTGCGAACGCGCGACAAATCCTGTTCGGCTTGAATCGTCTCAAGGACGACGCCGACCCCAAATTCTTTCCGTTCTTGACCGAGACGCAACGCTTCCTCCGCATCGGCCAACGATTGTTTGGCCATGGCGATCTGGTCTTCAAGCGACTGGACGCGGGCCTGGCTAGTGACGACCTCGTTCGCAACTTGGTCAGCTACCTTGTCAGCAACGAGTGCGGCGCCGTGCAGGCGCGCCTGATGCGCATGGATATTTCCGAAATCGAAAAGGCCGCCCGGGCCGATGCGCCAATTCAGTAGCGCCACGTAGTCCTCGGATTCACCGAAGTGTCCGGTTTCGCTATTCATTCCGCCGCCGAGCCCGCCGAAAAATGCCTGGCCACCAACGCTTGGAATGAGCGGACCATAAATCGAACCGTTCTTCGCATGCTGAGCCGCGCTGAGGAGCGCCGCACTTTGTTGTGTTTCGGGCCGCGCCGCCAACGCCTGAGAAACAAGATCACCGAATGACTCTTTCTCAGAAACAATTGAGAGCGGTACGACGCTTCCGTCGCGCGGCATCAGCTCCACGATCGGATCGAGATGCAAAATCTGAACCAATTTCGCGGAAGCGAGCCGCACATTTTCTTCTGCGCGCCGGAGCTCTATCTCATCGCGCTGCCGCTGCACTTTGACCCGCAACGCGTCTCCCTTGAAAGCAACGCCCGCTTCCACGGCGCGATCGATCTCCGCTGCGTAATCGGTCGATACGCGCAGTGCTTCTCGCGCAACTCCTACCGCTTCGTGCGCCGCGGCCAAATCGAAGTAGCCGCGCGCTGCAGTCAGGATCGTCTCCTGTTCTTGCGTGTCGAGACCGTGACGAGCCGCCTTGCTAAGCTGATGCGCCTCCAGCGATTTGAAAATCGCGTCGCCAATGTCTGTTTGCGCGGCAACCGTCCCGCCGGGGGCATAACTTTGCTTATGGACCTCTTCAATCAGTCCTTCCGTGTTTTGTATTAAGTTATCGTGCCGACGATACGCGACGCCCGGCGCAAGCCACGGAAAGAATCGTTCCATTGCGCTCTCTTCCGCCGCATAGGTCTCGGCAAGTTTTTCCCGTGCGAGTTGGATATCGATGTTGCGCGCGCCGGCCAGGCGCAGCGCCGTCGGCAGATTGATCGTCAGCACTTTCGGCGATCGGTTTGATTCGGCAACGACCGGCACGACCTGGAGCGACGCCATTGCGATGAATGCCAGCGCGGTGGCGCTGCACAAGAACGAACGCGTGCCATTCATTTCGCTTCAGTCGCTTTGACCTTTTGTCCGTCGGTTACGGATTGTTTGCCGGCGACAATGACGGAATCGTTGGGTCCGCAGCCTTTAAGAATTTCCACGTTTACGCCGTCATCGAACCCGGTGGTGACGGAGACGTTTTGCGCTTTGTTATCGCGCACGACGAACACAGAGTTTCTGTTTTTCTCAATGACGAGCGCTTCGGCAGGGATGAGCAGCGCGTTTTCTTTTTTTTGCAGTTCGATCTCGACGCTGGCCCACATGCCCGGGCGCAGCGCGAGATCGGGATTCGAAATTTCAATTTCAGTCGCCATGGTCTTGGTCGATTCATCCAAGGCGTAAGCAAAGCGTGTGATCGTGCCTTTAAACGCGCGACTGGACAACTCGTCCACGGTCACTTTGACCGGCAAATCCTTCTTCACGAACGGCGCCTCGGTGTCCGGGGCCGCTACGTCGACGCGCACCGTGCTGAAATCCATGAGAGTGACAACGGCGGCACTCTTTGCTGCGCTGCTCGAGGTCGCTGCGGGAATAAGCGCGCCCGGATCGACCCAGCGTTTCGTGATTACACCAGAAAATGGCGCGATGATTTTCGCATAACTGAGTAGCGTATCGATGCGCTGGAGGCCGGCTACCGCCACGCCAGACTTCGCTCTTGCCGCGTCAACCGTTTGCGGCATTACCAAATCGGAAGCCTTTTTCTGTGCGTCTGCCACGCGCTTGTAATCGAGCTGTGCCGCATCGGCTTCCGCCTTGGCTTTAACGAGATCAGCCAGCATTTCCGGCGCTTCGATTTCGGCAAGCAGATCGCCTTGCTTCACGGTGTCGCCTTTATCAACGCTGATCGTTTTCAAATAACCGGCGACCTTCGCGTAGAGCGTGGCCTCCTGATAAGCCATCACATTTCCGGGCAGCGTGAGCCGGTGAACAATCTCGCCGCGTTTCGGATGAATGGTTTGCACCGGCGTCGCCGGAGCTTGCGGGAGGAACCATTCACAGCCACTTAGCGCAGCAAGCCAAGCAACAACAAGCGTTACGGCATAAAATTTCTTCATGAAGAGACACCCGCTTTTTCGCGTTTGAACAAGACGTAGAGAACGGGCACAACGAAAAGCACGAGGACCAGCGCCGCCAGAATTCCTCCAACGACAGCGCGCGCCAGCGGGATGTTCGCGCCGCCGAAAAGCGCCATTGGCGTCAGACCGAGAACAGCGGCGATGCCGGTCATCAAGATCGGCCGCAGACGGATCGCGGCGGCTTCGGCAATCGCATCGCGCGGAGTCTTGCGTTTCTTTTTCTCGGCAGCTTCGGCCAGGATGCGATTGGCAAAGTCGACCATCAGCACGCTGAAACTGACCACGATGCCAACCATCATGATGATGCCCATCATCGATTGAATGCTGAGAAAGGTGTGCGTGAGAAAGAGCATCCAGGCCACGCCGATCAACCCGAGCGGCACGGCAAACATGACGATAAACGGATCGAGAAACGAACGGAACTCGACGATCATGACCAAATAAACGAGCACGACCGCGAGGAAAAATCCGAAGCCAAGCGACTTAAACGACTCGTGCATCGTTTTCACTTCGCCGCGCATCTGGATGTAATAGCCCTCGGGCACTTGCGCGCGGTCGGTTTTGATCTTGCCGATGTAACGCTCGATATCGCTAGCGACCGAGCCGACATCGCGTCCGCGCACATTGATGAAGAGATCCGTCACGCGCGTGATATTAAGATGATTGATTTCGGAATAAGCTGTGCCGCGCGAAAATTTCGCGACGGTGCGCAACGCTACCGGCGTTGGCTGATTTTTACCCGTTATGGGGATGTCGAGGATCGTGTTAATCGACTGAATATCGTTCTCGCGATACTGTGCGCCGATGAAGTAGTGGTTGCCGTTTTTCTCATCGATCCAGAATGAAGGCGCAAAGTTGATCGAGCTGTTGAGCGCGGTAACGATGTTTTTGACCACTTCCTCCTGTGTCAATCCAACCTGCGCAGCTTTGACCCGATCCACGTCGATGTTGATTTGCGGCGCATCGAGCCGCTGTTGGATACGGACGTCGACAGCGCCAGGAACTGTCTCAGCATAGCGCTTGATTTTTTCGGCGATCTCATGCGCGACTTCGAGCTTATTCCCTTCGATTTGAATGTTAATCGGTGAGGGTAAACCGCCGTTGAGCGCGGCGCTCAGCATCCCGCCGGTGTCAAAGCTGAACTCGGTGCCAGGAAATTGCTGCGGCAGTTTTTTCCGCAACTCATCGACGTAATCGAATGTCGAGCGGCCGTGATGCTCCGTCAGTTGCACAAGAATAAACGCGTCTTGTGATCCGGAATTAGGGGTATAGGCAGCGGGCCAGTCGAGCAAGACACCAAGATTCGAAATCACCATTTTGCGATCAAGTTCCGGGATGACGGACTGGATCGCATTCTCGACATCTGTAATGACTTGCTCCGTCTTCTCAATGCGCAGGCCCGTCATCGCGCGCACTTTCACGGTGAACTGCCCTGCATCTGTCTGCGGGAAAAGCTCCGTGCCAATCAGTTTGAAGATCAACATCGACAAAATGAATAATCCGGCGGTCGCGGCGAGTGCGCGCCAGCGCAATTGCAGGACGCGATCCAAGGCGTGGGTGTAACGGTCGCGCACATGGCCGAACCAGCTTTCGCGCCCATCCTCGCTCTGCGCCTTGCGCTGTTTGAAAAACCTCGCCGCGCAGACGGGAACGAATGTCGAGGCAAGCAAGCGACTCGTCCAAATCGCGAAGATCACTGCGATCGCCAGCGGCATAAATAAGAACTTCCCGATCCCGCCCATGAAAACGATCGGGAAAAACACGACGCTGATCGTGATGGTTACAATGGTCAGCGGGCGCATCACTTCGCTTGCGCCGATCAGCGCGGCTTCGCGTGGTGACAGGCCCGAATCCAAGTGACGCGCCGTGTTTTCCAAAACGACGATCGACTCATCGATGAGCAATCCGATCACAACGGCGATGCCGCCCAACGTCATGGCGTTGAGCGTCTGATGCGTAAAATACAAACCGATGAGCGCGCCCAGGACGGCGAGCGGCAATGCGATGAGCACAACGCCGGTCGGCCGGGCACTGCCGAGAAAGATGAACACCATCGCGGCTGCGAGCAGAAAACCCAGCCCAGCCTCCTGCACGAGGTTGCGGATTGCCTGCCGCACATAAACCGATTGGTCCATCACCACATCGAGGTTGATCCCTTTGATGCGTTCGAGGATCGGCTTGAGTTGCGCTTTAATGCTCTCGACCACCGCGATCGTGTTCGCACCCGGCTGACGATAGATCGGAATGTAAACCTGCCGTTTCCCGTGCACGCGCACGATGTTCGTCTGGATTTGATGCGAGTCTTCGACCTTTGCGACGTCACGGATGTAGGTCGGCGGACCGTTGCCAACTCTAAGCGGCAAATCATTCAGCTGCGCGACGAGGGGCACCATGCCGTTGGTGTTGATCTGATAATCGAGCGCGCCGAACTTTGCGGTGCCGGTCGGGATCATGACGTTGAAATCGCGGACCGCATTGATGACATCTAGCGGCGAGAGGTTGCGCGCCTGCGCTTTCAGTGGATCGACATAGGCTAGGATGCGCCGCAGTCTTCCGCCATAAACTGCGGGCGCGATGACGCCGGTGATCGACTGGAGGCGATTGCGCAAATCGAAGTAGGCGACATCATAAAGTTTCGTCTCGTCGAATTGCGGACTCGACACGCTGATCAGGCAAAGCGGAATTGTCGCGGTCGGATCGAACGGCATCACCATCGGCGGGATCGTGCCGGGCGGCAGATAAAACAAGTCGCTCATCGCTAGCGATGTCACTTGCGACATCGCCGTGTTTGGATCGATATCTTCACGGAAGAAATCTTTTACCACGCTGACGCCGACCATCGATTTGGCTTCCTGCCGCGCGATCCCGTTCGATTGACCGGTCCACCGTTCGAGACGCGTGGTAATGTCTTTTTCCATCACCTCCGCCGGCATGCCGGGATAAAAAGTGACAATCTGGACCGCAGGCGTTTTGAACGTTGGCAAAATATCGGTGGGCAACTTAGCGATTGCTGTCAGCCCGATAACGAGGATCGCCAGCGCTAGGACAATGACGGCATGCGGATTTTTGAGCGCAGCTTTAACCATCGGCTTCTGCGCAAGTAAAGCCGCGGCGACGGCGATTTATTACAAAAGAATCGCGTCGGTTTTTAACCGTCAGCGCGTCGCACAGTTCTCAATAAATCTTCGAGTGCTGGCCGTGGTTCATCGCCCACAACGCACACAACGTGATCATCGATGAAGCGCGACGCGAATTGATAACGGCCCGAGCGGCTGCAAGCGATGGGATCTCCGGATTCCAGTTTCCGTTTCGTCTGTGGAAAATGATCGAGCTCACTTTTTTTGAAAACGATCATCGACACAGGGGTCTTGCCGCAGTGACCGAGAATCAGCGCTACCGGCACGCCTTTGACGTGGCATAGACGTGCACCGCCTGAGTTGAAGGTCGTTTGTGAAGGAAGATAAGCGAAAGCCGCTGTATCGAGCTGCCCGCCGAATTGTTGCGCGATTTTGTCCGGTACAGGGCCGTTGAACTCGGGCGCGGTCAGTTGATGAACATACGCGCTGTGGCATTCCTCGACGGCG
>WNFJ01353131.1_pt3 | contig 43508 bp, 36 predicted proteins | sample 5400461 | NCBI WGS metagenome assembly WNFJ01 (sample SAMN13153349, study PRJNA577476) | soil metagenome | isolation source: 115 cm saprolite on Douglas fir-dominated hillslope | place: USA:California | collected 2013-09-17
AGCTGGCGGCAGGCCGGCGAGCTGAGGGTGTGCCGGGTTCCGGGGTCGCCCCGCGTCAGCAAGGCGGGGCGAAGCTGGCGGCAGGCCGGCGAGCTGAGGAGGTGTACGTGGGGGTCCGGGGGGTCGCCCCCCGGGCAAATACGAAGCCACGGCGCAGTTGCGAAGCAACAAGCATGGGTATAGAAGCGGGCCGGGTGGCTACGGGGGCAAACCACCCGGCCCGCGATCATCGGCGCTCCGACGGGGGCCCGGAACGCCGGCACCGGTGCTCCGACGGGGGACCAGAGCACCGGAGTACAATGTTACACCGAAACCCCCCCATGTACGTCAAGACCTGATTAGGAGCCGATCTGGCGGCGAGCACCACTCGCCTCAATCGGTCGGCTGCTACTCACGAGTCTACGTTGTTTGCAGCGTCCTGAGATCCCTCCTGGGAGCGAGTATCGGCTTGCTTGGCGGACAGAAAGCCTTCGCCCTCGCGCCCGCCCGGACCCCGTGCCAGGCGGCATTTCAGCTCGCGTGACCGCTGTCTGCGGTGGCACGATTTGCCCGGGCGCGATCTGCTGCGGCCCCATCGTTTGGGCGGCCAGCGTGCGCCGAGCTGTCTCCTGACGGGCTATCTGCCGAGTTGCTATCCGCGGAGGGGCCATCGGCCGGGGTGTCGCCGTGCGCCGTGCCATCCCCTGAGGTGCCGGCCGCTTGAGCGCCATCTGCTGAGGCACCATTATCTGGGGCGCTGTCACCTGGGGCGCTGTCACCTGGGGCGCTGTCTGCGCCTGCGTCATCACCTGGGGCGGCATCTCCCGCCGCGGCGCCGGTGGGCGCGGGCGGGCCGCCAACGCTGTCCGCACGTTCCGGCAGGTTCGGCTCGAACGGCTCGAATCGCGAATTGTCTGGCTCACGCCCGCCGTTGGCGAACACGACGGCGAAGTAAGGCACGACGAGGGCGATGGCCGCGGCGATGAACCGCCAGACGCCGTGGAACAGGAAAACCGCAAGCAGGAAAGCAACGACGCGGACGCCCATCGAGATCAGGTAGCGCCGCTGCCGGTAGGAGATATCTTCCGACATGGACCGCCTGGCGTCGGTCACGGTATACACGCCGCGCTTACGCCTGGTCGGCAGGACGAACTTCACTCCTCCACGCTATGCCTGGTACGTGCGGGTGGAAACCGCGTGCCCGGTGCGAGCGCGACGAAAACCACGCAGGTCCACGGCAAGATTGTGCGCGCTACCGTGCAGCGGTCACCGTGCGGCGGTCGATGGCAAACCGCGGCACGGACGAAAGCCAAGATTCAGGGAGGAAGCATGACCGACCGGACATACCGGGTGACCGAGATCGTCGGCACGTCACCCGACGGCATCGAGCAGGCGGTGCGCAATGCGCTGCACCGCGCTGGCCAGACGCTGCGGCACCTCGACTGGTTCCAGGTGACCGAGATCCGTGGCCAGATCGAGAACGGTGAGGTCGCTCACTACCAAGTCGGGCTGAAAGTGGGATTCAGGCTCGAGGACGCGTGAGCGGGGGCGCGGGCCCGGGGGGCGACCCCCGGCCCCTCCGCCGCACACCCGCACCAAGGGACGCCGCATCCGCGGCAGCCGTTATGCATCTGGGTCGTCCGCACCGGCGCCTGGCTTTGCCGCGCTAGCTGGCTTTGCTGACCGACGACATGTTGAATCCCTCGACCCGGATCGGCGGCGTGGCGACCCGGGGAAACTGGTCGCCCCACTCGCGCGGCAGGCACGGCCGGGTGCGGCCTATCTCGGCCAGCCGGTCGAGCATGCTGACCGGGGAGTCGTTGAACCTGAAGTTGTTGACCGCCCCCGTCACCTCGCCGTTTTCCACCAGGTAGATGCCGTCCCTGGTAAGCCCGGTGACGAGCAGTGTCTGCGGATCGACGCCGCGGATGTACCAGAGGCTGTTGACCAGCAGGCCGTTGCCGGTCCGCGTGATCATCTCGTCGAGGGGGACGCCGGTGCCGCCCGGGCTGGCCTCGAAGATCAGGTTGTCGATGTACGGCGTGACCGGCAGGCCGGTCAGGGCGGCGGAGTGGCGCGTCTGGATGAGCGCGTTCAGCTTCCCGTCCTTGATCCACTCGGTGGGCGCCAGCGGCAGCCCGTTGTCGAAGACCGACGCGGTGCGCGTCGACACGTGGGTGACGACGAACGGCGCGCACTCGAGGCCGGGCTCACCTGGATCGCTGCGCAGCGTGACGGGCAGCGTGGCGAGCCGCTCACCGACCCTGGTCCCGCGCCCTGGCTTGCTGAACACGGTCCGGCCGTCCAGAGCGTCTTTCGCCCCGGCCGCGTGATAGACGAAGATCATCAAGTCCGCTACGGCGGTCGGGCTCAGCAAGGTCTCGTACCTGCCCGCGGGAAGCTCGATGCGGCGCTTCGCCCAGTCGAGGCGCTGTGCCAGTTGCGCGTCGAGGCCGATGACGTCGATGTCCCTGAAGTCACGGGTACCCGATCCGGCCCACGCGGAACGTTCAAGATCACTGGACTTGGCGTTCAGCTCCAGCCGGCCGCTTGGCTGGTCGTGGCGGAGCCGCAGGCCCGTTGAGGTGCCGAGGAACATGCAGTTCAGCTCGTGCTCGGCGAAGCCGTACAGCTTCCTGCCACCCGCGTTGGCGGCGGCGAACGCGTCGTGCAGGGCTGCGGCGAAACCGACGAAGACACCGATCTCGGTCTCGGTCACCGGATCGTCCCAGGTTCTGCCCGGCTGGATCCCTGACGGCTGCCGCGTGGCGGGCGCGATCAGCTCCTGCGCGTCCTCCGCGGCGGAACTCTGGCTCGCCGCCTGCTCGGCGGCCCGCACAACGTCGGTCAGCTGGTCGTCGCGGACGCCGGCCTTGGACACCACGCCCACGGCCTTCCCGTCCGCGCGGTGCTCTATCGCGATCACGGTCAGCCTGCGTGACCGCGTCACCCCGTTCGTGGTCAGCGTGTTCCCCGCCCAGCGCAGGTTGGCGTCGCTGGTTTCTTCCGCGAGCACGATGCAGTCGCGCGTGCGGGCCGCCGCGAGAGCCCGTTCCACCGTCTCCTGAGGGCTCATCCCGCCTCTTCCAGCGTGTTGAGGATCCGGACGCCGCGCAGCACGACGGACGGGCAGCCGTGACTGACCGGCGCGACCTGGCTTGGCTGGCCCTTGCCGCAGTTGAAGGCCCCGCACAGCAGGTAGGTCTGCGGGCCGCCGACCGCTTCCAGGCTGTTCCAGAACTCGGTGGTAACGGCCTGGTACGCGACATCACGTAGCTGGCCGGCCAGCCGGCCGTTTTCAATCTTGTAGAAGCGCTGACCGGTGAACTGGAAGTTATGCCGCTGCATGTCGATCGACCAGCTGTTGTCCCCGACGATGTAGATGCCGCGGGTGACGCCGGCGATCAGCGCCTCGGTGTCCGGGCCGCCCGGATCGGCGTGCAGGGAGACGTTGGGCATCCGCTGCAACGGCATGTGGGACGGTGAGTCGGCGAAAGCGCATCCGTTGGACCGCCCGAAGCCCTTCATCCTCGCCATCCGGCGATCGAGCTGGTAGCCGGTGAAGATGCCGCCGGAGATGATGTCCCACGTCTGGGCCGCCACGCCCTCGTCGTCGAACCCGACCGTGGCGAGCCCGTGCCCGGCGGTGCGGTCGCCCGTGACGTGCATGACCGGCGAACCGTAGCGCAGGGTCCCCAGCTTGTCCGGGGTGGCGAACGAGGTGCCTGCGTACGCGGCCTCGTAGCCGAGGGCACGGTCGAGCTCGGTGGCGTGGCCGATCGACTCGTGAATCGCCAGCCACAGGTTCGACGGGTGAATCACCAGGTCGTAGCGGCCGGCCTGGACCGAAGGCGCGGCGAGTTTCGCGGCGAGCAGTTCGGGCAGTTCGGCGAGTTCGGCGGCGAAGTCCCAGCCGGTGCCGGTCAGGTACTCATAGCCGCGCCCGGCCGGGGGCCCGATGGTGCGCATCGTGTCGAACCTGCCCGCATGCCCGTCCACGGCCACGGCGGTGACGACGGGATTCACCCTGACCCGCTGCTGCGTCGCCGTGGTGGCGCCGTCGCAGTAGAACTTGCACTCCTTGACCTGCTGGAGCGTGACGTCGACGTGGTCGACTCCCGGGCCCGCGAGCACCCCAGCGCTCCACTGCTTGAGCAGCGCGACCTTGTCCGCGACGCCGATCTCGAACGGATCGGTCAGATAGGGCGAAACCCACGTGACCTCTCCGTGCGCGGGCTCGTCCGCGAGCTCGATGCGTTCTGAGTTGATGGCCGCGGCGACCCTCGCGACGTCGACGGCGTCCTCCGCGGCGCGCGCGGCGGCCTCGGGGGTCAGATCGGCCGACGCGGCGAAGCCCCAGGTGCCGTCGCAGATCACGCGCACGGCAAGGCCGAGTTCGTCACCGTCCACCAGGGTTTCCAGGTTGTTGTCCGAGAGCGCGATGTACTGCAAACGGACCTGTTCAAGCCGGAAGTCAGCGTGCTCCGCGCCGAGGTCGCGGGCCCGCTGCAGGGCCGTATCGGCCAGCTGGCGCAGCGGTAGCGCGGCGAACTCAGGATCTATGGCGTGCGGCGACCCGGAGTGGGGTGAGGCCGCGGGCGAGCCTGGTGACGGCTGGCCCTGCGGCCCCGTCTCCCCAGCCGAGCGATGCAACGTGCGGTTATCAGCCACGACAGGAAACCTACCTGACATGCGCGCCAACCCGCGGGCCGGTAATCTCCCCACGATGATCGGGTCGAGTGGGAGGCGATGAGATGAGCCGGTCGGTCCTCGTTACCGGCGGAAATCGCGGCATCGGGCTCGCCATCGCGCGGCGGCTTGCGGCGGCCGGTGACGCCGTGACCGTGACGTCGCGGTCGGGCGAGCCGGTCGAGGGGCTGACCGTGGTTCAGTGCGACGTCACGGACACCGCCTCGGTCGGCGCCGCCTTCGCCGCGGTCGAGCAGGGCCAGGGCCCGGTCGAGGTCCTCGTCGCGAACGCTGGCGTGACCCGCGACAAGCTGCTCGTGCTGATGAGCGAGGACGACTTCAGCGCCGTGCTCGACACCAATCTGACCGGGGCCTTCCGGGTGGCCAAGCGTGCGGTCCGGCCGATGATCAGGATGCGGCGCGGCCGCATTATCTTGATCTCCTCTGTGGTCGGCCTGCTCGGTTCCGGCGGCCAGGCGAACTACGCGGCGTCCAAGGCCGGTCTGGTCGGGCTGGCGCGGTCGCTCACCCGGGAGCTAGGTTCGCGGAATATCACGGTGAACGTTGTCGCGCCAGGGTTTGTTGACACGGGCATGACCGCGGCGCTACCCGCAGAAAGAAGGGCCGAGATCTTGAAGATCATCCCGCTCGGGCGGTACGCCGCGCCTGACGAGGTGGCCGGCGTGGTGGAATTTCTCGCCGGGCCGGACGCGGCCTATGTCACGGGCGCGGTCATCCCGGTGGACGGCGGCATGGGAATGGGCCACTGATGGGCATTCTCGAAGGAAAGCGGATCCTCGTCACCGGCGTGCTCACCGATTCCTCGATCGCTTTTCACGTCGCACGCATGGCGCAACTCGAAGGGGCCACGGTCGTGCTCACCGGCTTCGGGCGCCTCAGCCTGGTGGAGCGGGTCGCGCGGCGGCTGCCACAGCTACCGCCGGTGATCGAATTCGACGTGACCGACGACGCGCACCTGGCTTCGCTCGCCGAGCGTGTGTCGGCCCACGTGGACGGCCTCGACGGCCTGGTGCACGCCATCGCCTTCGCGCCGCAGAGCGCGCTCGGCGGAAACTTTCTCCGCACGCCGTGGGAGGACGTGGCGACCGCCGTACACGTGTCGGCCTATTCGCTGAAGTCCCTGGCGGTCGCCGCGCTGCCGCTGATGAGCGGCGGCTCGGCGGAGCCGGCTGGGGGTTCGATCGTCGGCCTCGATTTCGACGCGAGCCGCGCGTGGCCGGCGTATGACTGGATGGGTGTGGCCAAGGCCGGTCTCGAGTCGTGCGCCAGGTATCTGGCCAGGGATCTGGGACCCAAGCGCATCCGGGTCAATCTGGTGGCGGCCGGGCCGATCCGCACCATGGCGTCGACCAGCATCCCCGGTTTCATGCAGTTCGAGAAGCTGTGGGGTGAACGCGCGCCGCTCGGCTGGGACATCACCGATCCAGGGCCCACCGCACGTGCCTGCGTGGCGCTCCTGTCCGACTGGTTCCCCGCCACCACCGGGGAGATCGTGCACGTGGACGGGGGCGCCCACGCGATCGGCGGCTGACCGCCTGCGGCCTGCGGAGCCCGCGGGGTGGCGCCGCCGGGCCAGCGCGGAAGCGGCGCTCCCCCAGCCAGGGCGGCGGATCACCGCCATGAACGGTAGAGCAAGGCAGTGATCGGAGGTTCGAGGATCTGATGTCAGACTTTCCGCGCTACCCGGGTAGCGGAGGTCACGTGGTGCGGCCCGAGGGCGAGCCCGCGCCCCCGGCCATCCTGAACGCGGTGAAGCTGATGTACGCGGGCGCGGCGGTGAGCATCGTCGGGCTCATTATCGGGCTCGCCACGGCCGGTGGCCTCAAGAGTGCGATCAGGAAGGCGCGGCCGAAGCTGACGACCGCCCAGGTGAACAGCAGCGCGACCTTCCTGGTGGTCGCGACGGTCGTCATCGGGCTGATCGGCGCGGGTCTGTGGCTGTGGATGGCCTGGGCCAACAAGCGCGGCAGGCCCTGGGCCCGCATCCTTTCCAGCGTTTTCTTCGCCATCGCCACGCTGAACACGGTGGCCGGCTTCAGTCAGCCGGGCGATGCGCTGAGCAAGATCCTCACGGTCCTGGTGTGGCTGGTCGGCCTCGGTGCGATCATCCTGCTCTGGCGCCCCGAGTCCAGCGCTTTCTACAAGGCGTCGAGCGGGGCGCCCGGATAGTGCGGCGCCGGGGCACGCCGGCTGGCTGTTACCGGCCCGCGCTGTTGCCCGCCAGCCCGCAGGCGGCCCCGGCCACGGAAACGTCGTCGAGCGCGCGTGCGATCTCCGCGGGCAGCACGACGTCCTCGGCCTGCAGAATGCCGGTGAGCTGGCCGGTGGTGCGCGCGCCGACGATCGCCGAAGTGACGGCCGGCCGGTCGCGCACCCAGCTCAACGCCACGGCGAGCGGGGAAACGCCGAGCCCGTCCGCCGCGGTGCTCACCGCTTCGACGATCGCCCGGCTCCGATCGCCCAGGTACGGCTGCACGAACGGGCCGAAGTGCGGCGTGGCGGCGCGCGAATCCGCGGGGATGCCCGTCCGGTACTTGCCGGTGAGAACGCCCCGGCCGAGCGGCGACCAGCAGAGCACCCCCACACCACGGTCGGCCGCCGCGGGCAGGACCTCGCGCTCGGCGTCGCGGGCGAGCAGCGAGTACTCGACCTGTACCGACGAGATGGGCGCGCGGCCGGGCCAGGCCTGCTGCCAGGTCGCCGCGCGCGCCAACTGCCAGCCGGCGTAGTTGCAGACCCCCGCGTATCTCGCGCGGCCAGCGGAGACGGCGTCGTCGACCGCGGACAGAGTTTCCTCGAGCGGGGTCGACGGATCCCAGGCGTCGACCTGCCACAGATCCACGTGATCGACGCCGAGCCGCCGCAGCGAGGCGTCGAGGCAGGCGAGCAGGCTTCGCCGCGAGGCGCCCCCGCCAGCACTCAGCCCGGCCACCCCCAGCCCGCCAGCACCCAGCCCGCCAGCACCTGGCCCGCCGGCGCCCGGCGGGGGGTTCCGGGCGGTCGCCCCCCCGGGCTGCCGCGGCGCGCTGGCCTCCATCCCACCGCCGGTGGCGCCCGCGCCGGGGACGTCCGCTGCGGAGGTCTTCGTCGCCAGGACCACCTCGGACCGCGGCACGCCGTCGCGCAGCAGCCGGCCGATGATCAGCTCGGCGTCGCCGCCCGCGTAGGAGGCCGCCGTGTCGATGAGGGTCCCGCCAGCGTCGGCGAACGCGGCGAGCTGTGCCGCAGCGTCGTCTTCGCCCGTGTCGCGGCCCCACGTCATCGTGCCGAGGCCGAGCCGCGAGACTCGCAGGCCGGTGGTCCCGAGCCGGCGCTGGTCCATGATCGGAGGTTAACGCCTCGCCCCGGGGCCGGTGGCGGGCTTGCATACCGCAGGCGCACTAGAGTCGGGGATGTGACAACCGTTCTCCTGGTGCGACACGGTCTGACCGCGCTCACCGGGCCGGTGCTCGCGGGCTGGACACCTGGCGTGGATCTCGACGACAACGGCCGGGCGCAGGCGGCCGCGCTCGCGAAGCGCCTCGCGCCCGTCCCGCTCGACGCGATCGTCACCAGCCCGCTCGATCGCTGCAGGCAGACCGCGGCGGCCATCGCGGCGGTGGGCACCACGCGGTCAGCCGGACCGTCCGACGCGGCGGACCGCGCGGCGCACGACGGGCGCGGCGGGCGCGGCGGGCGCGGCGGGCGCGGCGGGCGCGGCGAAATTACCGTGCACGTCGACGAGCGGGTGGGGGAGTGCCACTACGGTGACTGGACGGGCAAGCGGCTGAAGAAGCTGGCCAAGGACCCGCTCTGGCGCGTGGTGCAGGCACATCCGAGCGGAGCGCGATTCCCAGGCCCGGACGGCGAGTCCCTGTCCGACATGCAGTACCGCGCGGTCCGCGCGGTGCGGGACTGGAACGCGAAGCTTGGGCGCGACGCCTGCTACGTCGTCTGTTCGCACGGAGACGTGATCAAGGCGATTGTTGCGGATAGCCTGGGAGTACATCTCGACTTGTTCCAGCGGATCCAGATCGATCCCTGCTCGCTCACCGTCATCAGGTACACCGAGCTGCGGCCGTTCCTGCTCCGCCTCAACGACACCGGAGGTGATGTGGCCGGTCTCGTGCGGGCGGCGCACCAGGAAGGCCACGCGGTCAGCGATGCCGCGGTCGGGGGTGGGGCGGGCGCTGCCCGGCGTGCGGTTCGGCAGACGCCGGTGGAAGCGCAAGGATAGGGACATGCCTGTCTATTTCTACGACCCGCCAGCGAGATTCGTGGCAGGCACCGTCGGTCAGCCAGGTGAGCGCACGTTCTATCTGCAGGCAAGTGGCACCGGCCGGGTCACCAGCGTGACCCTGGAGAAGCAGCAGGTCAGCCTGCTCGCGGAGCGGCTCGACGAACTGCTCGACGAGGTGCTGCGGCGGTCCGGGGGATCCGCGACCGTACCCGCGGTCGCGCCGGCCGATCTGCAGGACGACGCGCCGCTCGAACTGCCCCTGATGGAGGAGTTCCGGGTCGGCTCCATCGCGCTCGCGTGGGACGCGGACGGCGAGCGCGTCGTCATCGAGGCGCAGGAGGAATCCGACGAGCCGGTCGAGCCGCTCGCGGAAGAAGTCGCCGCGGACGGCCCGGCCGTGCTGCGGGTGCGGATAACGCCGGCCATGGCCCGCGCTTTCGCCCAGCGCGCGCTGCAGATCGTCGCGGCCGGACGGCCGCCGTGCCCGCTGTGCGGGCTGCCGCTCGACGCGCAAGGTCACGTCTGCCCACGGCAGAATGGTCACCGCCCAGGCCCGGTCGCGTAGCCATGCCGAGGAGTCGCAACCGGCCAGGTGCGAAGGCCCGGTTCGCGGCCCAGCCGTCGAGGCGTCACAATCAGGGCATGCGGGAGCCTGGGTCGGATCGGGACCGCCGGCGCCAGGACAGCGTGGCCGGCCGGCCTGAGGACGTTCTTGATCTGCTCACGAACGGCCCCATCGAGGTCGAAGGGCAGCTCTTCGAGGCGTCGAACGCGACCCTCTACTGCCGGATCAGCCGCGGCGATATGAGTGTGGCCTGCGTCTACAAGCCGATAGCTGGTGAGCGGCCGCTGTGGGACTTCCCGCACGGGTCGCTGGCAGGCCGCGAGGTCGCCGCCTACGTGATATCAGCGGCCGCGGGGTGGGACGTGGTACCGCCGACGGTCTATCGTGACGGCCCTTTCGGCCCCGGCATGTGCCAGCTGTGGATCGATGCCGATGCAACGGTCGACCTGGTCGCCCTCGCGCGGCGCACCGACCACGCCGGGCTGAGGGACATGGCCGTCTTCGACGCGGTGGTGAACAACGCCGACAGGAAGATCGGCCACCTGCTCCCCACCGCGCGCGGGCACCTTTTCGGCTGCGATCACGGCGTGTGCTTCTCAGAGGAGTACAAGCTCCGCACGGTGCTCTGGCAGTGGCGCGGACGGGCGCTGCCCGGCCGGGCCGTCGAGGCGCTGCGCCGACTGCGTACCGCACTGGGCGGCGGCGACGTCGCCGCCGAACTGAGCCGGCGGCTGTCGGATGCCGAGATCAGCGCCACCGCGGGCAGGATCGACTTCCTGCTCACGCACCGCGTGCACCCTTATCCCTCCGACGAGTGGCCGGCCGTTCCCTGGCCCCCCGTCTGAGCGGCTGACCCGGCGCCCGTTGTCCGGCACCGCTAGCTGCCGCGGGCCCGCGGCCCTGCGGGCTGGGCACGGCCGTCCTGGCGGCACCGCTGGCTAGCGGCCGCGGCCGGCCGGGCGCGCTCTCGCGGAAGCCGCGGCGATTCGCTGCCAGCCGTCGGCGACGAAGTCGACGGCGTCCGCGAGCGCGGCGGTCGCATACACCCAGTCGTGCCGGCCCGCCGTGATGCGCAGGGTCGCGGGGATGCGCGCGCGGTCGAGCATGGCCTCGAAGCTCGCCGCCTGGCCCCTGATCACCGCCAGGTCGTCCGATCTGTCCTCCGCGAGCATGATCCGCTTGCCGCGCGCCATGTCGAGGTGCAGCTCAGGGCTGTTCGCGGCGATCAGGGCCTGGCTCCCGGCGAACATCGACGCCGGGTCGTCCACGTGAAAGTAACCGGCGATGGAGACGATCTGGCCGAACAGCTTCGGATGCCGCAGCGCGATGTTCATGGCGCCGTAACCGCCCATGGAGAATCCGGCGATCGCGCGCCGCGGCGCGCCGCGCCGGTGGCGGCCCTCCACCACGGGGATGACGGCGTCGAGGAGGCGGCTCTCCACCATGTCCGATCCATCGGCCGAGTCCGCCCATTCCGTGTCCCACCGGTGCTCGCCGTTGCCGTCAGGGCAGGCGACGATGAACGGTGGATAGCCTTCCTCGAGGCGGACGTCGAGGACGGCGGCGAGCCCGTGGCCGAACGCGTTGTGCGCGTCGCCGGGGTTTCCGTGCAGGAAATACAGCACGGGGATGCGCGCAGAGTCAGGTCCTGGCGGGCGCCAGACCCACACGGAGTGCCACGACGAGTCCGCTGGCCCGCGGACGCTGAGACGCTGCACGACGCCGTGGTGCGCGGCGAAGGACCATACGTCCGACTTGGCCAGCGGCGTCACGCCGGATGGCATGATCATCAGGACCGCGAAGACGGCGAAGACCGCGGCGCCAGTCATGTGACGCGACCAGCTGCGCCGCCGGGCCGTGGGGCCCCGGGCGGTGGCGCACCGTGGCGCGGGACGCTGCGGCGTGGGCCGCCGGCCATTGGGGCGCCGCAGCGTGGGGCGCGGCGCCCCGTGTCGCGGCCCGGCCGCGCGCGTGCTCACCACACGAATCCGCCGGGTCACGCTCCGACACTCTACCGGACGTCACGGTACCCACCAGACCTGGTCACTCAGACCGCGCACCGCGACCCAAATTCTCCGTAACGGCTGCCGCGGACACAGCATCCATTGGTGCGGGGGGCCCTGCAGCCCGGGGGGACAACCCCCCGGACCCCCGCACGGGGCGCCTGTCCGTGGGAGTCAGAGCAATACAGTCATGCGGCCACCGCGGGACGCGGCCCGGCCCGGGGCGGCGTCGGTCAGCGGTTGCCGGCGTCGCCGTGGTTGCCACGGCGACGCAGGTACCGCTCGAATTCGCGCGCGATCGCGTCGCCGCTTGCCTCGGGCAGTTCGGTCGCGTCCCGCTGATCCTCGAGCGCCCTGACGTACTCCGCGACCTCGCTGTCCTGCTGTGCCAGCTCGTCGACGCCGCGTTCCCACGCGCGGGCCTGGTCCGGCAGGTCGGCGAGCGGGAGGGTGATGTCGACGATGTCCTCGATGCCGCGCAGCAGGGCGAGGGTCGCCTTCGGGTTCGGCGGCTGTGCGACGTAGTGCGGCACGGACGCCCACAGCGAAACCGCGGTGAGGCCCGCCTCGCCGCAGGCCGCTTGCAGCACCCCGACGATCCCGGTCGGGCCCTTGTAGTCCACGGGCTGCATGCTGAGCTCGGCCGCGAGCCGCGATTCCGACGCCGATCCCGAGATCGGCACGGGGCGCGTGTGCGGCGCGTCGGCGAGCAGCGCACCCAGCAGGACGATCATCTCGGGACCGACATCGGTGAAGCCCTGCACAAGCTCGTCGCAGAACCGGCGCCAGCGCATGTTCGGCTCGATCCCGTGCACGAGCACGATGTCGCGGTCGACCCCCTCGGGCCGCGCACGCGACAGCCTGGTCGTCGGCCAGATCAGCCGCTCGGTCCGGCCCGCGGTGAGCTCGACGACCGGGCGGGTCACCTGGAAGTCGTAGAAGTCTTCCGGGTCGATCTCCGCTATGGGGGTCGGATCCCACGCGGCGGTCAGGTGCTCGATCACCCCCGAGGCGGCCTCGCCAGCGTCGTTCCAGCCCTCGAATGCCGCCACGAGCACAGGCGCGGTGAGATCATCGACGTTTTCCAGCTCGATGGCCCGAACACCTCCTCCGCGCTTGTGGGCAGGCACAGGTAAAGCACCGTCGCCCGCGCCACCGGCATATCCGTACGGTGACCGCGGCTGGCCTGCCAGTGGCAGCGTCAACGGATCCAGCCTACGTGCTCGGCGCTGATCGCCGTGGCACGTAGCAATCTGCCGTGGGTGGCTGACTGGTGCCATTGGATAGAGTTGGTCCACATGACCAGCCGATCGGGATCTTTGCGTGCCGCGCTCGGTGAGCGCGTCGTTGTCGCCGACGGGGCGATGGGCACCATGCTCCAGGCGGGGGACGTGCCGCTGAGCGACTTCGAGGGCCACGAGGGCTGCAACGAGGTACTCAACGCGACCCGCCCGGATCTGGTGCGTGCGGTGCACGACGCGTACTTCGCCGTCGGCGTGGACTGCGTGGAAACCAACTCGTTCGGTGCCAACCTGGGCAACCTCGGCGAGTACGGCATCGAGGACCGCATCTTCGAGCTCGCCGAGGCGAGCGCGAAGATCGCCAGCGAGGCCGCCGACCACTGGACCGCGGCCACCCCGGACCAGCCGCGCTGGGTGCTCGGCTCGATGGGGCCGGGGACCAAGCTGCCGACCCTGGGCCACGTCCCCTTCGCGCGGCTGCGCGACACCTACCAGCAGTGCGCGGAGGGCCTGCTCGCGGGCGGCGCGGACGCGCTCATCGTGGAAACCTGCCAGGACCTGCTGCAGGCCAAGGCCGCCATCATCGGCGCGCGCAGGGCGACCACCCACTATGCCGCCGACGTGCCGCTCATCGCCCAGGTGACGATCGAGACGACCGGCTCGATGCTGCTCGGCTCCGAGATCGGTGCGGCGATGACCGCGCTCGAGCCCCTCGGCGTCGACGTGATCGGCCTCAACTGCGCGACCGGGCCGTCCGAGATGAGTGAGCACCTGCGGTATCTCTCGCAGCACTCCCGCGTCGCGCTGTCCTGCCAGCCGAACGCCGGCCTGCCCGAGCTGACCGCGGACGGCGCGCGCTACCCGCTCACCCCCGACCAGCTCGCCGACGCGCACGAGATGTTCACCACCGAGTTCGGCGTCGGCCTGGTCGGCGGCTGCTGCGGCACGACGCCCGAGCACCTCGCCGCGGTGATCGAGCGCGTGCGCGGCCGCGAGGTCAGGCATCGGCGCCCGCGCCCGGAACCAGGGGCCGCCTCGCTCTACCAGCTCGTGCCGTTCCGGCAGGAGACCTCGTTCCTCGCGATCGGCGAGCGCACCAACGCCAACGGCTCGAGGGCCTTCCGCGAGGCGATGAACGAGGGCAGGCTCGACGACTGCGTGGAGATCGCCAGGCAGCAGACGAGGGACGGCGCCCACCTGCTCGACCTGTGCGTCGATTACGTGGGCCGCGACGGTAAGGCCGACATGCGCGAGATCGCCGGGCGCCTGGCGACCGCCGCCACCCTGCCGCTCGTGCTCGACTCCACCGAGCCGGACGTGATCGAGACCGGCCTGGAACTGCTCGGCGGCCGCGCCGTCGTGAACTCGGTCAACTACGAGGACGGTGACGGCCCGCAGTCCCGGATCGCGCGGATGATGCCGCTGGTGAAGGAGCACGGTGCCGCCGTGGTCGCGCTCACCATCGACGAGGAGGGCCAGGCGCGCACCGCGGAGTGGAAGGTCCGGGTCGCCACCCGGCTGATCGAGGACCTGACCGGGAACTGGGGCATGCAGGTCAGCGACATCATCGTGGACTGCCTGACGTTCCCGATCACCACCGGCCAGGACGAGACGCGCCGTGACGCGATCGAGACGATCGAGGCCATCCGCGAGGTCAAGCGCCGGTATCCGGACGTGCAGACCACGCTCGGCGTCTCGAACGTGTCCTTCGGTCTCAAAGCACCCGCTCGCGCGGTGCTCAACTCGGTGTTCCTCCACGAATGCACGAAAGCGGGACTCGACTCCGCCATCGTGCACGCGTCGAAAATCCTGCCCATGGCGCGGATACCCGACGAGCAGCGGCAGGTGGCGCTCGACCTGGTCTACGACCGGCGCAGGGAAGGCTACGACCCGCTGCAGCGGCTGCTGGAGATCTTCGAGGGCGTCGACAGCGCGACCGTCCAGGCGGACCGGGCGGCGGAACTCGCCGCGCTGCCGCTGTGGGAACGGCTCAAGCGCCGGATCGTGGATGGGGACCGCCGGGGGCTCGAAATTGACCTCGACGAGGCCCTGACCGAGCGTCCCGCCCTGGAGATCGTCAACGACGTGCTGCTCGAGGGCATGAAGGTGGTCGGCGAGCTGTTCGGGTCCGGGCAGATGCAGCTGCCGTTCGTGCTGCAGTCCGCCGAGGTGATGAAGGCGGCGGTGGCCTACCTCGAGCCGCACATGGACCGCGCGGACGAGGACGGCAAGGGCAGGATCGTGCTCGCCACGGTCAAGGGCGACGTGCACGACATCGGCAAGAACCTGGTCGACATCATCCTGTCCAACAACGGCTACGACGTCGTCAACATCGGCATCAAGCAGCCGGTGTCCGCGATCGTGGACGCCGCCGTCGAGCACCGGGCCGACGCGATAGGGATGTCCGGGCTGCTGGTGAAGTCCACCGTGGTGATGAAGGAGAACCTGCAGGAGCTGAACACCAGGGGGCTGGCCGGCCGCTGGCCGGTGCTGCTCGGCGGCGCCGCGCTCACCCGTGCCTACGTCGAGCAGGATCTCGCCGGGCAGTTCGACGGTGAGGTCCGCTACGCCAGGGACGCCTTCGAGGGACTGCGGCTGATGGACGCGTTCATGGCGGTCAAGCGCGGCGAGGCGGGCGCGCAACTGCCCCCGCTGCGTGAGCGGCGCGTGCGGGCCCGGCTTCGCGAAGAAACCGATACCGAACGGCTGCCGCAGGCGCGTTCCGACGTTGCCACGGACAACCCGATCCCCGCCGTGCCGTTCTGGGGGACACGGGTGATCAAGGGAATCCCGCTCGCCGACTACACGGCGTTCCTGGACGAGCGGGCGACGTTCATGGGCCAGTGGGGCCTGAAGCCCTCGCGGGGCTCGCCCGGGCAGGCTGCGGACGGTGTCTCGTACGAGGACCTGGTGGAGACCGAGGGGCGCCCGCGGCTGCGGATGTGGCTGGAGCGTGCGCAGACCGAGGGCCTGCTTGAAGCGGCGGTCGTCTACGGCTACTTCCCGTGCGTGAGCGAGGGTAACGACCTGGTGGTGCTCGACGCGGAAGGCGAGGACGACCGGCTCGCGGCCCCGCTTGCGGGCAAGGAGCTCGAGCGGTTCAGCTTCCCGCGCCAGCGCCGCGACCGGCACCTGTGCCTGGCCGATTTCTTCCGGCCGCGCGAGAGCGGCGAGATCGACGTGGTGGCCTTCCAGCTCGCCACCGTCGGCCCGCGAATCAGCGTCGCTACCGGGGAGCTGTTCGGGAAAAACCGCTATCGCGACTACCTGGAGCTGCACGGCCTGTCGGTTCAGCTGACCGAGGCGCTCGCCGAGTACTGGCACGCGCGGATACGCGCGGAAATGGGCTTCGCCGATGAGGACCCGGACGATCTCGACGAGTTCTTCCGGCTCGGCTACCGCGGCGCGCGGCTGTCCTTCGGCTACCCCGCCTGCCCGAACCTGGAGGACCGCGCGAAGGTTGTCCGGCTGCTGCGGCCCGATCGGATCGGGGTGACGCTGTCCGAGGAGTACCAGCTCGCGCCCGAGCAGTCCACCGACGCCGTGGTCCTGCACCACCCCGAGGCCAAGTATTTCAGCGTCTGACCCGGCGCTGCAGGCCGTCATGTTCGACATGGACGGCCTGCTCGTGGATACCGAGCCGCTCTGGTTCGAGGTGGAGAGCGAGGTCATGGCCAGGCTCGGCGGCACCTGGAGCCACGCGGACCAGGCCGAGCTCGTCGGCGGCGCACTCGCGGCGTCGGTCTCCTACCTGCTGGCCAAGGCGGCGCCCGCGCCGCGCCGCGGTTCGGCGCGGCCTGGTCAGTGGCCCCCGTCCGCGGCCACGGTGGCCGGCTGGCTGGTGGGCGCGATGACCGACCGCATCGCCACCCGCGGTGGGCCGCTGATGCCCGGCGCGGCCGAGTTGCTCGCCGGGCTGGCAGCGGCCGGCCTGCCGCGCGCGCTCGTCACCTCGTCGGAGCGTTCCGTGATGGACGCGGTCCTCACGCATCTCACGAAGGCTCACGGCCAGGATGCGTCTTGCCAGGGCGGGCCGGGCGCCCCGCCGTCGCGGCTGTTCGACGTCACGGTCTGCGCCGCGGACGTCGCCCACGCGAAGCCGCACCCGGAGCCGTATCAGCACGCCGCCAGGCTGCTCGGCGCCGACCCGGCGCGCTGCGTGGTGCTCGAGGACGCACCGAACGGCGTCGCCGCGGCCGAGGCGGCCGGCTGCGTGGTCGTCGTGGTGCCCGGCGTGGCCGCGCCGCCTCACTGCGCGAGGTGTCCGCTGGATGGCTGCGCGAGTTGGTCGCGTCGCGGCACACGTCGGCCCGGTGAATCGCAGTACCGCACCGGGGGGAGGGGCCCCCGGGATCCCCGCAAATACCGCTCCGGGGGCTCCACCCTACGCGATCCCGCCGCAAATGCCGCCACTGGGGGATGACTCCCCGGGCCTATCAATGGCGTGCCGTCACCACTGACAGGGGTTGCACGAACCGCGCGGGCCGGGCATCGGTGATCCGCGGCGGTTCTCGCCGTGTGTGACAGCGCGATATGGATCTGTGCACAACGCGCCGGGATCGATACGGATTGATCGTCATTCGGTCACAATCGCACTACGACCGCGAAACGGGTATGGCGTTCATGTCCCCGCGTAGCGGAATCTCCGCGTAGAGGTTCACATGCCCGTTGTCGTGACGGTCTCGTAGCGCGTTACGGATGTGTCACGACACGGGCAGCAGGCACGTGCAGAAGCAATCGTCGGCAGGCAGGGGTAGCCACTGATGGCCGCACCGCTCGATGTCTCGCCCGTGGAGGCGACGGCCGCGTCGGAGGCGGCGCTGGCCGGAACCGGGCAGATCGAGGGCCGGTCGCTCGGCCAGATCGCCTGGCGGCGGCTGCGGCGCGACAAGGTCGCGATGGGCGGCGGCGTGGTGGTCATCCTGCTCGTGCTCAGTGCGGTGCTCGCGCCCCTCCTGACGAAGTACTTCGGCGCCCCGCCGGACCAGTACAACCCGAACACCGTCGATCCGAGCCTGCAGATCCCGCTCGGCGGTTTCGGCGGGATCAGCGCTGCGCACCCGCTCGGCGTGGAACCGAGCACGGGCCGGGACCTGTTCAGCCGAATCCTGTACGGTGCCCAGATCTCACTGCTCATCGCCACCCTGGCCACCCTGGTGTCGGTGGTAATCGGCGTGTTTTTCGGCATCGTGGCCGGCTACTTCGGCGGCTGGGCCGACGCCCTGATCAGCCGGACGATGGACATCTTCCTCGCCTTCCCGCTGCTGATCTTCGCGATCGCGCTGAGCGCGGTGGTACAGCAGAAGGCGTTCGGGCTGACCGGCAACACCCTGCACATCTTGGTGCTCGTGTTCATCATCGGCTTCTTCAACTGGCCGTACATGGGCCGGATCATCCGCGGCCAGACCCTGTCGCTGCGAGAACGAGAGTACGTGGACGCCGCGCGCAGCCTCGGCGCCCGGCCCGGTTACGTGCTGTTCCGTGAACTGCTGCCGAACCTGATCGCGCCGATCGTCGTCTACGCCACCCTGCTGATCCCGACCAACATCCTGTTCGAGGCGGCGCTGTCCTTCCTCGGGGTGGGCGTCCACCCACCGACCCCGTCCTGGGGGGCGATGCTGTCGAACGCCGTGCAGTACTACCAGGTCGACCCCGAGTACATGCTGGTGCCCGGCCTCGCCATCTTCATCACCGTGCTCGCCTTCAACCTGCTCGGTGACGGCCTGCGGGACGCGCTCGACCCGAGAGCGCGGTGAGCCCGTGCCCGGACACCTTTTCCACCCGGTTACCACCGTTTCCAACCACGATGCAGCCACCCACGAAGGGGCGTGCCCATGAAGAAATCCACATACCTCGCGCTGGCCTCGGCCGGTGCCGCCATAAGCCTGGGGCTTGCCGCCTGCGGCGGGAGCTCCAAGACGACCAGTGGCACGAGCACCAGCGGTCCCAGCAGCGTGAGCTACAACGCAGGCGCGGCCGGGATCGTGAACCCGTCCAGCCACAAGGGCGGCACACTGGTCTACCTCAACTCCGGCGACTGGGACTCACCCGATCCTGGCAACACCTACTACGGCTATTCCTGGGACTTCTCCCGCCTTTACGCGCGGACCCTGGTCACCTACACGGCGGCACCGGGCAACGCGGGCCTGAAACTGGTGCCCGACCTCGCGACCAGCCTCGGGCAGGTCAGTAACAACGGCCTGACCTGGACCTACCATCTGAAGCCGAACATCAAGCTGGAGGACGGCGAGACCGTCACGTCGCAGATGATCAAGTACGCGGTGGAGCGGACGGCAAGCTACTCCAAGCCCGGCCAGCCGGCGGTGCTGCCGAACGGGCCGGTCTACTTCGGCGCGTTCCTCACCGACCCGACCTACCCGGGCGCCGCCTACGACACGACCCCGGGCAAGATGGGCTTGGCGGGTATCTCCACCCCGGACAGTTCGACAACCTGGCCGCCCTCTCGCAGACGGCGCCCGTGCCGCCCGCCAAGGACACGGGGACGAAGTACCAACAGCACCCGCTGTCCAGCGGGCCCTACATGTTCCAGAGCTACGTGACGGGTAAGAGCCTGACGCTGGTGAAGAACCCGATGTGGAGCGCCAGCACCGACACGGTTCGCAAGCAGCTCGCGGACAAGATCGTGGTCACCCTGAACGTCAACGCCGCGGACCTCGACAACCGGCTGATCGCCGGCGACGCGCAGATAGGCGTCGAAGGCACCGGCCTTTCGCCCAACACCGAGGCGCGGGTGCTGACCAACCCCAACCTGAAGAAGAACACCGATGACGTGCTCGACGGGTTCTTCCGCTACACGGCGATCAGCACGAAGGTGCCGCCGTTCGACAACGTTCACTGCCGGATGGCGGTGCTCTACGCGGCCGACCACGTGCAGATGCAGACCGCCTACGGCGGCCCGTACGCGGGGCAGCTCGCGAACCAGGTCATGGAGCCGCAGCTCGTCGGCTACCAGAGCAGTTACGACCCGTACGGCTTCAATCAGCATCCGCACGGCGATGTTGCCACGGCCAAGCAGCAACTCACGATGTGCGGCAAGCCGAACGGGTTCAGCACGACCATCGCCGCCCGGCAGAACCGGCCTGCGGAAGTCGCGGGCGCGCAGGCGCTGCAGGCCTCGCTGGCCAAGATCGGCATCAAAACCGACATCTACCAGTATCCGAGCTCGAACATCGCCAGCGTCACCGGCACGCCGGACTTCGTGCACAAGCACGGCCTCGGCCTGATGATGTACGGCTGGGGGCCGGACTGGCCGACGGGATTCGGCTACCTCTATGCGATCATTGACGGCAAAGCGATCACCCCGGCCGGTAACAGCAACATCGAGGAGCTGAATGACCCGGTCGTCAACAACGACATGAACAGCGTGATGGCGAACAACGACCCGAATGCTCGCGGGCAGATCTACGCGAACGTGAACCAGCAAGTGATGAAGGATGCGGTCATACTGCCGATCATCTACGAGAAGGCGCTGCTCTACCGCAACCCGCAGGCCACCAACGTCTTCTACAACCCGTCGATGCTGATGTACGACTACTCGCAAATCGGCCTCAAGTAAACGGCCCCGATACCCGAGAAGGCAGGTGAAGGCGCTGGTGGCCGGCCGTGACATGGCGGGCCGCCAGCGCCGCACAGCGTGATCGCATATATCACCCGGCGTCTTCTCCTGGCCGTCGTGATGATGCTCATCATCACGCTGGTCACGTTCGCCATCTTCTTCTATCTCCCGCGGATCGCGGGCCAGTCGCCGTTCGACGTGGCCGCGCAGTACGTGGGCAAATCGCCGACCACCGGCCAGATCCTGGCGATCGAGCACAAGCTCGGGCTCGACGAGCCGTTGCTCGTGCAGTTCTGGCATTTCCTCAAGGGCATCGTGGCGGGCACTAACTACAATTACGGCAGCGACAAGACGTACTGCCCGCCGCCCTGTTTCGGCTATTCGTTCAAGAATCAGCAGCCGGTCTGGCCGCTGCTGGTATCCAGGTTCCCTGTCACCCTCTCGCTGGCCATCGGCGCGTCGATCCTCTGGCTGGTCGGCGGCGTCGCGATCGGCATACTCTCCGCGCTGCGCAAGGGCAGCTTCTTCGACCGGGCGGCCATGAGTGTCGCGCTGGCCGGGGTCTCATTGCCCATCTTCTTCACCGGGCTCGTGCTGCTCGCGCTGTTCAGCTACAAGTGGCCGATCTTCCCGAACGTGACGTATGTCCCCTTCACCCAGAACCCGGCGCTGTGGGCACGCAACTTGACTCTCCCCTGGATTTCGCTCGCCTTCCTCTACGCGGCGCTCTACGCGCGGCTGACCAGGGCGGGCATGCTTGAAACCATGGGCGAGGACTACATCAGAACGGCCCGGGCCAAGGGCCTGCCGGAGCGGACCGTGATCGTCAAGCACGCCCTCCGGTCGACGCTGACCCCGATTCTCACCATCTTCGGCCTGGATCTCGGCCTCCTGCTCGGCGGCGCCTTCCTGACCGAGTACACGTTCTCGCTGCCCGGTCTCGGCCAGTTCGCGGTGCTCGCGGTCGGCGCCAACGACCAGCCCGAGGTGCTCGGTACCGTGCTGTTCGCCGCGTTCTTCATTGTCATCGCGAACCTGATCGTGGACATAATGTACGGAGTCGTCGATCCCCGGGTGAGGCACTGATGGCCGAAAGGGTCGCGGGCCAGCAAGGCGCCGAAGCCGTGGCGGTGCGGAACCCGAACGCCCCGACCGAGCTGCTCGAGCTGCGCGGGTTGCGTGTCCACTTCCCCACCGACGACGGGCTCGTGAAGGCGGTGGACGGGCTTTCCTTCCGCCTGGACCGCGGCCAGACGCTCGGCATCGTCGGCGAATCGGGCTCGGGCAAGAGCGTCACGAGCCTGTCCATCCTCGGCCTGCACCACGGCACGAGCGCCCGGATCAGTGGTGAGATCTGGCTCGACGGCGAGGAGCTGACCAGCGCGGGCCCGGCCCGCGTGCGCGAGCTTCGCGGCAACAAGATGGCCATGATCTTCCAGGATCCGCTCTCGTCGCTGCACCCGTACTACACGGTGGGCAATCAGATCATCGAGGCGTACCGGATCCACAACGAGGTCAGCAAGCAGGCGGCGCGTGCGCACGCGGTCGATCTGCTCGACCGGGTCGGCATCCCGCAGGCGGCCGCCCGGGTGGACGACTTCCCGCACCAGTTCTCCGGTGGGATGAGACAGCGCGTGATGATCGCGATGGCGCTGTCGTGCAACCCCGAGCTGCTCATCGCCGACGAGCCCACGACCGCGCTCGACGTCACCGTCCAGGCGCAGATCCTGGACCTGATCGCGGATCTGCAGAGCGAGTTCGGCTCCGCGGTGATCATCATCACACACGATCTGGGGGTGGTCGCCGAGCTTGCGGACGACGTGCTGGTCATGTACGCGGGCCGGGTCGTCGAGTACGGGACCGCGGAAGACGTCTTCGAGCGGCCTCAGCACCCCTATACGTGGGGATTGCTCGGCTCCATGCCGCGGCTGGACCGTGACCAGACGGAGCGGCTGATACCGGTCAAGGGCACCCCGCCGAGCCTGATCCGCGTGCCGTCCGGCTGCCCGTTCCACCCGCGCTGCGAGTTCGCGGAGCTCACCGGGGGCGCGAGCGTGAACGAGGTACCCGAGTTGCGCGAGACCGCGCCCGGTCATCTGAGCGCCTGCCATCTGACCACCGTGCAGCGGCGCCAGATCTGGACCGAGCAGATTGAGCCGAACCTGTGAGCGAGGAGAGCGCCTTGTCGGAGGCCATGATCGCTGGCGCCGCGACCGGGTCGCAGGAGACAGCGGGAGCGCTGCTCACGGTGAGCGGGCTCAAGAAGCATTTCGCCGTCACCAGGGGGGTCATCTTCCGCCACCAGGTGGGGTCGGTGCAGGCGGTGGACGGCCTGGATTTCAACGTCACCCAGGGCGAGACACTCGGCCTGGTGGGGGAGTCCGGCTGCGGGAAGACGACCACGGGACGCCTGCTCACCCGGCTGCTCGAGCCCACCGATGGGAAGATCATCTTCGACGGCCGTGACATCACCCACCTGCGCCCCGGCCGAATGCGGCCACTGCGGCGAGACATCCAGATGATCTTCCAGGATCCCTATTCGTCGCTGAACCCGCGGCACACCGTGGGCACGATCGTCGGCGCGCCGTTCCGGCTGCAGCGGGTCAAGACCGAGGGGGGTACCAAGCGTGCCGTGCAGGACCTGCTCGAACTCGTCGGCCTGAACCCCGAGCACTACAACCGTTACCCGCATGAGTTCTCCGGCGGCCAGCGGCAGCGCATCGGCATCGCGCGCACGCTCGCGCTGCGGCCGAAGCTCATCGTCGCCGACGAGCCCGTGTCAGCGCTTGACGTGTCGATCCAGGCCCAGGTGATCAACCTGCTCGAGGATCTGCAGGACGAGCTTGGGCTGACGTACGTGGTCATCGCCCACGATCTCGCCGTGGTGCGGCACATCGCCGACCGGGTAGCGGTCATGTATCTGGGGAAGATCGTCGAGATCGCGAACAGCGCACAGCTCTACACCGCGCCGCGGCACCCCTACACGGTGGCGCTGCTTTCCGCGGTGCCCTCGACCAAGCCGGCGGCCAAGGGCCGGGGCAAGCGCATCAGGCTCTCCGGCGACGTGCCGAGCCCGCTCAACCCGCCCCCCGCGTGCCGGTTCCACACCCGTTGCTGGAAGGCGCAGGAGATCTGCCGGACGACCGAACCGCCGCTGGAAGAGCTGGCCACCGGTCACCATGTCGCGTGCCACTTCCCGGAGAACACCTGACCGCTCCGGGCCGGTACCACGCAATCACGCGCCACCTGACCGGTGGCGTCCGGCCGCGGCAGCCGTCAGGGCTGCATTGCCCCGGGGGGCTCCACCCCACGGGATCCCCCCGCACCAAATGGATGCCGCATCCGCGGCAGCCGTTAAGAATCAGGATCGGGCCGGTCATTCGACGGCGATCGCGCTGAGGACGCTGAGCCTGGACGCCCGCCAGGCCGGCCAGACCGCGGCCACCATGCCGAGCAGCGCCGCGCCGGCGAGATAGCCGGCCAGCTGCAGCACCGGGATCGACAGCGTCGTGAACCCGTCGCTCGCCAGTGACCTGCGCAGCGCGGCACCGAAGGCCAGCCCGAGCGCCAGGCCGAGCAGCGCGCCGAAGACGGAGATCACGATGGCCTCGAGCCGGACCATCCGCCTGAGCTGCCGCCTGCTCATGCCCACCGCGCGAAGCAGGCCGATCTCGCGGGTCCGCTCGACGACGGAAAGCGCGAGGGTGTTGACGATCCCGATCGCCGCGATGATGACCGCGAGGAGCAGCAGCGCCAGGACGATGTTGGTGAGCGTCGCGATCTGGCCTTTCGCCTCCTGTTTGAGACCGGTCTGGTCGAGCAGCTTCAGATTCGGGTAACCGCCGAGCACGGTCTGCAGGTCCTTGCGCACGCCGGTGCCCGCGCCGTTTTCTACCGTGAGGAACACGTCGTTCACGAGCAGTCTGGTGGTGTGCGCCCGATACATCGCGGTCGGGAGCACGACGTCGTTGAAGATATGCGATGTCGCGTAGATCCCGCTCACCCGGGCCGTGACCGTCGCGCCGTCCTGGAACTCGACCGGCAGCGCGGCCGCGCCCGGCTCGAGGTGGTAGGCGTCGGCGTAGCTCTGCGGCACCAAGATCCCGTCCTTGCTGGCCGAGCCCGAGACCACGGACAGCCGCAGCGCGTGCGCTATCCCGGCCGCGTCACCCGCCGTAACCAGCCGCACCTTGCCCGCCAGGCGTGCGCTCGCGACGTAGAGCGGCACCGCGGCGGTCACACCGGGCACATTCGCCAGTGTCGTGGTCACCTCCGGCCCGAAGGGCACGAACGAGCGTGACGTCACCACGTAGTCGGCGCCGAACCCGGACGCGACCGCCTTGTCGACGGAAACCTGGGCCGAGGAGTTCAGCACGGTGACGGCGCCGATGAGGGCGAGCCCGATCATCAGCGCCGACGCGGTAGCGGCGGTGCGCCGCGGGTTGCGCAGCGCGTTCTGTTTCGCCAGCCGCCCAGGAGCACCGACGCTCCGCGTGAACGGCGCGGCAAGCAGCCGCACCACCGGGCGGCTCACCGCCGGGGCGAGCATCGCCGCGCCCACGAATACCACGGCGGCGCCCGCCCCGGTGAGGGCCGCGGTGCTTGCCCCGGACAGCGCACGGGCCAGACCGGCCGCGGCCGCCGCCGCTCCCGCCAGCGTGACCACCCCGCCGGCCACCATCCGCAGCCGAAGCGAACGGGCCGGCATGGCCACGTCGTCGCGCAAGGCTGCGACCGGCGGAATCCGGCCCGCGCGCCGGGCCGGGCCGTAGGCGGCGGCCAGCGTGACGGCAATGCCGACCACGTAGGACCACACCACCGCCTGCGCGTCGAGGCCAAGCCCGGAGGTGGGCAGGGAGATCCCGAAGGCCGACAGCAGGATCTGCAGCAGCTTCGCGAGCCCGAAGCCGAGGGCGAGCCCGGCCGTGGCGGCGAACACACCCACCCCGAGCGCCTCGCCCATGACCGCGCGGGTCACCTGTGCGCGGCTCGCGCCGACCGCGCGCAGCAGCGCAAGCTCCCTGGTCCGCTGGGCCACCAGCATGGAGAAGGTGTTGAAGATGATGAACGCGCCGACGAAGACGGCGAGAAAACCGAAGACAAGCAGGAACGTGTTGAGGAACTTCAGCGCCTGCTGGACCACGGTCGCGTTCTCCTTCGCCACCTGGGCGCCGGTGACCGCCTCGAAGCCCGCGGGCAAGATGGCCTGCACCCGGGCGCGAAGTACGGCCTGGCTGACGCCGGGCGACGCGTGCACGTCGATCTCACTGACGTAGCCGGGCTTGAGCAGCCGCCGCTGCGCGGTGGCGGGATCGAACGCGGTCAGCGTGGCGCCCGCGAGGTTGCCGAGGCTGCCGAACTGGAAGATGCCCACGAGCGTCATCGTCTGCGCGGGCCCGCGGGTCAGGATCCGGACCCGGTCGCCCGGCCGGTAACCGGCCTTGGCCGCGGTCACGGTGTCGATCGCGACCTCGCCGGCGGTGCGCGGGCCGCGTCCCGAGGTCAGCCGCAGCGGGGAAAGATCGGGTATGGCGTGCCAGGCGACACCGATCGTCGGTGGGCCGGTGTTGGCGACGACCTTCCCGTCCCTGCCCACGACCGCCGCGAAGCCCGTCACGCTGGGCAGCAGCTGAGCGACTCCGCGTACGTCGCGCACCTGGGCGAGGACGCGGTCAGGCACCAGCCTGCGGTCGGCCTGGCCCGGCTGGCCCGGCTGGTTCTGGAACGCGGCCTGCCCACGGACGACGACATCGGTGCCTCTGCCGATCTGGGCGAACAGTGTGTCGAACGTGTTCTGCAGGGTCTGCGTGAAGATCAGCGTCCCGGCGACGAACGACACACCGAGCATGACGGCGAGCGCGGTGAGCGCAAGCCGCACCTTGTGCGCGCTGAGATTGCGCAGCGTGACCTTGGCGATCACTGGCTTCCCCCGGGCGGCGCGGACCGCGGCCCATCCGCCGCACGCTCGGCCGGATCTGGGTCCTGGGTGCCACCGGCTGGCCGGCGCCGCAGCCGTTCGAGCACCCGCTCCGCGGTGGGCTCGGCCAGCTGTCCGGCGATCCGCCCGTCGCTGAGGAAGATGACCAGATCCGCGTAACCGGCCGCCACCGGGTCGTGCGTCACCATGACGACGGTCTGGCCCATCTCACGGACCGAGCGGCGCAGGAACGCAAGGACCTCGGCGCCGGATCTTGAGTCGAGGTTCCCGGTGGGTTCGTCCGCGAAGATGATCTGGGGGCGGGTGGCGAGTGCCCTGGCGCAGGCGAGCCGCTGCTGCTGGCCGCCGGACAACTCGGCGGGCCGGTGGGACAGCCGGTCCCGCAGGCCGATGGTGTCGATCACGGTGTCCAGCCACGCCCGGTCGGGTCTCGTGCCCGCGATGTCGAGCGGCAGCGTGATGTTCTCGCCGGCGGTCAGCGTGGGCACCAGGTTGAACGCCTGGAACACGAAGCCGATCCGGTCGCGCCGCAGGCGGGTCAGGCGTTTGTCGTTCAGCCTGCCCAGTTCGACGTCACCGACATACACCTCGCCGGCCGTGACGGAGTCGAGCCCGGCCAGGCAGTGCATGAGGGTGGACTTGCCCGAGCCGGAGGGGCCCATGATCGCCGTGTAGGCGCCCTTCGGGATGCCCAGGGTGAGCCGGTCGAGCGCGACCACGCGAGCGTCGCCCTGGCCGTAGACCTTCGTGACCTCGACGGCACGGGCCGCGAAGCCGTCCTGCGCCGACCCGGCAAGCGCCTCAGGTGTGGTTGCCGCGGCGACTGTCACCCACGCCTCCTCACCCAGGGACCCGGGATCTACGTTTGAGGGCACTGACGTTTGAGGACATTGTCCGCGAGTGACGCAGACCCGGGCGATGCGGTCAGGCATTCTCGCGCAAGTGGCGGGTGGGCCGAAGGTGTGCCCCCGGTCATGGTGAGCTGCTCAGCGCCTGTAGCAGGCTGGTGAGGCCGCTGATGGCCTGCGGATCGCCGTCGAGGCGCAGGTCGCCGGACTCGGCCGTGGCGGCGATGGGAAGGTTGCCGAGCGCCACGGCGCGGAGCGTGTCAGCGTCGGTGGTGAGGGCCGCGTCGGGCCTGTCGGCGGTTCCGCGCCGCACCCGGACCGAGCCGGAGGTGCCGTCCACGGCGAAGACGTCGGTGCCGACCCGCAGCTCGTACCGGCCGTTCACGACCGCCGGATCGGCGGTCGCCTGGAGCGCGAGCAGGAGGGAGTCCAGGCCCGCCCGGGCGCCCTCGGGGAGCGGGGCGCGGGTTCCCCACTGGCCGAGGTGCAAGACGACGGGCTCGAGCTCGCGCCCCCAGTCGGTCAGCTCATAGACGCGTACCCGGGCCGGGGGGCCCAGGTCGCGGTGGCGGATGACGCCGTTGCCGGTCAGCTCGCGCAGCCGCTGGCTGATCACGTTCGGGCTGGCCCCGGCCAGGCCGGCCAGCAGGTCGTTGAAGCGCTTGGGCCCCAGCAGCAGCTCGCGGACGATCAGCAGCGCCCACCGCTCGCCGATGACGTCGAGGCTGCGGGCGACCCCGCACTGGTCGCCATAACTCCGGTTCACGCTCCTAGTATAGGACCCGGTGGTTGACAAGTAAAACTTTAACTCCTAATTTAGGAGTAGCAACATTCCAGGGCTCGGAGGAGAAGAAGAGATGGAAGCACGGATGAAGAACCCGGCGATGGTCCTGGGCGCGATGGAGCCGTTCCAGGCGCTGTTCAAGGCGGTGCACGCCGGTGGCGTGGACCCGGCCACGCTGGAGCTGGTGCACCTGCGGGCCAGCCAGATCAACGGGTGCAGCGCCTGCGTGGACTCCGGCACCAAGTCGGCCCGCAAGGCGGGGGAGACCGAGGAGCGCCTGGCCACGGTCGCGGCCTGGCGGGAAGCGCCCTATTTCAGCGACGCCGAGCGGGCCGCACTGGTGCTGGCCGAGGCCGCCACCCGGCTGGCCGACCGGCCGGACCCGGTGCCCGACGAGATCTGGGACGCTGCCGCCGCCCACTACGACGAGAAGGGCCTGGCCGCGATCGTCCTCATGATCGCGGTGACCAACCTGTTCAACCGGCTCAACGCCACCACCCGCCAGGTCGCGGGCGCCTGGGGCTGAGCTGGTCCCGCCCCACGCCCAGCGGGCAAAGCCCGGCGGCAAGACCCCGCCCGCAAGGAGCCGGGACTACCCCGGAAAGGACACTGACATGGCGGGTCGTCAGGACCCACCGCCGGGAACTGGCCCGGCCGGGGGCCGGGCGGCGTCGGCCGTGGCGAACCCGTGGGCTCTCACCCGGCAGTTAGTTAGGGCCTCGCTGGTGGTGTCGGCCCGGGCTGCGGTTCGCCGAGCACCAGGGCCGCTGCGGGCGGTGGCCGGGCGCAGGCCGCCCGGCTCGCCTTGATCCACAGGTCTTGACGATTTCTCGGGCGCGAATTGCGACAAATTGGGCGCATTATCGGCGAGGACCGGCCCGGGGGAGGTTTCCCAAACACTCAGTCAGATGTCGCCGACGAATGAGCGCGGTGATGGAACCTCGGGCAACTGGGCCCGGGCAGCGGACTGCGCATCCGCGTGAGCCGTTAGGTATTCGGCTGCGTCATCGGTTTCTTCGGGCAGCGGCGGCGGTGTGCCGCCGAACGCCGGGCAGAGTGCCTTGTGCGCACACCAGTCGCAGAGGCGGCTCGGCCGCGGCCGCCAGTCGGCGAGGGATCTCGCGCGCTCGATGGCCCGCCAGATGGCTTCGGTCTTGCGCTGGGTCGCGCGCAGATCCGCCTCGTCGGGTGCGTAACGGAGAATCTCACCGTTACCGAGGTACATGAGCTGGAGCAGCCTGGGGATCTGGCCGCGCTCGCGCCAGATCACGAGCGCGTAGAACTTCATCTGGAAGAGCGCACGTGCCTCGAACTCCGCCCGCGGCGCGGTGCCCGTCTTGTAGTCCACGATTCGCACGTCGCCGTTCGGCGCGACGTCGAGGCGGTCAACGTAGCCGCGGAGCAGCAACCCTGAATCGAGCACGGTCTGCACGTAAAGCTCGCGTTGCTCGGGTTCGAGCCTGCGCGGATCTTCGAGCGCGAAATACCGGTCGAGCATGGCGTGCGCGCCCGCGAACCACGCGTCCCGTTCGGCGTCATCCGCGAACATCTTCTCCAGTTCGGGCTCGTCGCTCAGCAACTGCTGCCATTCGGGTTCGAGCAGGCCGCGCGCGGCAAGCGCGGTCCGCCCGGCGGCCGGCTGGTCGAACAGCCGCTCGAGCACGGCGTGCACGAGGGTGCCGCGTGCGGCGGCCGGGCTCGGCGGCTCCGGCAGCCGGTCGATAACGCGGAATCGGTACAGGAGCGGGCAGGTCATGAAGTCGCCGGCGCGGGACGGGGACAGGGCACCGGTCACCCGCACCGCATCGGGATCGGCCGCGGCATCGGGATCGGCCGGAGCATCGGGATCGGCCGGAGCATCGGGATTCGCCGCGGCATCGGGATCGGCCGCGGTACCGGCGGGCGCGGCACTGGCGTCGGCACCAGGACCGGCCGTGGCACCAGGACCGGCCGTGGCACCAGGACCGGCCGTGGCACCAGGACCGGCCGTGGCACCGTCGCTCATGTCAGGGAGCGTACGGGAGCCCACTGACAGTCGCACGCCGCCTGGCCGGAGTCATCGGTGCCGCGTCTGGGATGAGCGTCCCGCCGCGTCATGCAACAGGAATGCAAAACGTGGCTGTTCCCAGATTAATGTGTGGGCCGCGTTGTGAAACAGTTCGATGTCAATTTGGTCTCACCTAGGTCGATCGAGGCTGCGCGCCGAGGATAACCGTAAGCCTCATCACCCCGTCACCTTGCGTACTTCTACCGTGGCCACGATCCGCATCCTGCCGCACTGGGAAATTATTCGGAGCCGCCACAGCTTTTCTTCAGGATTGGCACCGAGAATCACTACCGCGGCCCGGCGCTTCGGGCTCTATCGCGTGCTTTCCCCCGCCGGTGCTTGCGGCACGGCGGTTCCAACCGAGGAGACATGGCATGTTCTTCACGTACCTGAGACGTGAGCTACGCAGGAGACGGCGACAGGCCCTGGTCGTCTCGCTCGGCCTGGGTCTTGGGATCGGCCTGGTGATCACGGTGACCGCAGTGGCGGCCGGGGTCAACAATGCGCAGGGCACCGTGCTGCACGCCCTGTACGGAGTCGGCACCGACATGACCGTGAGCGCGGCGCCTTCGCAAAGCTCGGACCAGCCGTTCGGTTTCCGCGTCGGGGCCGGGAACGGCACCCGTCCCGCCGCGGGTTCGAAGATCGACCTCTACCGCCTGATCGCGTCCCGCGCGCTCGGTACCCTCAACTCGTCATCGGTCACCACCGTCGCACAGTTGCACGATGTGGCGGCCGCAGCGGGTTCCCTGACGCTGACCGACACGCACATCACCGGCACCGTCCCCAACTTCTCCGGTGGCGGTGGGCTCGGTGGCGGTGGTGGTGGTGGCGGCGGCGGCGGCGGTTCGATTACGCCGACGAGTTTCACGGTGAACGGCGTGGACCTCTCGGCCGGCGGGCAGGTGCTCGGGCCGCTGACGTCCGGGAAGATCACCTCCGGGCGCACGTTCACATCCGCCGACAGCAACGCCAGGAACGCGTTGATCGATTCCGGTTACGCGAAGTCGGAGGGGCTGACGGTCGGCAGCATGGTGACCCTGGGCAACACCAGCGGTACCGGCACGAATTTCAGTGTCGTCGGGATCGTCACAGAACCCCCCGGTGCCACGCCCGCCGACGTCTACGTTCCGCTACAGCAGGCCCAGGCCCTGTCGGAAAGTTCGGGCAAGGTGAACACGATCTACGTCGCGGCCAGCGACTCTTCGGCGCTCAGCGGCGTGACCAGCGAGGTCAGGCAGGTTCTCCCCTCGGCCACCGTGACGACCTCAAGTGATCTGGCGAACGAGGTGACCGGGTCGCTGTCGAGCGCGGCGAGCCTCGCCAACAACCTCGGCAAGTGGCTCGCGATCGCGGTGCTCGCGGCCGCGTTCCTGCTCGCGAGCCTGTTCACCATGTCAGCCGTGTCGCGTCGGGTCAGGGAGTTCGGCACGCTCAAGGCGCTCGGCTGGCGCAGCAGGCGGGTGGTCGGCCAGGTCATGGGGGAGGCGATCGTCTGCGGCATCGCCGGCGGCATCATCGGCGTCGGGCTCGGATTCGGCGGCGCCGCGCTTGTCTCCAAGTTCGCGCCATCGCTGACCGCGTCGGTCGGCCTGACAAGCGGATCGGCGACGCCGGGCGGCGCACGGCAGTTCGGTGCGGGCAACGTCGGCGGCGGTGGCGGGGGCGGCTCGGGCGGCGGTGGTTTCCGCCGCGCCGCGCAGGCCGCCAGTCATTCCGTCGCCGTCCACCTCACCGCGCCCGTCACGCTCGGCGCGATCGCCCTCGCCGTCGTGCTCGCCGTGGCGGGCGGGCTCATTGCCGGGACGTTCGGTGGCTGGCGGGCCGCGCGGCTGCGTCCCGCGGCGGCGCTGAGCCGGGTCGAGTGACCAGTGACCAGGAGAGGACCTCATGTACAAACTGACCGGCGTCACCAAGCAGTACCAGAAGGGCCACCACACGGTCGCCGCTCTGCAGGGCGTCGACCTGGTCATCGACGACGGTGAGTGGCTGGCGATCCAGGGCCCGACCGGCCACGGGAAGACGACGCTGCTCGAGCTCCTCGGCGGCCTCGACCGCGCCACGGCGGGCCGCGTCGAACTGGACGGCACGGATCTGGGTGCGCTGAGGGAGAGCCAGGTCACCAGGGTGCGCGCGCAGTCGATCGGCTTCATCTTCCAGACGTTCAACCTGATTCCCACGCTCAGCGCGCAGGAGAACGTCGAAGCGGCCCTCGTGCCCCTTCGCCTCGGGACGGCCGCACGGCGCGGCCAGGCCGCCCAGGCGCTGGAGAGCGTCGGCCTCGGCGACCGGCTGCAGCACCTGCCGACCGAGCTTTCCGGCGGCCAGCAGCAACGAGTTGCGATCGCGCGCGCCCTGGTCAAAGATCCAACCGTGATCCTGGCGGACGAACCGACAGGCAACCTCGACGAGGACACCCGGGACGAGATCATCGGGCTTCTCGAGAAGCTGTGGCGCGAGCACGAACTGACCCTCGTGCTCGTCACGCACGACAGCTCGGTGGCCCGCCGCGCGCAGCGCGTCGGCCTGATGAAGAACGGCCGCCTGTCCATCCGACCGGACACCCGGGCGCGCAGGTCGGACGCCTGACCTGCCCGGGGGCGGTCCCCAGGGTCAGCGGCGTCGGAGCGGTCAGAAGCGTCCGATCGGGAGTACCGCGGTTATCGCGATCACGGTGAACAGCAGCGTGAGGTAGGTGATCGAGGCGTGGAACAGGCGCATCGGGTTCGCCGCGCCGCCGTCGTGGACTCTGGCCCGCAGCCGGTGCGCGTCGAGAAGGAACCAGGCACCGAGCGCGACCGCGCACGCCGTGTAGAGCCACCCGGCGTACGGCGCGAGTGCCAGGGTGGCCGCGACCATGAGGTAGGAGTAGCCGAGGATCTTGCGCGCGACCGTGGCCGGTGCGGCGACGACGGGCAGCATGGGCACGCCCGCGGCGGCGTAGTCGGCGCGGAACTTCATCGCCAGCGCCCAGAAGTGCGGCGGAGTCCACAAGAAGATGACGGCGAACAGGACGATGGCCGGGATTCCCACCGTCCCGGTGACCGCAGCCCAGCCGACCAGCACGGGAAAGCACCCGGCGGCGCCGCCGATGACGATGTTCGATGCGGTCCGCCGCTTCAGGCCGAGGGTGTAGACGAGAACGTAGAACACGATGGCGGCGTCAGCGAGCGACGCGGCCAGCCAGTTGACACCGACCCCGAGCAGCGCGGTCGCGAGCGCGCCAAGCACGATCCCGAACCCGAGCGCCTCGCCCGGCCGGATAATGCCGCCCTTGGCCAGCGGCCGTCGTGCGGTCCGCCGCATGACCGCGTCGATGTCCCTGTCGAGGTAGCAGTTGATCGTGTTGGCGCTGCCCGCAGCCAGGGCGCCGCCGGCCAGCGTGACGGCGAGCAGGCGCACCGACGGCAGCCCGCGGTCCGCGAGCAACATGGTGGGCACGGTGGTGACAAGGAGCAACTCGATGATCCGCGGCTTGGTGAGCGCGAAGAGCGACCGCGCGACAGTCGCCAGCCGCCGGTGCGCAGCGACCGGACCGGTCTCAGGAAGCGCGCCGGGTACCGGTGCAGCCTGTGGAAGGGTGCTCACGTGGGCGCCCCGGGCCTTCACTGCTCGCCGTCTGAGGCTGAGCCGGAATCCTCCGGCCGCGCCGCGTCCGCGGCTGGCCGTGAGCGAGACTCCTCACCAGGCTCATCAGCATCGTCCGGGTTGGCGGCGGCACCCACGCTGGATGCCGCCGACTCAGATGCCTCACCGGGCACTTCCGCAGCGACGTCATCGGGGGCCGCAGCAGTAGCCTGCGCTCCCTCGTCTCCCGCTGGCCCGGGCGCCGCGTCGTCGCCGCCTTGCCGCCCCGTGGTCACCGCGGCGGGGGCAGCCTCAGTAGCCTCAGCAATCGCGGTCTGGAAGCGCTGGACCCACGGCGGTCGGAACCGTCGGCTGAGTGGCCAGTCCCAGCCGGCGAAAAGTGCCCACAGGATCGCCGCGATCACGAGAAAGAGCACCATCGGGAATACGAACGTAAGAATATAACCACCCGGCGTATTGACAGGGCTTACTGCGAGAAGTGACGCTGCCATGAACTCACCTCACGGGATGTCTGTTCTTATTGCCCATAGGGATTCCCAGGCTCAGCGGAGAATCCCACCCAGACGTCCGCCTCCGGAGGAGCCCGGCAAGGCCGTAAGTCGGATCCTCGTCTTGTTCCCTGAGCCACCAGTACGCGGCGAATGTCATGAGGACGATGAATGTCGGCTCCAAGCCCACCCATATGATCGCCCCCGCGAATTGCTGGTCCGCGCTCGCGGGGAGACCGCCATGGGTCATTCCGGCATATGCCGGATAGAGCGCGGACGGGCTGAGCGCGAGCACCATGACGAGCACGAAGGTGGCCGCCCCAGAGAAGAAGACCAGGGGAATCCGGCCCACAGGTGGCAGCGAGGGGCTCCAGGGGCGGGAACCCACGAGCTGAAGCCACAGCAGCACCGCGGACCCGAGGAACATCGCGAACGCGATGTAGTGGACGGCGGCCGAGCGGGCGGTCGGGTCATACGCCTGCGGCATGTGCCAGCCGATCCAGGTGGCGTTGAACACCACGGTCGCCGCGACCGGGCCAGCGAGCGACCGCGCTTCCCTGGGGAGACCCCTGGGCCCCCGACGGCCTGGACCGCCCGACCGCATTGCCGCCGCGGCGGGATGACCCCACGGAACCCCCCAACGCAGGGCGACCCAGGGCGCGCCGAGCACAAGCAACGGCGCCGCCACTCCAGCGGCGATCACGTCCTGGGTCGCGTGCGCCCAGGCATACTTGCTGGACCAGTAACCGAGAGGTGAGACAAGCGCCAGGAGGACGGCTGCCCAGCCGCACTGGAACAGTATGGCTTCGCGCCTGAGCGCCGCGTGGAGGCCGTCGTCGGGCGGCCGGACCAGCGCACGAAGCCCGCGCAGGTGGACGACCGCGACGATGACATACCCCGTCAGCACCACTGGGTCGGCCGACCAGTGCCGGAGGAAGAGCGTCATGTCTCGGGGCTCACAGGCTCAGCTTGTTCCTAGATCAGATAGAACAGGACCCAGGCCAGGATCGCAATCGCGGCCAGGAAATTCCAGACGGCGGTAAACGCGCTCAGCGCCGACTGGAACCGCTGCAGCGTGATGACGTCGTCGGTAGGCCCTGGCGGCTGCGTGAACCAGGCAGCGGGAAGCTTGCGTCCGCGCACGATGAGCGTCTCGAGGTAGATCATCGCCGCGAGCGCAACGACCGCGTAAACGGGGGAGAAGCCGACAAAGACGCTTGCGAAGCCGGCGCTGCCCGGATAGAAGGGAAGGCTCAGCAGTTCCCAGATCTGCAGCCCGACTGCGGCGAGGCCCAGCACGAGCGCCGCGACCGCCCCCTGCTGCCACACCGTCTTGGCGCCGCGCTTAAGACGCTGAAGCACAATGGTCTGCACCGCGGCACTCACCACCACGAAAGCCATGATCAGCGTGCCGATCCACAGGTGCGGGCCGATGAAGCCAGCGGGGCGCCACATTCCGTGTGAGTTGAGCGCACGCAGGTAGAAGTAGCTGAAGACGAAGGCGCCAAACAGGAACGCCAGGGCACCTATCGCCAGCCGGGAACCGGTCCAGGCGGCGTTCAGCGCAGCCTCGTGGTAAAAGAGCGTCTCTTCGGCCGCCTGGTCGTCTGGCCTGGCCTGGGTCTCAGTCATGACGGAGCCCCCGCTGTCACGTGGTTGAGAGCACTGGCGACCACGCCCACCGGAGGATTCAGGTCGGCGACGGGCGGAGCGTCGGGTACGCCGTACTCATAGGGCGCGGAAAGCACCACAGGGATCCGGGCGAAATTCTCCGGCGGGGGCGGCGAGGCCACCTGCCACTCCAGGCCGCGCGAACGCCACGGATTCCCCTCCTCCCGCTCGCGCACGATCACAGTTGACCAGACGAAGTTGATGACGAAGATCAGGATGGACCCGCCGAGCAGGAACGCCGAGATCGATACCCAGTCGTTGAGCGTCTGCAACTGGCGCGCGTACTCGAACACCCGGCGAGGCTGTCCCAGCAGGCCCACCGCGAACAGCGGAAGGAAGGTTGAGTTGAAGAACAGGAACATCGTCCAGAAGTGGATCTTCCCCAGCGTCTGGTTCAGCTTGATCCCCATCATCTTGGGCAGCCAGTAGTAGATGCCGGCCATGAACGCGAAGATCAGGGCACCCATGATCGTGTAGTGGAAGTGCGCCATGCTGAAGAAGCTGCCGTGCTCCGTGGTGTCCGCGGGGACGTCGGAAAGGAACACCCCGGTGACCCCGCCGATGAGGAAGTTGAAGAGCATGCCGAGCGCGAACAGCATCGGCACGGTGAACCTGATTTTCGCCTTCCAGAAGGTGCCCATGGCCACCAGGAAGATGAACCCGGTGGGAATGGAGATGAGTTCGGTCGTCAGCATGAACAGCGGCCGCATGGCCGGGTTGATGCCGCTGACGAAGAGGTGATGCTGCCAGACGAAGAAGCTGAGCAGCGTCACCCCGATCATTCCGGCCGCCGCCACGCGATAGCCGAAGAGCGGCTTCCTGCAGAACACCGGGAGGAGTTCCAAGACGATGCCGAAGCCCGGCAGCGCGAGGATGTACACCTCCGGATGGCCGAAGAACCAGAAGAGGTTCTGGTACAGGTAGGTGCTGCCGCCGAGGTCATGGGTGAAGAACGCGGTCTGCGCGGTCCGGTCGGTCAGCATCATGTACATCCCGCCGACCAGGACCGGCGCGGCGAGCACCATGAGGAAGGACGTGGCAGCCATCGACCACACGAATATCGGCAGGCGGCTCCAGCGCATGCCGGGGGCGCGGTAGTTGATGACCGTGACGATGATGTTGAACCCGGCCAGGATGAGCGAACAGCCCATCAGCCCGAAGGCGACCGCGTAGGCGTCCATGCCCTGGGTGGCCTGGATGCTGAGGGGCGCATACCCGGTCCAGCCGGTCGGGAACCCGCCGAACAAGACCCCGGAGAGCAGGATGAGGAATGCCGCGGGCGTCAGCCAGAACGACAGGGCCTCGATGCGCGGGAACGCGACCCGCTTGGCGCCGATCATCAGGGGGACGAAGTAGTTGCCGAACGGCCCGAGGATGATCGACGACATCATCATGATCATCATCGTGCCGTGCTCACCCACCACCATGAGGTAGGCACTCGAGCTGAGCACGTGATACGTCGGCGAGAGCAGCTCAGTCCTGATCGCCATGGCGAACAGGCCGCCGACGAGGAAATAGATGATCATGCCGACGAGGTACTGCATGCCGACCACCTTGTGGTCGAGCGAGAACCTGAAGTACCGCGCCAGGCCGGAGGCCGCTTCCGCTTCCTCCTCGCCGGTACGCAGGGGACGGCCGAGCATCTGCCGGATGAGGTCATTGAAGACGCCCATCCCGGCGAGCCAACCGACCGTCGCGAGCGCGTAGCCGAGGACGATCGCCATATCATTCTCGTCGGCCGTACTTATCTGCTGATAGCCGCTGGCGAGGAAGTTGCCGAGCCAGTGACCGAGCAGGTAGCCGAGCACCGCGCCGATGAGCCCGGTGTGGATCGCCGGGCGCATCCACCAGGGCCGGGCGGGCCGGGGGGCACCTGGCCCTCGCCCGGCGGGCTCCTGCGCCTTCTCCCGCTGGATCTCGATGGCCATCGGGTCACCTCTTCATTGAAACGAACGTAACTGCGCGAGCGTTCTGCGGCTGGTCATGGGTCATGGCTGCACCGGTACCTGCGGGCCGTAAAAGCCGCCGCCCGCTCCGTTCATCCCGAGCTCGGTAGGGACCTTGCCGAGTGTCGAGATCGCGTTGGCATCGTAGGTGGTCGAGTACGGGGGCAGGTTCTTGGTCACCGCGGCGAGCCGGGTCTCGGTGGCGGTGGCCCACGACTGGAACTGGGCAGCGGTCACGACGTAGCCGACATTGGTCATGGCGCCATGCCAGAGGCCGCACAGCTCGGCACAGCGCACTCGGAACGTGCCGAGCTGCCCTGGCTTCGTGTACGCGACGTTGTTCACGTCCGGGTTGGCGTCCGCCTTGACCCCGAGCTGGTAGGCCCACCAGCTGTGGATGACGTCCAGCGAGGTCACGTTGAACTGCACGAACTGGCCTTCCGGCAGCACCAGCTGGGGCGTTTCCACACCACCGAACTGGGGGTAGCGGTACGTGAAGACCCACTGTTGCGCGATGACCTGCACCTGGAGCGGCGTTCCGCCCGGCTTCCAGATCGGCGTCGGCCCCTCGCCCGCGCCCGCCCCGGCCGGTGCGATCAGCTCGACGGTGCCGTACACGAACAGGCCGAGCACGATCACCGCCGTGGCCACGATCCAGGTTGCGGAGATCCGCGCATTCCCGTGAATCGGCGGGCCGTCCTCCTCGTCGCCCTCCCGGTGGCGCCAGACCACCAGAGCGTAACCGGAGTAGACGAGCACGAACAGCATGACCGGGACGGACATGACGGCCATCACGTTGATGGTGGTCTGCTGGTGGGCAGCCGAGGACGACATCGCCCCTGGCGGCATGTGCGGACCCAGCAAGAACCAGATCAGCGGGTCGGCGATAGCGGACGCGACCAGCCAGATCAAGAAGATCCGCAGGCCGTGGCGAGGCTCGGGCCGGCCCGGCGCAGGCACGGCGGGCTGGCCGGCTTCGGATGCTGCGGTCATCAGGCCGCCACCTCCATGTTGCCTGTCATATAGCCGAATGTCTGCATGGGCCCACCGAACCCATACAAATATCCGAGACCGCAGGGAATCCGGCACTGCCAGATGAAGACGCCTGGCTTGGACGGCGTCATGAAGCTGAAGGCGACCACCGTATGGGGTCCGGAGGTGCACGGCGACGTGGAGCACAAGTTGTTGTTCGCCTGCAGGCTCGTCGGCGAGGCGACCGGCACGCTGAGCCCGAGCCCGGGAATCGAGAAGGTGTGCTGCACCGCACACTGCGCCCACGAATTCAGCGTGGAGACCGGCTTCCCGTTGAGGTACTCGACGCCGCCGATCGTGCCCTGGACCTGGCCCCAGAACTGGTTGCGCAGCGGCGTGCAGCCGTCGAAGCCGAGGATCGTCACGTTCACCCGGGTATTTGCCGGGACCTTGAAGAGCGTCGTGTGGTCCCACTGACCGGTCTGCGGGTTCTTGATGAAGTAGGTGACCCAGTCGGGTTTGTCGGTCACGGTGGTCTGCGCATCGGTCTGCATCGTCACGTTGACCTGGCCCGCGCTCGCGGTGGAGGTGAAGTCCTCCACCGGCGGGCCGGCGAGCAGGTAGTGGATGACGATGAAGATGGCCACGGCGACCACCGCGGCAAACGCGACAATGAGGGTCGCGACACGGACTGGCAACGACACCGGTCACCACTTCGCTTCTTTGATCAGGTGGTACGCCGACGTATGCACCCGGTGTGAGGGCCCGGCTGCATACGATTGCAGGTCAACAAGCTCTCGAACGCAATGCTCTGATCATCACTACCCACGGGCAAGGCCCGTTCCCGTGGATGACCAAATTGTCATGATCACGGGCCGTCGCGGGACGCCCGGGGAGCGGCGGCGCGGCGGGGGTTGACCGTGGCCCCGGGATGGAGTAGATGAGCACGAGGGGTCCTCCGCACGCCGTGCGGAGGATGGATGTGCCACCGATGCCATGGTGGCCCACGTGAAGTGGCGTTGTGCTGATGACTACGCGGCATGCGGACGAGGAGCCCCTCGAGAGGTCGCGGATCCTGCTCGTCGACGACGAGCCGAGAATCCGTGACTTCATCGGCCGTGCGCTGACCGCGGCCGGGATCACCGTCGAGTTCGCGGCGACCGGGCGCGAAGGCCTCGAGCTCACCACCATGAACGACTACGACCTGGTGATTCTGGATCTGGTCATGCCGGATCTGGACGGCAGGCTCGTGCTCGAGCGCCTGATGAAGATCCGGCCGGACCAGCCCGTGCTCGTGCTGTCCTGCCTGGCCGACGTCTCCTCCAAGGTGGACTGCCTGGATCTCGGCGCGCAGGACTACCTGACGAAACCGTTCTCGCTGGCCGAACTCCTGGCCCGGGTGCGCGCGAGGCTCCGGGCCGAGGGGCATCAGTCGGGCGAGGTTCTGCGCGTGGGCGAGCTCGCGCTCGATACTGTGCGGCTGCAGGCGGACTGCGGGCACGGCACGGTCTCACTCACGCGGCTGGAGTTCCTGTTGCTTCGCGAACTCATGGAGCACGCCGGCCACTCGGTGCCGAAGGGCCAGCTGCTCTCCTCCGTGTGGGGATACGCGTTCGACCCGGGCTCGAATGTCGTCGACGTCTGCGTGCGGCGGCTGCGCAGGAAACTCGGCTTCGAGCTGATCAAAACGGTGCGCGGTGAGGGCTATCGGCTCGCCGCCGGGTGACCAGGCACCCGGGCAGGTGCCACGCTCGCGCGGCTGGCGGTCCCGGCCGGCGTTGAGTTCGCACGGCAGGCGTTCCTGGCCACTCGGCCGCGTCAGGCTGGAGTGGGTGGACGTCGCGTGGGCGGTGTTCGCCGCGGCCAATCTGGTCGCGATGCTCGTGTTCGCGCCCTGGGAGACGGTTCCCTTCCATTTCATCTGGATCAGCCTCACCCTGCTCTACGGCTTCCGCGTCTGGTCCGCCAGGCCGACCGCGTGGGTGCTCTTCCTGGTGATGGGGACCACCTTCGCGGCCATCCTGCTCGACGTCAGGCGCGGCACCGAGCCGGCGGCCGAGCTCAACGAGGTGCCGCTGATGGCGGCGATGTTCGCGGTGATGGTATGGCACGCGCAGCGGCGGCTCGCCGCCGATCGTGAGCGCCAGCGGATGGGCGAGGAGAACGTGCGCCTGCTCGCCGCGCAGCGCCGCTTCCTCCAGGACGCCTCACATCAGCTGCGGACGCCGATCACGATCGCGCTCGGGCACGCGGAACTGCTGGCCAGGGAACTGACCGGCAAGACAGAGGCCAGCGACATCCAGGTGGTCGTCGGTGAGCTTTCCCGGCTGCGCAGGATCGGGGAGCGGCTGCTTGTCATCGCCGCGTCGGAGGACCCCGACTTCCTGCGCCTCGAGCCTTTCGCGCTTGACGGGTTCACGATGGAGGTCATCCGCCGCTGGCGCCCGGCGGCGCAGCGGCGCTGGCAGCTCGGCCGCCTGGACGAGGTCGCGGTCGTCGCCGACAGGGAACGGCTCGGGCTCGCCGTGGACGCACTGCTGGAAAACGCGGTCAGGCACACCGGGACCAGGGACGTCATCAAGCTCTCCGTGATCAAAGCTGACGGCGGCGGCACCGCCGCCCTCGTCCTCGCTGACGACGGCGGTGGGATACCCGCGGCGGAGCTCGCGCACATCTTCGACAGGTTCGGTACCGGCGCCAGCCCGACCGGATCCCGGGGGACCGGTCTCGGCCTCGCGCTCGCCCGCGCGATCGCGCGCGCACACGGCGGGGACATCCTGGTGCGAAGCAGGGTCGGCGCGGGCAGCGAGTTCGAGCTCGTCCTGCCCACCGTGCCCGCGGCGGGAACCGACCGCCATGTGGAGGGCGGCACGGCCGAGATCCGTGCGGGCGTGCGGCCACCGCCGCTGCTGAGCGAGCCGCTGCTGGGCGAGCCGCATGAGCATGGCGCCGCCGCGGAACCTGTGGCGGGAAATGACGAGATACGGCGGAGCAAGATGCAGCGGATGCGCCAGCGGATGCGGCAATGACGACGCGACCCGCGCCCGGCGGTGCGAACACGGGCACGAGCGGTAACAGGACCAGTTCCGGGTGGCCCACGCCGCGCGCGCCAGGCTGGCTGATCGCCGCGGTCGCCGCGGTGGCGGCCGGCGCCGTGCTGGTCGGGCTCGCGCACCGGCCCACCACCGGCCAGCGCGCCGCCGATCTGCACGGCGTGATCCAGGCACTGACGACCGGCATCGAGTCCTGCGCGGGCGGGCTGCGGGACTCCCTGACCGCCCTGTCCGCGATCCAGGCGGGAACCAGCCACGACGTGGCGACCGCGATGAGCATCGCGCGCGGCGGCGCGACGAACTGCTCGCCCGCCAACAACCAGCAACTGGATGATCTGGTCCAGTACCAGGTGCCTGAGTCACTCGCGAGGTTCGGCCTGCCCGCGGCCGTCGACAACCTCGTGACCTGGGCGTTCCCCTGGGCGCAGCGGGTACAGAGCGACATCGCGGCCGTGCTGTCCGCGCGGGACGCGCCCGCTCGTGACGCGGCGGCCGCGGCGCTGGCGGCCGACCGGCGCCAGCTTGACGCGAAGCGGGCGGAGGTGGACGGCGTGCTGCGGCGCGCCGCACGGTCTCTCGGCTCCGCGGACGCGCCGCCGAGCCTGCCCGGTTAGCGGCGCGCTTGCGGCCGGGTGCTGGCAGGCCCGCGATCGGTCTTATCCGGTCAGCGATACGCGTGCGCTACCCGGCGAGGGCTCCCCTGCACATAGCATCGTGAGCGTGGCAGATATTAAGCCGGACGCGCCGTCAGAGCCTGCGGCCGGGCGGACGCCACCCGGCCGGCAACCGGGCCTGCTCGTCGGGCGCCCGTTCGGGATCGGCGTCTACATTTCGCCGTACTGGTTCCTGATCGCCGGCGTCATCATCGTCGTCTACGCGCAGAACGTCGCGGCCACGGTGACGGGACCTGCGCGCTATGTCGTCTCGGCCGCGTTCGTCCTGCTGCTCTATCTGTCCGTGCTCGTGCACGAGCTGAGCCATTCGCTCGTCGCCAGGCACTTCAACCTGCCGGTCCGGCGGATTCTGCTCTACCCGCTCGGCGGTGTGTCGGAAATCGACAAGGAGCCGCCAACGCCTGGCCAGGAGTTCTCCGTAGCCGTGGCGGGGCCGCTGCTCTCCCTCGCGCTTGCCGCGGCCGGCTGGGCGCTGACCAAGGTGGTTCCCGCCACCACGATGCCCGGCGTACTTGTGGTACAGCTCATGCGGGCCAACCTCATCGTCGGCCTGTTCAACCTGCTGCCCGGCCTGCCGCTCGACGGCGGGCGGCTGCTCCGCGCCGCGGTCTGGAAGGTGACCGGGCGGCCGCATTCCGCGACGATAGCGGCGGCCTGGGGTGGGCGGGTGCTCGCCTGCGCGCTCTTGCTCATCCCGCTGATCACCGTGGCCATGGGCGGTCAGCAGACCGACCTCTTCGCCACCGCCTGGATCGCCGTGATCGCCGCGTTCATGTGGCTCGGCGCTGGGCAGGCCATCCAGGCCGCGCGGCTGCGGGAGCGGCTGCCCGCGCTGCAGGCGCGGACCCTGGCGCGCCGTGCCGTGCCTGTCGCGGCGAACGTGCCGCTCGCGGAGGCCGTGCGGCGCGCGGACGAGGCGCAGGCCGGCGCGCTGGTCGTGGTCGACCACGAGCAGAATCCGATCGCCATCGTCAACGAGTCCGCGGTGACCGCGACACCACCGCACCGCCGCCCGTGGATCGACGTGGGCTCGCTCGCGCGTTCGCTGAGCCCGGGAATGGTGCTGTCCGCCGACCTGTCCGGAGCAGAGCTACTCGAGGCGGTCCGGCGCGCGCCCGCGACCGAGTACCTGCTCGTGGAGCCGTCCGGCCAGATTTTCGGCGTACTCGCAACGCGCGACCTTGACCGGGTCTTCGCAGGCACATA
>WNFJ01664317.1_pt2 | contig 43450 bp, 38 predicted proteins | sample 5400461 | NCBI WGS metagenome assembly WNFJ01 (sample SAMN13153349, study PRJNA577476) | soil metagenome | isolation source: 115 cm saprolite on Douglas fir-dominated hillslope | place: USA:California | collected 2013-09-17
CGAGCCGTAATTCGGCATCCGGCTGGAATGGTCCAAAGAATCCACCGGGCCTAAGACGAACTGGATGTCGCGCTCCGGATCGACGTTGTTGAGCGCCTTCCAGACCACCTCGCGCACGTTCTGCACATCCACGTCTTCATCCACCACTACGATGCACTTGCTAAACATCGCTTGCCCCAGGCCCCAGATCGCGTGCATCACCTTGCGCGCGTGCAACGGGTACGACTTGCGGATCGAAATCAGTATCAGGTTGTGAAAGATGCCTTCGGCCGGCATGCACACGTCGCGTATCTCGGGCAGTTGCAGACGCATCAGCGGCAGGAAGATCCGCTCGATGGCTTTTCCCATGTAGAAATCCTCCATGGGCGGCGGGCCGACGATGGTGGTCGCATAAATCGGATTCTTGCGCTGCGTCACGCAGGTGACGTGGAACACCGGATAGTCGTCGTCCAGCGAATAGAAACCGGTGTGATCGCCGAACGGTCCTTCGCGCCGCATCTCGCCGAGTTCGACATAGCCCTCCAACACGATTTCGGAATTCGAGGGCACCTCCAGATCCGAAGTCTCGCACTTCACCATCTCCACGGGCTTCGATCGCAGGAATCCGGCGATCATCATTTCGTCGAGATCGGGCGGAAGCGGCAAGATGGCGGAGAACATGGTGGCCGGGTCGCTGCCGATCGCTACCGCCACGTCCATGCGCGTATTGCTGCCAGCTTTTAGCATCCGCCTGTGGTGTTCGGCGCCTTGCTTGTGGGTTTGCCAGTGCATGCCCGTCGTGCGCTCGTCGTAAACCTGGAGCCGGTAGCAGCCGCAATTCCGTTTCCCGGTATCGGGGTTCTTCGAAAACACCATCGGCAGCGTGATGAATCGCCCGGCATCCTGCGGCCAACAATGCAGGATCGGATATTCGTTGAGCGAGAAGTTATCGCGGCGGATCACTTCCTTGCACGGGCCGCCAGAAACGGTTTTCGGAAAAAACGCGCCCATCTCCGCCAGCTTGGGCAGCATCTTCAGCTTGCCGATTAGCCCTTCCGGCATGCGCATTTCCAGATACTCGGAGATCCGCTGCGCGATTTCTTCCGCCGATTCCACCTGCAGCGCGATCTGCATCTTCCGCTCGCTCGCGAAACTGTTGATGAGCACCGGAATGCTGCTGCCCTTGGGCTTCTCGAACAGCAGCGCGGGTCCGCCGTTCTTGACGGCGCGGTCGGCGAACTCCGTGATTTCCAGTTGCGGGTCCACCTCGAACGGAATCCGTTTCAGCTCGTGGTTCTTTTCGAGCGCGGCGATGAACTCGCGCAGGTCGCTGTATGCCATGGGGTGTCGAATGCCTACGTTTTACTATGATGGAAAGTCAAGGTCCATGACAAATCGAACCGCTTTCATCACCGGCGCGAGCCGCGGCATCGGACGAGCCTGTGCCATCGCACTCTCTGACGCAGGCGCGCGCGTCGTGCTCGCGGCGCGCAACACGGAACTATTGGAGGCGCTGGCCGGCGAGCTTCGTTCCAAAGGCCGCGAAGCGCTCGCGGTTTCACTCGATCTCGCCAATCCCGATTCCATCAAGGAAGCTTTCGCGAAGGCAGCGAAGGATTTCGGACCGGTCACCATCCTGGTCAATAATGCGGGCATCGCGAAGGACGGCCTGGCGCTGCGCATGAAGAAAGAAGACTGGGACACCGTCATCGCGACCAACCTGACCGGCGCTTTTCTTGCGATCCAGCAGGTGTTGCAAGGAATGATGCGCGAGCGCTGGGGGCGGATCATCAACATTTCCTCAGTGGTCGGCGAGATGGGCAATCCGGGCCAGGCCAATTACGTCGCGTCCAAAGCGGGCCTCATCGGCTTGACCAAAGCGATCGCGCAGGAGATGGGTAGCCGCAACATCACCGTGAACGCGATCGCGCCGGGATTCATCGAGACCGACATGACGCACGCGCTGTCCGAGGAACTGAAGGACAACATGCTGGGTCACATTGCGCTCAAGCGCATCGGCCGGCCGGAAGACGTGGCCGCCGCGGTGCGATTTCTAGCAAGCGACGAGGCAAGCTACATCACCGGACATGTGCTGGACGTGAACGGTGGGTTGTATATGTAGCCTGTTCCTACGTTCCTTGGTTCCTTAGTTCCCTTGTTTCCGGATAGGCGTATGATGACCATAGAGATGCAATCTTCAGGGTTGCGCGACGTGGACGCCGTCATCCAAGCCTACAAGAAGGACGTCGATCGCTCTCTCATCCGTGAGAACCTCCGCCTTACGGTTACCGAACGTTTCGAGAAGCTCATGGCGCTGCAGCGGTTCGCCGAAGAGATGCGCCGCGCCGGGCGAGACGCGCGCCGGAAGAAATGATTAGTCGTTTTCCTGCTCTTCGGCCTCGAGCAGACTCTCCAGTTCCGGCAGTGTGCGCAAATCCTTCTCGCGGCCTGCTGCTCGCTTGGCAAGAATCAGACTCTTCAAATCCAACGTGCGGACGGTGCGGCCGAACGCCTCCACGGTAGCCGATTCCACTTGGACCTGCTCGAACGAGCCCAAGCCGCTGACCTCGGCAAGCAAATCGATCGTCCCTAAATCCGTGGTCAGTGTAAACACCGTTCCGTTACGCAAGGAGGATTCGTTCCAAATGAAGGGCAGGCCTTTCCGGGAGAAGAAAATGTCCAGATCATTGGTCACCTGAGAACTGCCGTGCAGAATCGCAGACCAGCCGCCTATGATGATGAATTCGACGCCGGCGTCAACAGCGTTTTAACGGCGCGTTCGGGATTCATCGCCTGCGTCGGCGGGCAGCGCCTCGCACGTGCTCGGCAACCTGCGCGACTTTTTGCATGCGTCGGACGCGCTCGGCCGGAGTCAGCCTCAACTGCTCGATCAGCAGCGTCAAGTCGATTCCGTATTTCTTCACTGCCTCGATACGGCTTCCGGGCGCGGGATTCCGCAGCCTCCCGGCGGCAAGCTCGAACTCCTCGGGAGTCAACGCTCGAAGCACCTTCACAGTGGTTTTTTCACGATCAGCGCCGGCTGCGGCACAAACGTCCGGGCTGTCGCCGACGCGTCCCGGTACGAATACGTGGTCTCGACGTTCGAATACGCCTTGCCATCCGCTTCCACGTACGGGTAGACGAAATAGTTCAGCGGATCGCCCTGCTGGGCCGGCGTGAGCACCAAGTCGCGGCCCTTGGAGAACTCCACGCGATTCTCGTCGTGTGCGCCGAAGAAATACTCGCGCTTCGCCGGATCCTTGGCCGCTTCCGAAGCGTCAATCGGCACCCAGCCGATTCCCTTGGCGTAGAATTCGGCCCAGCAGTGATACCCGGCGATCTTGCCCGCGCCGCGTTCGGCCGGCAGCGGAAAACCGATCGCGAACCGCGCGGGGATTCCCACGGCGCGGCAGTATCCGATGAAAATGGCATGAAAGTCGGTACAGTTACCGCGCCGGGCGTCGCACGCGTAGTAGATGTCGCCGCGCCCCCAGCCCTTGCCGGTCTTATCGTATTTCACCGTCGCGACCACGTGATTGTAAATCGCTCGGGCCATCTCCAGGTCCGTATGGGCGTTCGCCGTCTCCACCACCTGGCGCGCCCAGTTGCGGATCTGGCCGTCGGTCGGCACCAGCCGGTCCGGCTGGAGCCAACGCGAGAGGTCCGCCGGCGCAGTGCTGGTCTTTGCGGAGACTTCGCCTATCGGCTGAATGCGCTCTTTGCGAACGGCGTGGAACGTGATCGTTACCGGGACCGCGGGATCTTTGGGTTGCGCGATCTCGACGTGCAGGATCTTGTTGCCCTGGTCGCCGACTCCGATCTTGTAGGCATACGGCGTGTCGATTTGCAAACCGGTGATGTGCTGATAAGGATCGTCATGCGGCACTGGAATCCAGATATCCAGCTTGTGGGTTCTAGGCGGAATATCCTTTACCGACGCCTGATACTCGAGCGTGAAGTTCCGCTCGTGAACAGGGCCTCCGGCGATCAAGAAACAAACGGAAAGAAGAATCAGGACGACAACAGAGCGCAGTGCTCTCATTGTGGCGGCAACCTCCCGCCTTCCAGTTTACCGCGTGGTTGGCAGGTTGAACCAGGGAACGAACGAACCAAGCAACCAAGGAACGGGCTTAGGCCTTATACATGTACTTGATGTTCGGCTTGAAGATCAGCAGGTTAGGCGCGCCTTCGCGATTCACCTTGAGACAGGTCTTGTCGTACCACTCGATGATGCCTTCCAGGGTCTCGCCATCCTTCAACACGAAGACCATAGGCGTCTTGGCCTGCATTTGCTTCATGTAGTAGAAATTCTCGGCGTTAGTCTGATCGGGCGGAGCAGTTTTCTTTTGATGATTGTTGCGGCGGTTCATTTGGTCCTTCAGTTCGTTCAAGGATGGACGGATTAATTTGCGATTCCCAGGCTCCACGACAGACTCCTACTCGAGATGATCCAATCAAGGCCCCGAGACACGTGAGATCGCACCGGGCCATGCGAAGGATTGTTAGACGTTCAGCTAAGATTTATTGAAGCATAACGGGGCGGCGGCTGCAAGTTGCATCCATCGCCAGGCGGATCAATACCTGGCCCCCCGAACGCGCCGGCTGGAAAGCCGGCGGCAGGGAAGAATCCCTGCCCCACAAGACTTCTTGCTCTACGCGAACGCGCGGAGTTCCATGATCAGTGCATCCAAAGCAATGTTCTTCTGGATATTCCGGCGCACCAGGTCGATCAGGCCGTCGGTCTTCTTCACCGCTGCCCGGATCCAGTCGAAGGAGACGTGCGCGGCCAGTGCTTCCAGCTCGCGGCGGATGTCGGCGTTGCGGATTTCGCCCACGTGTTGCGCCAGCAAAAGGATGTCTTCCAGCAGGACGTAGAGGATGTTCAGGAAGAGTTCGAGCTTTTCTCCCTTGCGCGGTGCGATCGCTTCGGCGTGTTTTACCCATTCAGCGAACGGGGCGCGGCGGGCCGCCACTTCGAGAAGCTTGAGCATGGCCGTGCGCCGCTCATCGTATGCATCCAGGTCCATCGAAATCGCGAGTCCCGGGCTTCCGGCCGCGAGCGCGATGCGGCGATCGGCGTCGGAAAGGCCGCGGGCCGCGACAAAGGCTCGCATCTCCTCGTTCGTCAGCGGCCCTAAATGGAAAGGCACGGCGCGCGAACGGATGGTCGGCAAGAGATCGTAGGAATTCTCAGCCGTCAGGACTAGGATGAGGTGCTCGGGCGGTTCTTCGAGCGTTTTCAGCAGCGAGTTCGCCGCCTGCTCGTTGGCGCGGTCGATGTGATCGATCAGAAACACGCGGCGCTTGCCATGCAGCGGCTTGAACTGCGCGCGTTCCTTGAGCAGGCGCATCTGTTCGATCGTGATTTGGCGCAGCGGCCCGTCGGGCGGAAAGGTGATGAAGTCGGGATGCGTGGCGAACAGCAGCGGGTCTTCGTTGCGTTTGTCGGCGGGCCATTTTTCGCGGTCGGCGATGGTGGCGGCGTTTTGTTCCAGGCTGAGGTCGTCCTGTTCGATCTTCGCGGGACCGCCGAGCAGCGCGGCGGCGAAACGGCGGGCGAGCGTGGCCTTGCCGACTCCTTCTGCGCCGTCGAGAAGCAGAGTTTGCGGGATGCGCTCCTGGCGAGCCATGCCTGAGAGCGTTTGGGCGACGGTCGCGTTGCCGTAGAAGTTTTCGAACATGGGGCTTTTTCAGTTTAGAACTTATTGGCCGCGGATGAACGCTGATGAACACGGATGCGTTCGTGGTAGCTTACTGGGATGGGGATTCTATGACGAAACTGTTGATCATCGGGATTGTCGCTGCTTCCGCGGTTTGGGCGCAGCCGGCTTCGAAAACCGTCGAGGTTTTTGGACAAAAGATCCACTACCTCGAGGCTGGCTCCGGGCCTAATGTCATCCTGCTCCACGGGCTCGGCGCCGACGCGACCAATTGGTCTATGAACACTTCCCTACTGGCTAAGAGCTTCCACGTTTATGTGCCCGACCAGATCGGTTTTGGCGAGTCGGACAAGCCGCTGATCAACTACCGTGTCGGCACCCTGGTCGATTTTCTGGACGGGTTCTGCAAGAAGCTGGGGATCGCCAAGGCGTCCATCGTGGGCAACTCGCTCGGCGGCTGGACTGCGATGGCGTTCACGCTGGCGCATCCCGACAAGGTGGAAAAGATGGTGCTGGTGGACAGCGCCGGCTACTCGTTCGATCGCCTGGGCGGCCCCAAGCCCACCCGCGAAATGCTGGAGACTTTGAATCCTTCCACGCTGGCCGCGACAAAGACTGTGATCGCTCTGATCCTGGCCAACAAGACGATGGCGACAGACGCCGTGGCGGAAAATTTCTTCGCCGGACACATGCGGCATAACGACGGATATACGATCGAGAGGTTTATCGACTCGATTTTCCGGAGCGAAGACGTGGTGGATGGCAAGCTGGGCGCCATCAAGGTTCCGACGCTAATCGTCTGGGGACGCGAAGACGCCTTGACGCCGCTGGCCGGCGGGCAGATGATGAAGAGCGAGATCGCGGGCTCCGAGATGGTGGTGCTGGATCGTTGCGGACATATTCCGCATTTTGAGTGCGCGGCGCCGTTTAATACCGCGCTGTTGAAGTTTTTGAACGCGCAACAGCCGGCGGCTACGCGCTGAGGTAGAATCGCATGGTGACACACATTACACGCAGGGCCTTTGTCGCGGCTGCGGCGGCTTCGCCGACGCTGCTGCTGGGCGAGAAATCGGCCACGCTCGGAAGCGGGCATCACGTTTATGAGTTCGTGGCGGACTGGGGAAAGTTGCCGAACGGCATGCGTTGGGGCTACACGCATGGCGTGGTAATGGATTCCCAGCAGCGCGTCATCATTCACAACCGCAGTAAAGACGCGGTCGCGATTTTTGACCTCGACGGCAAGTTCATCAAGAGCTGGGGCCAGGATTTCGAGCAGGGCGCGCACGGGTTGCAGCTCTCGAAAGAAGGCGGCGCCGAATATCTATATCTCGCCGATCCCGAGCGCCACCTGGTCGCCAAGACCACGCTCGACGGCGAGCGCATCTGGGTGATGGGCTATCCGAAGGAGTGCAGCGCCTATCAGCGCGCGGAGCAATACAAGCCGACCAATGTTGCGATCGCGCCGAACGGCGACTTCTACGTGGCCGACGGATACGGGCTGAGCTGGATCCACCAGTACAATGCCAAGGCGGAATACATACGATCCTGGGGAGGCAAGGGCAAGGAGGCCGGACAGCTCGATTGCCCGCACGGAATTTGGATCGACACGCGGGGCTCGCAGCCCGTCGTTGTCGCAGCCGATCGCACGAACCAGCGTCTCCAGAGCTTTTCCCTCGATGGAAAGCACCTGGGGTTTGTTACGGACGAACTCCGGCTGCCCTGTCACTTCGATCAGAAAAACGGAGAGCTGCTGATTCCCGATCTTCGCGGGCGCGTGACTATTTTCGACAAAGACAACAAGTTGATCACGCATCTCGGCGACAACGTGGACATCTGGAAGACGAAGGGCTGGCCGAACGTTCCGCACGAGATGCGCGTCACGGGAAAATTCGTGTCTCCGCACGCCGCTTGCTGGGACGCCCGGGGGAACATCTACGTGGTGGAGTGGATCCCGGACGGGCGCGTGACCAAGCTAAGGCGCGTGTGAGGCTGGGAATCGATTTTGGCACCACTCGCACCGTGGCCGCAGCGGTGGATCGGGGAAATTATCCGATCCTGCCCTTCGAAGACGCGGATGGCTCCAAGGTCGATTGGTTTCCATCTCTGGTCGCAGTCAAAGACGGCCAACGCGTGTATGGCTGGCAAGCGTGGGAGTGCCAGCAAGATCCGAACTGGACCATTGTTCGCTCGCTGAAGCGCGTCTTGCAGGACGCGGGTCCGAACACCGTTCTGCAGCTTGCCGATCAAACCGTGCCGATGCTCCAGGCGTTGCGCGAAATGGCCGCGGCGCTGCGATCCGCCTTGCCGGCCGAGAAATTGGAAGTGATGCTCGGTGTTCCGGCGAATGCCAACAGCAACCAGCGCTTCCTGACTGTGGAAGCTTTCCGGTCGGCCGGTTGCGACGTGATCGGCCTCTTGAACGAGCCTTCGGCGGCGAGCATCGAGTACGGCCACAAGACCAGGATCGACGGGACCATCCTGGTTTACGATTTAGGCGGCGGAACGTTCGATGCGTCGTTGGTGGAGATCGGCGAGAAGACGCACCGCGTTATCGCGACGGAAGGGATCCCGACCCTGGGTGGCGACGATTTCGATGAGGCGCTCGCCGAAATGGCGCTGAGCCAGGAGGAGCGCGAAGGCCTTTCGCAATCCGAGCAGTTTCGTTTGCTCGAAGAGTGCCGCGTCAAGAAGGAGAGTCTGCACCCCAACTCGCGCAAGATCGTGCTGGATATGGATAGCGTGCGCGAAGGATGGGGCGCCGTCATGGTTGCGGTAAGCGATTATTATGAGCGCTGCCGGCCGTTGCTGGAAGAAACGCTGAACGTGGTGGACGACCTACTTCGAGCACCTGGTTCCGATGAGATCGAAGCGCTGTACGTCACCGGTGGCGGCAGCGAGCTGCCCATCGTGAGCCGTGTCCTGAAGGAGCGTTTCGGAAAGCGCGTTCGCCGTTCGTTGCATGCCCGCTCGGCGACCGCGATCGGGCTCGCGATACAGGCCGACGAACAAGCCGGCTACGTTCTGAGCGAGAAATTCACGCGTTATTTCGGCGTGTGGCGCGAGGGCGACAGCGGACGGCGGATCGTCTTCGATCCGCTTTTCCTGAAGGGCACGGTGTTGCCGGCGCCCGGCGCGCAGCCGCTCGAGATCCGGCGGCGTTATTCGCCGGTCCACAACATCGGAGACTTTCGTTATCTCGAATGCAGCCACTTGAGCGAAGACGGCCAGCCGGCCGGCGACGTCACGGTTTGGGACGAAATCCTGTTTCCGTTCGATCCGGCGGTGCAGGATGCCGGCGGCGTGCCTGTGGTCCACTCGCCGGCCGCGATGGAGCAGGAGATCGAAGAGAAGTATACGAGCGACGCGAGTGGAACCGTAACAGTGACCATCACGAATTTGACGGCCGGCTACGAGCGGCGATACTGCTTGGGGCGTTGGGCCGCGAAAGACGAGCCGGTGGGGCCCGTCAAGCCGCGCGCCAGGCGTGCGAGGCAGTCGGGGCGCGGATGAGCGATCTGCTCGACTTCATTCGTCAGTCCAAAGTTTACGATCTCGGCCAGCCATATTTCCCCGGCATGCCGCATTATCCGACGCATCCGCCGTTTCTGTTCGGGCTAACCAAGAAGCACGGCGACCTGGTGCTGGAAGGTGGCGCGAGTTCAGCCGCGGATGCACTCGCACTCGGCAGCCACGTAGGTACGCACATCGACGCGCTGTGTCATTTTTCGTGCGGCGGAAAACTCCACGGCGGCGTGGAGGTGAAGGCCTTGCAGAGCGATTCGGGCGGCATCGCGAAGCATTCCGTCGATACGATCGCGCCGATCCTGCGCCGGGCGGTGATGCTGGACGTGCCGGCGCTCTTGAAGATGGATGCGCTTCCCACCGATTTCACGATCACGCCCGATCATCTCGAAGCCGCCGCGAAGGTACAAGGCATCGCCGTTCAAGAGGGCGACGTGGTGCTGCTCCGAACCGGTTGGGCGCGCTACTGGAACGATGCGGCGCGTTACATCACCGGCGGCCAGGGGGCGCACCCCGCCGGGCCTGGCCCGGAATTGGAAGGCGCGCGCTGGCTGAGTCAGCGACGGGTTTTCGCCGCCGGATCCGATACCGTCGCGTTCGAGCGTGTTCCCACGCCGGCCATGCCGGTGCATGTGCACCTGTTGGTGGAGAGCGGGATCCACATCATCGAGGCACTGAATCTCGAAGAGCTTTCACGCGATCGCGTGTACGAGTTTGTGTTTGTGGCGGCGCCGCTCAAGATTCGCGGCGGGACCGGGGCGCCGATCCGGCCGGTGGCGTTGGTTTAAGAGTTCACAGGCTGAAGCCTGTGCCACCAAGTCTCCCACAAGACAGACAGGCACGAATGCCTGTGCTACTTACTTTGTAGCTGACGTGGTTGTCTCCGGATGCAGCCCTGCGTGCGGCCTCACGCCGCGGTCCTTCCATTCGCGCAGCTCCGAAAGACCGGCGGCGATTTCGCTCGGCAGGATGGTGCAATGCCCGTCGTGTTTCACGTATTGCTGCACGAACATGGCCTGCGAGCCGGTTTGCTCCACCAGTTCCGGATAGCGGTCGGGAATGCGAACCGGGACTAGCGGGTCGTAACTGGTATGAATCGCCAGCATCGGCCGCGTCAGCTTGCCGGTGGGTGTGTACCAGGTGCGAATGTACTCGGCGGCGCGGGGATCGGCGGCATAGCGTTTCACGCCGTCGTTGAGCGCGTTGTAGTCATCGCTCGTTTCGTAGATCGTGTTACGGTTGTCGAATGGATTGCCGCCCGAGCGTTGCTGCAGGTCCAGCAGCATATAAGTGATGAACGACAACGTGCCGGCGAGATCCTTGGTGTTGTGTGCGCCGGAGTAGCGCAGCAGCGCGGCCGATTTTTGGGGCTGGCTGTCCATCAAAGCCTGGAGACTCTTGGCGGCCTCCGGAGTGTTCTTGAAATTTGCCGGAACCTTGTCGGGAGGCGGCAGCGCGCCGGGAAAATAATAGTCGAAAACGACGCGCGCATCGAACGCGCCGCGCTCCATGAAATACGTGGTGGGCGCGAGCGGACCGCACAGTGCCAGTCCGGCGTCGTAGCTCGTAGGAAAGCGTTCCAGGAACATCATGGTGAGGAAGCCGCCCATCGAATGTCCGGTGATGTAAGTCTCCTTGGGCGGAGCGTACTTGGTTGCAAAATACCGGCGCAGCGCTTCGGTGTCCTCGACGGCTTCCTGGATGGCCCAACCGCCGGCAGCGTAGCCGGACTGCGCCAACGCGTAGCCTTGCTCCGTGAATACGGCAAGCACCGGCGGCAGCTTGCCTTCCTTGTAGTTCACTGCGGCTGCGCTGTAACCGTGGCAGTACATCACCAAACCGCCGTTCCAGTTTTCGGGAATGTCGATGCGGAATTTGGCGCCGTTGATCTCGCCGATTTCCGTTTTCGGTTCAACTTTCGGAGCGGCCAGGCACAGACACGCAGACAGCAGGAACGCCGCGAACAGTCTCATTCTTCGCCTCCCAAGGGAATAACCAGAGTATATCAGGAAGGCCGTCAATATTGCTGCAAAAACGCCACCAGTTCCGGGCCCAGCACTTTGCGTTGCGCGATGCACAGATCCATGCCTTCCAGCACTTGAGCCAGGTTTCTGGGGCCGCCCGTATAATCCTTGATGCGATCCTTGAAGAAAGCGTCCACTTCGTCGCGGTGTGTGGCGTCACAGAACCCTCCGGCGACGAACGGGAAATTGGCGGCATAGTCGGAGCCCACTTCACGCGGCAGACGCGCCAGAAGCTTATCCAGGTTCTGTTTGATGAATTCAAACGGCAGCGGGCGTGTCGGCGGATAGCTGAGCGGTCCGAACATCAGCGCGAAAAACGATTCGCGCATGTCGAATTCATCGGAGAGCGTCAGTTCGAGCGCGGCGCGGGCGATCTCCGGATTGCGAAAGCTGCCCAGCGCGCCCAGCAACTGCTGACGAATCCGCCGGTCGCGCTCTTTCACGCCTGCCTGGTGAAAACGGTCGAAGAGATCACGATCGCCGAATTGAGCGGCGGTGCGGAGCACGTTGCCCAGGATTTCCAGCGGAATGCCGCTGCGATCCTGCAACCACCGCTCGGTCAATTTTCTTGCCTGATCGATCAGTTCCTTCTCTTCGCCTGCGTTCGCCACAAACGAAACGAGCCGCTGCCGCAGCAGGCGCGTGTCTTCGCTTTCGCCGGGCTTGGCGATCCAGCCCAACTCGGCCGCGCGCTTGCCGAACACCTGGCGAATAAACTGAGCGCCTTTGGGGCGCAGTTCGTCGGGGACGGCATTGCCTCGCAGAATACCGGCGATGCTGGCTGCCAGTGAAATCACCTGGTAGTTCGGATCGTTGGCGAAATCCTGAACCAGGGCCAGCGCGACGCGCGGCGAAATCTCGCCGGTGTTCTCCAGCGTCTGGACGTTGCCGAGGACGCCCACGCGCTCCGCCACGGTGAGATGCCGTCCTTTGTCAGCCAGCGTTTTATCGAGAAGCCCATTCTTGTATTCGACCTGGTAGTACCCGGATTCTCCGTCGTTCGGCAGGAGCCACGCCGGACAACTCTTGGCCGCTGTCAGCACCATCTCGGATCGGGGATCGGCCAGGACGTCGCACTGGTGGTGCACCGTACCGTTGGATTCATACGCCACGCACACCGGGATGCGCCAAAGCTGCTGAGGCGATCCGTGCGAGCCGATCGGCAACACGCGTTTCTGCGCCAGTTCGAGCTTCGGTTTTGACGTACAATCGAGCGTCACGGAGACTTCGGGAACGCCGCTCTGATCGAGGAAGCTGTCGAAGGCGGGCGCGATATTGCGTCCAGCCGCGGAGCTGATGGCTGCCTCGAAATCGCTCGCCGTGGCGCTTCCCCAGGCGTGTTGCTTCAGATAAAGCTGGACGCCTTTGCGGAACTTCTCCGTGCCGATCCAGGTCTCAAACATCTGGATGACAGCCGATCCTTTTGAATACGTGATGCCGTCGAAGGAATTGGCGATATCGTTATTCGATTCGATCGGCTGGCGGATTTTGCGCGCACTGACCAGGGTGTCCTCGCGCGTGGCGCCGAGCCGCGCGTTCACCGCAGCGACGCCCTCATGCCACTCCGGTTTCCATTGTTCGACGATCTTCCGCTCCATCCAGGAAGCGAAAGCTTCGTTCAGCCAGATATCGTTCCACCAGGCCGTTGTTACCAGGTCGCCGAACCATTGATGCGCCATCTCGTGCGCGGCGGTGACGGCGAAGCCGCGTTGCCGGTTGAAAGTATCGTCGGCAGGCTTAACCGCAAGCAAAGATTCCTCGTAAGTGATCAGTCCCGCATTCTCCATCGCAAAATTGGCGAAGGGCATCGCGATGGAATCCAGCTTCTCGTATGGATAGGGAATGCCGAAATAACTCTCCAGCAACTTCAGCAACTGCGGAATGCTTTCCGTTGCGTACTTTGCGCCCTCGGCCTTGCCGTGTGGAACGATTACGCGAATCGGCGTCTTGCCAACCTTGCCGGCGTCGACGATGTCGAAATTGCCGACGGCGAGCGCAACCAGATAACTCGGAAGCGGCTTGGACTCTTTGAATTTCACGGTCTTCATGCCGTTCGGCTCGTCCATTTCAGAGACCGCAGGCGTGTTCGCTACTGCCACGTCGTCTTTAGGAACGTGCAGAGTCAATTGCCAGGGTACTTTGAAATTCGGCTCGTCGAAACAGGGAAAAGCGCGACGTGCGTCAGTTGGCTCAAACTGAGTGTACACGTACCACTGATCGCCTTCCTTCTGCTGAAACAGGCCGGCGCTGCTGGTGCGGCTGATCTTGCCTTCATACGCGATGTGCAGCACGCCCTTGCCGGATACCGGACGATCGAACGACAAGCCCGCAAAGTCGTTTCCACCGGGCGTCACATGCGCCGCGAGCGCATCGCCGGACGCCGCGCGAAAGCTTGCGTCGTGAATTTGGAGCGCGCTCGCGTTCAGCCAAATGACGGGCGAAGTTACGCGGACATCGACGTCGATATCCACGGAGCCGCGAAACGTGTCGCGGCCGGGAGTTATTGTGAGATCCACTGCGTAGCGCGAAGGCTGAACACTTCCGTCCAGCCGCAGTTTGGGAGGTGCGGAAACCGGCGCGGCCATAGCGCAGCAAAGCGAACAAGCAACGAGGGCGAATCGTATCTGCATGTCAGTGGCTGACCTCCGCTTCAGCCGGCACGACTATTTCCACTGCTTGCTTCTGCAACCATAAAACGGAAAGCGCGCCCAAGTACAACAGAGCGCCTGTCAGTACAGTGGCGCGGAGCCCGACGTAAATTGCCAGGCAAATCGCTGTCGCCGACCCAAGAACGCTGGCCGCCGCATTCAGCGACCAGGCCCAGCGCACCGCCTGCGGGTAACGCTGTTCCAGGCGCGTCAAACCGCTTGGAAACGGCATGCCCATCAGGAATCCGGCGGGCGCAATGAGGCACGCGGTCACGAGCATTTTCACCGGGAGCGGCCAACCCATACCGAATTCGCTGATCGGCGCCGCGACGAAAGCCAGCACGGAAACCGTCACGGCGACGCCGAGCAACACGGCGCTCAGCCGGCCACGTTCCGGCGCGTGGATCACGGAGCGGCTGTAGAAACTTCCCAGGCCGCTCGAGACGAGCATGGAGAAAATGATGACCGTGAGAGCGTACGTAGGATGGCCGAGAAACAGCACGAACTTCTGGATCAGCGCCACCTGAATCATGATGTATCCGGCGCCGAGGCAGACGAAATACAGCAGGAAGACGCGCAGTCCTTTTTCCACCGGCAGGCGTGCGCGCAGCAGTACCGGCGGAAGCGCAAGAACGATCACAGTAGCAAGCAGACTCACGCCCAATAACTCGAACAACAGCGGCACCGCCTTGTTGATCTTGTAGTCTGCCGCGTTCCGAATCTGGCTGACGAATTTCCAGACGTCGCCGCTTTGCACCGTGTAGAAGAAAAATGGCCGGTCGTCGTCGACCGGCGATACATCGAACGGATATTTTTCCCAGAATTTCTCCGGATCCGGGCTGCGCAGCAGTTCGCTGAATGCGTTCACCGTTTTTTGTCCCGGCGCGTAAATGAGCTGGAGCTGGTTGTCCGACAGGGCCAAGTTGGTGCGGCCGATCTCATCGCCCGTCACGGGTTTGCGGAAGATTACGACGGTATCCTGCGCGCCCCAGCCCGCGAGGTTCTTGGCGTCCTCCCGAATCACGATCACGTGCTTCCAAGGCTGGGTTTCGCCCAGATCGACAAGCGCGTCCATGGCGAGCGAGACCAGGCGCAGGGATTCACGCGGCGGATCGAAGCCCCAGCGCGTGAAGACCATCAGACCGTCGTCCGTCAGATGTTGCAGATAGTCGCGGAAAGCGTCGGTGGTGTAGAGATTGTTTTCGGAAAGAGCGAACGCGCCCGCGGCGGTGGATGCCCAGGTGTCCACCAGCGTCGCTTGCAGCACCTGGTACTTCTCTTTACTGCGCCGCACGAAGCTGCGTCCGTCTTCCACGAACAAGCGGACCTCGGGACGAAAATAGAGGCGCTTGCTGAGACCGGGGAATTTCTGGCGCATCACCGTGTTGGCGATGATTGGATTGATCTCCACAGCCGTGACGTCCTTGCTGCCGCCGCCAATCGAACGGGAGACATCCCAGCCGCCGCCGGGGCCGATGATCAGCGTCTTCGCGCCAGGCCGCAGGAGATACGGAAAGCCTGGGCCCTGATACAGCAGGTTGTATTTCTGAGGAGGCGCCAAGTGATCCAGATCGAAGTTCGCGATGCTGGTGGAGGCGTCGGCATCGATGATCAGCCCTTTGCCAATGCCCGCATCGTCCACCATTCCGATGCGCGAGAAGCTATTCCATTGGACGAACTCTTCGCGCGGCAACTTCTGCCCCTTGGCGTAGCGGATATCGATGAGATGCAGCTTGCCGTTGGAAACGATGAGAACAACAAATGCGAGCGCCAGCGCGACGGCTCCGGCGCGGCCGCGCGCACTCCCGGCCAAGTGGTACCAGATGGCTGCCGAGACCGCGAATAAGATCGACGTGGACAGGACGGCGTTGGGTCCTCCAAACCAGTTCAGCAACGGAACCAATGCCAGACATCCGGCGGCTGCCCCGAGCAGATCGAAGAAATATACGCGGTGCACGCGCTGGATGCCTTCGGCGATGGCTATCGACACGACCGTCCCGGAGAAGAAAAATGGCAACGCGGTCGCGAAATAAACCAGAGCGAGTGTGCCGTTCTGGAACTCGCCGGTGCGCGTGAGCAGGTACACCAGCGAGCCGAGAACGGCCAGGCTATTCAGCGCGGCCAGCGTTCCCAACTTGAAGTAGACGTTGCCGCGCCGGCCGGCCACGACATAGGAGAAAACGCCGCCCGCCCCGAGCCCGAACAGCGCGATGGAGATCGCCAGAAAAGCGAAGTGGTAGTAGAAAACGACGGAGAAAATACGAGTGAGCGACAGCTCCAGAATCAGAGTTGCGAGCGTGGTGAAAGCGACGCCGAGGTAGATCTGCGACCATCCGGACTTGCTGGCTTCGGCTGCTGAACTGATGCGAGGCAATAGATTTATGGTAAAGGATCACGGCGGGAATCGCACGAAACCGGCCACCGGAGCATGATACTGGAGCTGCCATCCGGCGGCCGGCAACGTCTTCCCTACAGGCTCAGACGGAGAAGTAAGCGGACGGGTTGCGCGCTCACTACGGGTTTTGCCCAAAAAAAAAGCGTTTACACGAGTGTGAACGTTGCACACACGAGTGCGTGCTCCACGATGCTTCCTTACATCATTGCGGAGGGGGGCGCGGGTTCATCCGGGCTGCCGGCGTTGGCAATCGGCAGGCGCACCAGCAAGACACCGAGCAGCGCGATTACCGCGAATCCCAGCAGATAGGATGGGTCGGCGAAGATTTTGGGGAGCGGCCATTCAAAAAAGCGGAAGGTGGCGATCACCAGGCCCATCAGCGCTTCGCCGGCGATCAAACCGGATGCAGTGAGGATTCCCACGTTCTCCACGCGCGCGCGCTGGGCGTCGTTGTAGCCGCGCTTTTTCCGCATCGAGTCCGTCAGCCATCGAAAGAGACCGCCGATGAAGATTGCGAACGTAGTATTGATGGGGAGATACATACCGACGGCGACGAGCATGGGGCTGCGCACCTTGTTCAAGATCATCACGATGCCGAACATCACGCCCACTACCACCAGCGGCCACGGCATGTCGCCGCCGACGATGCCTTGCGCGAGAGTTGCCATGAGTCCTGCTTGCGGCGCCGGAAGTTTGGCGCCTCCGAAACCTGTTCCGCCGTTCTTGATGTCCCCGGCCTGCAGGATGTAAACGGGCCAGTACATGGCGGCGCTGGCGACGACGACTGCAATCAGCTCCGCGATTTGAATCCTGCGCGGAGTTCCGCCGAGGATGTAGCCGACTTTGAAATCCTGAAGAAGCTCGCCGGCAACGGCCGAGGAAACGCACGCAACCGCCGCCACGCCCAACACTACCGCCACTCCGCCGGGGCCCGAAACGCCGAGCGACACCATCAACAATGCCGCGATGATCAACGTGGTCAACGTAAGTCCCGAGATCGGATTGTTCGTGGAGCCGATCATACCCACCAGGTATCCGGAAACGGTGGCGAAGAAGAAGGCGATGATAAGCATCACGATCGCCGCCACGAGTCCGGCCACCCATTGGCCCGATAGATAAATGTACAGTGCGATCATCAATCCGAACATGAGCGCGATCAGGCTGAAAACGGTCTTGGAACTCATGTATTGTTCGGTTCGGCTGGTTTGCTGCGCTTGAGCGGCTGTCACTTTCAAGTCGGAGACTGCGCGCCGCAGTCCGTCAAACAGGCTGTTCCGCATACGGAACAACGTGTACGCCGCGCCCACCATCATTCCGCCGACCGCAATCGGACGCACAATGTAGCGCCACACGCCGTTGGCAAGTCCCAGCCAGGAATCGTCCGCCGCTCCCGCGGGCAGGAAGTTTTTGAGCTGCGGCCCGAGGAAAAACATGAGCAGCGGAACCAGAAGGCCCCAGGCGAGTAGGCCGCCCGAGAAATTCAATGCCGCAAGTTCCGGTCCGATGATATATCCGACGCCGATGTACGCCGGACTCACGGATGGGCCCGACACCACCGAGATTCCGCCGGCGCCTAGAGCCTTCTCGGGACCGCCCAACTTTACAACACTCTTTCCAAGTTGGCCCACAGGCGTGAAAAAGTTCTTGTCGGGCGCAAAGAGCTGGATCTCGCCCAGGAATTGAATGACCGCGCCGAGGCCGATGTTGTAGAAGAGAAACTTCGCCGCTTCCGCGCCGCGACGGCCCGCTTTATGAATCTCCGACGCCGCCACCGATTCCGGGAAGGGCAATTCGGGATCTTCCACCATGACGCGTCGCACCAGCGATACGAACAACACGCCGATGATGCTGCCCACCACCATCAGCGCGGTGGATTTCCAATAGGCGTCCTTGGGCGCGAACGAGGGCCAGGCGCCGGCAATCACGAACGCGGGCAGCGTGAAGATGGCGCCCGCCGCCACCGATTCGCCGATGGATCCAGCGGTTCGCGTGATGTTCTCTTCGAGAATGGATCCTTTGAACAGACGCAACACCGCCATGCCGATGACGGCCGCCGGATACGTGGCTGCGATGGTGATACCGGCGCGCAGGCCGAGATAGGCGTTCGCCGCACCGAGGATCACGGTCAAGACTAGCCCGAGCAGCAGCGCCCGCATGCTGAACTCGCGCATCTCCACGTTGACAGGGACAAATGGACGAAACGGTTTTTGTTCGTTCACGGTTGACAATCATATCAGGTGGGTCGGGGGGACCGCGCGGAAGGCTTTCTTTGGCCCCGGATGAACGCAGATGAACGCGGATTTCTAGTAGACTGCAACAGAAGAGGAGATGGACACCATGCAGAGACGGCAAGCTCTGGGGCTGCTGGGAATGGCAGCGGCGGCGAGTCTCGAAGCTGCGCCATCCGCGCGCGACCGCTTTATAGGCGTTCATAGACTGGTGGCGTATCAGAGGAAGTCGCAGGGCGGGGAAGCGACCGACATCTATGGGCCGAACCCGGTCGGCCGGATCGCGTATGACAAAGCGGGGCGCATGTTCGCGCTGTTGATGCGGCCCGGGCGGAAGCCGCCTAAAGATCCGCGGGCAGTGACGCTAGAAGAATATCGCGAGATCCAGAGCGGGTTCATCGCATATATGGGGACGTTCGATGTGGACGAGGCGGAGCGCACCATCGTGCATCACGTGGAAGCCGCCTCGAACGCTGCTTGGGTAGGCACCGACCTCAAACGCGGTTATGAGTTTTCTGGCAGTCGTCTGATGCTGACTGTCCCAGGAGCAAACGGGGCGATCGTTGCGTGGGAACGCGAAAAAGACGCTTGAATGGGCACGCTCGACGGCAAGACAGCGATCGTGACGGGAGCGAGTCGCGGCATCGGACGCGCGATTGCGATTCGTTTGGCGAAGGAAGGCGCTCACACCATTCTCTGTGCGCGCGATGATGTTGCGCTCGAGCGTGCGGTTCTGGAGATTCAAGAGGCGGGCGGCAAGGCTGCGTCCATCGCGCTGGATCTGCGAATCGCGGAAGCGCCGCCGCGTTTGGCGGCATTCACATTGCAGACGTTTCAAGAGATCCACATTGTCGTCAACAATGCCGGCGCAACCAGGCGCGGCGAATTCGAGAATCTTTCAGAAGAGGATTGGACGGACGGATTTGCCCTGAAATTCTTCGGCGCAGTGCGTCTGACGCGCGCGGCATGGCCTCATCTCAAGGCTACTTCCGGTTCGTTGATCAACATCTCCGGTATTGGCGGCAGGACGCCGGAGCGCGTGTTCACCATCGGAGGCTCGGTGAATGCCGCGCTGCTCTCGTTCACCAAGGCGATGGCGGCGCAGGGCGTTCGTGACGGAGTCCAGGTGAATGCCATCAATCCCGGCCCAATCCGAACTGAACGCTACGAGCGAAGATTAGCGGCAATGGCCGCCGGGCACGGCCTGGATGCCGCGTCCGCTGAACGCGAGTTTATCCGCGAAGCGCAAATCACACGCGTCGGCGAACCGGACGATGTGGCCGGCCTGGTAGCATTTATCGCGAGTCCGACGGGCCGGTTGCTGCACGGCTCGCTGATCGATATGGACGGCGGAGCGACCAAGACGATATGACGCTGGGCGTGATACGCTATCACGCATGCGCTGGCTATTTCTGATCGCGGCCTCGGCCGCTACTCTGTTCGCTCAATTACCGGCTCCGAACGAAGCCGGGGTCTCCATGGGACACGTGCATTTGCTGGTGGCGGACCCTGAAGAACAAAAGAAACTGTGGGTCGGCGTTCTCGGCGCTCAGGTGACGCACGCCGGGACGCTGGAGATGCTCAAACTGCCGGGCATTTTCGTGGTGGTGGGCAAGGCGCGGACGCCTCCGACGGAAGGCTCGGAGGGATCGACCGTGAATCATTTCGGGTTTCTCGTCAAGAGCTATGCCGACGTGAAGGCGAAACTGGCCGCCGCAAATGTCGGGTTCGCGACGGACAACGCCGAGAATAAACAATTGATCGCGAATTTTCCCGACAAAGTGCGAGTGGAGCTGACCGAAGACGCGTCTCTGAAAGTCCCCGTGACGTTCCATCACATTCATATTTGGGCCACGGATCAGGAGAGTCTGCGCGCATGGTACGTGAAGATGTTTGGAGCGAAGGCAGGTGTCCGCAAAACGTTCCTGGCCGCCTTCGTGCCGGGCGGCGAGGTGGATTTCACAAAGGCGAAAGAGGCGCAGGCGCCGACCAAGGGTCGCTCGCTTGACCATATCGGATTCGAGATCAAAGGCCTGCAGGCTTTCTGCAAGAAGCTGGAGGCTGATGGAATCGCGTTCGATCTGACTTATCGCGAGCTGCCGCAGCTCGATGGATTGAAGATTGCGTTTATTCTGGATCCGGTGGGGACGCGGATTGAGCTGACGGAGGGGTTGGCGGCGCGGTGATGCGCGGGGCGGGCACTCATGACTCATGCCTGCCGCGTCGGCGCTCATGCCGACGCTCCTTGACCTCGCTAACAAAGGTCGAGACGAGTCTCGACCCGGCAGGCTGAAGCCTGCGCCACCATCGCTGTCATCAAATGTGTCACCCAATTCTGCGACGATTTCTCGATACAGACGACGCCGGCTGGAAAGCCGGCGGCAGGCAGGAATGCCTGCCCCACAAGGCAGAATCAACACTGACAGGAATGCCTGTGCCACACTCTTACGTGCGGACGTAACCTAGAGCGACTACTTTGTCCAGTGCCGGGGAATAGGCGGCGCTTGTGATCTCGGTGTTGTCCGGGAGTTTGGTTCCAGGAGCCGGCGGTTCTTTCGTTTCGAGCACGAGCGGCTTCAAAACGCGGTGGATCTGGGCGCGCGATCGCACACGCTCGACGATTTCCTGTCCCAGATAGCAGCCTTTGCTGAAATGCAGCGCATGCGGTTGATTGGCTTCCTGCGCAAGGAACCGCTCGCCCATGTCCTCGCCATAGCGCGCCTTGCCGTGCTCGAGCCGCACCACGCGGAATGCTTCGGCATCGCCGGCCACAGCGCCCGCGGCTTCTAATTGAGCAATCAGTGCGGTTTTGTCCGCTGCGGGCGCGAAAGCAAAGAACCCGAGGCCGCCGGTTGTGTTGATACGCGCCACCAGGCGCTCGCCCCATTCGATGGTCGAGTATTCCGCTTCCGGCACGGGTGCGCGCGCAGCTTCGAGGACATCGCCGGCTTTCGGTCCCTCCACGGCGATGGTTGCGGTTTGCGTGGTGACGTCCTCGAGAGTAGCGTCGTCGGCGATGATGTAGCGATCCAAGTGCTGATAAATTTTCTCGCGCGTTTCCGGTTCCAGATCCAGCAGTAAATGATCCGGGCGGCAGAGAATGTTGACATCAGCCAGAATCCGGCCTTGCGCGTTCAGGAAGAACGCGTAGCAGCCGGCGCCGGGCGTGAGTTGCTGCACATGATTTGTGGTCATGGCGTGCAGCAGGCGCGCGCGATCCTCACCGGTCACCTTGATTTTACCGCGGTCGGAGAGATCCAGCCAGGCGGCGCCGGTGCACAATGCTTCGTAACCGGTCATTGCAGAGAAATCCACCTCAAATAGCCCGAGATGGCAATGATGATCAGCCCCGACACGATGTTGCCGGTGAGCCAGCGGTTGCGTTTTACTTCTTCAGCTTCCGGAATCGTGTAGAGCACCGAAACCGCGAAAATGTGAAGCACGAACAGGAACTTGATTCCGATGAGCATGTGGTAATGCGGGGGGTAACCGGGCTTGGTCAGGTAGTTGTAAAGGCCCGAACCGAGAATCGTGAGCAGGACCGTGTACAACAATGGGCGGAAGTGGCCGACGACTTTTTTGCCGAGCGTTCCGCGTTCGGGTTCGGGGACAGTTGCAAGCGCCGGCGCGAGTGCGAAGCGGGCAAAGATGAAGCCGCCGAGCAGGGTAATGACGGAGGTAATGTGAATCCATCGCATGCACACCGCGAGCACCGCGCGAACTGTGGTGTCCATGATTCGAGTATACGATTACCGCTGTGGCTTGCTGAGAGGAATCCTCACGCGGTCCCATCCCACTTTCCAGGAGTGATCTTCCTGGACCAGTGGATACTGCCACTCCCGATGGTCGACGCGCGTGGCCCAAAACCCGGCACCAGGAAGCCGGCGGGCACATCTTCAATGACGCTAACCAAAGCCGTCTCGCCGTCCAGTTCAATCAACTTCGCACTGCGCGGATTGAACATGGCGCGAAAGTCGACGCTGGGAGCGGGCAGTTCCCGCCAAGCCATGCGTTTCTGGATATCGGCGCGAGCGTTCGCGGTGATGAGCGACCACATGGTTTTGCAGTCGCCATCGCGATTCGCTTCGGCGAAGGCACTCGCTGCACGCACCGGCGCGATTTCTTGGCGGCAACCAGTGAAGATCAGCAGGAACGCGGCAAGAACAAATCGACTCACTGCCGAATCCGCATGAACAGGAAAAGCGTGGTGAAGCCGGCCAAGGCCAGCGCGAAGGCGATGGCCGCAACCGTGATTTGCTTTGCCGTTAGCCAAGGCTGAGCGGGCGGCTGCGCAGCCATCACGGGCGGTTCGAAGTGCTGTGTCTGGGGTTCGATTGCCATCACGGGCGCCTGGAATTGCTCAGCCGGCGCTCCCCCGCTCATCACGAATGCCTGGACCGGCTCAGCGCTTTGTGTCGCCGTACCCTCGTGCGCTATGGCGCTCTGGATTTGCGAGAGCAGCCACGTCTCGAATGCGAGGCGCTGGGAATCGGGCCAGCGGTTGTAGTGCTGATTTGCGAAGCTGCAAACCGATTCGATGGGTCCGCCCACGTCCAGATGGATTTTCGCGGTTTGCAAGATCTGGGGATCGAGCCGCGCGAAGTCCATCACGATCTGACTCACTTGAGTTTCCAAGCGCTGTTTGCCGCGCTTCTCGCGTTGGAGGGCAAAAATCTTCCCGACCGTCGCCACAACCAAGATCAGATAGCCTACGCCGAAATAGAGTTCCAGGAACTGGCGGCTGGCATCGTGCTGGATACCGATGAAGAACCACACAATGAACACCGTCGCCAGGATCAGAACGAGCCCGAGAAAATACTGCAGCCCGGTTCTAAGATAGATGCCGGCCTGGTTGAGCTCGCGCGCCATGGGATTGCGGGCGTAGTCGGCCGCGCCTGGACGCCATTGGATCGCCTCGCGCACGTCCTCGCGGAATGTGGTATTTCGCCGCCCAAAGCCGAGTAGCTTCAACAGGAAGTACACCGGCAGGCTCAGCACCAACAACACGACGATGGGCAGTGCGCTCATAACCAAGTCGGCAGTGGCTTGGCCCAGCACTTCGATCAACGTATCAGCCAACCAACGCACCATAAGCATGGCCACCCAGGGCTTGATGATACGGCGATATATCGGCCGAAAACGCCTATTTCTGTATAGTGGGTTATGATCCACGAGATCCTTCCGGTGGGGCTGCTGCAATGCAACTGCTCCATTTTTGGAGATGAGCAGAGCCGGGAGGCCGTAGTAATCGATCCGGGGGATGAAATAGATCGGATCCTGGCGATTCTCGCCGCACACCGGTTGAGCGTGAAGGCCATCGTCATCACGCACGCGCACATCGATCACATCGGCGGTGCGCAGAAGCTGAAGGCCGTGACTGGCGCGCCGGTTTATATGAACGCCAGCGATCAGACGCTGTACGATCGTCTGGACATGCAAGCGGGCTGGCTGGGGATCGAGACGCCGGAGCGGACCGAGATCGATGTGAGTGTGCGCGAGGGGGACAAGCTAGCGCTGGGGCCGGCGGAGTTTCACGTGCTGCACACGCCCGGCCACACGCAGGGCAGCATCAGTCTTTGGATTCCCGCGGAGAACAAAGTGGTCGCGGGCGATACTCTGTTCTTCGACAGCATCGGGCGCACCGATCTGCCGGGAGGCGATTACGAGCAGATTCTACGCTCGATCCATGCGAAGTTGATGGCTTTACACGACGAAGCGCTGGTGGTCCCGGGGCATGGGCCCAATACGACGATCGGGCGCGAACGCGAGCGCAATCCGTTTTTGTCGGGGCTGTAAAGAGCAGCGATAAGCTCGTCTCTATTGACATCGTACTATACGATATCGTATGATTCGATAAAAGGGAGGGAGAGCCGGCGATGAGCAGGCAGATTATGGTGGGGGCAGGTAGAGAAATTCGGACCATGCCCGACGATGTGTTTGCGCAAGCGCTCAGCGGGCTTCCGGAACGGATGGCAGCGCGCCTGGCATTCATGTCCGCCGGTCATCACGCGGTCCGCGACTTCGTTGTTCGGGAAATACCACGGCAGAATCGGCCGCTCTCGCCGCGTGAGATTGCAAATACTACCGTCCTGAATTTACAGAAGCTATCGCTCATTCTGTCGGACCTCGAACGCAATCTGTTTTTTCTGGTGCGTAACCAGGGCGGAAAGGTGAGCTGGGCATTCCCGGTGACAGTCTCGCGGACAGCGCACCGCCTGGTCTTCTCGACGGGGGAGCGAACCTTTGGCGCTTGAGCGGAGGACGCCTTCGCTACGTCCTTCGTGCAAGGACGCCTGAGAGGAGAAAAGCTAGAGGTTCGCATCGAGTCGGAATGCCGCCACTGTTCAAGACCGCTCGCTATCGAGGTCGACGACCAGTTGCGTTGGAGCGTTCTATCGAAGGGCGCATCGCCGCTGCTGTTTGAACCAGATATGCACTGGAGCTCGTTCCGGGGTGCAAACATCATCCACGACTATTGAAATCAGACTGTCTTCTTCTGGTCAGAAGAACATGCTCGCGATTACCGCCGTAAGAGAAGGCAACCAGATGGAGCTTATCTCACGCTGGAGCAAGCGGCGCTCTCCGAACGTATCGCCCAATCGGGTTTGTTTTCGGTAGCTCCGGATGGGCTTCTGCGGCGGTAGCTGAAACGATCCATCACGCCTACCAAGACTGGCATCACTTTCTTTAGCGATCGCCGGGACGGCGCGGCAGCGGCTCTGCGCCGGCACTCTCCGGTACAGGACGGCCATAGCTTGAGATGGCGTCTGTCGTCGCGAGGAACCCTTGCATGTCAGGACGGGTCAGCAGCCCGCTCAGTTCAGCTTCGAGCTCGGATAGAACGGTGTATGATTCGTGCGCAAACTTCCTGCCGGTTGCAGTCAGGCCCACAACAAACGTACGGCGATCGGACTCGCTGACCTCCCGGCGGATGAGCCGGCGATCGGCGAGACGGTCCAAGATACTAGTCAAAGTCGACCGTCTGTGTCCAAACGCACGGTGCAGTTGCGCGACCGTGGATTCGCCCTCAACCCAAAGATGGCTCAGGATGTGCGCTTCGGCCTGCGTGACTTCCAGTGCGGAGTTTCGCTCAATGTAGACGCTGACGCTGTGCGTCGCGCGATGCAGCGCCGGTATCAACACTAATGGTTTCCGCTTGGCCATCGCGAACCTGAGTGTAGCAAGCTAGCCCGTCAACGAACAATACGATATCGTAATAATACCATCACTGCGCGGAATCCGCATGCAATCGGCTGAAGTTCAGCAATTAGGGATTCTGTCAGATCTATCCGGCGACATGGTCGTTGTGCCGCTCAGTATCCGTCGCTGTTCTTGGAATTGCCGGCGGAAATGGGCTGGATCACATCGACGGCGACGTTACCACGCGCGTTGCATCAAGCCCGCCAAAAGACTGACCGCTATTTCTTCTCCGTGGCTGCCTCGGATTTGCGAGCTCCGCCGAGAATGTCCGTCATCGCGTAGTTCCCTTCATGGCACGCGTATTCATAGACTGGACCCGGGGTCGCGACGAACGGATATTCGAGCGTCCATTGTTTGCTGAACGTCGACGGATCGTCGATCGTGGCGCGATAGAGGATGGTGTCGGGGTCGACGCGCGTGAATCGCTCGATGACGTGCAGGTTCTCAGACGAGCCGCGGAAACGGGTCTGGTTGTTGAAATTAGTGGTGTCGACCACCAGCGTGTCGCCCTCCCAATGGCCAATCGAGTCGCCCAGCCACTGCGGGATGTTCGCTGGCATGTGCATCGCGTTCATGCGGATGATGCGAACGTCGTGCACCATCTCGACCAGAATCATTATCGCGTTCGGAGTTTGCACGAACTGATAGGTGTTGTTGTAGAGAACCGGAAGCATGGGCGGTCCGGAAGTGGAGCCAAAGCCGATCAGGCAGCGCTCGGCGAGCGGACGCTCCTGCACGCTGTCGAAGCGGTTGAAACCGCGCATACGTTCGGCGTTTCTCTGGCGCGCCTCGGGCGTCAGCGGAGGCATTCGGCCATCCGGCGGATCGACGATCAGCGACGTTCGCTTGACGCCGTCTACTCTGGCAAGCTCCGATCCGCGGTCGACAAACAAAACGTTGTAGCCGCCAGTTCCTGACGATCCCGCGGCTGCGATCAGGGGACCGTCCGATTGGCCGTCCTGCTTCTGAAGTTCATCGGCTTGATATTTCTCGTAGGCCTTCGCGTCGGCGTCGGAGATGGTCGGCTTTCCGGCCATTGCGGCAGGCCGCTCGAGCGGCGTGATGGTGGCATTGGTCCAGACGCCTTCGAGGTCGGGATGGCCATCCGCGGTGCGCGGAACGGTCCAGCCTTTCGCTTTCGCCTGCGGCGCGGCCTTGGGCTGGGCCGTCAGGACGGGCAGGCCGGCAAGCAGAGCAAGAACGCAGCCAGCAAGAATCCGTTTAACGCAAGTTTCCATGTCGCCTCCCTCGGATGCCTCAGTATACAACGATAGGCGCATCGCTTTGGTGAGGCAAGTCCGTTTTCTGCGCCCCTATTCAAACGATACGTATCAGTTACTTGATAGAATACGTATATATGTCAAAGCTCACTTTGAGCGTGGACGACCGCGTGGTCTCACGCGCGAAGCGCTATGCAAAGCTGCGCGGCGCCTCCGTGTCACAGATGGTCGAGGCTTACCTCGACGCTGTCGCCGGGCCGCGTTCTCCAGCTACAGAGGACGCCCCGATTCTGAGGTCGGTTCGAGGGTCGCTCAAGAAGGCGGATCTCGAACAATACAAGAGGCATCTGGCCGCCAAGTATCGATGAAGCGCGTCCTTTTCGATATCAATGTGGTTCTGGACGTTCTGCTGGACCGGAGACCCCATGCAGAGGCAAGCGCGGCGGCTTGGGCTGCCGTCGAAAACGGCTCCCTGGAAGGCCTGCTGGCTGCGCATGCGGTGACGACGATCCATTATCTGGTCCGAAAGGAGCTTGGCGCTGGAAAAACGAGACGGATACTCTCCGCAATCTTGCAAGTCTTCGATGTGGCGCTCGTCGATCGTGCTGTTATTCACGAGGCGATTCAACTGTCTTTGCCCGATTTTGAGGATGCAGTAACCGCCGCTGCCGCACGGCTTGCGGGTTGTGAGTGCATCGTGACACGCGACCCGAAGGGGTTCCGCGGATCTCCGGTCCGGCCGCTGACGCCAGAAGCAGTCATACCTTTGTTAGGCAAGGAATGAAGCTGAGGCTTTCCCGGCGTCTACCTGCCGGCTTGGCGCGTCGATGCCCGCACCGCCCGCTCGAACGCCCAGCCGCGAATGTGATTGATCTGCTCCTTCATGGTCCGCGATAGCGGGACCAGCTTCACGGCGACACCGAGCAGATCTTTGTCCGTTACCTCGCGCTCCTCGAGCCGCGCCTTGGTCAGGGCCGATACGACACACTGCTCGATCTCGGCGCCCGTCCAGCCAATCGTAAACTCGGTCAGTTGTTCCAGGTTGAACGCCGCCGGGTCCACGCCTCGCCGGGCGAGATGAATCTTGAAGATTTCGATGCGCTCATCGTCGGCGGGGAGATCCACGAAGAACACTTCGTCGAAACGTCCCTTGCGGATCATTTCGGCGGGCAGCAGATCGATGCGGTTGGCCGTGGCGGCGACGAAAAGGCCGCGCACCTTCTCCTGCATCCAGGTGAGGAAGAAGGCGAAGAGGCGGCCCTGTTCGCCGCCGGATTCCGCGGAGGTGACGCCCATCTCGATCTCGTCGAACCAAAGCACCGCGGGCGCCATTTCCTCCATCATCCGGCACGCTTCGACGAAAGCACCTTCCGGCTTACCGTGCCGCCCGGAGAAGATCTCGGTCATGTCGACGCGGTACAGCGGGATCTGGAAACACGATGCGATCGCCTTCACTGAAAGGCTCTTGCCGCAGCCGGGAATGCCCATCATGAGCACGCCTTTGGGCACGATCTCGTTACTGATGCTGTCGCGCAACCGGAAGAGTTTCTCGCGCTCCAGCAGCCATTTCTTGAGACTATCCAGGCCGCCGACATCGCCGATGCTCGCGCCGTCGGCAACAAACTGGATGACACCGCTGCGATTGACCAGCAGGCGCTTTTCTTCGAGCACGGCCGGCAAGGACCCGGGTCCAAGCTTCTCGTGCGCAGTCAAAGCGCGGCGGATGGCGTAGCGCGCTTCATCGAGAGTGAGTCCCTGAAGCGCGGAGGAGACCTGGTCCAAAGTTTCCGGGCTAGTCTCGCCGGTCTCGTCGCGCAGGAACTCCGTCAGCTCGATCAAATCGGGCGGCCGGAGCTCGATGTACACCATGCTGCGCTCCACCTCTTCCGGAATCGACCGGACCGGTGAAGTAATGACCACGAACTTCCGTTGGCCACGGCAGCTCTCGTAGAGATCGCGCAGGCGGCGTCTGATTTCGGGCGACTCCCGCAGCGGCTCATGAAAATCCTTGAGGTGGAAGATGGCAGCGTCCTGGTGTGCGGCGATGAATTCCAGCGCTCCCTGGGCATTTTGGCCGCCGGCCCCGACCGCCTGGTCCCCTCCGTGCATGCGCTGCGTGAGACTCCAGGTCCACAAGGGCGCCGCCGACGCGGGAAACATCCGCGCGCCCACCTCCCGCAGCACTCTTGCAACGCGCTGTTCTTCGGACGTTCGAATGTAGGTGAGCGGCCGCCCAGACTCAAAGATCTCCCGCAGCAACTTAGCCGCGCGGCTTTCAACGGATGGGGACTTTTTGGGCTGCACCTATAGATAAAGACGCGTACGCTTCCATTATGGACGAAGGGCGGTGCGCGAAGTTAGACGGCCAGGGAGCGCTGTCGCGGCCGCATGTCCGTTGCGGGCCGGACACTCGAATCCAGCCCGGCGAGATGGCGGAACTTGGACGGGCTGACACCCATGTAGCGCTTGAACAGAAACGAAAGATGGCTCTGATCGGAAAAGCCGCAGATCAGCGCAATTTCGGCCAAGGGCGTGTCGGAATGAGCCAGCAAGTGGGAGGCGTGCTGAACCCTGCGTTTTCGAATCAGCTCCCCTATGGTGCAGCGGTTGTACTTGTGGAACTGGCGCGAGAGATGAACATAGTGAACGCCCACTTCGGAGGCGATGTCGGCCAAGCTGAGCCGTTCCAGGAACCGCGACTCGACGATGTCGGTGGCGTGTTTGAGCCAGTTCGGCACCAACACGGTTTCGGGTTTCGTTTCCGAGCGCGCGATTTCGGCCAGAATCTCGAGAACCAGTCCTTCCACGGCGATGGCAGAGGCGGTGTCTTCCCGGGCGAATTCCGCGTACAAGCGGTTTGCAAGCCAGGTTGCCGTGAGCCCGCTGGCCTTGGCGGGCCTTTTCGGAACCACCGAGTGCTGGTCGAGCTCGTGGAGAACCTCCGGATCGATGCGAACGTGCAAGCATCGCGTGCGCGAATCGAATTCGTTGGCGTGAACTTCATCGGCGGGCAGGAACCGTAGCGACCCTTGACGACAGGTCATCGTTTCGGCGCCGTAATGTTCGCGGAAGACGCCATCGACGACAAACGTGATGTAAGCGTTCGGATGAGTGTGCTTCTGTAACACCAACCCGGGTGTGTAGAGATTTTCGCTCAGCGTGAACGGCCCGATGGAGCGGAGCCGCAGAATCTCACCCGAGGTATCGCGGTTGGCTTTCCGGCCGTTCGATTGGTTCGATGAAGATATGCAAGGAATCACGCCCAACTCCTGACCCGCAGAACCATCTTCCGGCGAAGGTGCTCCGAGAGTCGTTGCCAACTTGTAAATCTTTGGTAAAAAGCGGACTTACGTGTTCTCAAAGGGGCCACCCGATCGGATATCGACGTGCTCTCCGCGCTACGATTTTAGTGAAAGCCTTAGCTTCATCCATGTCCACCATCCTTGTGATCGACGATGACGAAAGCCTGCGCGACACCATCGGCATCATGCTGGAGCAGGAGGGCTTCAGCCCTATCTTGGCGGCGGATGGCAAGCTGGGGTACGAGCGCGCCCTGTCCGTGAAGCCGGACCTGATGATTGTGGATCTGCGGCTTCCCGGCATGAGCGGCATCGAGATCTGCAAACAGGTGCGAGCGGCCGGGCTGAAGACGCCCATCATTGTCCTGAGCGCAGTGGGCGAGGAAGTGGACAAAGTTCTGCTGCTCGAGATCGGGGCGGACGACTATGTTGTAAAACCGTTCGGCGCCCGCGAGCTCTTGGCCCGCATCCGGGCGGTGCTGCGGCGGACATCGCCCGAGGCGCGCAAGATTGCCCAATTCGGAATCATCGCCGTGGATTTCGAGCGCCGCATCGTGACGCGGCACGGCGAGCCGCTCAAGATGACGCCGGCCGAATACAATCTTCTGACCTATTTTCTCCAGAATCCGGACCGGCCGCTCACGCGCGACATGATTCTCAACTCGGTGTGGGGCTATGAGTCGTTTCCGAACACGCGCACGGTGGATGCTCACGTGGTGCGGTTGCGGCAAAAGCTGGAGCCCGATCCGAACGTTCCGCACCATTTTCTGACGGTGCATGGGGTTGGGTACCGGTTTGTGCCTTGATGTGCCGGACAATGAAGCGATGCAACCGGCAGTCCTGATCGTGGAGGACGCGGAAACGTGCGCCTCGATTCTCGAAATCATCCTCAGCTCCATTGATGGCCTGAGAGCCTTGACGGCCACCAGCGGGGAACAGGCGTGGAAGATGCTGAGCCGAACCGCGGAGGATATTCGCGCCGTCGTCACCGATCTGCAGATGCCCGGCATGGACGGCTTCGAGCTGATTGAACGCATCCGGTCGGACGCGCGGCATGCCGGATTGCCTATCATTGTGATTACAGGGAGTACGGATCCCAAGGGGCCGGAACGGGCACGGGTCCTTGGCGCAAACGCTGTTTTCACAAAACCTTATTCACCCGCAAGAGTGCGGGAGAAACTGGAGCAGCTTCTCAATGACACGCAACGCAATTAGGCATGGAGTGGCACAGGCATTCTTGCCTGTGTTGGTGACGTTCCTTCTGGCCATGTGCGCGGCAGCGAACGCACAGAACACACCCGAAATGCGCCAGATCCTGAGCCGGCTGGATCGGCTGGAGAAGCAAAACCAGACATTGACAGAGGAGGTTCGCGCCTTGCGCCAGGAGGTGTCTGTGCTGCGCGCTCCCTCGTCGGGCGCGACTTCCGCGTCGGTTTCGTCGACCGATGGACAGGTGCCGGCGGCGCAATTGCAGGCGGGCGAAGAGTCAGCGGTACAGCAAAATCGCATTGAAGAACTTGCGCAAACAAAAGTGGAAGCCTCGCAAAAATTCCCCATACGCATCACCGGTATGGCGTTGTTCAATGCCTATGTGAACGGGCGGTTTAACAACCAATCGACCAATCCGACCATTGCGTCGTTACAACACGGCGACGCAACCGGAGGCGGCACGCTGCGGCAAAGCACGCTGGGGCTGCTCTTCAACGGACCGCTGACGCTGGCCGGCGGCAAGGTCAGCGGCTCGATCTACATGGACTTTTTCGGAGGGTCGACGGCGTCTTTGAATCACGTTTTCCGCATCCGGACGGCGGCGATCAACCTGGATTGGAGCAACACCAGCCTGATGTTTGGGCAGGCCAAGCCGATCATTTCGCCGCGCGATCCCGACTCGCTGGCGCAAGTGGGCGTTTCTCCACTCACCAGCGCCGGGAATCCGTGGTTATGGCAGCCACAGATACGCTTGGAGCAGCGGGCGCAGTTCGGCAACAGCACTGGATTGGTGGCGCAAGCGGGTGTCTTTCAAACCAGTGTTCTGAGCGTGGCGCCGGACCCTGAAGCCTACAATCCGTCTCTGGAGCCGCGCGGCACGGAATACTCGCGGCCAGGCGGCGAAGGGCGGCTCGAGCTGTGGCGGCGATGGGGCGACACCGGCCGGCTGGAGATCGCGGGGGGAATGCATTTCAACCGCAACCACGTAGGCATATTCTCGCTACCCTCCAATGTGTATTCGATGGACTGGTTTTTCCGGCCACTCGAAAAACTGGAGTTTTCGGGCATGTTCTTCCATGGCCGGAACGTGACCACGCTGGGCGCGTTGCGTCCGGGTTTCAATGTCCTGCCGGGCGGGAAATGGGTTTCGGTGCGCAGCAGCGGCGGATGGGCGCAAGTACGTCTTCCAGTCACGTCGCGGCTGGCATTCGACTTCTATGGCGGCCAGCAGGACAACTGGAGCGCCGACCTGCTGAGCGGCAACATCGGCAAGAATCAGGCTTATTTTGGAAACGTGATGTACCGTTTGGCGCCCAAGGTGATTGTCAGCCTGGAGGGCGGGCAGGTGCGAACGACGTATTTCAGGACGGGAACCCGACTGAATAACCATTATGATCTTGCGATCGCCTACCTTTTCTAGAGAGCTTCGGCCAGGGTTCGAGGTTGCGGCATGACCGCTCCCTTACGGTCGCGGCTCTGTTGCATGTTGCTGTGCGCGATCGGCCAGGCCGCGACCATAAACGGCCGGGTGCAATTGGAATCGTCACAAGATCCTAACGTGCGGAAACACCAGGATTACGCTGGTGTGGTGGTGTGGCTCGAGCCGCTCTCCGGAGCGGCCGTGGCTCCTGCGCGGGCCAAGCATGTGCAGATGCTTCAAAAGGACAAGACCTTTTCTCCGCATGTGCTTCCGATTATGGTCGGGACCACGGTGGACTTTCCCAACGACGACCCGATCTTTCACAACGCCTTCTCCAACTACAACGGGCAGATCTTCGACATCGGCCTTTATCCGCCCGGCGCCACGCGCTCGATCGCGTTCCGTCGGGAGGGCGTGGTACGGGTCTTTTGTAACATTCATCCGACGATGAGCGCCGTAATCGTTGTCTTGAAATCGCCGTATTTCGGCGTTTCGGACAAGAAGGGGAACCTGCAGATGACGGGCGTGCCGGACGGATCTTACCGGATGCACGTTTTCCACGAGAGGGCCACGGAACAGACTCTGAACGCGTTAACCCGCGTTATCGAGATCACTGGCGATGAGGCTCAGCTTCCACCGGCCTCCGTGTCCGAGAGCGGCTATCTGCAGCTACCGCACAAGAACAAGTACGGCAAGGACTATCCGCCCGGCGCGGATTCGGGAGTCTACATAGGAAAAAAACCGTGAATTTCTCGCGACTCTCATTGCTGTGGAAGATCTTGATCCCCACGTCGCTGGTGATGACGCTGGTATTCGCCATCACCGGATGGCTGGTGCAGCGCAACGTGGTGCGCACCACCTACGCGAGCGTGGAACAGGAAGCCAAGGCCAGTTTCCAGGCCTACGAATCGTTATGGAAAGCCCGGGCGGACCGGCTCGCCTCGGTCAGCCAGATTCTGAGCACGATGTCGGACGTACGGCGCGCGTTCGGCACGGAAGATCAGGCGACCATTCGGGACACGGCCGGGGAACTGTGGTCGAAAGTATCCACGGAAGATGCGTTCTTCGTGGTCTCGGACCCGCAGGGCAGAGTGGTGGCGAGCCTGGGAGCGCCGGCTTCCTTCGTTCCGCATGATGACTTGCCAATGGTGCGCGAGGCGCGCGCGCAGTTTCCCAGGCAAGCCTCGGGGTTCGTGCAAAAAGCCAGCGAGCTGTTCCAGGTTGTGATTACGCCCGTGTACGTGCAATCGGCGGGCGGCTCGGCGTTGCTGGATGTGCTGGTGGCCGGATACAAGGTGGACGATGGAGTGGCGCAACGTCTGAAGGACTCCACCGGCGGAAGCGAGTATGTGTTCACGTCGCGGGACTATGCCATCACGTCCACGCTGGCGCGCGAGTCAACGGCCGCAATCACGCCGGAATTGCTTCGGAATCCGAGCGCTCCCGAGGTTTCGGATTACCTGGCGCTATCCAGGCCGCTGCTGGACGTCGGCGGCGCGCCGGTGGGGCAACTCTTCATTCTGCGGCCGTTCGCGGCGGCTCGCCAGCGATTGACGGCGCTGCGCATTCAAATCATCGCGCTCTGGGTGATGGCGCTGGTCGCCAGCCTGGCTGTGATGTATCTGGTGGCGAAGAAGATCATGCAGCCCGTGGCGGAGTTGGATCGCGCCGCGGCGGAGATCGGGAGGCAGAACTACGATTACCGTATCGACGTGCGCAGCCAGGATGAATTGGGCAGGCTGGCGGAGACCTTCAAGAGCATGTGCGCTTCGATTCAGCGCGCGCGGGAGGAATTGATCCGGCAGGAACGGATCGCGACCATCGGGCAGCTTTCGACTTCAATCGTCCACGATCTTCGCAACCCGCTGGCCGCCATTTATGCGGGCGCGGAGATGCTGGTGGACGGCACTTTGGGCGAGGAGCAGACCCGCCGGCTGGCCAAGAACATCTATCGCGCTTCGCGCGGAATTCAGGACATGCTGCAACAGCTTCTGAACGTGGTGCGCGGCAAGGCGGACGCCACCGAGATGTGCAGCGTGCGCGAAGTGATCTCGGCTGCCTGGGACACTGTCGCCCCGGCTGCGGACGCTTGCACGATCGAACTGATTTCGGAAGTTCCCGAGGAGCTGGAGTGCCCGATGGAACGGGCCAGGATCGAACGGGTGTTCGCGAATCTGTTTGAGAACGCGATCGACGCGATGCGCACGGGCGGCAGGATTTCGGTCCGGTCGCTGGTAGACGGCGATAACGTGATCGTGCGCGTGGAGGACACCGGACCCGGGATCAATCCGGCGCTTCGGGCGCGGCTGTTCCAGCCGTTCGTTACATCGGGGAAGAAAAACGGGCTGGGCTTAGGGCTGGCCTTGTCGAGGCAGACACTGCTGGATCACGGTGGCGACATTTGGGCGGATGCCAACGGGCCTGGTGCGCGGTTCGGTTTGCGATTGCCGAAGGAGCGGTCGGGGGCGTCGCATGAGACCAGCGCGGCGTGACGCACTGTCTAGAGACTGTGCCAGCTCAAACTACGACAGTCGCGGGCGATTTCCCACTCCTCCTCGGCGCGAATCACTAGCACGCGCACGGTGGATTTCGAATCGGCGATATCTGCATCGAGTTTGGGTTGGGTGTTCTTGGCCGCATCCAGCTTCAGTCCCAGAAAGGCAAAACGCGTGCAGACCAGTTCACGCAGCGGAGCGCAGTTCTCTCCGATGCCGCCGGTAAACACCAGCGCGTCTACTCCTCCGAGCACCGCGAGCATCGCGCCCACCTCGCGGGTCAGGCGGTGGGCGTAGACGTCAAAAGCCAGCCGAGCTCGTTGGTTGCCGGCTGCCATGGCTTGGACGATTTCGCGCATATCGCCGGAAAGTCCTGACACACCCAGCAATCCGGACTCCTGGTTCAAGATGCGATCGAGCTGCTCGGCTGTGTAGCCGCGGTGCCGAACCAGATAAACGAGTATCCCGGGATCGATGGAGCCGGAGCGTGTGCCCATCATGAGACCATCCAGCGGCGTGAAGCCCATAGTTGTATCCACGCTCTTCCCAGCGCGCACCGCGGCGAGCGAGGCGCCATTGCCGAGATGACAAACGATCAGCCGCAACGACTCCGCATCTCTGCCAAGCATCTGGGCCGCGCGCCGAGAGGCATAGCGGTGACTGATGCCGTGGAATCCGTAGCGCCGCATGCCCTGCTCGATCCACGCGTACGGTCCAGGATAAACATACGCCGCCGGCTCCAGCGTGGAATGGAAGCCGGTGTCGAAAACCGCGATCTGGGGAACATCAGTTCCCAGGATGCGGTCTACGGCTTGGATCGCCTCCAGCTCGAAGCGATTGTGCGCCGGCGCGAACTCCACGTATTTTGCGATTGCCGCGCGGACCGCGCGAGCGAGCGGTGTGCTTTGGCGGTAATCGGGGCCGCCATGCACGACGCGATGGCCCACGACGTCGATCTGGGCGCCGCCATCCACCAGCGACTTGAGCACCGGCTCGAGCACCGCCACCGGCGCAGCGACCGTCAACTGCTGGTTGAAACTGGTTCCGTCCGATCGGGTGATCCGGACCTCGGCCACTCCAGTGTGGTGGCTCCAGTCCGCACGCGCGCTCCACAAAGGAGGTTGTGCTTCGACGGGAAGCGGCCCGTCTTCGAGATCGGAGTACCAGCACTTAAAGCTGCTGGAGCCGCCATTGAGGACGAGGATTCTCAAGCTGCCGGCCACTGCCAATCACGAATCTCGGGCATGTCATCTCCGAAGCGCGAGATGTAGAGCTTGTGCTCGATCAGCCGGTTTCGGAGTATCTGCCGCAGGTGCGCCGCGACGTTGCGCAAGCGCGGCACGCGATCGATCACGTCGCCGGCCAAGTGGAAACGGTCGAGATCGTTCAGCACGGTCATGTCGAACGGAGTGGTAGTGGTTCCCTCCTCTTTGTAACCGCGCACGTGGAGATTGTCATGGTTCGTGCGCCGGTAGGTCAGACGATGGATGAGCCACGGATAACCGTGGAAGGCGAAAACGATGGGCTTATCCGGGGTGAAGATGGCATCGAAATCCGGATCGGATAATCCATGTGGGTGTGCAGTGGATGGCTGCAGGGTCATCAGGTCGACGACATTCACGACACGAATCTTGAGGTCCGGCAAGTTCTGCCGCAGGAGATCGACGGCCGCAAGCGCTTCGAGCGTCGGGACATCGCCGGCGCAGGCCATCACGACATCCGGATCCGCGCCTTGATCCGTGCTGGCCCACTCCCAGATTCCGATTCCCGCCGCGCAGTGCTTTATAGCTGCGTCGATATCGAGCCATTGCAGCGCCGGCTGCTTGCCGGCGACAATCAAGTTCACATAATGCCGGCTGCGCAGGCAGTGATCGGCCACCGAGAGAAGACAATTGGCGTCCGGCGGCAAATAGACGCGCACGGCATCCGCTTTCTTGTTCACGACGTGATCGATGAATCCCGGATCCTGGTGGCTGAAGCCGTTGTGATCCTGACGCCATACATGCGAAGTGAGCAGATAGTTGAGAGAAGCGATGGGACGGCGCCATGGAATCGCGCGAGAGGTCTTCAGCCACTTGGCGTGCTGGTTGAACATGGAATCGACGATGTGGATGAAAGCCTCATAACACGAGAAGAAGCCGTGGCGGCCCGTGAGCAAATAACCTTCCAGCCACCCCTGGCACATGTGCTCGCTGAGCACTTCCATTACGCGGCCGTCAGGCGAGACATGCACGTCGGTAGGCAAGATGGTGGCGGTTGAAGTGCGGTCCGTGATTTCGAAAACTGCATCCAGGCGGTTGGACGCGGTCTCATCCGGTCCGAAGATCCGAAAGTTGCGCGATTGCATGTTGAGTTCCATGATGTCGCGCAGCATGTTGCCCAGCAGTCGCGTGGCCTCGGCCCGAATGACGCCGGGCTTGGGAACGTTGACTGCGTAGTTCCGGAAATCCGGCAGGCGAAGATCTTTCAACAGCACGCCGCCGTTCGAGTGCGGATTTGCGCCCATGCGCCGCGGTCCTTTCGGCGCGAGATCGGCGAGTTCGAAAATCAATCTGCCTTTCTCGTCGAAGAGCTCTTCCGGGCGATAGCTCTTCATCCATTCCTCGAGCATCTTCACATGCTCGGGCTTGGAGCTAAGATCGCCGAGCGGAACCTGATGCGCGCGGAACGTGCCTTCCACGGGAAGCCCGTCGACGATCTTGGGACCGGTCCAGCCCTTGGGAGTTTCGAGAACGATCATGGGCCACTCGGGACGCTTCGCGAATCCATTTTCGCGCGCGTCGCGTTGGATCGCGCTGATTTCCTGCACCACGCTTTCGAGCGTGGCGGCCATCAACTGATGCATCGCTTCGGGCTCGTGGCCGGAGACGAAGTGTGGCTGGTAGCCGTAGCCTCGGATCAACCGCGTCAACTCGTCCCTGCCGATGCGCGCCAGAACCGTCGGCCCGGCGATCTTATACCCATTGAGATGCAGGATGGGAATCACGGCGCCGTCGCGCGCCGGGTTCAAGAACTTGTTGGAGTGCCAACTTGTCGCGAGAGGACCGGTCTCTGCTTCGCCGTCGCCGATGACGCAGCAAGCCAACAGATCGGGATTGTCCAACACTGCCCCATAGGCGTGCAGCAGCGAGTATCCCAATTCGCCGCCTTCGTGGATGGAGCCGGGCGTTTCCGGGGCAGCGTGACTGGGGATGCCGCCGGGAAAAGAGAATTGCGTGAACAATCGCTTCATGCCCTCGGCATCCTCGGTGATGTTGGGAAAAAATTCGCTGTAGGTTCCTTCGAGGTAGGTGTTGGCGACCATGCCGGGACCGCCGTGGCCGGGACCGCAGATGTAGATCATGTTCAGGTCGTATTTCTTGATGAGGCGGTTGCAGTGCGCGTAGATGAAATTGAGTCCGGGCGTGGTGCCCCAGTGTCCGAGCAGACGCGGTTTGATGTGTTCGAGACGCAGCGGCTCGGTGAGCAGCGGATTGTCGTAGAGGTAGATCTGTCCGACCGAGAGATAGTTGGCGGCGCGCCAGTAGGCGTCGATGGTTCGTAATTCTTCGGGGGAAAGGGGATTGGTGGCTGCCGGTTCGGGGATGGTGGCTTGCATACTAGTACCATCATAAGAATTCGGGAGCGCAGGAATTCAGGAACTCAAGAAGTTCGAGGAAGAAGGTGGCTTTCTGACGCCTGCTTCTAAAGAATCCGAAAGGAAAAGACCGGCTCGATGTCCACCGGCACGTCCTTGGCGGCCTTCAACGCGTCAGCCAGGTCGGCCGGCATCTTGTCGTAGCGGTCGAACCAAGCTTCTGCGCGGGCGCGCGCTCCGGTGGCTTCGATTTCGAGCAGTTCTTTCGCCAGTTGCGCGATGGCCGCCGGCATGCGCGCGTAGTCGACGGAATACTTTCCGGCTGAACGCACCACGGCTCTCTGCTCCAAGAGATAATTGAACTCCATCATCTCGGCGCGGCCGTGAGCTTCCGCTGTTCCGTAGCGGACGGTGCGGAAGATTCCCGCCACGTAGGACGCGTAGTATTCCTCGGCGCGATCCTTCGGCAACGCGCCATGATCCATCAGCCAGTGCAAGCCGAACATGCCGGTCACGTCGGCCTTGGCTTCTTCCAGCGCGCCGTAGACCGGTCCGATGGCTTCGCGGATATCCAGGTCCTTTCCGCCCACGTTGGAATACGCGGGGCCAAGCCCGTGCGAGATCTCGTGCAGAACCACTGCGGCCAGGTAACCCTCTCCGGAAGCCCGCGCGGCCTGCGCTTGCGGCATCAGATATTTCGCCAGCGGCAAGACGACGGAATTTACGCGCGCATCCATGAAGTTTTTGAAGAAGATTTTCTTGGTGCCGCGCGCCTGATGAATGCGTGGATCGTTGGGAAGATTGTCGGCTACGGCCTGATATCCGTGCATCAGATCGCCGCTGCGGAATGGCGCGTCCATCACCTCCATCGGCGTCAGGTGGCCGCGCTTCGACGGACGGTCCCGGGCCGGAACCGGCAGCGCATCCTGAATGTCCGGGACATATTTTTGATACAGCTCCAGCTTCGTGCTTTCGGGCTCGTTGCGAATGAGCACGGACGTTCCGTAGGATGTCTTCACGCCCAGCAGGTCGTCGAGATACGTTTCGTACGGGGCGAAGATGATATCGATCTTGGGATTACGCAGATCGAGCCAGGCGAGATCGCTCCGATAGTAGTCGTCGTTGAGCAACGCGTCGGCGCGCAGGCGCAGGAAAATCGCGAAATCCTTGTCGTCGCTGAGGCCCGCCGCGTCTCGCAGCAATTTCGCCGCCGGTTCGAGGAACTTCTTGTATTCGACGTGGTATGGAATGGCATCCAGCTTCTTGCCGTTCCATTTGAGGACCGTGTAGGAACTGTAGATGGCGTCGCGCTCGCCGGGGTGCACTTTCACGTAGGCTTCGATCTGCGCGCGCGTGAGGCCTTCGGGGTAAAGATTGCGGCCTGGAGGGATGGGCTTATTATCGACGAAGGGCTTGTTTTCATCGATCAGGTCGAAGCGGCTGCCGTTGATCATCAGCAAGCGCCGGAGCTTCGGATCTTTTGTGGAATGATAGAGCGCGAGAGCTGCCGGGTCGCTCTGCTGCCAGTAGATGGATTCGAGGTAGCGCGAGGCTTCGACTAGTTTTTCGACTTCTTGCCGCTGCCGCGCGTTGAGTCCGGAAGCGTCGTAGGGCATCTGGACGGGCTTCCACCGGGTCAAGCGCGAGGCGATGTCGGAAGCGGTGGGGGCGGCGAGGAGAAGCAATAGCGGGATGAGGTTCATCACCTCTATTCTAGGTATTAACAGCCCTCGCCGAGACGCTGTCGAGTTTCAATGGGACGGAAGTCTCTGCTATCCTTCTCTCCGGGAGTCCGATTTCGGGACTCCCTGACTCTAGGACCCATGACCACGCTCGTTAAAATCCAACGTAAGGCCAAGTGACGCTTCCCACGAGTATGCACTCAGCCGGGGGCGTCGCTGAAGGCGACTTGATCGAAGCTTCGGTGCAACGCGGCAAGATCGTTTTGACTCCAACGATGGTCATCGATCGCTCGAAGTTCCCGACCGCCGACAGCGAGTACACGCCCGCACAGCGACGGATAATCGATCGCGAACTCGCTAAAGGACTGGATGATATCAAGGCGGGTCGCGTTCACGGCCCGTTCACTGCCGGACATGCAGCCAGATTCATCAAATCCGAACTGAAAGCCCGCTCTAAGAAAACAAAGCAATCCAGATGAGGGTGTCTCTTACCGAGCGTGCGATAGCGACGCTCGCGGACGCGCAGCCAGCGGTGCAGAAAGCGTTCATCAAGCAGATAAACTCTCTAGCCCGAAATCTTGGCCATCCGTCTCTACACGCCAAAAAATACGACGAGGCTCAAGATCTCTGGCGGGCGCGCATCACTGACGATTGGGCGCTTCTACTTCACGATCGTCAGCGACGCGTAAATCATCACAAACATCCGTCCTCACCCAAGATAAGCGCCGAAAACCGGAGCGCTCACGAGCCGGTGACCAGCGCCCTTGTGAAAAAGTCATAGGGGTGGAAAAATCGTAGTGAATGGGAGGGCTATGTCCGAAAGCGACTCCATCGGCGTTCCTCGAGCGGTGAGACCACGGAAAACGGTCGCCAAGCTGTTTGGCGATCTGAAGGTGCGGCCCAAGTTCATGGTGCTGCACAACATCTTTTTCACCATCCTCGTCTTGGGTGTGTACTTCTCGCTCTATCCTTATTTGCCCGGGCAAGCGAAAATCAATTTGTTCATCGTGTTGGGCGCGATTTACGTGCTGGCCGTGCTGGCGCTCGAAACCACCATCATGCCACTGTATGTTTACAGACCGCTGCAGATCATGCTGCGAGCCGACCAGGCCACGCAACACGGCGATCGCGATCACGAACTCATCGGCGAAGCCTCCATCCTGGGCGATGAGATTGGACAGATCATGCGGTCGCGGAACGCCACGATTATCGACCTTAGAAAACGCGAGGAGGAATTGGAAGAAGCTTTACGCCGGCTGGAGGCGCAAGACCGCCTGGTGAGCCTGGGCCTGATGAGCGCCAGCGTGGCGCATGAATTGAACACGCCTCTGACGGTGCTGCAAGGCTCCATCGAAAAGCTGACCGAAACCAACCGCGATGGAGCCACGCTGGACCGGCTGGCTCGCATGCTGCGCGTGACCCAGCGCATCCGGAAGATCAGCGAGAGCCTGGTGGATTTCGCGCGCGTCCGCACCGAGCAAATGGCGCCCGTGCCGCTGCATCAGTTGATCGACGAAGCCTGGAACCTGGTGGCCATCGACGAAAAAGCCGCGCAAGCCAACTTTGCGAATCAGGTCGGCGCGAGCGACATCGTAACGGGGAATTCCGACCGCTTGATCCAGGTCTTCGTGAACCTGCTGCGCAACGCGCTCTATGCCATCCGCCCTTCGGGTAGAATCGTAGTGCATTCCCGGCGGTTCAATCGCAATGCGCAAGCGTGGATTTCCGTCACGGTGGAAGACGATGGCCCTGGAATTCCTCCGGACGTGTTGCCGGATATCTTCGAAGCGTTCGTATCCAGCCGCCTGGACGCGAAGGGGACTGGTTTGGGTTTGACGATCGCGGAAGGGATCGTTCACCAGCATGGCGGCGCCATTGCCGCCTCGAACCGGCAGGCGGGCGGCGCGAGCCTCGAAGTGACGCTGCCGGCATCGGATCCGCGGCGGGCCGGGAGTCCCGCATTCGCATGAAGACCAACTCGGAACAAACTCCCGAAGCTTCGAGCCCGATCGGGCAGGTGGATCTCGCCATCCTGGACGACGACCCTGATTTCTGCAACTACCTGGACGACGCGCTCAAGGACGATGGGTTGTATTCCATTCGCACGTTCGGGCGTCCGGAGGAGTTCTTCACGGGCTGCGAGCAGCGGCTGCCGGATATCGTTCTGCTGGATATGAAGATGGGCGAGTTCAAAGGCGACAAGGTGCTGGAGCAACTGCAGGCAGCCTATCCGGGCCTGTGCGTGATTATTATTACCGGCTATCCGTCCCTTGAAGACATGCGCGCCACGTTCAAGCTGAAGGTGTTCGATTACATCTCCAAGCCATTTTCGCTGGCGCAACTGCGGCAGACGTTGCACAACGCTATCGACAAATTCGGTTTTGGGCGCATCGCACAGGATCGGCTGCGTGAGCGGCTGGGGCATCAGATCAAGATGCTGCGCGTGGAACGCGATTGGTCGCTCAAGGATCTCGCCGGCGCCACGCGGCTCAGTATTTCGCAGATCAGCTCGATTGAGCGCGGTGCGAATTTGCCGAGCATCGAGAGCTTGCTGGCCATTTGCCGGGCATTCGATAAGCGGCCGTCGGAGGTTTTGGCGGCGATCGAGTTTTGAGGTGGCAGGGTCGAAAAACCACACCCGCTCATGCCGGGCTCCCCGCTGGAAGTGGCCCGCCTTCTACGCGATAGCCGAGTTTTTGGAGTGCTTTGATCATTCGTGCAGTGCGCGTGCGCAGAGACTTAGCGCTCACTGCCGGACCGCGTTCCTGGTAGCGGACCCCCTTGTGCAGAATGATCCAGAGCAATCGGCAGAGTCGATGGGCGATGGCCCAGATGGCTTGTTTGTATCCCAGACGCGGCAGCAATTTGTGAAACGTGATCTCAAATATGCTG